>Ga0326727_10004955_pt1 | contig 38802 bp, 34 predicted proteins | sample MB2enrmetagenome_FD_207643 | JGI IMG/M metagenome (GOLD analysis project Ga0326727, IMG submission 207643) | Lab enriched peat soil microbial communities from McLean, Ithaca, NY, United States - MB29MY | ecosystem: Environmental > Terrestrial > Soil > Wetlands > Peat | place: USA: New York...
GTCGGCCGGGACTTCTCGGCCTTCGACTCGCTCAAGTCCCGTCCGGCAGACGGGACCCACTTCCTGCAACAACCGTTGCCGCGCGGATGCCTTGCCGGTGGCCGCGGCGAGGCGGGACTCGGAAGGGCCGCGGGAGCGGCCGCTCAGGGCGTTCCCACGGCGGACCGTGGGAACGAGGGCGCAGAGGCGGGAGCGTCCCTCACGCCACGGCCCGCTCGGCGAAGGTGGCGATCTCCAGCGGCACCAGTCGGCGGACCAGCTCGCCGGCCGTCTGCGGACGCCGCAGGGGGTCCTTGGCCAGCATCTCGTGGACCAGGCGGACGACCTCGGCCAAGAGGAATGGGGCGAGCCGGCGGAGGTTCGGCGGGACCTGCTGCTTGTGCTGGATCGCCAACTGGCCCAACTCCTCCGCTTGGAACGGCAACCGCCCGCCGAGTAACTGGTACAGGACGGCGCCGAGACTGTAGAGGTCGCTGCGGATGTCGGGCGGGGGGGCGTGCGAGAAGCATTCCGGCGCCAGGTAGCAGGGCGTGCCCATCAGCGAGCGGCCGGATTGCCGGGTGTCTTCACCGCGGTGCCGGGCGAAAGCCAGGTCCAAGAGGGTCACGTGGCCTCCGGACGAGAGGAACAGGTTGCTCGGCTTGACGTCTCCGTGGGTCCAGCCGGCCGCGTCGAGGGCCTCCAGGGCCTCGGCGGCCTGCCGGGCGATGCCGAGGGCCTCGGGCAGGTCGGGCAACCAGCCGGCCGCCAGGCGGCTTTCCACCGTCGCCCCTTCCAACCACGGCATCACCAAGAGCGGCGGGGCCTGGCGGAGCTGCGCATCGAGAATCGCCACCAGGTGCGGGTGCGACACGCTCCGGCCCACCAGGGCCTCGCGGCCCAAGAGGGCTTCTACCACGGCGTCCCCTTGCCACTCGGGCCGCAACACCTTGACGGCATGGGCCGCCGGGCCGTCAGGCCCGGAGCCGATGGGCCGGGCACGGTAGACCTGGGCCCAACTGCCCTCGGCCGCCAGGGCCACCAACTCCCATCGCCCCACGCGACGGGGCGGTGCCGCGCCAGCCGTCATGCCGCGCGCAATGCCGGCACCGCTGCGAACTTGTAGCTCGGTTTGGGTCATCTGAGTTTAGGATCGGTTATTCCGGCTGCGCAAATTGAGGGGCGGTGCCTGGCGGCTGGCGGCTGGTTGGGGTCGCCCCGTAGGGGGAACTGTGCTATCCTTGATGGCGGCCGGCGCGGGTCGCCGGGTTATGCTTCAGCATAACTTGTTCCGCAATAAGACCTTACGTTATGCTGAAGCATAACCTACCACTGGCCGTCAGCCACTAGCCGCCACGTGAAAAAGCACCTGGTCACCGCGCTCAAGATCGGGGTCTCGCTGGGCATCATCGGCTACCTCTTCTGGGCCGCCACGCGGGGCGAGCAGGCCCGCGCGGCCATGGGCGTTCTGCTGAAAAAGCTGCCGGAAACGCTGGCCAGGCCCCAAGGCTGGGGCCTGCTGGCGGCCTCGCTGGGGCTTTGCGCGCTGGGCGTGGCGCTGACGCTCGTGCGTTGGTGTTACCTGGTCCGGGCGGTGGGGATCAGCCTGGGGATGCAGGATGCGATGCGGATCGGCTGGATCAGCTACGTATTCAACTTCTTGCCCACGGGAATCCTCGGCGGCGACGTGCTGAAGGCGGTGATGCTGGCCCACGAGCGGCCCGGCAATCGCACCAAGGCCGCGGCCTCCGTGGTGGTGGACCGCATTATCGGCCTTTATCTGCTGTTCGTGCTAGCCGCGGTCTGCATCTTCATTACCGGATTCTGGAACCAGGAAAACCCCCAAGCCCCGTGGGTCTGTCCGCTTGTGCTGGGACTGACGGCGGCCGGCACGCTGGGCATGGTCGTCGTGTTCCTGCCCGGCGTATTGGAAAGCCGCCCGGTGGCGGCGCTGGAGCGCGCGCCGCGGATCGGACCGGTGGTGGAGCGATTGGTCGAGGCCCTGCGGATGTATCGCCGCAACGCCCCGGTGTTGATCTGGAGTTCGGTCGGTAGCATCGTACTGCAACTGGTGTTCAGCGTTTCGCTCTGGCTCGTTGCGCGGGGCCTGGGTTTCGACGCTGCCTACTGGGTCTTTCTGGCGGTCTATCCGATCGCGGCGACTGCGAGCACGATCCCCCTTAACGCGGGGCCCTTCGAGCTTGTGGTCGTGTTTCTCTACCCCGTCGCCCTGGGGCTGGCGGCGGATACCCCGGCCTGGGTTGCCGCGCAACAAGAGGCCCTGATCGTGGCCCTGGCCTACCGGCTGGTGACGATGTTGATTACCCCCATTGGGTTAGGTTACTATCTGGCCGGCCGCCGCGAAGTCGCCGAGGTGATCCACGAGGTGGAAGAGGAAGAGGGAAAAGGGATTAGGGATTAGGGATTGGGCGGTGCCGCAGCCTCCAATCCCTGATCCCCAATCCCTCTTTTTTCGCGCGGTTGACCCGTTTTTGCGGTTGGGCTATAATCTGCTTGCCGTGGAGCATTGCCCACCAGTGGAACACGGCACGACAAAGGGAATTGTCGATCTCGCTCATCGGTCCCGGGAGTCGCCTTCCCGAAAACGCGAAATGGATTTCGCCCCCCACGCCACGGAGACGTTGACGGTGTCTTTCGGATCGTCCGCGGACGTCAAGGAACAGGTCAGGCAGGCGATCGACATCGTCGATCTGGTCGGCAATTACGTGCAGTTGCGCCGGCAGGGTCGGGGATATGTCGCGCTGTGTCCCTGGCACGACGACACGCGTCCGAGCCTGCAGGTCAACCCGGAGCGGCAGTCGTTCAAGTGTTGGGTGTGCGACATCGGCGGCGACGTGTTCAGCTTCCTGATGAAGATGGAGGGGGTGGAGTTTCGCGAGGCGTTGGAGATGTTGGCGGAGCGGGCCGGGGTGCCGCTGGAGAGGATCCGGCCGGCCGCAGCCGCCGCGGCCCCCGCCGGCGTCTTGGACAAACAAACCCTCTACAAGGCGGCCGCCTGGGTCGAGCAGAAGTATCACGAATGCCTGCTGGGCGCGCCCGAGGCCGAGCCCGCCCGGCGGTATCTGCAAGAGCGCGGCATCACGCCCGAGAGCATCGAGCGGTTCCACTTGGGCTTCTCGCCGCCGGGCCGCGACTGGATCCTGCAACAAGCCGGCGGGGACGCCGGCCGGGCAAGGGTCCTGGAGGCCATCGGCGTGCTGGCCCGGCCGTCCGGCGGCGGCGGACTGTATGACCGCTTCCGCGGGCGGCTCTTGTTTTCGATCCGCGACGTGCAGGGCCGGCCGGTCGGCCTGGGGGGACGCATCCTGCCGGAGTTCTCGGCGACCAGCCCCGCCAAGTACCTCAACTCGACTGAGACCCCGCTGTTTACCAAGAACCGCTTGCTCTATGGCCTGGACGTTGCCCGCGATGCCGTCCGCAAGGGCCGCGTGGCCCTGGTGATGGAAGGCTATACCGACGTTATCGTGGCCCATCAATACGGATTCGACCATGCCGTGGCCGTGCTCGGCACGGCGTTGGGCGAGAACCACGTCCGCATCCTGAAGCGGTTCGCCGACCGCATCGTGCTGGTGCTGGACGGCGATGAGGCGGGGCAGAAGCGGGCCAACGAAGTCCTGGAACTGTTCATTGCCCAGCAGGTCGACCTGGATGTGCTGACCCTGCCCGACGGGCTGGACCCCTGCGACCTGCTGTGCCAGCGGGGTGCGGCGGCCCTGAGCGAGTTGCTCGCCAGCCGGGCGGTGGACGCCCTGGAGCACGCCTTTCAGGCGGCCACACGGGGCGTGGACCTGGATCGCGACGTACACGCCGCCACGCAGGCCCTGGAGCGGCTGGTGGGCGTGGTGGCCAAGGCCCCGCGCTTGCAGCCCGATACGACCCGCGACGACCGGCTGCGGGAGGCGAAGTTCCTCGAGCGGCTGGCCGTGATGTTCCGCGTGGATGAGGCGGAGATCCGCCGGCGGTTGACCGCGCTGCGGCGACAGGGAGCGGCCAAGGGGTCGTCAACGTCGCCGGCCGGCTCGCGGTCGGCGGCCGGCCCGGCCTCCACGCCCGCCGAATGGCTTCCCTCTTGGGAAGAGGAGTTGCTGGCGGTGCTCTTGGCAATTCCCGAGCGGTGGCCGGCCGCCAGGGCCCGGCTGGGGGAGAGGTCGGTCGGCGAAAGATGCCGCTTGATTCTTGCGACCGGTTACCGCTTGTTGGACGGGGGCGCAACGCCCACCTTCGAGCGCTTGATGTTGGAGTTGGACGACGCCGATTCGAAGAGCTTGCTGGTTGCACTGGACGAACATGGTCGAGCCAAGGTCGGTCGCTGGGCCGATCCAGAGGCGGAATTTGCCAAGCTGCTGGCCGGCTTTCTGGGAAAGGAGGTGGAAAAGCGGCGCCGCGTGCAAACGCTGGCGCTGCGTGAGCAACAAATCGATTCCAACCGGGCAGAGGACCTGCTCAAGGAGATGTTCGACCAGGAAAAAGACCGGCAGGGTATTTCCGCGCCCACGGACGGGTGAGGATGCCCTCGGCCGGGCGATCCCTCGCAAAGCCCCCCGACTGCATCGGCGGGATACGGGCGCGAGCAAGGATCGCAAGTCCCAAGATCCCCGAGAACGCCATGATGGCGCGAAAGGAGTCGCACGGTGGACCTTTTCGACAAAGACTTGCAGGAGTTGGTGGCCAGGGGCAAGACGCAAGGCTACTTGACCTACGATGAAGTCAACGAGTACCTGCCCGACGAAGAAGTCAATCCCGACAAACTCGACAATCTGCTGATCGCTCTGGAGGAGGAGGGCATCGAGCTGGTGAGCGAGCCTCCGGCGCCGGAGTTCTACGACATCGCCGAGCAGGCGGACAAGGAAGTGGTCGCCGAGGCGTTCGAGGAGGGGGGGGTGCCGGGGGGTGCGGCCGAGCCCCCGCCCCCGCCCCCGGACGTGACCAAGTGGACGAGCGACCCCATCCGGCTCTACCTCTCGCAAATGGCCGAAATCCCGCTGTTGACGCGGGAGCAGGAAATCTCCCTGGCCAAGAAGATCGAGGTCACCCGCAAACAGTTCCGCCGCACGGTGATCGGCTGCAACCTGGCGATGCGCAACACGCTGGCCACGCTGGCCAAGGTGCATGGGGGCGTGCTGCCCTTCGACCGCACGATCAAGGTCTCGTTGACCGAGCGCTTGACCAAAGAACAGATCATTGCCCGCATGCCGCACAACCTGCGGACGCTCATGCACTTGGGGGAAGAGAACCGGCGGGATTTCAACCGGCTGTTGAATCGCCGCACGGCCCCGGGCCTGCGGAGCGAGGCCCGCGCGCGTTTCATTCGCCGGCGGTGGAAGATGCTCACGCTGGTGGAAGAGCTGAGCCTGCGGACGCGGCGGGTGCAGGCCATGATGCGGCAGATGGAGGAATCGGTCGGCCGCATGTTGCAGATCCGCGAGTTCTTGCGGACTGCGGCGGACAGCCCGGCCCACCGCGACCGCCGGGCCGCGCTGCGCCGCGAGCTCCGCGAGCTGCTGGTCCAGACCCAGGAGAGCCCCAAGAGCCTCCGCAAGCGCTGCGACCTCATGTGCCGCCAGCACCAGGACTACGAGCAGGTCAAGCGGGAACTCTCCAGCGGCAACCTCCGCCTGGTGGTCTCCATCGCCAAGAAGTACCGCAACCGCGGGCTCAGCTTCCTGGATCTGATCCAGGAAGGCAATACGGGGCTGATGCGGGCCGTGGACAAGTACGAATACCGCCGCGGCTACAAGTTCTCCACCTACGCCACCTGGTGGATCCGGCAGGCGATCACCCGGGCCATCGCCGACCAGGCCCGCACCATCCGCATCCCGGTGCACATGATCGACGTGCTGAGCAAGCTGCGGAACGTGTCGAAGCGGCTCGCCCAGGAGCTGGGGCGGGAGCCGACGACCGAGGAGATGGCCGCCTCCGCCGGCTTTTGCCTGGACGAGGTTCGCCGCGTGCTGTGCATGGGCCGCCACCCGGTAAGCCTTGACCGCCCGGTCGGCGAAAGCGAAGATAGTTGTTTTGGAGAGTTCATCGAGGACGGCGGGTTGCCCCGCCCGGACAAGGCGGCCGGAAATGAACTGCTGCGGCAGAAGATCAACGCCCTGCTCAAGACCCTCACCTACCGCGAGCGGGAGATTATCCGCTTGCGCTACGGCCTGGGGGACGGGTATACGTATACCCTGGAGGAGGTGGGGCGGATCTTCAAGGTCACCCGCGAGCGGGTGCGGCAGATCGAGGCCAAGGCCGTCAAGAAGCTGCAGCACCCGGTCCGCAGCCGGCAGTTGGCGGGCTTCGTGGAGCGAGCGGCGTGACGAGCCCGCCCGGGAAACGCCTTGCGGGCGGTTCCCTTCCCGCCCTACCGCGAGCGGCACGCGCTTCCGACCGCCGGCCCAAGTGCCGGCGGTTTTTTTGCGCGGCTACGCCGTCCCGGCAAAACCGCAAGCGGCACTTCTTGCGAAGCCGCAAGCGGCCCCAATCCCTAATCCCCAATCCCTAATCCCCAATTCCTAATCCCTAATCCCTCTGCCCATGCCTAGCCCCAGCAAGAACGTCAGCTTGATCACGCTGCGGACCCTGCACCGCATCCACCGGCAGCTCAGCGACCTGAGGGAGCGGCTCGACCGCGGCCCGAAACAAATCCACGCCGCCGAGGCGAACGTCCAGCGTTGTGAAGAGGGCGTGGCCCGGCTCCGCGACGAACTCAAGACCACCCGCAAAGAAGCCGACCAGAAACAGCTCCAACTGAAAGGCAACGAGGAGAAGATCAAGGACCTCAAGCGGAAGCTGAACATGGCGGCCAGCAACCGCGAGTACCAGGTGCTGAAGGAGCAGATCGCCGCCGACGAGATGGCCAACAGCGTGCTGGAGGACGAGATCCTCGAGGCGCTCGATCAGGTGGACGCCTTTGCGGCGAAGATTGCCGAGGCGGAGGCGGCCTTGGCGGCTGCCCGGCAAAGGACCGCTCAGCTTCAGGTCGAGGTCGGCAAGCAGGAACCGCACATCCGCCACGACATCCAGCGGCTGGACGGGGAGCTGCGGCAGTCCGAGGAGGGCCTGCCGCCTACCGTCCGCGAGGTCTACCAGCGGATGGTCCGCCAGCGCGGCGAAGACGCCTTGGCCGCGGTGATCGACGGTTGCTGCGGCGGCTGCAACCAGCAGGTTCCCTTGAACGTGCAGGCCGAGATCCGCATGTCGCACCCGATGTTCTGCAAGACTTGCGGGCGGCTGCTGTATCTGCCCGAGGACGCCCCGCCCGCCCGCGCGTTCGAGGCGTAGACCTAAGCCGTCGTACTCCTCACGCTCCGCGTGAGGCCCGACCGGCAGAACCTCACGCGGAGCGTGAGGAGTACACGAGACGGCGGGCCGCGCGGACATGAAGGATGATACGGCCTAGCCCGCGCGGGCGGCCTCGATCAGCGCGGCGGCGCCTTGTGCCAGAAGCGCGTCGGCCACGCGGCGGCCCAGCACGGCGGCCTCGGCGGCCGCGGCCGCGAGCGTGGCTTCGATTTTCCGGGCGCCGTCGGCGCTGAGCACGCGGCCGGTCAACACGAGGGTGTCTTGCTCCCGCCGGCCCCAGGCGGCGATCGGCGCAAGACAACCGCCCTGGAGCGCGGCCAGCATGGCCCGCTCGGCCGTCACCGCGGCCCGCGTGGCTGCATGCTCCAGGGGCAGGACGGCCTGCCGGGCCGTCGCGTCGTCGGTCCGCACCTCAAGTGCCAACGCCCCCTGTCCCACGGCCGGCAGCGCCAACTCCAGCGGCAGTACTTGGGTGATTTCCCGGGCCAGGCCGAGCCGCCGCAGGCCCGCCTCGGCCAGCACAATGGCGTCGTACTGCCCCTCGTGAAGCTTGCGGAGCCGGGTTTCGACGTTGCCGCGGAGGTCCCGCATCAGCAGGTCGCAGCGGGCGTTGAGCAACTGGGCGCGGCGGCGGAGACTGCCGGTCCCCACGCGCGCCCCGCCGCGAAGCTCGGAGAGCGACCCGGCACAGTCCGACACCAGCACGTCGTTGACCGGGGCCCGCTCGGGCACCGCCGCCAGGCATACTCCGCGCACCGCGTCGGTCGGCAAATCCTTGAGGCTGTGCACGGCCAGGTCGATGTGGCCCGCCAGCAGCTCCGCTTGGATTTCCTTGGTGAAAAGGCCGCGGTCCGCTCCCCGCCCGATCGGCAGTGGGCCGCGGTCGCCGGAAGTCGTCACGTGGACCAGCTCGATCTCGCTGCCCTGCCGGCGAAGCTGGGCCGCCACCCAATCGGCCTGCCAGCGGGCCAGCGGGCTGGCCCGCGTGCCAAGACGAAGTCGTACGGAAGAACTGGGCATGGCAACTCCGGGGCGCGACGATTTGACATCCGAAGAATCCGACCTAGATTTTATCATGGAGGCAGGACGCCTGCCTACATGGATTGGGGGCCTGTAGCCTCTTCATCCCTGAGAAAGGCAAACCGGCCGCAAGGCCGGGGCGCAAAGCCAAGGGCCGGCGCCAAGGGGCCGCCGGTCGCCCGGCTACCGAAAGGATGAAGGAAGGTGGCTGCGGTTTGTGAGCAGGGAGAGGCACGTATTCTTTACTAGAAGGGTGTCGGACGATATGGTACAGGCCGCGGCGGACCCTCCGGACCGCCGTCATATCTGACGAGACCCAGGTTTGGTTGTAGTTCCGGGTCGTCCCGAGTCTCGGGAAGCACGCCGGAATGGAGGAATACTCATGAAGTCGCTTGCTTCGAAGTTGCACCGGTTCCTCGTTTCCGAGGACGGGCCCACCGCCGTCGAGTACGCGGTGATGCTGACGCTGATTGTGGTCGTGTGCCTGACGGCTATCTCGTCGATCGGTACGAACGCCTCCAGCGCGTTCAACCGCGTGGCGAGCTCGATCCACGGCTAGGCTCTCGTCCAGACCGCGGCCCGACCCACGCCGCCTGGCCCAATGCGGCCGGACGCGTGGCACGGCGAAAACGGAAATCCCCCTTGGCACCGCAGCGGTTGCCAAGGGGGATTGCCTTTCTTGACGCAGGGGGCAGGGCGGACGGCTTCGGGTCTTTGGTCTTGCGTCTTAGGTCTTGGATTTCGCGCCCAAGACCCAAGGCCCAAGCCCTAAGACCCCCGCCGAGCTTTCTTGACCTAAGCTTGAATAGAACCACGCCACGCACCAGTCGGCCACGCGCCGGCAGGAGTTCGCCGTGAATCCGGTCATCCCCATCGGGCTTACTCAGCTTGCGGCCGAAACGATCGTGTGCCTGGTCTCGCTGGTCGGGGCCTGGATCGGCCTGCTGGTGGGCTGGCGATGACCGACCGCCAGGACCAGCCGTCCCGGCAACCGCTACGGAGTCCAAGATGAGCTTTGTCCCCACGCTGCCCTGTGCCTTGATCGACCACTGGCAGATCTGGCTGCTCAGCGCCGTCCTGGTGCTGGCGGCTGTGATCGACGGCTGGAAGCTGAAGGTGCCCAATTGGCTGACCTTCCCGCTGGTTATCGGCGGCTGGGCGGCCAGCACGATCGGTTACGGCTGGGCAGGCTTGGAATGGAGCCTGCTGGGCACGGCCACCGGCCTGGCACTGCTCCTGCCGGCCTATGCGATTGGCGGCATGGGGGCCGGCGACGTGAAGCTCCTGGCCGGCGTCGGGGCCTGGGTCTGGGGCACCACCACGTTCTATGCTTTTTGTGTCTCGGCCATCGTCGGCGGCGTGCTGGCCGTCGGCATGGTCCTCGTCCGGCGGCAGTGGCACCGCCACGTGACGCAGTTCTTCGGAATCTTGTACGAAATCCTGCTTATTCGGAACCCCAGCAAGCTCTCGGCCATCGCCGCCGAGCGCAAGCCCTCGATGATGTTGTTGCCCTATGGGATTCCGATTGCCGTGGGCACGATCGCCTATTTCGTGTGGAGCGGAATGCTGATTTAGATGAAACGCGGAGGGATGCGCAAGCTGGGTAATTCCGTCATGCCGCGATGCCCACGACCGGCGTTTCCCAGCGGGAGAAGTAAACAGGCGGGACTGGAGAAAGTTTGCCGATTGTGCCGAATAGATCGGCGATGAGCCGCTCTTGGGCGCTCCCGGCAGTTTCCGCGCGGCGGAGACCGGGTATCGGTTACGCCGCCGTGGCGAGAGGTAGCGGCGGATGGCCTTTCAATCAAGTTCCGAAGGTTCCGTCGCCAATGTTTGTAAACGGAAGAGCGCAATTAACGACAACAACTGTTATGCCTCTTGAGAGACTTCTTTAGAAAGTTTCGATTGGGGGGGACCATGCGAGGCAAGTCCATTGCTCTTCTACTGCTGGCGCTGGGTTGCGGCCTGGTGGCTTCCGTGGGCATTACGCAGGTGGTACGGCGGCCCACCGACAAGGCCGCCCCGGTCGCGGAGAAACAGGCCATTTATGTGGCCGCCAAGGAAGTCCCGTTGGGCACCAAGCTGACCGCCGAAATGATCAAGCTGGAGGATTGGGACAAGGACAAGGTCCCCGCCGGGGCGCTGGCGCGGGCCGAGGACGTCGAAGGCCGCGGGGCCCGCGTCCATTTGTACGTGGGGGAGCCGATCCTGGAGCCGAAACTGTTCGGCCACGGCTCGGGCGAGCGGTCCGACGAACTGATCCCCAAGGGATATCGCGTGGTGTCCGTCAAAGTCGACCCGGTGACGATCCACCACGGCTTGGTCCTGCCGGGGACCCGCGTCGATCTGCAGCTCTACATCCAGCGCAACCAGGGGCTGGGCATCTCGGAAACCAGCACCAAGACCATTCTCCAGGACATCAAGGTCTTTGCCGTCAACGACGTTTACGGGCTGGATGCGGCGGGCCAGGGGACCAAGTCGATTCAGGCGACGACCGTCTCCCTGCTGGTCACGCCGGAGCAAGCGGCCAAAGTGACGTTGGCCAGCGAGCTGGGAATGATCCGTCTGATCATGCGCGGCCCGGAGGACGATAAGGTAGTGGCCGCCGCCAGTGCGCGGCCGCAGGATTTGTTCGGCGGCGGCGAGGGTGCCCACCGGGATCGCGAAGTGTTGGTTCCCAATGCGGGCCGGGAGCCGAACGGAATGGACAAGGGTTTCAAGGAGTATCTCAAGTCGCTGCAGGCGGAGATGGCCGCCAAGTCGGAGCCGGCGGCTCCGCCGCGGCAGGCGGCCCGCTGGAACATGCGGCTGCTGCGGGGGGCGGACATCCGCGACATCGAGTTGCGTGAGGACGATTCCGGCGCCTCGGCTGCGGCGGGCGGCCCGGCTCAGTCGGGCCAGGGTGTTTGGAAGCCGATTGGGCTGGGCGGCAATCCCGCCAAAGAGGCCCAGGGGCAGCCCGACCGGCCCAAAGCGGATGGCAGGCTTGTCCCGCCAGGCAAAGAGGCTACCGAGCCCGGCAAACCCGGCTCGACTGTGGAAAAAGGCAAGGAAGCGATACCCGCCCAGGATTTGCCGAAACCCGTCTAGCAAGGCGGCGGGCGGGCCGCGGAAGGAAGGTCAAGGAAGATGTGGGAATTGCCAGGAAGGGTGTGGTTGCCGGGCGTCGTGCTGGCCGTGTTGGGGGCTGCCTGGGCGGCGGAGCCGCTCGCAGCGCAGCCGCCGCCCGCCGAGGGCGGTAGGATTCCGGCCGCGGTGGTCTTGCCCGCCGGGGCACCGGCCGCGGGCATGCCGGCAGGCATCGTCGAGCCGGCCGCTGCACCGGCCACGGAGCCCCCGCTGGTGTATCGGGTGCAGGCCCTGCACGACCGCATGGAGATGACGGTCAACTCCAGCCGCATCCTCACCCTCGACCAGAAGATCCCCCAGGCGCAGGTCAACAACCCGGACGTGCTGGAGCTGGTGCCGCTCGCGCCGAACCAGGTGCAGGTTGCCGCCAGGAAGGCGGGCGTGACCCAGGTGAACCTGTGGGGCGCGGACAAGCGGGTCTACACCGTCGACGTCGTGGTCCTGGGCGACACCCGCCAGTTGGTCGAGATTCTCCGCACCCAGTTTCCCACCACTGCGATCAGCGTGCAGCCCATCGGCACGGACGTGATCCTCAAGGGCCAGATCGACCAGCAGGAGGCGGTGCCGAAGATCATCCGCATCGCCGAGGCCGTTTACGGCAAGGACAAGGTCATCAACAACATGACCGTCAGCGGCGTGCAGCAGGTGCTGCTGCACGTCAAGTTCATGATGGTCTCGCGGACGAAGCTGCGGAACTTCGGCTTCGATTTCGCCAAGGTCACCAACGGCAACGTGCTCGCGTCGGGGGCCAGCGGTCTGATCGGCACGTCGCTCGCCGGGGGCGCCCCCTCCATCAGCATCGCCTCCGCGCCGGCGATCAGCGCCTACGTGTTCCGCAACAACAGCGCGTTCTTCGGCGTGCTGGAGGCCCTCCGCACGGACGGCCTGTCGAAGACCCTCGCCGAGCCGAACCTGGTGGCGATCAGCGGCCGGCCCGCCTACTTCACCTCCGGCGGCGAGTTCGGCTACACGACGAGCAACATCACCGGGACCACCGTCGGTTGGAAGGAGTACGGCACCCGCCTGGACTTCGTGCCGATCGTGCTGGGGGGCAATCGCATCCGCCTGGAAGTCCGGCCGCGGGTCAGCCAGCGGGACGACGCCGACGGCGTGCAGGGCATTCCCGCCCTGAAGGTGAACGAGGTCGAGACGGGCGTGGAGCTGCGGGCCGGCCAGACGCTGGCGATCGCCGGGCTGGTGCAGCAGCAAGTCGATGCCACCAGCAGCGGCATTCCGTGGCTCAGCGAAATCCCTTGGGTCGGCGCTGCGTTCGGCACGAAGCAGCACACGCTCAACGAGATCGAACTGCTGGTGCTGGTCACGCCGGACTTCGTGGATGCGATGGACGCCAGCCAAGTGCCGCCGTGCGGGCCGGGGCTGAATACCACGAATCCCAACGATTGCGAGTTGTTCTTCAAGGGGCACCTGGAGGTGCCGTGCTGCTGTCCCGGCGGCAACGGGGCCAACGGTGCCGGCTGTGCCATGGCCGTCGGGCAGACCGCCGGCCCAAGCGGGCCGGGCGCCCCGGCCGCGACCGGCGCCCCGGCCGCCACCGGCAACCCGGCCGGGCCGGGTACCCCGGCCGTGCAAACGGCTAGTACACCCACGCCGGCCGCCCCGCAGGGCCCCGACAATGAATACGTCCCCGCCAGGCCGCAAATCCCCGTCGCCCGGCCCGCTGCCCCCGCTGCCCCCGCCGCCGATGCGGGCTCCGCAGAGCCGCCTTTCCTCGGCCCCACCGGCTACGATGTAGTAGAGTAGGGGTATGAGTAATGTCCTGCGGCTAGCGATCGTCAATCCCGACGACACGAAGCGCGAGGCCCTGAAGACCATGCTCTTGGGCATGGACATGGTCTGGCTGGAGGCCGAGTGCTCCCGCTACGAGTTCTTCAGCGACGTGGTGACCCAGACCAACCCGGACATCGGCCTGGTGGACCTGGACGCCAACCCGGAGAAGGCCCTGGACCTCGTGGCCCGCATCGCGGACAATGCCCCGCGGTGCGCGGTGTTGGTCACCAGCGCCTCGAACGACGGGCACTTGATTCTGCGGGCGATCCGCGCCGGGGCCAAGGAGTTCTTGACCCAGCCGGTGCGGGTCGAGGACCTCTTGGCCGCGCTGGGGCGGATCAGCGAGCGGCGGGTGGGGATCGGCGAGAACCGTCTCCGCGCCAGCCAGGTTCTGGCCGTGGCCGGCGTACTCGGCGGCGTCGGCACCACCAGCCTGGCGGTCAACCTCGCCTGCACGCTGGCCCGGCAACCGGACAACTCCGTCACCTTGGTCGACCTGGACCTTTCCCTGGGAGATGCGGACATCTTCCTGGACGCCATTCCCGACTACACCCTGGTCGACGTGGCCCAGAACGTCACCCGGCTGGACTTCAGCCTGCTGAAGCGGTCGTTGACCAAGCACGCCTCCGGCGTGTACTTGCTGCCGCGGCCCGTGCAACTGGAGGACGCCGGCCTGGTGGGCGCCGACGATCTGCGGCGGGTGATCGGACTGCTGAAAGCGACCTTCACCCACCTGGTGCTCGATCTCTCGAAGGGCTACACCCCGCTGGACATGGTCGCTCTGGAAATGGCCGACCAGGTGCTGCTGGTCACGCAGCTCGACCTGCCGTGCCTGCGGAACGTGGTCCGCTTGATGACGTCGCTGAACCAGATGAACGGGATTGGGGAGAAGGTGAAGATCGTGGTGAACCGCGCCGGCCTGGAGAGCGGCCACATCACGCTGAAGAAAGCGGAAGAGACGATCGGCAAGGAGGTCTTCTGGCAGCTCCCCAACGACTACCGCACGATGATCGAGGCCCGCAACAACGGCATCCCGGTGATCGAGCAGTCGCCGAAGGCGGCGGTCACGCAGTCCTTGGTAGCCCTGGCGGCGGCGCTCTGCGGCGATCCCAAGGCCGAGCCCCAGGACACGACCGCGAAGAAATCCGCGCTGGGCGGCCTGTTCCGGCTCTGGCCGGCCAAGGGCGGCAAGTGAGCGCTGGCAGCGAATAGTCCATGGCCACCTGGAAAGTCATCTGCAGGGCGCTGGGTCGCGTTCCCGGCCGCTTGCTCCGCCGCGAAGCCTGGCGCGACGGCCCCCTGAAATGGAGGATCGGGTGTTTCGGGCCGGAGCGGCCCAGGCGCTTCCCCGTCCGCGTGCAGATCGAGTCTACCAGCAAGTGCAACCTGCGTTGTGCGACCTGCCCGCACGCGCGGGAGGCCGCCGGCGGGCGGCATCTGACCGTGACGGCGCTCGCGAGGATGCTGGATCGTTTGCCGCGCGTTCCGGCCCGCGTGGTGCTCAGCGGCGTCGGCGAGCCGCTGGTCAATCCGGAGTTCTTTGCGCTGGTGGACGTGCTGGCCGCGCGGAAGATCCTCTGCGAGTTCTATACCAACGGCACGTTGCTCAGCGCGCAGACGCGCCGCGAGGTGCTCGCTCGGGCCGGCGTCGTCGGCGTAACCATCTCCTGCGACGGTGCCCGGCGGGAGACCTTCGAGGCCGCCCGCGTGGGAGCCAGCTTCGACGCTTGGCGGGAGCGGGTCGGCGCGTTCCTCGGCGAAGTCCGGCGGCAGCGCGGCGGCACGCTGCGAGTCGGCTTCAACACCGTGCTCAGCCAACGGAACGCCGGCGAGGTGGCCCAGATCCTGCAACTGGCCCTGGAGCTGGGAGTGGACGACGTTTTTCTGCTCGACCCGGTGCCCGTGGACGACCTGGTGGCGTCGTTGCGTCCCTCGGACGCCGTGATCGATGAGCTGCGCCAGGCGAGCTTGCTCCGCGCGGCAAGGGCCCGCGGGCTCAATGTCAAGTGCATGTTTCGCACGCCCGGCGGCCCGCCGCAATCGCTGCCGCGCTGCTTGCAGCCCTGGCAGTACATTTTCCTCGGCGCCGACGGCAAGGTGCTGCCCTGCTGCGCGCTGTTCGATTCGCAGACCATGCCGGTGATGGGCAATCTTCTCGACCAGGACTTCGCGGCGATCTGGCACGGGCCGGCGTACCGGCGGTTCCGCCGCACGAGCGCCCAGGGCACAAATCCGTGCTGCACTGTCTGCCCGTATTATTGACGGAACCCTTCTCACCGTTTTCACCCTTGCCAGCCTTTCCACCCGCTTAGCCGTCACCGGCGGCGCTGCGGCTGCCGGCGTAGGGTTTCCGCGGAGATACATCCGCGGCTGTCGCTTTCGCCGTTGCGCGCTTCTGCCTGCCGCTTCCGCCTTCTCCCCTTCGTCTTTCCGTAAGCTATCTTTTCCCGGGAACACGCCGACCGCCCGGCCGCCCCAAGCGTTCCAGTCTGCCGCTATGGCTTCCTGAAAGCTACGGACAGGGTTGCATCCATGCCGCGAATGACGCCGCCGCTGCGGTCGCCCGACTCCAAGGACAACACCCTGGAGGAGCTGAAGCAGCGGATCCACAGCAAGCTGGTCGACAAGCTTGATCTGACGAAGGTGGGCGAGCTGGACGGCGAGGTGCTGCGGCGGGAGATCCGGCTGGTCGTCGAGCACCTGTGCGACAGCGAGGACACGCTGCTGAACCGCAACGAGCGCGACCAGTTGGTCAGCGAGGTGCTCGACGAGACGTTCGGACTGGGGCCGCTGGAGGTGCTCCTGAAAGACCCGACGATCAGCGACATATTGATCAACGGGCCGAAGAACACCTACGTCGAGCGGCGGGGCAAGGTCGAGAAGACCAGCGTGGTCTTCCGCGACAACGATCACCTGATGCAGATCATCGACCGGATCATCTCCAAGGTGGGCCGCCGCGTCGACGAGACCTGCCCGATGGTCGACGCGCGCATGTCCGACGGCTCGCGCTTCAATGCGATCATTCCGCCGCTGGCGTTGGACGGGGCGTGCGTCTCGATTCGGCGGTTCGGCACCAACCCGCTGAAGCTGGAGGACCTGTTGAACTACCGCGCCTTCACGCCGGAGATGGTCATGCTGCTGGAAGGGGCCATCAAGGCCCGGCTGAACATCATCATTTCCGGCGGGACGGGCTCCGGCAAGACGACGCTGCTGAACACGCTGTCCAGCTTCATCCCCAACACGGATCGCATCGTGACCATCGAGGACGCGGCGGAGCTGCAGCTCCAGCAGGACCACGTGGTTCGCTTGGAGACGCGGCCGGCGAACATCGAGGGCAAGGGGGCGATCTCGGCGACCGACCTGGTGCGCAACGCGCTGCGCATGCGACCCGAGCGGATCATCATCGGCGAGTGCCGCGGGGCGGAGGCCCTGGACATGCTGCAGGCGATGAACACCGGCCACGAGGGCTCGCTGACGACCATCCATTCCAACTCGCCCCGCGACGCCCTGGCCCGGCTGGAAACCATGATCATGATGGCGGGCTTCGAGTTGCCGCTGAAGGCGATGCGGGCGCAAGTGGCCAGCGCCGTGGACCTCGTGGTACAGGCCAGCCGCCTGCAGGGCGGCCCCCGCAAGATCACGTACATTACCGAGGTGGTGGGCATGGAGCAGGACACGATCGTCATGCAGGACATTTACCGCTACGAGCAGCAGGGAGTGGACGAGACGAGCCGGGCCTACGGCAAGTTCCTGGCCACCGGCGTGCGGCCCACGTTCATGTCCCGGCTCGAATCGGCCGGGGTCCGCCTGCCGTCCAGCGCCTTCCGCGAACGCGTGATGTTGGAGGACTAGGGCGTGTCTGGGTTGCTGTTGGGCATGATCGCGTTTGTCGGCGTGGCCACCCTGGTGGGCGGGGCCGCCCTGCTGCTGGGCGGCAAGGGCGCCACCCGCGTCGAGAACCGCCTCGACCTGCTGACCGGCGCCGGTCCGCCGCAGGCCGCAGCCGGCAACCCCCTGAAGGAAGGCAGCCTGCTGGCTCACCCGCTGGACGACGCCGCCGGCTTCTTCCACACGCTGCTGGAACGCTTCGGCAACGTGGAGCTGCTGTTCGAGCAGGCCGACATCTCGTTGAGCGCAGGGAAGCTCGTGGCGATCTCGGCGATTCTGGCCGCGGCCGGCGCAGGGATGATGGCCGTCGTACACGCCCATCCCGCCCTGATTCCGCTGCCCGCCGTCGTGCTGGGCGCCCTGCCGCCGACGTGGGTCCTCCATCGCCGCCGCAAGCGGCTGAAGACCTTCGCCAGCCAACTGCCCGACGCCCTGGAGATGATGGCCCGGGCGCTGCGGGCGGGGCAGAGCCTGGCCTTCGGGTTCAACGCGGTGGCCACCGAAATGCCGGCCCCCATCGGCAAGGAATTCAGCCGCGTCTTCGAAGAACAGAACTTCGGCATCCCCCTGGAGGAAAGCCTCCAGACGCTGTGCGAGCGCATCCCCAACCTCGACCTGAAGTTCTTCACAACCGCCGTCATCCTGCAACGCCAGACGGGCGGCGACCTGGCCGAAATCCTCGACAAGATCGGCTCGCTGATCCGCGACCGCTTCCGCGTCTGGGGGCAAGTCCAGGCCCTGACCGGCGAAGGGCGGCTCTCCGGCGTGGTGCTGATGGGCCTGCCGCTGGTCCTGCTCGTGGCCGTCTACCAGCTCAATCCCAAGTACGTCTCCGTGCTGTTCACCGATCCGGCCGGCAAGAAGATGCTCGCCATCGCCGTGGGCATGCAGATCCTCGGCGCGCTGGTGATCCGCAAGATCGTCAACATCAAGGTGTAATTGCCGTGTTCTTCGCCGACACCCTGATCGACCTGGAAGACATCCTGCCGGTGGCGGTGTTCGCCACGTTTGCCGCGTTGGCCTGGTGGGCGCTGGAGTGGATCGCCGCCACGAAGCCGCGCGTCGTGGAACGGCTGGCCGACCTGAAGAATCCCCGCCAGCGCCGCGGAGCCAAAAGGGGCGCCGGCGAAAGCCTGCTGAAAAAATCGGACGCCGTCAGCAAGGTCCTCGAAAAGACCACCGCCCTGACGAAGCCGCTGGGGCCCAAAAGCGAGGCGGAAAAGAGCAAACTCCGCACGCGGCTGACCGCTGCCGGATTCCGCAACGAAGGCTCGGCAGGCCTGTTTCTCGGACTGAAGTTCTCCGGGCTGCTGGCCGGCCTGTTCTTCGCGGGCGGCACCAGCCTGCTGTTGCGCGGCGCCGACCGGGGGGCGCTGATTTGGACCGCGGTCGTCGCCGCCATCCTCTTCTACCTGCCCGACCTGCTCGTCGGCCTGATCGGCAAGAAACGCAGACAGGCCATCTTCCTCGCCCTGCCCGACGCGCTGGATATGATGGTCGTCTGCGTCGAGGCCGGCCTGGGCCTGGACCAGGCCATGCGGAAGATCTGCGACGAAATGAAGCGCAGCTACCGCGTGCTCAGCGAAGAGCTGGCCGTTACGAACTTCCAGCTTCAGATGGGGCGGAGCCGGGCCGACGCGTTGCGCGAATTGGGAACGCGGACCGACGTGGCCGACCTCCGCGGCCTGGCGGCCGTGCTCATTCAGGCCGAACGCTTCGGCTCCAGCGTGGCCCAGGCCCTGCGGGTGCAAAGCGACTCCCTGCGGACCCGGCGGCGTCAGCTCGCCGAGGAGAAGGCGTCCAAGACCGCCGTCAAGCTGATCTTCCCGCTCGTCTTGTTCATCTTTCCCGGCATCTTCGTGATCCTCGTGGGCCCTGCCGCCATCGACATGGTCCGCAACCTGTTCCCGAAGATGTCAGGGCGAGGGTAGGCTGCAGCGCACACAGCGGCTCTTGCCAAACCGCCAGCGGCGGTCAATCCTCTATCCTTCCGCCCTATCCGAGGGGGCCGGTTGCGTGACTTGGGCAATCTGACGCGGACTGGCGGAATTTCCCGCGGCCGCTCTCCTCCGCCCGCCGATACCTACGATGAAGGTCCCCCACGGAGGGTACGGATATGACTTCCCGGCGCATCGGCGGCGTATGGGTCTTTCTGCTCGCAATGGCCTGGGCAACACCACTCTGGGCCAATCCGATTGGCGAGTTCTGCGCGGGCATTGTGAAGGACTTCAAGCGTCGCAACTGCTGGCCCGAGCCGTTCGTGTACCCTGACCGCCAGGCGGTTCGCGAACCACTGGCCGTGATGATCGGCAACGGCTGGCAGCGACAGAACCTGGTGACCGACGTACACTTCGAGCGCGGCGGCATCGAGTTGAGCGAGGCCGGACGGCGCAAGGTCCTGGAGATCCTCAACGAGGCCCCCGAGCAACATCGGATCGTCTACGTTTACCGGGGGGCCACGCCGCAGGAGACCGCCATTCGCATGGCCGCCGTACAACTGTTTGTCGGCCAGTCGGCATACGGTGGCCAGGCAGTGCCCGTCGTCGAGTCCAACCGGCCCGGCGACGGCTGGCCCGCCAGTCACGTCGAGATCGTCAACCGCAAGTTCGAAGCGGCCTTCCCGGAGCCGAAGCTGTCCGGCGGTGGCGGGGGCGGCGCGGGCGGAGGTGCTGGTGCCGGCGGCGCCCACTAGCCCGCATTCCTTACCGGGGCACCCGTTGCGTGACAGTGTGCCACTGCTTCGCAGAAGCGGTGCCGGACGTTGCGCCTGCTCACTGCTTGCCTGACGGAGAATAGCGGCACACGTTGGTGAGAAGCGGGGTCTCCAGCGGCAACTTGGGCAAGATGGCCAAAGCAGTCGCAGCTTCCGCCCGCGCCGCTCCCGTCAAACCCCCTAAATCCCACCCACCTCGCCACTTAGAATGTAGAAATCGCCTCCGGCGGGTCGATACAGGGCGACGGACCCGGAGTGGTCCCCGCCGCGGAAACCTTGCGCACAGGGAGGTGCCTCGTGGACGCTGCGCTCGAAGAGCAAAGGGCTTTATGCGCTGCGCGGTCGGTGATGACGCCCCTCCCCAGTAACAGGGAGAGGTGTGCGTTACTCGCCGCCGCTGGAAGCAAGGGCCTTGTGCTGCTGGTGTTGATCGGCTACTGGGCCGGGGCCTGTTCTTCGGCGGGGGCGCAGGAGGTTTCTCCCCCACCGCAGCCGTCCATGTGGCAATCTTTCAAGCAGGCCATGACGCCCAAGCCGGCCGCGCCCCCCACTGCCGCCGACGACCCGGTCTCGCTGCGCAGCAAGGCGAAACCCGGCATCGATCTGTATGTGGCCGTGGCGCGGTACAACGAGGAGTCGGGCAGGTTCGCCGAGGCGGAGGGGCACTACAAGCGGGCCTTGCAGGAATGGCCCAACGACCTGCGGCTCTTGCTGGGCTACGCGCGGTTGAAGGACCGGATGGGCGAAGCCCAGGAGGCGTTGCGGCTTTACCAGCGGGCCGCCAAGGCCAACCCGCGCGAGCCGGCGGTCCCGAACAACCTTGCCGTCCACTTCGCCCGGCGCGGAATGCTCCGCGAGGCCATCGGCGCCCAGGACCGGGCGATCCAATTGCGTCCCGCGGAGCCTCGCTACCGCAACAACATGGCGATGCTCCTGGTCGAGGCCGGCCGGCCGCAAGAGGCATATTTCCATCTCCGCGCCGTCTACGACGACGCGGTGGCCCATTACAATCTGGGCTTCTTGTTGAACAAGAAGGGCCAAGCTCAGGCCGCGGCCCAGGAGTTTACCGTCGCCTTGCGGCTGAACCCCGACATGGCGCCGGCACGGCAATGGCTGAATCGGCTGGCCGCCGCGGCTGGGCCGAGGCCGGCGGGCGAGCCGGGCGGCTACGGGGTACCCGCGCGCGGGTCGCCGCCGGAGGAACCCCGTGTGGCCTCCGATCCGCGGGGGCGAAGTTTCGACGTGCCCAGCGGCCGCCCGGAGGCGGGCACTCCACAAGCGGGTGCCCCGCCGGGACCGGCATGGTCCGCCCCTGAGCCGAACACGCTCCGCGTGCTGCCGCCGCCCCCGCCCTCTCCGCCGGCAATCTCGCCCGGCCCGCCGCCGGACGCCGGCGCGGGTGAGCTGCAGCGCTTGCCGCCGATCACCCGCCAGCCCTCCGGCTTGGTATACCCCGATCCCGACGCCTCCGAGACGCCGCCGCCCTACTGGCCGCGCAGCCGGTAGTGTAGTGATGCTGCCCTACGGTTTCCCGCCGGCATCTTGCGGGTCGAGCAGTTTGCGGGTCTCCTTATCCCAACGGACTGTGCGAAACTTCAGGCGGTGCTCCCCGTGGCAGTCGGTACAGACGACTTCCGAGGGCTTGGTCTTGGCGGGGCAACGCTCCTGCCAGCGGGCGATCACCTTCACGGCGGGAGCATTGTGGTCCTCGTGGCACTTCTTGCAGGCCGGGTCGATTTTCGCGGCCGGGTAGATGACGTCGGGCGGAGTGACGTTGCCCTCGTCGTTGCGATGCGCCAACGACTGCCCGTGGCAGTCCATGCAGCCGGTGCCCTCCTTGACGTGGGAGGCGACCATCGGCTCGTCCTCGTAGTTGGCGTGGCACACCAAGCAGGCGCCGTTGTTGGCCGGGGCTCGCTTGGCCGGGTTCGCGGTCTTGGGGGCGGCTGCAATGCCCGGCGTCGGGCTGACGGCGGCGGCGGACGTGGCGGCCTGCGGCGCGCGGCCGCCGGGCTGCTTTACTTCCCCTTCGCCGGCAATTGCCAGCATCGCAATCGCCGCCAGCGGCAGTGACGCCGCGAGCAGCCAGCCCAGCGCCGCAGCCGCGCGGCCGAGCCTTGGCGCTGCCCCCAACCGTCCTGCGCAATCCGCCGCTTTTGATCTCCGCTGTTGGTTCATCGGTGCGAATCTTTTCGGGGTGGGAGGAATAGGGAGGGTTCGGACCGGCACCTTGATCCTAGCAAGCACGGTGGGGCGCTGTCAACATTCCGCCGGGCGCGCTACTTGCTCCCCAGCGGGATGACGCCGTCCCACTTCGGCGGCGGGGTGCGGTTCCGCTCGGCCATGTAGACCGTCAGGAAGTCCTTCGCCCGATCCTCGGCAGGAATGCGATGCAGGAGTTGAAACGCCTCGGCCCACCGCCCGGCCACGAAGGCGTCCAGCGCCGCCTCGTAAAGCCCGAGGTGTTCGTCGGTCAACTGCGGATCGGCCGCAACGGGGGGCAAGAGCTCGCTCACCACCAGCGGGGTGTCCATGCCGTAAGGCAGCACCACCGCCAGGCGGCGAATGCGGGCGATCTGCTGCGGCACCTGGGCACGGATGGCCCGCGCCGTGGCCTCGTCGATCAGCACCGGCGCGTGGAGGATCCTCGTCATGCCCTCCAGCCGAGACGCCAAGTTCACCACCGGCCCGAACACGGTCACCTGGACCTGGTCGACGGTGCCGATCTTGCCGGCGACGGCCCGGCCGGTGGCGATGCCGATGCCCGCGTGAAACCCGGCCGTCGCCTCGAACTCGGCGCGGACGGTCACGGCGGCGCGGGCGGTGCGCAGCGCGGCGTCGGGCTGCGGCAGCGGCCAGCCCCAGAAGCCCATCGCCGCGTCCCCTTGGAAGTCGCCCACCACGCCCCCCTGCTCCAGGATGTGGTGCGTCATCACGCCCAGCGCCTTGCTCACCCGCTGCAAGAGCCCCAGCAGGTCGTCGGCGTGTCGCTCCGTCTCCCGCGAGAATCCGCGGAGGTCGCAGAACATGACCGTCACCGTGGTTTCCCGCGGAGCCAGGACGACTTCCGGGTCCTCGGTGGCCAGCGTCTCCAGCACCACCGGCGAGAGGAACTGGCTGAGCGTGGCGTGGCGGTGCTCCAGCAACCGCATCTGGCGGAGCGAGCCGAGCATGGCCGCCACCAGCTCGGTGAACTTCACGTCCTCGCGGAGGTCGGTGGGGTCGGAGGTCGGGGTCAGGCCGGTCCGCTCGACGCCGAACCGCCCCGCCACGTACAGGCCCCAGCCCGGACAGGCCTTCCCCAGCACCGGCGTGCAGAAGGCCCAATCGAACGTCTCGCTCTCGGTGAAGCCTTGGGCGGGGTTGGCCTCGCCGCCCCGCCAGACGTGCAACACGCTCTGCTGCTGCCGCACGGCCTCCAGGATGAGTCCCTGGCTGGACTGGAAATCGCTGGCGATCGCCAGGCGCTGGTCCCAGTGCAGCACGCGGACCGGCAATCGCTGGGAGGCCGGCTGCTCCCCGGAAGGCCGGCTCCCGCTCGGCTCTTGGCCGGGGGGCTCCGCGCCGGCGGCGGGCTCGACCGCCACCACCGCGGCGGCGTCCGCCCGCGGCACCCCCGCCAGCAACATGCTCACCAGCCGCACGAACAACTCGGCGTCCCCCGCCGCCCCCGAGATCACCTGCGGCAACCGCCCGAGCACCTCCAGCCGATGGTCCGGATGCCGGAACCGCACCTGCCGCAGGTACTGGGCACTGAAGGATTGCTGCTGGACGGGCTCGGGCACGTCCGCGGTGATGGCCACCCGCTGGTCGGCCAGCGTGAAGGTGGTTTGCCCGATCACAAAATGCTCGCCCGGCGCCAGCGCACAGGCATCCATCTCCTGGCCCTGGACGAACAAGGGGTTCTTGGCCTCCGCCAGCCGGCAGACTTCCAGGCGGGCGCCGTTCCACTCGACGCGGGCGTGCCGCCGCGAAACCTGGTGGTCCCAGGGCACGGCCCAGGGGCCGCCCTCCCGCCCCAGAATGACCGGCTGTCCTGCGGGCAACGGCCGCCGCCACCGCTGGTGCGCTTCAATGCCTTGGGCGATCAGGTCGGGCATGGGGAAGGGATTGGGGATTAGAGATTGGGGATTTCAGATTCGCCGCTTGCGGTTTCGCGGGCCCTCACGTCCACCGCCCTCCGACCCGCGTGGCGAACAGCCACAGGCCCACCATCAGCAACGCCACCAGAAACAGGGCGATCAGTCCGTTGCGGATCAAGTCCCATTGCAGCCTGGCGATGGTCGCGCCGATGGCCGCATCGTAGGCCTCCTGCACGATCACCAGCCAGCCGGTGTCCTCGCCGCGGACCTCGACGGGCTTCATCTGGGCCAGCCAGCGCTGGCGGTAAGGGTCTCCCTCTTCATCCTCCGCCAGCGGATCGCGGTAGTTCTCCTCGCGCTCGCGGGTGTCCGGCAAGTCGCCGGCGGCGAGGCGGTACGCCATAAAGCGGTCGGGCACGCCCCCCCGCTCCAGCATCGCGTCCAACAAGGGATGCTGCACGACCATGCCCTGATTCTTCCCCTCGCGGAAGTCCACCAGCACGGCGAACTGCTCCTGGCTGCCGGGGAACTTGATGAATCGCCCCACCTCGACGGTCCGCGAAATCACGCCCAGGAACGTCGGCTGGTCCTTCGGCGGCGCGTTGTCGTAGAGCGGGGTGGAGATGCCCACCAGCCACTGCAGCACGGCCTGGGAGCGGAACACATTGGCCTGCGTCTTGCGGAGGTGTTCGCCCGCGGCCGGACGCCACGTCTCCTCCCGGTCGGACGGGCCGCCGTAAAAGTAACTCCGCCAGGCGAAGCACTTGCCGATGGTCGGTCCCTCAGGGACGCGGGCGACCGTTACTCCCAGCGGGTCGCAAAGCAGCCAACTGACCGCCGCGTGCTCCTCGCCCGGCTTGGTCCACGCGGCGGCCAGCCGCGCGAATTCCCGCTGCAGCTCCGCCCGCTCGGGCAACTTGCGAAACTGCCGGCGGAGCCGCTCCGCTTCTTGCGGGGACAGGGCCGGGTCGCTGAGCCGCACGATCATGTCGTGCATCGCCGGCTGGGCGAGGCTGTCGGCCAGGACGCGATGGAAGCCGGGCGCGGCGGCCGCAGCCTCGACCGATTGGTACCGCTGCTCCAGCTCCGTGCCCGCCGCACGCGCCACGTGATGTGCCGCGAAGCCGTCGCTTTCCAGGGCCCGGTGCACCAGCGCCGTGCTGGAATCGTGTACGGCCGCGCTGAAGCCCCACCAGGCGAACCAGCCGACGACGGCCAACAGCAAAGCCGGCCCGACGGCCCCCAGGACCATCAGCGGGCGGCGGGCCCGCCGCGCGGTGTACGCGTCCAATGCCTCGAGTACCGCGTCCACGCTGGGGAAACGTGCGTCGGGCTGGGGGGCCAGGCAGCGGTCGATGATGTCCGCCAGGCCGCGCTCGACGCCCCGCACCCGCCGGTGCCCCACCGCGCGCGGCGCCGTCTCGATCCACCGCCGATAGTCGGCCAAGCGGGTCTGCAAGTCGGCCGTCGTCTCGAACCGCTCGACCGCCTGCGGGATGCGGTGCGGCGGGCTCCCGGTCAACATGCAGTACAACAGCGCCCCCAGGGCATACACGTCCCAGCGGACGTCCGGTACCGCCTCCAGGTCCGCCTGCTCGGGAGCCATGTAGAACATCGTTCCCAGCGCCGGCGCCTGCTCGGTGGACAGCCGCGACTGCCCGAAATCGGCCAGCCGCGGCTTGCCGTCCTGGTCCAGCAGGATGTTGGCCGGCTTGAGGTCGCAGTGCAACACGCCTTTGGCGTGCGAGTGCACCAGACCGGTGGCCACGTCGCGGAAGGTCTGCACCGCTTCGCCGACCCCCAGCGGGCCGGCCTGCAGCCGCTCGGCCAACGACCCGCGCTCGAGGTACTCCATGACGTAGTAGGGCGGCTCGGCGTCCCAGCCCACCGCCAGGAGCTGCACGACATAGCGGTCGGCAAAGAGAAAGGCCAGCTTCTCGACCTCGCGGCTCAAGAGCGACCAGTCCAGCCCGCCGCGATGGGCGTAGAACTTGATGGCCACACGGCGGCCCGTGTTCCGCTCCAAGGCCACCCACACTTCGCCGTAGGTCCCGGCCCCCAGGAACAGTTGCGGGTCGTAGCCGGGCACTTGCGTCGGGGGGTGCCCGCGCTGCAGGCTCATCTCCTGCGAGCGGCGGCGCTCCTGGTCGCCCTGTTGTTGGGTCGCGTCGGTGCTCATCGCCTATAAGTATATCCACGCCGCGCCGGGCAGCCAGTCCCCGCGGCCGTGCCGGCAATGCACGCAAGAACGGGGCGAGCTGCGTGGGGAACCGGGAGGCCGTAAGAGCTCGCAACAACCTCGTTACGACGCTCCGCGCCGTAACGCACTGAGTGGACGCTTCGCGTCCCCGCGGCCGCAACTCCTCTTGGCCATGCCCTTTCCGCCTCGTGGCCGCAGAGCGGCCCTTCAGTGCGTGCCCACGCGGAGCGTGGGCACGAGGCGGTTCATTTGTTGCGGGGCTGCCCGGCGGGGTTTATGATAGACGTCTCGCCGCTGCCCGACGCCCTCTACTCCCCGGAGCCGCAACTGTGCCCCGCCGCGTCTTCCCCCTGGCCCTTGTGATCGCCTCGCTCTGGGTGGTCTGGCTGCCGGCCACCGAAGCCTCGCCGGAGCGATCGGAAAACGGCCCGGCAGATCGCGTCGAAATCTACTGGGAGCTGATGGCGGCCGATACGTCTCTGCTCCAAAAATATGCGGAGGCGGCCCGGGCGCAAGGAAATCAGGTCGATGCGGCAGGCTTCACAGCGGCAGAACGGCAAATGAAGGAGCAAATCGCCGCAAAACATCACATCACCATGCCGCAACTGGAGCAGATCGTCCACGCGATGCAAGCGGCACCCGCGAAACCCAGCGCCGCGCCTATCGACTGGTGGGCACTCGCGCGCCTCGCGGGATTCCTGCTGGCGAACATCCCCGTTGGCCTGCTGATCGGCCGAATCGTGTTTGGGGGGTGGGACGGTTTCTGGGACACCTGTTCGGCCAGCTTCTGGTGGTCGCGGGCGGACGATAGTTTCGACGACTACGACGACTACCGCTGGGCGAAGCTCAAGCTCGTCGTGTTCCTCTTCTGGACGCTGGCCCTTTTGGCGGCCGAGTACTACGTGCTGGCGCACTTCGTCTTCAGTAGCGGGTGAAACTGCTGACAGCCGAGGTGTTTCGGAAACAAGTTGCTCCTGGCCGCAGGTGCATCTATGATGGATAATCCCCCCATCACGCTGGAGTCTTCGAACATGCCCCGCACAATCTTCCTGCTCGCCCTTGCCATGACCCTGGTCTGGGCGGCCCACCTCCCCGCGGCTGAGGTCACGGCCGAGCGGTCCCCGGGCGGGGTGACGGTCAGGATCGACGGCCAACCCTTCGCCGAGTACCTGACCCGCTCGGGCAACAAGCCGGTCCTCTGGCCGATCTTCGGTCCGACGGGAAAGCCGATGACCCGCGCCTATCCCATGCAAGTCGATCCCCGCGAAACCCACGATCACCCGCACCAGCGCTCGCTCTGGTTCACCCACGGGAGCGTCAACGGGGTGGATTTTTGGGCGGAGTCGGGCAAGCACGTGGGCACGATCGAACATCGCGGGTTTGTCCAAGTCCGCGGCGGCCCGACGGCGGTGATCATCGCCCGCAACGACTGGCTCGGCCCGGACCGCCGCAAGGTCTGCGAGGACCAGCGTGCGCTGACGTTCGGCGGCGACGCCCAGTCGCGGTGGATCGACTTTCTCATCGCGCTCACTGCCACGGACGGCCCGGTCGTGTTCGGCGACACCAAGGAGGGCACGTTCGGCGTGCGGGTGGCGGAGTCGATGCGGGTCGAGGCCAAGCCGGGCGGCCGCATCGTCAACAGCCGCGGCCAGAGCGACGCCGCCGCCTGGGGCCAGCCGGCCGAGTGGGTCGATTACCACGGACCCGTGGACGGCCAGACGCTGGGCATCGCCATTCTGAATCATCCGGCGAGCTTCGGCTTCCCCACCGGCTGGCACGTCCGTACGTACGGCCTGTTCGCCGCCAACCCGTTCGCCCAGGGGAGTTTCCGCGGCAAGGGCGAGTCGGCCGAGGGTTATACGCTGGCGGCCGGCAAGACCTTGTCGCTCCACTACCGCGTGCTGCTGCACCGGGGCGACGAGAAAGAGGGCCAGGTGGCCGCGGCCTATGCCGCGTATGCCAAGCAGTGACTACTCGATCTCGATAATGCTCTGGACTTCTCCGTCGCGGCGGAAGCGGGCTACCAGGGTCTCCGTGGCCAGATTGTGTCCCAGCACGCTGCGGTTTCGCTTGCGGGCCAACGAGCGGTAGACCAGCCACTGGCTGCTGCCCACGGCCACGCGGTAGCCCACCGCAACGTCGGCCGCCCGGGCGCCGAGCGACTCGGCCACCGTCAGTTGCCTCCAGGTTCGCCGCCGGCGGACGCGGCCGGGGTCCAGGTCCAGCCAGAGCGGGGCGAAGAGCCGCCTGCCCTCGATGGCCTGGCGGAGTTCCATGCCTTCCGGACCGCTGGATAGCTCGCCCACGCGGTGGTCGCGGCGCCACTCGGGCAGGGCCAGCGGCAGGACGGTCGCCAGGCGCCTGCCGTGCGGCCGGGAGGCGGAGGCCGCCACCAGGAATCGCTCGCGGGTCAGCCCCGCACCGCCGAGCGCGATCCCCGGCCCCAGCGGCAGCGAGCCGCGATACGCCAGCCCGCCGGGCCGCGTGCCCAGCACCGCGTCGGCCAGCAGCAGGAAGCCGTCTTTCCTGGCCAGGACGAGGTGCCGCTCGATGCAAAGCCCGCCGGCAAGCTCCATCGCCAATTCGAGGTAATCGACATTCTCGTCGGAGGTCCGGCAGGTGAGCTGCCACGGTGTGACCGGACGGGCCGGCAGGCGGGCACCGGCCGAAGGCTGGTCGCGCAGCACCTCGCACTGCCAGGGCCCCGACGCCAGGACTCGCCCCGCACAAACCAGTTCCAGCCGGACGACATCGCCGGCATAGCAGACCGTCAGACGCTCGGCCTGCGGTGAGCGGTCGCGGCGGAGGATGGCCCTGGCGGCCCGCCCGGCGGCAGGCCGGCCCTTGCCCGCTGAGCTGTTCCCGAGAATGATGCTCATGGTGTGGCAGCCGGGTTAGACAAGGATGCGAAAAACCGGTATCTTGTGGGTAATATCGTACCCCATTTTATCGAAAGGTCCACTGTCATGAAACGATCCAGACTGGCGGGAAAGGCCCTATGGGCCGCCGGGGTCTTGGCGGCGGTGATGTGGTGTGGCTGCCCGGCCGGGCAGGAGCCGTCCAAGCCGGGTCCCTCCGGAAAGAAGGCGGCGGCCCTGAAGACGGCCGAAAAGGCCGAAAAGACCGCTGAGCAGGCCGAGAAGACGGCGGAAACGGCCGAGAAGATCGCCGAGAGGGCGGAAAAGACGGCCGCCGCCGCGAAAACCGCCGGGCTCGATGAAAAACCGCAGCCCAACAAGGAACTCGACCTCGGGCCGCCGCTGGTGGACGACGAAAAGGCGCTCACGCGCCTGGACAAGACGCTCCCCATCTGGCTCGACAAGCAGCAGAAGCAGGTCATTTTCCTGGCGGCGACTTGCCGCGCGGATTGGCCGCTGGAGTTCTTCGCCACGCTTCGCGATCGCAGTTATGAATCGGTGGTGGTGACCGACGTGCGGCCGAGGCTGGTCCACGCGGCGCTGTTGGCCGTGGGAGCCAAGCCCGGCAAGCCGGTGCAGTTCGAGCCGAACTACAGCCCGCCCAGCGGGACGCAGGTCGAGATCGAGGTCCGCTGGAAGGACAAGGAGGGCAAGGTCGAGAAGGCCCCGGCTCAGCAATGGATCCGCAACATCCGCACGAAGAAGGCCATGGACGTTACTTGGGTTTTCGCCGGCAGCGCTTTTCACAAGGACGAAGCGGGCCGCGACCACTACCTGGCCGACGGGGGCGATTTCATCACCGTGCTGAACCTGCCGACCGCGATGCTCGACGTGCCCATGAAGAGCGTCGGGGCGTTGGAGAGCCGGAGCTACGAAGGTTTCGTCGACCACATGCCCCTGCCCGGCACGCCGGTGACCGTGGTGCTGACGCCGAAACTGGCGGCGCCGTAGCGGCGCGGGGTGGGCTTTGCGCCCGTTTCGCACAAAGTGACGGAGGCGCGCATAATAGAGCCGCGCTTGGCGTCACCGCGTGCGTGTTTCCCGAGCAGTCGATCCGTGGTGGCAAACGATCGAGGAAGATAAAGGGAGGTGACAATGAAGGCAGAATTCACGGCAATCATAGAACCCGCAGCCGAGGGCGGCTACTGGGCCATTTGTCCGGAGGTGCCTGGCGCCAATGGACAGGGCGAGACGCTCGAGGAGACCAAGGACAATTTGCGGAAGGCGATTGAACTCATCTTGGAGGATCGCAAGGCGGACATCCTTCGTGGGTTGCCCGAGGACGCCATCCAGGACACGGTGCTGATTGGATGAAACGCCGAGAACTGGAGCGGAGATTGAGAATTGCGGATTGCGGAGGGAACATGAACATTGAGATTCCCGGCGATTACAGCTCTGTGGTGGAGAAGCTCGTCTCTGGCGGCCGATTCCGTAATGCGGGAGAGGTAGTGGCCGAGGGCCTGCGGTTAGTGTCGCTGAGGGAGGAGCTTTGTGAGGACGTGCAGGCCGGACTCGACCAGCTTGACGCGGGGCATCGTATCGAGCCGGGCCAGATATACGAAGAAGCGCGTAAGCGTATCGCAGCCATGGAAGATCAGCAGGCAGGGTAGCCCGGAGGAGGGGACATCACCCATGTATGCCTCTTTTCTGGCCGTTCTGGCTGAATATCAGTGATGGCCCCTTTTCCGGTCTAAAGTAACCGGCATACCGACCTCGTTACGAACGGCTCACCAAAAAGGGAATTTGCAATGCGCGACCGTGAACTGATACTTTTCGGGGCGCTTACCATCGCAGTTGGGCTCGCGGTGCCCTCACCCCAGATTCTATCACAGGAACCTGGCCTGCAAGGCTCGAAAGTGTATTCGTCGCCCCAAGCGGTGTTCGATGCGTTCCGAGAGGCTCGTAAGAGGGGGGACTGGAAGACGCTGTTCCCATGCATGACTGTGGAGTTCAGGGACGACCAGACGTTCGAGGCATTTTTCAGTTGTTCAATGCGCTCGTCTACCCCGGAGGTCCGTGCGCTCTATGCAAAATTTGGCGTCAGACCCGCGGCAATCCAGGCGGACTACCACAAGCAATACAAGGCAAAACACGGTATCGACATTCCAGAGCGGCTTTCAGAGCGCCGAAAGGTGGAACCGAGCGAGGAGCCCAAACAAACTCTGAATGCTGGAACGCCTTCTGCCAGCGAAGCGACCGCCGCGCCCGCCGGTGCGCCAGACCCGTGGGCTGCCGTTCCGCCGACTGACGCGGATATTCTTCGGCGGGTAGTATGCGCGGCAGTAAAAGATAGGGAGGGTTTCTGCGCGGCGGTGGAGCGTATGATTGGAAGGCCGCCGACGCCTATCGGTGAGTTGGGGCAGTTGAAGGTTGACGGCGACACCGCCGTGGGCCATGCCAAGACGACGATCTACCACCTCGGATCACAACCGGGAAAGGGATCACAGAAGGTAGGGCAGGAGGTCAATGTCACGTTTCGCTTTCGCAAGCAGAACGGCAAATGGCTCATTGAGTCCAAAGAATAGGGAGCGTCGTGGGAGGCAAAGCGGACATCCCTCCGGGGCGAATCGTATAGAGGCCCCTGGGTTTCTCAGCTTCCTTCCCGCCGACGGTTCCGGGGAGACATGCCTTAATTCGCATGCTGTTTGGGCTTGGCACCCCGTCACCGCGGCCTGTGGGCGCGCCCCGCCGACCGAGTTCCGGGGAGAGCGCACTCAATTACCCGTTCAACATTAGCCCAGCAGGCGGCCGACGCTGTCCAGCAGGCGGTCCATGGCGAAGGGCTTGCGGATGTAGTCGTCCACGCCGAGCATCTCGGCATAGGCCTTGTGACGGCTGCCCTCGTTGGCCGTGATCATGATCACGCGGGTCGGCACCGGCCGCGTCCGCCGCAGCTTCTCCAGCACGAGAAAGCCGCTCCGCTTGGGCATCATCATGTCCAGAATCACCAGGTCGGGATTCTCCCGCTCAACCAGGGTCAGGCCCTGATTGCCGTCCCGCGCGACCAGGACTTCGTAACCGCCGGCCTCCAGCGCCAACCGCATCGACTCGACGATCTCGCGGTCGTCGTCCACCAGGAGGATCCGCTTCCGGGGCGTGCTGCTTGCTTGTGGTTCCATGCCGATTATTGGTAACTCATGCCGTGCCGGATTGCAAGGGCTGGGACTGGATCTCGGCGAACGAGACGGGCTGCCGGAGGGCCTCGCCCAGCCGGCGGAGATACTCCCGCCGGGGAATCTCGACGCCGCCGAACTGCGCCGTATGGGGGGTGAGCTGCTGGATGTCCAGCAGCCGGTAGCCCCGCCGGCGAAGGTGCTCGACCAATTGCACCAACGCCACCTTCGAGGCGTCGCGGAGGGTGTGGAACATCGACTCGGCCGCGAACAGCCCGCCGATGGCCACCCCGTAAACGCCACCGGCCAAGCGGCCCTCGTGCCAGACCTCGACGCTATGGGCGTGGCCCAGCTCGTGCAGCCGCTCGTAGGCCCGGATCATGGCCGGGATCAGCCACGTTTGCCCGCGGCGGTCCTCGGACGTCGCACAACCCCAGATGACGCCGTGGAAATCCTGGTCGCGGGTGACGGTCAGCCGGCCGCTGCGGCAGGTGCGGGCCAGTCGCCGCGGCACGTGAAACCGGTGCAGCTCGATGATCGCCCGGGGATCGGGCGAGCACCAGGGGATCGGCAGGCCGGGCTGGCCCGTCGGCCACGGGAAAATGCCGTGGCGGTAGGCGTCCAAGAGCCAATCGGGCTGGAGCCGCCCGCCGAACCCGACGATCCCGTCGGCATCGGCCTCCTCGGCCGCCGGAAACAGTCGCGATGGCGGGAGGATCGACATGGGTGGTGGCTAGTGACTGGTGGCTAGTGACTAGTGACTGGTGACTTGGGGGGTGGCGAGGGGATACGAAACGCGTCCGGGGGTTGCGGCGGCTTTGGGACCGCTCCATTATACTATCGCGGCGAATCGTGCTGCGCCGGCCGGCGCCGTGGCAACCCGCCGGCATTGCCCCCGCTCGGCGGCGGCGGGTATGATTCCTGGACGCTGGCTCCAGGCCCGCCACCAGCATTTGCCACTAGCCACCGGTCACCAGCCACTGGCCACCGCCCTCATGCCCTCCGAAAAAGCCACAGCGATTGTCTTGCGGACCGTCGATTTCAGCGAGACGAGCCTGGTGGTGACGCTCTTCACGCGGGAGTTTGGCAAGATAGGGGCTTTGGCCAAGGGTGCCCGACGCCTCAAGAACCCCTTCGAGTCTGCTCTTGACGTGCTCTGCCTCTGTCGCATAGTCTTCCTCCACAAATCGTCCGAGGCATTGGACTTGGTGACGGAGGCCAAACTGCTGCGGCGCTTCCGGCCGGCCGGGCGGAGTCTGGCTGGCCTGTACGCCGCGTACTATGTCGCCGAGCTGCTCGGCGAGCTGACCGACCAGAACGATCCTCATCCTGAACTGTTCGACTTGGCCGACGAAACACTGCAAGCCCTGGCCGCCGGGGACGCGATCGCGCGGCGGCTGGTGCGTTTCGAGCTTGGCGCGCTCGGGCAGGTCGGACAGATGCCTTCGCTGGAGCGTTGTGCGGAGTGCGGCGCGGCGGTGCCGGCCCAGGGGCGGGTGGCGTTCGGGGCCCTGCACGGCGGCGTGCTTTGCACCGCCTGCCGCGCGGGCAAACCGCAGGTCGCTTGGCTGGACGCCGGCGTGCTGCGGACGATGACCCAACTGGCCGACCCCCGCGGTCAGGCTTGGCGGCGGATCGAAATCGGGCCCCGCGCCCTGGGACAACTCCGCGGCGCGCTGAACCATTACTTCGTCAACCTGTTGGGACACAAACCGCGGATGTACCAATACCTCCGCGAGTTCTGCAGCCCTGTTCACGACAAGGACGTCGCGAATGTCGCCAGACGTGGTTCTGCCGGGCCGTAGGGCTCCGACACAGCGAATCCGCCGGGTTGGTGATGGGCCAGCGGGGCCGGCATCCTTGCCTGCCGGCGGCCGGCTCGAGTGCCGGCGCAACGGGACACCCGGGGCCTACCACGCGACCACGGCCTTGCTGGTCTTGGCGTGCCTTCTGGCAGCGGCGGCCGGCTGCGCGGCCCCGCTGGCGTCCAGCGCCGTGCAAAGCCCAGTTGTGCCGGCGGGCACCGCCGCGCAGCCCATTGCCGCCGCGCCGGGTGTCGCGCCACCGGCGGGTGTGATGCCCGGCCCAGCGCCGCCGGGGGCTGCCGGGCCGCCGGGGGTAAGCCTCTTCGGCCAGGTCTATCCGGCCGCCGCCAACCCCGGGGCACCAACCACGCCAGGCGTGGTGCCGGTGGCGGCCACCGTGGCCGCGCCGGCTGGGCCGGTAGCCGTGCCGGTCCTCACCGCGGCCGACAATGGCCCGCAGCCCATCGTCGCCGCCCCGGTGCGGGCCGACGGCAAGAAGTCCGACGACGACGACGGCTGGGACTGGTCGAAGCTCGCCCCGGACCACGTCTGGAAGCAGATGATGGCGGGGATGGGTTACGGCCCCGACGAGAAGATCGCCCGCCAGGCCTTCCAGGAGGGCCTGGCCCTGATGCACGCCAAGAAGTTCGACGAGGCGGCGGCGAAGTTCTATACCGCCTCCTGGCGCTGGCCCGACTCCACGCTCGAAGAAGACTCCCTGTTCCTCCTGGGCGAGTGCTACTTCTTCGCGGACCGTTACGGGAAGGCCTGCGACGCCTATATCAATTTGCTGAAAAAACGCGAGAACACGCGGTATCTGGACGTGGTCACGTCGCGGCAGTTCGCCATCGGCCGCTACTGGGACCAGATGGACCTGAAGACGCACCACTGGCCGCTCACGCCCAACTTCAGCGACAAGACGCTGCCGTGGTTCGACACGGGCGGCAACGCCCTGGGGGCCTACGACCAGGTGCGGCTGCACGATCCCACCGGCCCGCTGGCCGACGGCGCGGTCATGGCCGGCGGCAACCACCATTTTCGCTACCACGAGTGGGAGGAGGCGGCCGACTCCTACGACCTGCTGCGGAAAGACTACCCCAAGAGCCAGTACCAAAAGGACGCCCACATCCTCGGTCTGCAGAGCGTGCTGCGGGTTTACCAGGGCCCCGGCTACGACGTCGCCCCGCTGAAGCGGGCCCAGGAGATCGCCGACCAGACACTCAAGCAGTTCCACGGCCGGCTCGGCGCGGAGGAGCAATACGTGGCCGAGACCCGCGCGCACATCGTCGAGCAGAAGGCCGAGCGGGAATGGGTCATGGCCCGCTATTACGACATGAAAAGTTGCTACGGCGCAGCGCGGCAGTACTACAAGAGCCTCGTCGAGACCTATCCCCACACCTCCTTCGCCGAGCAGGCCCGCAAGCGGCTGGAGGAGATCCGCGGCAAGCCGGACGAGCCGCCCAAACGTTTCGCGTGGTTGACCGACCTGTTGGAGCGGAGAGAATGAGGGCGCAGGTGAAAGCGCAGGACGGAGGGCCCTCCACGACCCGGGTACCGTGCGCGACCATGCGATGCACGGTGCCCGGGTCGCGCATGGTGCCCGACCCGGCGGACGCTTGCGAAGCCGCAAGCGGTACCGTTCGTCCTTTATCCTTCATCCTTTTTCCTCTATCCTTGATCCTAACCGCGGCGGGCTGCGCCAGCTACCACGTCGGCAACCAGTCGTTATTCCCGGCCAGCGTCCAGAGCGTGTACGTTCCGGTGTTCGAGTCCAGCAGTCTCCGCCGCGGCCTGGCGGAGCAGCTCACCGAGGCCGTGATCAAGGAGATCGAGCGGCGCACTCCGTACAAGGTGGTCGGCGACCCCGGCGCGGACACGATCCTCAAAGGCCGCATCCTCAGCGACAGCAAACGCGTGCTGCTGCAAACCCGTGAAGGGGATCCGCGCGAAAACGAGATGGGCCTGAGCATCGAGGTCCGCTGGACCGACCGGCAGGGCGAGGTGCTCCGTGCGGCGTCCGCCATCCCGCTGCCGGGTGATTCCGTCAATATCCTGGGGAATTCCGAGTTGGTTCCGGAAACCGGCGAGTCCGTCGCCACCGCCCAGATGCAGGTGATCCAACGCCTGGCCCGGCAGATCGTCAATCTCATGGAGGCCCCGTGGTGAATAAGGATGAAGGAGGAAGGATGAAGGAGCAGGGCAGAACGGTCTTGGGCCTTGGGCCTTAGGTCTTTGTTTTCACGGCCAAGACCCAAGACCCAAGACCCAAGGCGCATGCCGTGCCCGCAAATCAATGGAGACTCTCCCACCGCACGCTGCCGGTCGGGCGGATCCCGCTGCTGATGGGCGTGGTCAACGTCACCCCCGACAGCTTCTCCGACGGCGGGCGGTTCTACGAGCCGGCCTCTGCGGTGGAACACGCCCTGCGGCTGGCGGCCGAGGGCGCCGACCTGTTGGACATCGGCGGCGAGAGCACCCGGCCCGGCGCCGAGCCGGTCAGCCCCAGCGAGGAACTCCGCCGCGTGCTGCCCGTCATCACCGCCCTGCGGCGTCAGACCGCCGTGCCGCTCTCGATCGACACGTCCAAGGCGCTGGTCGCCCAGGAGGCGTTGGCCGCCGGCGCCGAGGCGATCAACGACATCACCGCGCTGGCCGCGGATCCGGCCATGCCGGCCCTGGTTGCGGAGAGCGGCTGCGGCGTGGTGGCCGTGCACATGCAGGGCGACCCGCGCACCATGCAGCAAAACCCCAGCTACCAGGACGTGATCGGCGAAGTCCTCGCTTACCTCCGCCGGCGGCGCGACGCCCTGCTGGCAGCCGGCATCGCACAGGAGCGGATCGCCCTGGACCCCGGCATCGGTTTCGGCAAGACGACCGAGCACAACCTGGCCCTCCTGCGGGCGATCGGGCAGTTCCACGGGCTGGGCTGCCCGTTGGTGGTCGGCGTGTCGCGGAAGCGCTTCATCGGCCAGGTGCTGGGGGACCCGGCGGCGGAGCGGACGTTCGGCACGATCGGCGCGGCCCTGGCCGCTGCCCGGCAGGGCGTCCAGGTCCTGCGCGTCCACGACGTGGCCGCCGTGCGGCAGGCCCTGCTCCTCTTCGAGGCTGGCGGAGGGCGATAGCGTGCACGGTGCCATGCCCACGCTTACGTGGGCGTGTGAGGCTCCGCCAGAGACATGCTCGCTGTCTCGCTGCGTTCGCTTAGCAAGCATGGCGCCGACCGGGACAAAACGTCATCTCCCGCAACCCATTGTGGTATAATTGTTTGCGGCGAATCCCTCCCCGCGGTGCGCGGGCCGGTCGCCATTGACTTGCAAGGGCATCCCGAGGATACTTCCCCGCCATGAACGACCTGCACGCCTACTGCCTGGATTTGGCCCAGCGGGCCAAGCGGGCGGCCGCCGAGTTGGCCCGGGTGACCGGGGCGCAAAAACAACAATGCCTCCGCCACGCTGAGCGGCTCTTGGGCGAGCGGGCGGCGGCCCTGGCCGAGGCCAACCAGTTGGACCTGGCGGCGGCCCCCGGCTACGGGCTGAGCGACGCCCAGGTCGATCGCTTGCGCCTGACCCCGCCGCGGATCCAGGCCATGGCCACCGCCTTGGAAGAAGTGGCCATGCTGCCGGAGCCGGTGGGCGAGATCATCTCCTCCTCGATCCGGCCCAGCGGCCTGGAGGTGCAGAAGGTGCGCGTGCCGCTGGGCGTGATCTTTTTCATCTACGAGTCGCGGCCGAACGTGACCTCCGACGCGGCCTCGATCTGCCTGAAGAGCGGCAACGCCGTGATCCTCCGCGGTGGGAAGGAGGCCGCCCACTCGAACCGGGCGATCGTCGAGATCCTGGCCGAGGCGGCCGCCGCGGCCGGACTGCCCGCCGACGCCGTCCAGCTTGTCGCCACGCCGGATCGCGCGGCCGTGGGCGAGTTGTTGCGCATGCCCGAGTACATCAACGTCGTCATCCCCCGCGGCGGCGAGAGCCTCATCCGCCGCGTGAGCCAGGAGGCCCGCATGCCCGTCATCAAGCACTATGCGGGCAATTGCCACGTCTATCTGGACCGCTCGGCCGATGCGGACATGGCCGAGCGGCTGGTGGTCAATGCCAAGTGCCAGCGGATGGGGGTCTGCAACGCGGCCGAATCGCTGCTGGTGCACGCGGCGGCGGCCGCCGCGCTCTTGCCGCGCGTGGGGCGGGCCCTGCTGGACCGCGGCGTCGAGATCCGCGGCGACGAGCGCTGCCGGCAGTGGCTGCCGGCGGCCCAGCCCGCCAGCGAGGCCGATTATGCCGCGGAGTACCTCGGCCCGATCATCTCCGTGAAAGTGGTCGATTCGCTGGACGAGGCGATCGCGCACATCAACCGCTACGGCTCGCAGCACACCGACGCGATCGTGACCGGCGACCTGGCCGCCGCGCGGGAGTTCACCGCCCGCGTGGACAGCGCCGCCGTGATGGTCAACGCCAGCACGCGGCTGAACGACGGCGGCGAGTTCGGCCTGGGGGCGGAGATCGGCATCAGCACCGACAAGTTCCACGCCCGCGGCCCCTGCGGCATCCACGAATTGACCAGCTACAAGTACGTGGTTTACGGCACGGGACAGGTGCGGGAGTAGTGACGAGTGGCGAGTGACGAGTGGCGAGTGACGAGTGACGCGTGGCGAGCCCGCCGCTTGCGGCTTCGCAAGCGCGGCCGTTTGCGGCTTCGCGGCCCGGGAGCGGTTCGACTATGAGCACGGAAGTTCTTAGCCAATCGGAAGTGGAAAGTCTCCTCAGCGCGATGGCCTCGAGCGCAGACCCGGCGGGAGTGCCGGGGGGGCGTGCCGCCGCGGCGGCACTCCACGAAAAGATCACTCCCTACGACTT
>Ga0326727_10004956_pt1 | contig 38800 bp, 36 predicted proteins | sample MB2enrmetagenome_FD_207643 | JGI IMG/M metagenome (GOLD analysis project Ga0326727, IMG submission 207643) | Lab enriched peat soil microbial communities from McLean, Ithaca, NY, United States - MB29MY | ecosystem: Environmental > Terrestrial > Soil > Wetlands > Peat | place: USA: New York...
GTCCACGCCAAGGTATAACTTCTCCATGGGGGCTCTCCTTTCGAACGTAAGATTTAGTCTTCTAACAACCAAATCCTACCCGAATCGAGCCGCCCCCTTCATGACATCAGAGCGAAGCTCTGCGTTTCTGTTCCCGATGCGGTCCACTGACGCCGCCATGCCTGTCTCCCGACGCTATCTCGCACCCGGCCAGTTGCAGTTTATCACCTCCAGCGTTTATCGCCGCAGCAAGCTTTTCGACACTCACCGCCCGCGCTCCGCACGCGCTAGCGCAGCCCCGCGCCGCACCACGTGCGCACGCACGCGCCCGCGCAACGTCGGAATCCGTGATTGCACCAAAATTGTGCAACGAAAAACCAGGCGCAATCTCGGGCCGCGCACGCACAGACCGACCTCGATCCCGGTCACACGACTGCAATACGACCGCTCCCGCACCCGGCAGGGAGGTGTAGCAATTTGCCCTCAATGCGTAGTACCGGTCAATACGCAACAATAGCGGGAAGTTCATGCTGGACAGGAAATCCTGGAAGTGCCAGTCGGAGCGCTGCGGCAAAGGAGGATGCCTAAAACCTTGCGAGCGCTGAGGCCTCATCCTCCGCCAAGTCGAGAACGGTATCCAAGCGCACCATGCGCAGCGTCTGCATCACCAGTTTGGAGGCTGCGAAGAAGCGGCATCTACCTCCCGCCTTGAGGACCGTGGTATGGGCCCGGACAAAGGCGCCGATTCCGGAGCTATCGATCCTGGGGACTCCGGCCAAATTAACGGCCAAGTTTCTGACCCCAGCAGCGAGCAACTCGTTTAACAGGGACGTGAACTCTTCCACGGGCCCCCCGATGGTGAGAGGGCCTTGGAGGTCCACCACATGGGCATTCCCAGCTTTGCGTACGTTCGCAGCCATATGGGCCTCGCTCAATTGGTCTTGAAGCCTCCCTGTTTTCCAGGGACGCGTGGTCAGATGCTAACGCAATCGGTCCCGCAAATCAAGGGAAGTGGAGTTTTTTGTGTCAATTGCAGATCGTAAGGATTTCTAGTATCATCATGCCGCTAGTTCCGTTCCAACTTGATTCTCCAGATTACGCGGCGGGGCGTTGCGCCCCCCAAAAAGCACTGTTAGTCGAAAGGCCAGTCAGAGTAGGTTGGGACGGCGCCAGCTCCGAACCTCCTTTCATTCCTGGCGGCGAGGGTCGAGTGCTTCTTTTCACCATCTGAGGGGGAGTGCTATGGAGAGGTTGTCCGCCCTTTACGAGCTCGCGGTCTCGTATCATACCTGCCGGGACGTTGACACCCTGCTCAAGACATTAGCCAGGCGCCTCGGCCAGTACCTCGGAGCGCGCGCCGTGTTTGTCTGGCTCTGCACCAACGGTAAGTCGGAAATGGTCTGTCGTGGGCGCTTCGTGGAGACGGCAGAACGCTTCGAGCCGGTTACACAGCCGGTCAGCGAAGGTCTTTTGGCTGAGATGCTGGAAGCTGGCGTTTCGCGGAGGCTGGCTGGGGAGCAGGTTGACCCTGAGGCGCTTGTGCATTTGAGCGAAATCCATCGAGAACGCGTGCGCTCAGCGCTTTATGCCCCGATTCCCGGCTGCAGGGGGAGCGAGGGCGTAGTCGAGGTTTTAAATGCGTCTCGCGGCGAGTTCACGCCCGAGGATGCTGTCTTCCTGGAAGAAGCTGCTCACATCACGGGGCAGGCCTTAAACACCCTACAAGCCATCGAGGAGGACTGCCTTGCCGGCTTGGCGACCGTCGAGCGCTTGACCGCCCTTTACGACATTGGCCGGGCCTTCAACTCCACCCTCGAACTCACGGACCTGTTGCCGGTGATGGCCGAAAAGATATTTACACTGCTGGGCTCGCAAGCCTGCAATCTTTGGCTAGTCGATTCCGAACAGGAAGACCTCTACTTCGCCCAGCAAGTCGGTGAAGACCCGACCACCAACGAGGATGTTCGCCTGCCCCTGGGCGAAGGCCTGATTGGGCAAGTTGCGCAGCAGGGCGAGGCGCGCCTGGTGACCAATGCTCAGGAGGAGCCCCTCCTGGCTGCCCGCCAGCCCGCTGACGGCGACTTCCGAATTGCAACACTGATGTGCGCGCCCTTGCTCAAGGACGAAATGGTGCTGGGGGTAGTCGAGGTCGTCAACAAGCTCGACGGGACGCCTTTCGATGAAGACGCCCTGTTTCTCCTGAAGACCGTCGGCGAGCAGGCGGCCATCGCGTTGAACAATGCCAACCTGCTGGAAGCGGAGCGCAAAGTCCACGAGTTGGATGCCCTCCTGGCCATCAGCAAGGAGATTACCTCCACCCTAAATCTGGACCGGGTTTTGACTACCGTGGTCCACCAGGCAGCTACGGTGGTTCCTTTCGATCGTTGTGCGATCGGGTTGTTTGACCGCGGCCAATTCGTTCTAGGGGCTGTCTCCGGTGAAGCCGAGGTGCCGCGGACGCGCGAAATGGGCCAGCTGCGCGAAGTGTTGGAGGCCGTGGCCAGCCAAGCTGAACCTGTTTCCGCCAACCGACGCGAAGGAGGCTGGGAGGTCAACGTTCCCAACGGCAATGTCGAGTTGACAGGTTTTCTCGAAGCTCAAGGCTACAGCGGTTTTTATGCCCTGCCACTGCGGGATGAGCAGGGAACCGTGGGTGTGTTGGCTCTCCTTAGTAGTGAAGCTGATTTCCTCTCCGCGAACCACCTCGAGGTGCTGAGCATCCTGGCCAGCCAGACTACGGTGGCCATCCGTAATGCACGTCTCTACCAGGAAGTGCCGCTCATCAGCGTGTGGAAGCCGCTGCTGGAGAAGAAGCAGAAGCTCCTGGCGGTACCTTTCGGGCGGTGGCTGGAATGGGGATGGAAGGTTGGCCTTGCCCTCCTGGTTTTAATCGTGGTGCCTTGGAAGCTGCGTGTAGAAGGCGCTGCAACTGTTGTGCCAGCCGGACGCCGCGTGGTCAGCGCGGAAGTAGACGGAGTCATCAAGCGCGTCCTGGTGCATGAGGGGGATCAGGTAGCGGCAGGAGCGGTGTTGGCGGAGCTCGACGACACGGACAATCGTCTCCGCCTGGGCCAAGCCCAAACCGACTGGGCGCTTGCCCGGCGCGACCTGCAGGATGCCGGAGCGCGCGGTGAACTGGGGACGGCTGCGCAAGCCCGGCTTCAGATGGAAATAGCCGAGGAAGAAGTCGGCCTCTTCCGGCAGAAAGTGGAGTTGGCGCGGCTCCGCGCTCCCCTCGCTGGCGTGATCGTAACTCCCAAAGTAGAGGAAAAGGTAGGCAAGCTGCTTTCGCGTGGGGAAGAGTTTTGCGAACTGGTTGATCCATTGCAAATGGCCGTGGAAATGAATGTGCCGGAGACCGAGGAGGCGCTGATTCGGCCGCCCGCGCCGGTTGCGCTCAAACTCAACTCGTTTCCCACCCGCACGTTTCGAGGCACGGTGGAGCGGATGGGCGCCCGGACGGTTTCGGCGGCGGGCGAACAGTTCTTTATTGTGCGAGCTTTGTTTCCCAATCCGAACGGGGCCGCCCGCACGGGCATGGTAGGCCGGGCGAAAATCACAGCGACCGGTGGATGGGTCCAGAGTGGCTGGTACCCGGTGGGCTACATCCTCTTCCGCGCGCCGGCTCGCTGGGTCTGGACCAAAGTCTGGAGCTGGCTCCCTTGAAGAGAGCGAGGACACGGTGAAAAGGCAGGGATGGATAGTGGTACTACTGGCAGCCGCATTGATAGGAGGAAGGTGCAGCGGGCCGTCCGGAGCGGCCGGGCCCGATTCCTCGCCTCCTCGCGAGCCTGTGGCAGCAGCCCCATCACCCCCTCTCCTATCTCCGCTGGCGGAGGGGCCCGCCTCCGTGGAATTCCTCAGCGTGCTTTCCGTCGAGCAGGAAGTGGACGTGCTGGCCCAGCGGGAAGGCGTCATTGTTGAATTGGCCTGCGAAGAAGGCAGCCGAGTGGAAAAGGGAGCTGTACTGGCGCGCCTGGATGATCGAAGCCTGGTCGCTGAACTGGACCGCGCTCGCGACAATCTTCAAGTGGCCAACGAGAACGTTAAGTACAACGAGGCTGAATTCAAGGCGCGGCAGGCCGCCTATCGACGCGCCCTAGAATTGCGCAAGTACGGGCTCAAAAGCGACGCCGACGTGGAAGAAGCTGAGTTCAGGGCCACGGGCGCCCAGCACGATCTGGAGAGCTGGCGTGCGGTGGTGGAGCGAAGCCAGGCTGAGATTCGCCTGGCGGAACTCGAGGTCGAGAAAACACGTATTTCTGCTCCCTTCAGCGGCGTCGTGACGCGCCGCTACGTCCGGTTCGGTCAAGGTCTCTTAAAGGATGAGAAGTGCTTCCGCCTCAGCCAACTCGCGCCTCTCCTCGTGCGTTTCTTAGTCCCAGAGACCGCTGCCCGGCAGCCGAAGACAGGGATGCTGGTGAAGTTGTCTCTGGTAAGCGATTCCAATCGAATCTTTGCGGCCCGCGTTCAGAAGGTGAGTCCCACCGTTGACCCCGCCAGCGGCAGCTACGAAGTGACGGTGTATCTGACGGCGCCGGACTTGTCTGACCTCCGGCCCGGCATGGCCGTGCGTGTGCTCTGGCCAGGGGGCTCGCCCTCTTCGAAGCCTTAGGCAGACAAAAGCATGCGTTTTGGACCGACCAGTTTGCGCCTCACCGGTGCTTTGGCCAAAGGGTTGCGCCGACCCAAGCTCCGTACCGACCTACGGGTTAGCGAACAAACCATCGGTGGACAAACTACCTACATGATTAAGATCCCCGAAACGGAGTTGTTTGTCCGCTTCGGCTCCTATGAGTACGGTTTGCTGAAACTCTGTGACGGCACTCGTACCGCCGCTGAGGTCGCGGCCACTATGGCCGAATCTCATCCCGACGAGCCGGTCAGCGAGGCGGAGGTGGCCGAGTGGTTAGACGCTATCGACCCCAGCCTTTGGGAGCGGAGCCTGGGGGAGAAGAACTTGGCGGTCCTGGAGAAGATCCGCGAGGAGCGGAAAAATCGGCTGGACACCTCCAGCCTGGTCTACATGCGCTTTGCGGCGTGGGATCCCAACCGAGTGCTCGAGTTCCTCCACCCCTACCTGCGTTGGCTTTATTCGCGAGCCTTCATCGTTTGCTCGCTACTCCTCTTTATAGGTACGGCCGCCATTGTGGTTTCAGACTACCCCCGCATCCGGCAGGACACCATCGCCTTTTACAGCTTTTCCAACAAGACCGCTTATGACCTCTGGGTCTTTTGGTTCTTGCTTTTCGTGGTCAGTGGGATTCATGAGTTCGGCCACGGGCTGACCTGCAAGCACTTTGGCGGCGACGTCCACCAGATGGGTCTCCTGCTGATTTACTTTACGCCGGCCTTCTTTACGGACTGTACTGAGATGTACATGTTCGACCGAACTTCCAAGCGCCTCTGGACCATCTTTGCGGGCATTTGGATCGAATTGGTCACCTGTGGCATTGCCACCTGGATCTGGTATTTGTCGCCTCCCGGTTCGCTGATCGGCGACCTCGGCTACAAGACCCTGCTCCTCACGGGTGTTTCGGGAGTGTTCTTCAACCTGAACCCCCTGATGAAGTTCGATGGCTACTACGCGCTCAGTCAGTACCTGGAGACCGATAACTTTTACGAAGACGCCTTCGCATACTTGAAGGATTGGCTGCTTCGATACGTATTCCGCCAGGAGGTGGACCTGCCGGTGGTCAGCCGCCGCCGGCGATGGATTTTCCTCTTCTATGCTTTGGGCGCTTTCGCTTACAGCATAATGGTCCTGTTCATTGTTACGGTGTTCGTGAAGAACGTCTTCACCGGTCGGTTCGGCGCCTGGGGTTACCTGTTGACGGCGGGCGTGGTCTATCTCCTGCTTCGAAAAAGAGTGCGGCGATGGCTCCCCTCGATGCGCGCGGGATTCAGGGAAGCCAAGGAGAAACTCATGGCTTGGAGAATGAAGGGATGGCACTGGGTGGGTGCCGCAGTAGTGGCAGGGCTGCTGACCCTGCCTTCCCCTGCCCTCAAAGTCTCCACCGACTTCGTCCTCGAACCGGGGGAGCGGGCGGAAGTGCGCGCGCGCGTCCCGGGGTTCATCAGCGAGATTAAGGTTCGGGAAGGCGACTTTGTGGAAGCGGGCGAGGTTTTGGCGGTTTTGCGTAACCCGGACTTGGAAGCCCGGCTGGCAGGGCTTGAACTCAAGGCGACGCTGGCCGGGCGCTTGCTACTCGCTGCCCGAGCTGCGAACGACCTCAAAGCGATTCAAAAGAACTCTCAGGCGTGGCTGCGCGTGGAAGCCGAAGCGGCAGAAGCCCGCGCCAAAGTCGCGCAACTGGTCCTCCGGGCGCCCATACCAGGCGTGGCGACCTCGCCGCAGTTCGAGCAACGAGTCGGCGATTATTTGAATGAGGGGGCGCTTCTCACCGAGGTGGCGAACCGGCGGATGATGCGGGCGCGTGTCTTGGTCCTGGACCGGGAGTTGGAGGATGTCAGGGCGGGCGGGCGCGTCAAGTTGCATGTCCGTGCTGACCCCTTCCATACATTTTACGGTTACGTGCAGAAGATCCTGCCGGCGGCTGCCCCGGATCGCCCTGTCGCCGAGTTGATCAAACCGGAGCGCGCGGGTCAGCCGCTGACCAACTACTTTGCGGTCGTATTGGAGTTCCCGAATCAGAACGATGTTCTGCGCGAAGGGATGACAGGGTTGGCCAAGATATACACGAACCGCAACCATCCTCTAGCGTGGCAGACGGCACGGAGCGCCTGGCGCTGGCTGCACTCGCAAGTTTGGTGAGAGTGGCCGCGTCACTTGCTCGCCGCGCAAGCCCGTTTGAAGGAACACTTGCGAGGCGCGGTCGAGCACGCGCAGCTTGCGGAGGTTGCAGCCGCCTTGGCGCGAACAAGAAGCGAAAACAGGGCAACTAGCATTACCTCCGCCATCCCGGACTCCCCGGGGCCTCCTGCGGCCACAGGTCGCAGGAGGACGATGCGGTGCGACTTCGGGCGTGGCAGCGGGCTGGGGCGGAGGCCGCTCTTCGCAAGCCTATGAGCTTCGTTCACTTTCATGTAAGGTATGCCGCGGATCATCTCCGCCTCCCGCCATCGCCCATCGTACGTGACTTCCGGGACCTTCGCTCGATCGTCGGAAAATTCCCTTACCAGTGATATACCCTGCACTGGCTGCCCCCCATCACGGGAGTAGGCTGTCGCCTCTCCTCACGACAGCCCATCCCCCAAGGCCGACGACACTCCGTCCTCTGCGCATGCTCGTGATGCTCGAGCGACTCAACTCGAAACGGGACGCGTAAATACTCTGCGCGTCGTGAAGCCGGGCCGCGTCAACGCGCCACCCGCCAATTGCGTCCCCCGCGCCATCTTCATAGTACGCGTCAGCGTGCCCGCCTTAAGCTTCTTGCCTTTTTGGATTGCCTTTCCTGTCTTCTTCGCTACCATGGTTTTTTCCTCCCGTTTTTCCGCCCGTGTTGTCTTGCTCGGCGGTCATGCCTTGGGAGTAGCAATTGCCGCGCCAATTCAGGCGGGCGCCTCCGCCATCCGCTATGTGCTTGAAAATAAGTAACTTGTATGTCGCAAGGGAAAGAGTGAGTCCCCCACGTAGGGTCTGGGGCGACTTCCCCCAGGGGTGATTATTACCCCTAGGGGAATTATTTCCCCTCCCTCTCTGTTAGAGGTGGTGCTTTCGGCAGAGGTACTTCATGCGGTCCTTGTTCAGCCCCAGTAGGCGGCCGGCCTCGGCCTTGACTCCCTTGGCTTGAGCCAGGGCAGTTTCCAGCCATTGGCGCTCGTAGGAAGCTACCTCTTCTTCCAGTTGCACGCCCTCGGGCGGCACGCGGAAGCGGCGGTCGCCTCCTCGCTCGCCACCCGTCTTAGCGACTTCGAGCGGTAGGCTCTTCAGCCCGATCAGGTCGTCATCAGTCATCAACACCATCCGCTGCACCACGTTCTCCAGTTCCCGCACGTTTCCCGGCCAGGGATAGCGCTTGAGCGCCTGGAGCACTTCCCCCGTGACCCGCTTAGGCGGCAGATGGTCCCGCGTGCAGTAGACCTGGACAAAGTAGTCGACGAGCAAAGGAATATCGTCCGTGCGCTCGCGAAGAGGAGGCACAAACAGAGGCATCACGTGGATGCGGTAGTACAGGTCCTCGCGAAAGCACCCCTCTCGCATCGCTTTTTCCAAGTCCTCGTTGGTGGCGGTCAGCAGGCGGAAGTCGACCGTGATCGGCTTTTTCCCGCCCAGGCGCACCAACGCGTGCTCGTCCAAGACACGCAGGAGCTTGCTCTGCAGCGCCAGGCTGAGGGTACCGATTTCGTCCAGGAAGAGAGTGCCGCGCTGGGCCAGTTCGATTCGTCCTTCCTTGGTAGCGACTGCTCCGGTGAAGGCTCCCTTTTCGTAGCCAAACAGTTCGGCTTCCATGAGGGTTTCCGGCAAGGCAGCGCAGTTGACGCTCACGAAAGGCCGGTCACGCCGTGAGCTGAGGTCGTGGATGGCGCGCGCCACCAATTCCTTGCCCGAGCCGCTTTCTCCGCGGATGACTACCGTGGTGGCGGTGCGCGCGACGCGGCGTATCGAGTCGAAGAGGGCCCGCATCGGATCACTTTGACCCAACAGGTCACCCAAAGCGTCCTTGCGGCGCAGTTCCTCGCGTAAGATGCGGTTCTCGCGCTCGATGCGGAACTTTTCCACGGCGCGATGGACAATGACCTTCAGCACGTCGGGGTCGGCGGGCTTGAGAAAATAGTCGTAAGCCCCGGCGTCCATAATGCGCAGGGCGGTGGCTTTTCTGGCATCTTCGCTGAGGACGATGAGGAGGGTGTCTCTTTCGCTTTCCTCGAGTTCCTGCAGCAGCGCGGCGCACTCCCGCACGCCACTGGGGGTCGCTTTCAGATCCAAGAGCAGAACCTCCAGTTCGTGCTTTTGCAGCACGCGGTAGGCGCACTCCGTACTCTCAGCCTCGATAAGGTCGAAGTCCTCACGCATGGAGGAAGCGATTTGTTGGCGAAGGTCAGCATCCTCCGCCACAATCCCAATCGTCGGCTTGGTTCCCTTAGGAGACATAGCAGGATCCGAGGATGCCATCGCTGCTGACTCGGCGTTGGCACTGATTGTAGAGACCGGTTGCAGGGTTGTCAACGTGATTAGACAGCTTGCTTGTTTCAGCAAGCCACTACAGCTTATGGTTGCGTGCAATCAGTGACTCAGACGCACACTCGGCCAGTGGGTCTCAGGGCCGAATCGGACCTGCTATAATGGCGCTGATCCTTTCTTTCGGCGTGGAGATAATCCAATGTCGACCCCACGCGCGCCCTGGTGGATGTATGTCGTCGCCGCCTCCTACCTTGCCTCGGTTGCGCTCTTCTTCTGCCAAGTTTATGCGGGTCCTCCCATGGTGTCTGGGTTTCAGGGCCACTTTACCGGTGGAGGTATGGTCGTCCTTTCCGTCCACCCCAACTCCCCGGAGGCGGAGGCGGGGCTCAAGGAAGGCGACCGTGTGCTGTCCGTGAATGGGCAGGGTATTCGCAATGTTCATGACTGGGAGGCCGTTCGCGCGAACACTGAAATTGGACGCCCAGAGCGGTGGCAGATTGCCCGCGGCACGGAGCGATTCGATCTGACGGTGGCCGTTCCTCGCCTTGCGTGGCGTGAACGGTTGTCAGGGTCTGCTGCCCTCGGCCGCCCCTTCTACTGGCTGAATTTGCTGGGCTACTGTGCCTTCAATCTGGCCTCGTTGGTCCTTGGCTTGGTCATCGCCTTTCGCCGGCCCTATGACCCGCTGGCCAGAATGGGCGCTTGGCTCCTCGCCACCGCCGCAGTGGCTTTTGGATTTCCCGATGGCTGGGCTGCCACCTGGCGACACCTGCCTGGGTGGCTGGGCCTGCTGCTTTGGATTCCTGAAATCAGTAGATTCGTCCCGGACGCGATTCTTCTCACTTTCTTTACCATCTTCCCGCGCAAGATATTCAGCGCCCGCTGGCCTTGGCTCTTGATATGGACGCCAGCCCTGGCTTTGCTACCCTGGCGGGTCCTGGGCATGTATCGGGTCATATACCAACCCGGTCACGCCACTGAGGTGCCCGCATGGGTCTTGTCGGCGATCTCTTTGAGAAGTGCCGTCTACGTCATGGGCAGCTTGGTGATCTTGATTCTGAGTTATCGACGACTGGAGGACGCGAACCAACGGCGGCGCGTGCGCGTGGTACTGGCGGGCGTAGTGGCAAGTACGCTGGGAGTCATCGGCTGGGTCGTCGTTGGATCTGCGCGGGCGGTAGCTTTCTGGCTTCTCGCACTGCAGCCGTTGCTCTATCTATTGTGGCTGGCGTTTCCTTTGTCATTCGCCTATGCCATTCTGCGCCACCGCCTGTTCGACGTTGGCGTATTGATCCGGCAGGGGGTCCAATACGCGGTGGCGCGCGGGGCTCTGTTGTCGCTCGTGCCCATGCTGGGGGTTGTTCTGCTGGCGGACGCGTTTCTACATGGAAGCCAACCCTTGATCAGCATCCTAGCCATGCGCGGCTGGGTTTACGTCACCGCGGGAGCCCTTGCGCTGGTGGCCCATACCCGGCGCGAGCGCTGGCTCGGGGCGCTCGACCGTCGGTTCTTCCGCGAGCGCTATGACGCGCAACAACTGCTCCGGGAAGTTGTGGAAGACATTCGTCAGGCGGGCAGCCTCGAGCGGGTCGCGCCACGGGTGGTGGCACGCATTGAGGCGGCCTTGCACCCCGAATTCGTCGCCCTGCTGGTGCACGAGCGGGGCGAGGCGAGCTATCGCAGCTTGGCGGCCGCGCCCGCTGGACAAGCTCCACCGCCACTCTCGGCGACAAGCAAGGTGGCAGCCCTGCTGCGCGCCCTGGAGAGCCCTTTGGAGATGTCCCACAGCGAATCCGGCTGGCTTCAGCAACAGCTTCCACCAAAGGACGTCGATTTCCTCCGGCAGGCGCGGTTCGATTTGTTGGTACCCATCTCAACAGCTTCCGACCGTACGGAGGCGCTGCTGGCGCTGGGAGTCAAGAGGTCGGAGGAGCCCTACGCGCAAGATGACCGAAACTTGCTTATCACCATTGCCTCAAACTTGGCGATGCTCCTTGAGCGCCCCGCGGCGGCACCGGTGTTGCTGCCGACGAGCGGAGCATTTGTGGAATGCCCGCAATGTGGCGCTTGCTACGATCCGGGCGCGGGGCCTTGCCCGCAGGAAGGCGCGACCCCTGTCCCAATGCGATTGCCGCGTGTCTTGGCGGGACGTTATCGCGTGGAGCGGCGCCGCGGACGTGGCGGCATGGGCACAGTTTATGAGGCGACCGACACGGCGCTCGAGCGGCGGGTGGCGGTGAAAGTAATCCATGACAGTCTAGTCGGAAGCGCCGAGGCAGCAGAACGGTTCCGGAGTGAGGCTAGGGTGGCGGCCAGCTTTGCTCACCCCAACGTGGTCACGGTCTACGACTTCGGATCGGTGGCAGAGACACGTGCCTTCTTGGTGATGGAACTTTTGGAAGGAGTAACGTTGCGTGAGGAGCTTCACGCGCAGCCGCGGTCGGCCCCAGGGCGGGTTGTCGAGATCATGCGGGGCGTCTGTGCCGCGGTGCAGGCCGCGCACCGGCGGCACTTGGTGCACCGCGATCTCAAACCGGAGAACATCTTCCTGTCGCGCGGCGAAGCCGGGGAAGTACCCAAAGTGCTGGACTTCGGTGTTGCCAAGTTTCTGCCGGCAGCCGACCTGGCGACCGCTAACACCCAAAGTGGCATGGTGGTGGGAACATTGGCCTACATGGCGCCCGAGCAGTTGCGTGGTCAGCCGGTTGATCCAGCTTGGGATCTGTGGGCGCTGGCCGTGGTGACGTATGAGATGCTGACTGGCGTACACCCGTTTGTCAGGCCCGCAGGAGCGGATTACAACGCCGTGCTTATGGGACGGTTCACGCCGCTGGCCACCTATCTGCGGGAATCGCCGACTCGCTGGCAGCAGTTTCTCGAGAGGGCACTCCACGTTGACCCGGCACGGCGCCCCAACTCCGCCCAAACCTTCTTCTCTGAATTGGAACGGGCGTTGGCGTAGGCGGTCAAGGTCAAAAATTCCTGCAACCATTTCCTCCGGGTGAGGTATCTAAAAAAAGGGGTGCCCAAATGGTTCGGAGCGGAAGCCAGCCAAAGCGGCCGGAGAGTTGAGTGTGTTTGCCCTCGTAAGGTCCGCAGGCATCCTGCTGGGGTAACTTCTTTTCGTGAATGCAAGGGTACCACAGAATCCTTTCGCCAATTTCACGAAGGATGAGGGATCGTGAATAATGGACTGAAGCCCTCGAAGGGACAAGCATGACGCACCAGAGTTTCAGCGTGCCGCCGTTCTCTGCAGGATACCGTGCCTCTGGCTTGCTGCTGCATGTTACCTCGCTGCCCTCGCCTTACGGCATCGGCGATGTGGGACCAGCGGCATTGGCCTGGATCGACCGCCTGGCCGAGGCAGGCCAAAGCTGGTGGCAGTCGCTGCCACTTGGTCCCACGGGATACAGTAATTCACCCTACGAACCCTTGTCCTCTTTTGCGGGGAACGGTCTGCTGATCAGTCCTGACTGGCTGATCGAGGACGGGCTGGTGCGGGCAAACGATTGTCAGATCGGCTCGCTCCCACAAGGCGAGATCGACTATAACGCGGTCATCCCTTTTAAACACCGGCTACTCGAGACAGCTTGGGCCAACTTCAAGGGCGGCGAACGTAGCGATCTTCGAGCCGCCTATGAGCAGTTCCGCAATCAACAGGCTCACTGGTTGGAGGACTACGCGCTCTTCCGGGCGCTGAGAGTCAAGTTCAGCGACGACCATTACCTCGAATGGCCGGCAGGGCTGGTCCGGCGCGAGGCCGCAGCGCTCGAGCAGGCCAGGCGTGAATTGGCGGATGAGATCGGCCAAGTGTGCTTCGCACAATTCCTGGTGTTTCGCCAGGGCGAGCGGCTGAAGGCATATGCCCATCAGAAGGGAGTTGGGCTGATCGGTGACGTGCCCTTCTACGTCTCTCCCGACTCGAGCGACGTGTGGGCCGACCCGGAGCTGTTTCTCCTGGACGAGCGCCGCCGGCCGCGCTTCGTCGCGGGCGTGCCTCCCGACTATTTCAGCGCGCAGGGCCAGCTTTGGGGTAATCCCGTGTACAACTGGGATGTCCTTCGAGACTCCGGGTACAGTTGGTGCATATCGCGGTTGCGCTCGGTGCTGGCCCATGTCGACGTGATCCGCTTGGACCATTTCCGGGGATTCGTGGCGGCCTGGCACGTACCCTTTGGGGCGCCGACCGCACAGACCGGCAAGTGGGTGCCGGGTCCCGGCGCAGAGTTCTTCAGTGCAGCGGAGAAAGGGTTGGGCGTCCTGCCGTTTATCGCGGAGGACTTGGGAATGATTACACCCGACGTGTATGCCCTCCGTGACCAGTTCCACTTGCCGGGGATGCGGGTTCTCCAGTTCGCCTTCGATGCCCACTCGGATAACCCGCATCTCCCCCAGAACTATGTCGCTAACACGGTGGTGTACACCGCCACTCATGACAACCCTACGACGCGAGGCTGGTTTGAGGATTTGCCGGATGGCCAGCGACAGAACGTTTGGAAGTACCTGAAACGGTCACCGGGCGAAAGCGGCGAGGTCGCCCCGGCCTTGGTGGATTTGGCGTGGTCGTCCGCCGCCGCGCTGGCGATGGCTCCGCTTCAAGATTTGCTGAACCTGGGGAGAGAAGCGCGTATGAACGTCCCCGGCCGTGCTGAAGGGAATTGGCGCTGGCGCATGACGGAAAACATGCTCTCCGACTCCGCCTTCGAACGGCTGCATGACCTGACGAAAAAGTCAGACCGTTTGGCGGTGAATAGACCCATGCAGACCGGCAAGCTGTTGGAGGCAGCGGCCCAAGCGCCGTTGCCATCCTGAGCGCGCCGAGCAACGCTCGGCCATGACCTGCGGCTCTGCCGCCCGAGGTGCGGAAAGTGGACAGTGATGGGCGCTCACCCACTGGCGGGTCACTACCTTAGCAAGAAGGCGTTCAGGAAAAAGGCTCGATCATGACCTCGTCGACGTAACACCACCCCCAATTCTCGCCTGGCTCATTAGATCGGATAATCGGGTGGTGGGTCTTTCGGAAGTGCTTGGTTGCATGTTTGTTCTTGGAAGAGTCGCAGCAGCCGACGTGCCCGCACTCCACGCACAAGCGCAAATGGACCCATGTGTCTCCCGTTTTCACGCAGTCTTCGCAGAAGTGCTTGTCTGTGCTGGTAATCCTGATCTGATCGAGATGTGTACAGCCAGCCGGCATAGGTCCTCCTAAGTCGATCAGTCAAAGGTCGAAGGTTGAAAGGTTCGTACTCCTCGACTTTTGACCTTCGTCTTCTTCTACGCCTCTGCCAAGGCGCGGTGAACAAGATGGACGGCAATCGCTCCCTCGCCCACCGCGGAGGCGACTCGCTTGACGCTGCCGGAGCGCACATCGCCCACTGCGAATACCCTAGGTCGACTCGTTTCCAGCATTAGCGGAGGGCGTGGCAATGGCCAAACGACCGGGGGGGCGAAATCGGTAGGCAAATCCAGATCTCGCCCCGTGAGAATGAAGCCTTTGTCGTCCAGAGCGACGCACCCTCGCAGCCACTCGGTTCGTGGTGATGCTCCGGTCATAATAAACACGTGGCGGATCTCGTGCCTGGATGTTTCGCCCGTTGACCTGTCGACCCAAGTCACGCGCTCCAACTGACCATCTCCCTCCAAGCTCACGATCTCTGTCTTGTAATGCAGATCGATGGCCGGGTTTTCGGCAATGCGCTGGATAAGATAACGTGACATCGACTCCGCTAATCCCGTGGAGCGCACGAGCATATGTACTTTGCGCGCGGTCTGCGAGAGGAACACAGCGGCCTGTCCGGCAGAGTTTCCTCCGCCCACCACGACCACGTCTTCTTTCTCGCAAAGTTGCGACTCAATATGGGTTGCCCCGTAATAGACCCCTTGACCCTCGAACTCCTTCAGATTGGCAATGCCTGGCTTGTTGTATTGGGCGCCTGTCGAAATGACAATCGCTCGCGCCGGCAACACCATCCCATCATCCAGAACGATTTCATAGAGTGGCTTCTTGCAGTTCAATCGCACGACGGTGCGTGCCAACATTATCTTCGCGCCAAACTTCTGCGCCTGGGTGATTGCCCGAGCGGCGAGTTCCTGCCCAGATACCCCGGTAGGAAATCCCAGATAGTTTTCTATCTTGGAACTGGATCCTGCTTGCCCGCCCGGAGACTCAGTCTCAATCACCAGAACATCCAAGCCTTCCGAGGCAGCGTAAACAGCCGCTGCCAAGCCAGCCGGCCCCGCGCCCACAACGACCAAATCGCGAACTTCATCATTGTGGATGCTGACATTGAATCCCAAACAATCTGCGAGTTCCTGAGTGGAAGGATTACGCAAGACGGTACGGCCGTTGCAGATTAAAACGGGAACTTCGTCCAACTTCACTTCGAAACGGTCCAGAAGTTCCTGCGAAGTCTTGTCAGTGTCGAGATCCACGTAAGTGTAAGGGTATCCGTTTCGGGTCAAAAATTCGCGCAAGCGGAGCGTGTCCGCCGAGTGGCGCGATCCCATCAAGATCACGTTACCCAAGCCGCCAGAGATCAGCGCGAGGCGGCGAAGGATGAACGCCCGCATGAGAATCTCGCTTAACTCCGCGTCCCTCGCCACCAGTGACCGCAGGCCTTCGGCGCTGATTTCGAGAAACTCACCGGCTTCGGTCACGCGACCCCGCACCAGGCACCGCTGCCCGGAAATCATGGTCATCTCGCCGGTGAACTCCCCAGGACCGTGTTTTACGATCTCGCGCTCGCCCGCAAGATCCGGCTGCACAATCTCCATGCTGCCGGAAAGCAGCACGAAGAAGGGGACTTCGCTATCGCCCGGCTCGAACAGGATTTCTCCCGGCCCGACTTTTCGCAGCTTGCCGCAGTCACGCACACGACCGATCTGCGCCGCAGTTAAGACGGGAAACGCTTGAGTGCGAGCATCGAGTGCGCTGGGTATTAGCCCGGAAGACATGTGTATGCCCTGATCAGAGTGGTTAAGCAAAGACGAGTATTTGATGACCCACACGGTGGTTTGGATTCAACGCGCAGCAGCAGACAAGGGCCACAGTAGTATTCGACTACAGAGTCTATGTGAAAACGCCAGTTTCCGTGTCATTCCGAGGAACAGCAGGCGACGAGGAATCTCGCACTGCCTCGAAAATACTCAGGGCAAGATTCCTCGCTCCGCTCGGAATGACAGCATAGGCATGGTTATCACACAGAGTCACTTGGGGGAGAGGGTGGCCCGCGACGGCGTTCCCACCAGCCGTCGCGGGCCGGGTAAGGGGATTCCAACCCAAATCGGTTACCTCATGACGGCACGCCGCTTCGCGGTCCCACGGCCACAAGCTTTTTGCTTGAGATCAGGCATCTTTTGCTTTAAGGCTGAGGTTCCGCTGCGGAACCCGGGTGAATTCGATACAATAGGAGTGTGGAGTTTGAGTGGGACATCCGCAAAGCCGCGCTCGAACCTTGACCGGAAGAGAAAAACGAGACTATGAAAACAAGGAAGAATAGGACCAACGACGAATTGCGCCCCGAGTATGACCTCCGCCAGTTGCTCAAAGGCGGTGTGCGCGGCAAGTACGCGAAGCGCTACCACTCCGGGACCAACCTCGTTCTCCTCGATCCCGATGTCCGCAGGGCCTTCCGCAGCGACAGAGCCGTGAACCAAGCGCTCCGCCTGGTGATCGAGTTGCGCAAGGTGCAAAGCTCCAGGCAAACGTAGCCTGTTTGTGTGCGTCCGCTGCCCTTGGGTGCGGCTGGCCGGAAGACCCGAACTTTCGAGAAGCTGCTACGACTACCACGTGAAACCAGGCGAATTAGGACCGCCTGGGGGAGGAAAATCATGTTGAACACGCGCACGTACATGTTGAGCGGAAAACAGCTTATCGCCTGTATTCTCGTATTCGCCCTTCTCGCCCAGGGAAAGGGGAACACGTTCAAGGTGCGGTACAACGGAGGGTCGGTGGACTCGAAGGTTAACCCAAAAGACTGGGACAACCAGCTAACAGTCACCTCGGATGCGATTACCCTGGCTCTGAAGGACAGCCAAAAGGTTGCTATTCCTCCGAAGTCTGTGACATCTCTGAGCTACGGGCAGGAAGCGCATCGACGAGTGGGAACGATGGTCGCCCTGGCTGTGCTCGTTGCCCCGGTCGCACTATTTGGACTGTTCCACAAGACCCGGCTTCACTACATTGGGATTCAGTACACGACTCCCGATGGCAAGACTGCGGGAATTCTCTTGCAGGGCGACAAGGATGATTACCGCGCTATTTTGGTTGCGCTGCAAGGTGTGACTGGAGTCCCGGTTTCAGTGGCCGAAAAGGACCGTGAGTTCGTTCCGGTGGGAGTGAAAACCGAAGTAACAAAGGGCGAGAGTGAAGAAACGAGTGCGGCGGCGAAGGGTGCAGAGGCGAAGGCTGCAGCGAGCCAGCCGGCAGCAAGCACGCCCGCTGAAGCGCCAAAGGGAAGCGTGAATATTTCGTCAAATCCCTCCGGGGCGGACGTGTCCGTGGACGGAGAGTTCGTCGGCAACTCTCCTGCTGCGCTCAAGCTCGCGCCTGGGAAGCACACGCTAATCGTGAAAATGGCTGGCTATAAAGACTGGTCGCGGGAAATCACTGTCTATTCCGGGTCAGAGGTGCAGCTAGCCGCGAACCTCGAAAAACAAGACTAAGGGTACCATCTCGGTCAAGAGGCGGATCATCTGTGGCCAGCCCCTTCGGGTTGGCCGCCTTTCAGGGAGGCGCCGACCGTGGGCTTGTGCCCACGGCGACTCACGGTAACCGCTGCGCGATGAGGGCAAGGTCGGCCCTGGGCGAATAGCGGTTTTCCGGGGGGCGTTGCCCTCGGCGACCGCGTGATGCCCTTTCAGGGCACGGCGCTGGTCCTGAAAGGCGCCGGAGCGAGTCTTGCGCGGGAGCCCTCAGACTTCCTGTCACTTGACATCCAGGAGATGGTAGGCTAGATTTATAGCTGTGAGAACCGAGCGACAAGGAATTCTTTAAAATTCGACGGAACGAAGCGGGAATGTCTATGAAAACAAAGGCCGGCCGCGCAAGAGAACGGCGCATGGGAGCATTAGGCGCTGAAGGGGCGCCAAGAGCTTCCCCATGGCTGCTGGTCCAGGTGATTCTGCTCCTGGTTTTTGCCCAGCGGCCAGTGCCGGGCTTGGCCTGGGGTGATCGCGGGCACAAGCTGATTAATGCCGCTGCGGTGGACAATTTGCCGGAGCCGCCCCGCTCCTACTTCCGCGCGCTCAAGGTTTACCTGGTGGAGCACGCCTCCGATCCCGATTTCCTCGCCCAAGACGACCCCGCAGAGCGCCCTCATCACTACACCGATCTTGACGCCGACGACTCTTATCCGTTTTCCAACCTGCGGCGGCAATTCGTTCTGGAAAGAGCGCCGCCCGAGCCCTGGCAGCTCCGGCATGGCGACTCGATTTGGCAGATCGAGCGATTCACGCTGCGACTGGCCGACTCCCTTCGCCGCCGGCGCTGGCAGGAGGCGGACCAGGACGCGGTTTTCGCCGCCCATTACGCGGCAGATCTTACCCAACCCCTCCACACGGTCATGAACTACGACGGCCAATTGACCGGGCAAATAGGGGTTCACGCCCGCTTTGAGACCGAGTTGGTGAATTCCCTCGCGGACGGCTGGCGACTCAAGCCCCAGCCGGCAACTTTCGAGCCGGACCTGCGCGCGCGGATTTTCCAGGAGGCAGTTGCAAGCTTCTCTTGCAGAAATTTGGTCTTCGCCTCCGATCACATCGCGGTTTCCGGCCGGAACTACCTCGATCCCCAGTATTATGCGGCGTTCTATAAACTTGCCGGCCCGGTGGCCGAGAAGCGGCTAGCGGCCGGGGCTTCATTCGTTAGCAGCCTCTGGTATACTGCCTGGGTTCGAGCGGGAAAGCCCCTGCTCCCGATTGAGCAGGGGAGGTGAGAGTGCGCGAGGGGTCGCCCGCTCGGCGGCGTCGAAGCCGAAAATCGCGCCATTCCCGCGAAGCTTGTCCTCCGCGAAAGCGGGGGAGCGGGAATTCATCTCTGAGTGGATCACCGCTTTCGCGGGGGTGACAGGGCGCATGACCTTCACATCGAGGGGTGGGCCGCGGGCCCATGGTCAATGAGAATGAGGCGGAAGCAGATCCTGGTGGCGGCGATTGTTCTGGCAGTCTTCTGCCTGGGAGTTTTGGTGGGCCATCGAGTTGGCCGCTCTCCCTCCGCGAGGCCGGCTTTTGCTTCGCGTGATTCGTCCCGAGTCGAGCTGGCCGGTTGTGTTGATTTTCACGACGCCGGTCCGCATGCGGGCGAAACGGGCTGCGTTTCCGGACGCGTGCTCAAGGTCTACACCTCAAAAGGAGGCAATACTTTTTTCGATTTTTGCGAAGACTATCACGACTGTCCGTTCAGCAGCGTGATTTTTTCTTCTGACAAGCACAAGTTTGGTGATCTCCAGTCCCTGTCAGGGAGGCAAATTGAAATTCGCGGACTCATTACCGTGTATCAAGGAAGGCCCGAAATCATCATCCATGATCCCGAGCAGATTCGAATGGCTCCGTGATGCACCCCGAAGGAAGGAGTTTTTGCGCTCGCAAAGCCCTGTGCGTTGGAGGTTGTGAATCAATCCATGGATGAAAAAGGTTTTCACGCCAAGGCGCAAAGTCCGCAAAGGTCGCAAGGAAAGGAATCGCCTTCCCCTTGGCCTTCCTTTGCGGCTTGGCGCCTTTGTGTGAGATCCTTTCGTTTTCTCGCCCCTTATTGTGGGTTGCGAGTTGTTTTGGCGATGGCCAGTTGGCTTTATTCGCTTGGCGGGCTGCCGCTTGCCTCGGCGTGGGCCTTCGCGCAGCAGACCGCCGTGCCAGCCTCAATCCAGCCCTTGCCGGGGGTCGCGGAAGCGGTAAACAAGGGATTCGACCTGCTGGCGCGCCATGACGCGGCGGGGGCGGAGGCCGCGTTTCGCCAAGCCATCGACCTGCAACCGGAACTCGAGATGGCGCACCGCGGGTTGGGCATGGCGCTACGAGCTCGCGGCCAGGATGAAGCAGCCTTGCGCGAACTCGAGGTGGCCACGCGCCTCGACCCTTCGGATGCGGATGCGCATTACGAGTTGGCAGTTACAGCCTGGGCCCTGAGCCAGCAGTCTCCAGCTTCGCCACGCCCTCGAGGCGCCCCGGTCGAGGACTATCGCGCCCTGGCCGCCGAGGAGTACAGAAAGCTGGCCGCGCTCCGGCCACAAGATACCTCAGTTCGGCAAATCCTGGCCGAGCTCGACCTCGAAGGGGGACGAAAAGAGGAAGCCCTGGCGGAGGTGCAGGAGGCGGTTCGCGTGGCTCCGGACGATCCCGCATCACACGTGGCCCTCGGCCGGGTCTACTTTGCCGAAGCCGAAGAAGAGAAGGCTGCCGCAGAATATGAAAAAGCCCTGAAGCTCAACCCCAAGGAAGGCCAAGCGTATCTCGCGCTCGGCCAAATGCGCTTCTTTGAGCGGCGATATGCGCAAGCGGCAGAGAGTTTTCAGCAAGCCATCCGGGTTTCCCCCGACCTCGCCCCGGCGTATGCGGGCATGGCGCAGATCTTCATGCAACAGGGTCGTTCCGCTGAAGCGCGAAGCTTGCTGGAAAAAGTCGTGGCGCTGGATCCGCAAGATTGGCAAAGCCAGTATCAGCTTGCGGTGTTGCTGAATGCAGCCGGAGCGGTGGGGGACGCCGCGGACCTGCTGGAGAAAGTCACGCGCCTGCACCCGGATTTTCTGCCGGCACAGGAACAGTTGGTCATGGGACTGGTGCGGCGCGGGGACTTGAAGCAAGCCGCTGCCAAGGCGGATGCGCTGATTGCCGAGCAGCCTCAAGCGGCCGAGGGGCACCGCCTGCGGGCCCTTATCCTTCGGAAGCAGCACGACCTTGAGGGGGCGCTGGCAGAAGCCGCCATGGCGCTTAACTCTGAGCCGGACTCCGCCTCCATGTTGGCCCTTCAGTCCCTTTCGCTGTGGGAACTTAAGCGCAAGAAAGACGCTCTGGCCGCTTTTCGCGCCGCGGCCAAGCTCGAGCCCAAGGTGGGAACAGCAGAGGTTTTTTGCCGCTTGCTGGTGTGCGATGCAGGAGACATCAGTACGGTCAGTGATTTCCTGCACCGAAACCGTTGGGTGCTTGCCCCGCCGGCGGAACCGTAGGGCACAGGCAAGCCGAGAAATTGAGGAGTCGTGCGGTCCAGAAGTCGAGGTTTCACGAACATTTTGGCCCTTGACTCTTGACTCTCGCCGCCTCGAGTCTCTCCTCCTCGACTCTGAACTCCCCGGCGCCATCCCTCCTCTTACAGTAGACTATACAACTTGACCCGTCTCCTCAACTCTCCCCTCCGCGACTTCTGCGCCGGATGGCCTTTGACAAGCCGCTTCTATGTTGGTAGAGTTGCGCCAATGAGTACGTGTGGTGACTTCACGCGCAGTCAGTCCTGTCTTTTTCTCTAGCCGGCGCGGAGATCTCCATACGCCGTCCGAGGTGCCCATGCAAGGGACTATCAAGCGAATTATCCGTGACCGTGGGTTCGGGTTTATCCGCACTGCTGAGGGCCAGGAGGTTTTCTTCCACCGCAGCAGCCTTCAGGGTCTTAACTTCGACGCTTTGAAGGAGGGGGCAAGCGTCGAACTCGAAGTGGAGAGAGGGGACAAGGGACCCCGCGCTACGGCCGTGCGTCCGAGCGAGGCCTAAGGGTTCCGGAGGTTGTAGAACTCCTCAGCAATCGCCTTCTTTTGGAGCAGCGCGTGGAAGTGCGCGAAATCGGGGGATAGCCCTGCCCCGGGCTCCGTCGTGGCGGTCCCCGCTCAGGACGGGCCGTGTGCTTAGCGCTGACCCCACGTGGGGGGGGTGGTCGCTGCCATTTTTTCACTGCCACAATTATTGGATCTTGGTAGATGAGTATTATAACTGAGCGACGGAAGGGTATTGCCTGCGCAGGGAACTGGACGCTAGATCTCGTCAAGGTCATCGACCATTACCCCGCCGAGGGCTCCATCGTCAACATCACCGGCGAATCTATGGGTGGGGGTGGATGCTCCTTTAATGTGGCCCTCAACCTGGCTATATTCGATAGCCGTCTTCAGCTATACGCTTTGGGCGTAATTGGAAACGACACCTACGGAGACTTTCTGGTCGATCAATTTCGTAAGTATCCCCATGTTCATCTCGAGCAACTTAGGAGGACCAGCCAGGATAGGACGTCCTACACCGAGGTTTTCAATGTTGCCGCCACGGGAGCCAGGACCTTCTTTCATTATCGGGGAGCCAACCGATTGTTTTCTCCGGACGATGTTGACCTGGACAAGCTGCCGGTCGAGTTGTTTCATTTGGGATACTTGAATCTCCTCGATGCCATGTATCAGGCCGATGATCGGTTCAAGACTGTGGCGGCGCGATTCTTGGCCCAAGTTCGGGAAAGGAACATCAAGACTTCCATTGATCTGGTGTCCGAGGATAGCGACCGCTATAGGCAGATTGTTCCTCCGGCGCTAAGGTTCGCGACCTATTGCATCATCAACGACTTCGAGGCTGAAAAGCTTTCGGGAATACCGATTCGCCACAACCAGGCGCTGATCTTCGGCAATCTGAAGCGAATTGCCATGGCTATTCGGGCTCTCGGGGTCGATGAACTGGTTGTGATTCACTTCCCAGAAGGAGCTTACCTTTTGACGAAGGACCGAGGTGAGATTCTCCAACCTTCCTTGGACCTCTCTCAGGGCTATATTGTAGGAAGCACGGGCGCGGGTGACTCATTCTGCGCCGGCGTGCTCTATGGACTGTCCCGAGGATGGAGTCACGAAAAGACGCTCCGTTTCGCCGTATGCGCCGGAGCAATGAACCTGAGCGTTCTCACCACGACTGGCGGAATAAGGCCCTGGGAGGAGGTCTTCGAGATGGAGCAGAGGTTCCCCTACCGCAGTTTCCCCTAGCAGCTTTTTCCGCTCCAAACTTGGCATCCACCGCCGACTTGCAGATATAGGGCACAAACGGAAGGCGCGTGGAGGCGCAGGTGGTGACGCCCTCACTGCACCCGCCGCCCCTGATCCGCCCCAGGAGGTGGAGGTGGCGCTACCATCAAGCCGAGGCCTTGCAGCAGCATCACGGTCCGCTGCGCCGCGGCGCGCCAGACGAGTTGGCAACCCTCGCCCTGACAGTTCTGCACGTAGACGTCACCGCCGGAATACTCCAGACTGCAATTCTTGAACGTGCAGTTGACAAACACCCCGTCGTCAAGAACCAAGTGTTGGTTTTCGAAGATTTTGTTTTCGTGTCGAGTCATCAGAAAACGAGGCTACCACTACCCGGCGGCGACCGCAAGCTCAGCGTCAAATGTCGCGGCGGACGGCGGCCATTCCCGCCAACGCGGGAATCTCGCTTGCGGAAAACGCAACTCCGGTATGGCACGAATGGATTTCCGCTTGCGCGGGAATGACGGGCCCAGGGTCGGTCAGACGACGGATAAACTCGCTGTTACCGCGCGTCGCGTCGCGATCCCGCCGACGCCGGATCGCCGCTGCGACTCCAAACGCACCTGCTGCCGTTCACGCAGGTTGAATCGTCAGGCCGCAAGCCCAGAGGGACGCGTCACCGCCACCGCCACTTTTTTGCGTGGAGAAAGAGAGGCGCGCACCCGCACCTTGAGCCTTTGCAGGGCTTCCGCGTGAAGTTGTGAAACTCGCGATTCATCCACTGCTAGCCGGGCAGCAATCTCTTTCATGGTGAGGTCCTGCTGGTAGTATAGGTTCACAATCAGCCTTTCCCGTTCGGGCAGACGGGCTAAAGCACGGTTCAGCAGATCGCGCTGTTCGCGGCGATAACAGAGGTCGAAGGGGTCCTCCGTCAATTGACGAACCGCCCGCTTACCTTCTTCTCTCATCGGCAGCTTACCTGAGTTCGCCGCCGTCTCAAAATGCTGCCACCTGTCAAAGCCCAGGGCGTGGACTTCTTGCGCCCAGCGGTGCCATACCTTGAGGCTGATGCCCAAGGCCCGCGCCACTTCTTCCCCTTGCACGGGACGACCCAAGCGTGCTTCCAACTCGCGATAGGTCCTTTCCACTTTTCTCGCTCGCCGCCGCATGTCGCGGCTGGCAGGGTCGAGAGTTCGCAACGCGTCCAGAATGCCGCCGCGAATCCGGTGCCGCGCGTAGCTTTCAAGCTTCACCTTCCTTGAAGGATCGAATTTCCGCAGCGCGTCAACTAGCCCCAAGGTTCCTGCGCCCACCAGATCGTCCATCTCCACGTGAGGCGGCAAGTGCTGTCGCATCTCGAATGCCACTCGTCTGACCAGCGGCGCCATTTCCAGTAACAGCTTTTGACTTTCCGGACTCTGTTTTCCCCTGGTTTCCTCACCCTCTGCTTCCCTCCCCAACTGGTAAGAGGGCACCGGGGCGGAGGAAAGATTACGTTCGGCGCCTTGAAATTGGCTGCCATTCCGATCCCGCAGTTGCCGGAGGGGCACCTCGCCCTGAACTTTCTTGGGCCATCCGGCCGACCCAGGGCGAGATTCCGCGCGCGGCGGGGCTTTGTGTATGTTTGAGGCAGGCAATGCGCTCGCTGCTGAACTTTGAGCTGCCAACGGCCGCGACCTTCGATTCTTGTTTTCGCCCGCTTCCGGTTGCATTGCCATGGCAGACCTCGCTCCCAAAACCTTGCACCACAAGAGAGCCTTCGACCGGTGTGTGTGCGGGGCCGCGGCGCGGAGTCTTGCAGATCGGTGCTGCCCGAGCCCGACACTTCACCGCCGGCGCAGAGCCACCCGCCCTGCGCAACACTCACGCTTTCTTGGTTCGTGAGTTCGTGACGCTGGCATTCGTAGTTGCACATGCCGTGCCAGTTCCCAGCGCTCAGCAAGAAAGCCTCTGCGTCCATTCCCTGCGCCGCCGTGACTAAATCCGAAGGTTCGATGTAGCGTACGCTTGGGAGCCTATCCATAGCCTAGAAACATCTCTGGTCCTGGCTCGTCGACCTTCGCCTGGAGTTGAAGTTTGAATGGAATAGCGGGCTAGGAGGAGTGGGGGATAGAAACTGAGGAATAGGCAACGGGCTGTCTTCGCGCCCCGTAACGACGTGCGGAGTGGCGCCACTCCATGGTCGCAGGTTTTCTGCCAAGCAGCCGATCAGTTCGTCTCCAGCTCGCCTTCAGTTCCAAAATGGAAAAGGTTTTGGATTAGCGAAATTCCACCTCGGCTTATCCGACCCCTTGCTTAAAGCCCTCCCGCAACTCAGCCGATACTAGTGTTTGGTGGCAGTTGCGGGAGGACGAGCGCTGGATGCCGCGCGCGCCTCACGCGGCGACCAGAGTGCGCGAGAAGCGTGATACGGCCAGGGCCCGCGAAATCCCCAGGAAGGAATTCAAGCGGGAGAGAGCAAGCGGAGACAGGACCGACGGGATAACGAGGGTACTTTGGCAGGGCGTTTTCTTACGCTTCTCATTTGGAAATCGGCGGGCGTGGCAGCGCGTCCCAAAACGGGAAGAGAGTCCCGATTTGGAAAAGCCACCGCCCTTTCTTAGAGGATGAGCATGCGAGACCGATGGAGAGCAAAAATCCCCCGAAACAAGCAACAGAACGTCGAGAAGCCACGCGCGCGCACGCCGGAAAGGCCCCTGTCACTTCCCACCACCCTCAGTCGTGTGGATGAATCGTCGATTTCGGCGATGGGCCCCGGAGATGTATTTCTGGTTGATGAGCTGGAGTGCGCGGGCCCGTATTCCGAACCCGCCTTTCACGCGATCCTCGCCTGCCCGCTGTGTGGGAGCCAAGTTTTAATCTCTGCTGCTCAATACTTCGGTTTCGCGCCCATAATCTGTGGATCCAGAACCTGCCCAGCCTTTTTCAGAATCATTGATGATGGGCGTTTCGTTTACCTGCCTATTAATTGACCCTCGCCACCCGGCGCGGGCGTCTCGCCCGCTGGCCCGGCAGCGCCTCGCCCTCGCGCCGAAAGAATCAAAAGCCTTTAACTCCGGGCTGTTGGACAGAGACGAACCGCTACGGCGCATCGTAATACTTTACTCATACTCACCTCCTCCGGCCCCGATTCGTTCTTCTGCCGCTGACTGGCTTGGAGGATTTGCAACATGTGCCGGGGCCTGTCCTAGGCTGACCTGCCACCTCGTCTTCGGCGTAGCCGAGGACGGCATTCACCGCAACTGAATTCCCACCTGCGTTAGTCCATACCCACTGTAAGAAACATTCCTTCCAATTCATTCAATTTCCTCGATCACAAAGGAGGTGTGCCTTGAGGTACTTTCAACCGGAACGCGCTTTGATCGCTCGCGAATTCCGCGAGGAGAGGCGCAGAGAGCTGAACGGCATGCTCAGCCAGTTGCCGCAACGGCGTGCAGATCGACTGCCTGCTCCTTTGCCACTCTCGCTCGAAGTGCAGTTCCAAAGGACCATTGTCAACCTGCGTGAGGACGTCCAGCGTGCCAAGGACGTTCAGACCACCCACATCCTGCGCTGGCTGCGCAGCTAACCCATCTCAAGTCCGGCAAGCCCCGGCTTCGGCCGGGGAGCAAGGGGATCCCACCTTTCCCCCGCATTCCGGCAATCCCACCTCTTCCCCATTCCGTCCGGAATGGATCCCAATCTTCAGTTCGCTAGTCCAATCCTGCCCGTCGGCGGCATGCCCGACGGAAGGAGGGGCGAACTATGCCCAATCACGAAGAGCTGTATTTCACTCCGCAAGTCAACAAGCCGCACCAGAAGAGGTCGGTGCTTGAGGACCCGGAGCGTCCTGGCTGCAGACCGATCTTTCGGCATTATCGCCAACCGGGCGAAAAGCCGGATGTCAGGACGAGCTTCGGGTTCAGCGAACTCAGCCCAGTCCTGGAGCACCATGCGGCGAAGGCTGGCATTGAGTATTCCAGAATATCCCTCGGGCGTCAGAGCGACCAGTAGTCCGCTGGGCGTGACGTTTGCACTGGGCGGGACAATCGTGAACGTGTTGATGGTTGCCTTCGTCGTCCCCATCTGGTGTCGGCTGTCCAGGCTGGAGTCCCGGTTGTGACTTCGCCGGGGGCGTGTAGGTTAGCTAGATGGACGCGCGGAGAGCACATCCCGCGCACTCGTCCAACGAATACCGGGATAGCGATTGTTGTCCAGCGGCTCCAGCTTTGCCCGGCCGTCGAACATGTTGCGCATGTACTGCATCCCCTGCCATGCTGGGTAAAGTTCCTTCTCTCCCGGCGCAACCGTGCGCGCAACCTTGATCAGCGTACCGAGCCTTCCCAAACCGCCGGCGCGGAATAGGCGGAACTCCTTTCCAGTAACCTCACTGACGACCGCCGCCAGTCCCCGGGCACTGAGTTGATCGCCGGCAATCCGTAGAAAGCGAGGGGTGGACGGATCGAGAGCCGCGCACGCGGTGAATGCAGCCGTGTTATCAATCGTCGTGAAGTCCATGCGCTGGTCCGCGTTGCCCCAATAGAGGACTCGCTTCAGTTTGAAGAGAATAAGCGGCATCTGCCCGGTCAACATATCGGTAAACGCACCGTTGAAGATCGTGGTGGCTCGAATCGAAGCCTTATCAAGGCGCTTGTGGAACTCTCGACGCAGGTCGAGATTGCGATTCTCTCCGGGTGGAAACTTGGTGAAGTCGATCGAGAAGTCGGAGGGGATGAAACGTGGCACGCCAGCCTTGACCGCGGCGTCGAGCAGAACCGTCTGTGCTTCCACGATCACGTTCCGCAACCCTGCCAGCGCGGACACCACGCACGCCGCCCCCGAGCATGCCAGCGCCACTTGGGAAGCACTGCTGAAATCGACGTTGGCAATCGTTACGCCGAGCCGCTGCAGTCGCTCAAGCTTGTCTCGCGCAGCGGCGGGGCGAACGAGCGCTCTGACGCTGGCTCCCCGTTCGAGCAAAGCTTTCACAATACGTCCACCAAGATTACCGGTAGCTCCCGCCACGACGATGGTCGGGTCATTCATGATGCCAATATTACAGAAAGGACAGCGCCGACGCAAAGTGGGCGCAGATCCGAGTGCGGGCGCTTAGGCAGTAGCCTTTTGGTAGGAAACCCCAGCAGGAAGTTACGCTATTCCGTTAAGACCCAATTCACCCCATACAAAAGGAGAGAACGGAACCATGAAGTACACGATTGCTGTTTTGTTGGCTGTTGTTGCCGCTGTGGCCGGTTACTTCGGCATTCGCCGTCTGACGCACAAGGACCTGGGTTTCACACCCGTGAAGCGGTACGCCACCAAGCTGGCGAAGACCCTGCTTCACACTGAAGCCACCGCTGCCCAGGAAGCCGGAGTCGCCTAGGTGGCGTAATCGGAGAAGACAAAACTCCAGGTCGGAGAATCCCATGTTGAAGTCCATCCTGTCGATTACCTTCTGGTCCGACGTTCTCAGCGTCGTTATCGCCATCGTCCTAGGCGATCTTGTCATGGCATGGATCAGGACCACGCTGCGCAGGCGAGGATGGAACTTCGCATAAGGAGAAGACAAGCATGTCACTGGTTGTAAAGTACAAACTCTTCTGGGCTGCCGGCATTGCCGCTCTCTGCGGCCTGGCCTTTTGGAAGAACTCCAAGAGTTACCCAGCCAAATCCCGGCTCTGGAGATTGGGCAAGTCCGCTATCGACACGGGGCTGGTGGTGCTCATGGTCATCTACGCTCCAGCTCTGCTGCTTATGTATGTGGTGGTCTGGCTGACCAGCCCGTTCCGGAACAAGATCATCCAGGTCAGTACGGCCTTCGCTTCCATTCTGGCCATCACGCATCTGGCCGGAGTGGTGTTTGAAGCTGTCGCCGTGCTGGGTGTGTTCGCAGTGGACCTGCTGACCGGCCAGGTCGTCGCCCGGATGGACAGGCGTGAGAGAAACAAGCTGGCGAAGGCTGCGTAAGGAACCCATGAGGACAGTTATCCTTCGAGCCTCAGTCCAAGACCGCCGTCGCTTCAATCTCAATCAGAAAACCTGGAACTGCCAAGGCCGAGACCCCGATCCAGGTACTTGCCGGTAGATTCCCTTGAGGAAAGAATTCTCTTAGCGCGCTTCCCACCGCTTCTGCACTCTCGGGCTGATAATTGACGATGGAAATCCGCAGAGTAACGATATCTCCTAAGCTGCCACCCACGGCCTCAGTAGCCGCCTGAACATTACGCAACGCCTGCCTTGCCTGCTCCAGAAGGCTAACTCCACCAACTATCCGTTTCTGTGCGTCCCATGCCGTTTGCCCGGAGATGAACGCCGTTTTTCTCCCGCTGGCAACCACGATCTGGGAAAACCCGTGCGGCAAGCTCGGAAAGAGGGTCTTCGGATTGACGTGTTCCTTTGGCATGAATCAATGCTCGCAAACTCTGGCGTCGGCCCAACGTTTGTAATCACCGGCAGCGCGCTGGCATGTGTGCAGTGCTTAGCACGGTCAGAACTGCACAGATCGAGGACCGTTGGTTAGGCCGCCGACCTGTGCGTCAGTTTTTCCCCGACCTTGAAGAGGGCAGGAATCAAGACAACAATTGTCACACAAACGAGTACTCCGAAATACGCAAACCTCGGGAATCTGACATATCCTTCAACAAAAGCACGCCGCAACAACATTACCGTAACTGGGAGATTCAGGGCGATCGCTGTCCCCAATCCCGGCATGTACCGCCGCAGAGCCACGGTCGCCAGTAGATGTGGGACGAGAACATTAAGAAGCACGGCGAGAGCGCACCCGGCAAGAAGGTATGCGCCGACACTTCTTGGACCCGCCTTTGCACTCCAAATAGTCACGATGAATGCCAAGACCGTCAAGAAAGCCACCGCAAAACGGAATGCGGACGGGCTCACTGGGCGATGCCACTTGCCTGCTTGTTTCGACCAGGCGGGCAGCCAGATTGCCTCCTCAAGATTGTGCAGCGTGATGGCAACCGGAAAGAGCCACTGCCACTCAACGAAACTCATTTCTTGTCCTCTCACGGCCTGTCATCAAGCGATTCAAGACCAAAATCTTGATCACCCGGGACACATATTTCCTCATCCTTGGACACCGCGGGTCCCAGTTTATCACTAGCAGGCACAGTGCGGATCTCCGCCTTTGGGGTTTGCGGATTAGCTGGTCATCCCACCGACAGCGCTGTATTCCAGCGATGTGTCGCGGCTGCGTCGTTCTCTTCTTTCCAATTGATTCTTTCTTGTCCTAGTACGCCGACTCAAACAACATAGATTACCACTCCCTACCCCATCGAGGTCGAAGATGAATCGTCTGGCGAACCTGGCTCTCAGTGTGGGAGAAACACTCGTTCATGAAGCTGCAAGGCTGCTGTTCGGGATTGCTCTCGGCAGGGCGAAGGAACGTCTGGGTACGCCCCAGCAGCTCGGAACCCGGCAACTGGCCTTGAATCGTGCCTTGCAGAAGAAAGCAGTGGATGGCGCTCTGCTGGCAGGTCCGCGGACTGGGAAGGAATACGCCAAGTTCACACTGAAGAAAGGCCTGCCCACCGATCAGCAGCCCAGAACCTTGGCGGTTGAGAATGACCCTCACTCAGTGGATGACTTTGACGGGGTCATCGAGGAAGGCTACGGAAAAGGCGAAAAGAGGCTTATCTACTCCGGCACAGGTGTCATCAAGGTCGGTGGGAGCTGCCAGCTTGGGAAGATCAATGTTCACGAGCACGATGCCGAGAAGGCAGGCTTCCACTATGACTTCGTTGCCGAAGGAGTTGACCCGCACACGGAATCCTTCCAGGTCAACATCGCAAACGGTGTCCTCAAGGGACGCTATGCCTTCCGGGAGGCCTTCGAGAATAATCGGTATCTGGTTGTCCGTATGAAGGACGACCCTGTTCTGGTGGCGAAGCCTGATATTCACCTGAAGCCACCGGAGTTCCTCAAGACCCTCTCTGACTCCACTCGGCCGGTGAGTGTCGAATGGAAAGATGATGGCAGTCTTGCGAACGTGGCGATCCACAACCTCCGTGCTGTTTATCGCAGCCATCGGCTGGAAGGCGAGCCCTATTACGATAAGCTCCCGGCCATAGAAGACGTGAGCAATCATTCTCCCGTATGGCTGGCCCGCAAGCTCTTCCCAGGTCCCGAGCAGGAAGGAACTGTGCTGCGCGGCGAGCTTCATCATCCCGATGGAGCGGCGCGCGTAGGCGGCATCGTGAACGCGCTACCCGAGAAGTCCAACCAGATCCAGCGCGAGAGAGGTCGTGTCGAGTTCTACGCCTGGGACATTGCAAAGTTCAAGGGCAGGGACGTCAGCCAGATGCCCTATGGACGCCGGCGACAGCTCTACGAGGGCGTGATCGAAGAGATCAGGCTGTTCAACAAGCATTTCCGCGTGGTCCCCGCGATGCCCGACGCCGGCCGTCAAGGCCAGAACCTTCACCTACCCCCAATTGCTTGGGGGAGGTAGAAGTCTACGAAAAATGGGTTGACAAGGCATCGCCACTTCAGAGATGGCTAGCCGCTGTTCAGATGCTCAGGAAGTGCCTTCGAGCGGCAGTTCGGGATCGAGAGACAAGGACTCCCGCGGCCGCGGCTTGAATTTGAGTTCCAGCGCCTGTGCCAGCAGGCGGAGGATGGGACCTCGGTTTTCAAAAAGGACCCGCACCCATTCCCGCCGCTTCATCTGCGGAAAATAGATTCCCCGGAAGGCCAGACGGCCGAGCAGATGAATCAGGCGGTCGGCAAAAGGCTTCGATGCCAACCATCCTATGGCGGAGGCAATTGTCTTGGGACTGTAAGACGACGCCCAGGCCTGCCAAAGCTCCGCCTCCGCTTGCTCGGCGGTAATCCCTAGAGGTGTGAAATCCATGGTGAAAGGTTTGAACTCCAACCAGTGTTTCGACCGGGAGAGCCGGCCGCTTGCAGCTAACCGGTCATAGAGCGGAGTCGCCGGGTAGGGCGTCAGCAACCCGAATACGGGAAGTCCTGGCGGCCAGGAGCGAATCACTTCCAGAGTGCGCGCAGCCACACCCGGGCGGTCGCTGTCCATCCCAAAAATGAAGGAGGTCATGGCATAAAGGTTGTGTCGCGCGAGGCGCTCCAGAATAGCCTTATACTCGTCCGGCTTGTTGAATCCTTTGTTGACACCTTTGAGGTTCTCCGGATCAATGGACTCGAGGCCCATGAAGATCCACTTGCCGCCGCTTTGGGCAATCAGGGAGACCAATTCCTCGTCGCGGAGCAGGTTCATGCTGATTTGCGCTACCCAGGGCACCTGGGCGTTGCGCGCGATGATCTCGCGCAGTAAGGACTTGGTGCGCCGGGGATTGATCGCGAAGTTGTCGTCGATGAAAAAGACCGCAATCTTTCCTTTCTGGCGCTTTTCCAGTGCCTTCAGCATCAGCAGTTCTTTGACGACGCTTTCATTCGACCGAAACCGGATCGCGTCACCGAAGAAACCCGTCACCGTGCAGAACTCGCACCCGTAGGGACAGCCACGACCGGACTCAATCGGAATCAGGTGGAAGCTCTGCCACGTCATGCCGAAAAGTGACAGCAGGCGCCGCGCCATCCTGGGGAAGTGCTTGATCAGGTTGAACTGATCAAGGTCCATGCGGTCCCAGGGGATTACCGGGTAGTCATACAGGGGAGGCTTGACCTCTTTGCCGTCTGTATCCAGTGGGGCATAGATTTCTTTCAGCTCTCCGCGCTCGGCATCGGCAACGATGGCCGGCCAGGTCTGGTCGGCCTCCCCCAGGGCCACAGCGTCAGCGTGGCGAGGTTCGTCGTGACGTCCTAGCGGTTCGTCCGGCACCTCGGTGACATGCGGACCTCCCATCACTACCGGAACGCCCGCTGCCCGCAGGGCATCCGCCATCTGGTAAGCCTTCCGGATCATGCGCGTCATGGCGCCAATCCCCACGAGGCCGATGCGATTCTCCCGGACGTATTCGACGAGCTCCTCCTTGCTCAGACGCCACGCGTTGCCGTCGATGAGAAACACGTTGTGACCCGCGGGCGTGAGCGATTTCAGGAGGAACATCCAGAGGTGCGGCATGAAATTGTTGGTGATTTCGTTGTCCGGGTTGTAGAGAAGAATATTCATTTACTTTTCGCCTCGGTCCACGGAGTTAGGTGGCGGGGCCGATCTCAGGAAGCAGTTGAGCACGGATTTCCATTTTGGCATCCCGGATTGCAGTAGTATACGCCCCAGCGCTTCTGTTGTGACAACCTTCTTTGGGTTGCACGCTGTCAGTATTCCATCGGTGACTTCGCCACGCCTTGCCACCCGATTCCAAAGAAGAAGGAGTAATCCCTATGATTATTGGCGTCACGCACGACCCCGACGGCCGTGTAGTCCAGCGGCTGTCCGTATCCACCAAGGTCTCCATCGGGTTACCACCCAATGGAGATTGCAACCACCCCACCAAGCTCGACCACTTCGTCTTCCTGCGCAAGAAGAAGTCGGCCAACCGGGTTGAGTGGGAAGCCGATCCGGAGCTGACCCGGCATTATAGCGAGCAGTGCCGGGAACTCCACATTATTTTGATTGACGACGACATCGAGAATGTCTTCCCTAGTTCCTACGCCTGGTGGACAGCCACCGAGAGGAAGTGCTGGGGTGACGGTGTCACTGCTACTCGGCGCACGGCTGAAAAGCCTGGCGGCCAGCCTTGAAGCCAGTGCGGCAGCGGATGCCCAGAGCTTGCCAGCGGGCAGTGCAAACCGGGTGGAGATCTACGCTTTGTGTTGGCGGACTTCCCACGGCTGGGGAGTGTCTGCCGCATACACACGTGCTCTTACCGATCCATCCGCCAGATACACTCCGCGTTGCAGGAGATCCAGACCTTCACGGGTGGTCGCCTGGCCGGGATCACGGCCAAGCTGACGGTCCGCCCTGAGGAGGCCACGTACTTCGACCGCAAGGAGAAGAGGAAGAAGACTTCCTCCATCTGGGCGCTGAGTCTGGAGGTCGAAGGCGACGACATGCGGAAACTTATCGCTAACCTGACTGAGAACGCCCGGTTGTTCGCTGAGACTCGAAAGCTGCTCGGGTCAGGTGGCAAGGTCTTGGAGGTGGTAGAGGACGAGCAAGAGCAGGCACCGGAGGTCGCAGCTGAGTTCTATCCGGCATCAGTGAACGGCTCTTCGGCTGCGGAAAGCGGAGCAGCAGGTTCTCCTTCCGATACAATCCCCGTCGCTGCCGCGCCACAGCCAACGATTAAGCCTTCGCCCCCTGAGAACAGCACAGCCCCGGCTGACGCGAACGGATCCGCCAAGCCACCCACCGACGCTGCTGCCTCACCTCCTGCCAACACCAATGGTAACGCGCCGACGGGAAGTTCGGGGTTTAACCAGCTTCGGAACGAGTTCCTGACGGCGGCACGCCGTGTCGCTACGACCAAGAAGCAAGCTATCGGTGATGTGGTGGAATGGGCAAGCGGTGGCACCTTCAAGTACGGCGATATTGGCCGCATGACGGAGGCTGATACCCCCAAGCTGCGAGCAGCCACTGAACTCATGGCGTCAGCCCTCGCGGGCGCAACTCGCTGACCGAGCCTTTCCCGAACCTGCTTCATTTGGAGCTATTCCAGCAGGCTATGCCTTTGCCATCAAGGGAAGAACCCACGGTCAGTAAACCACTGACCGTGGCTAGCCGCTCGGTGATGGTCGCTTTCGGGGAGGAATTCCGCAACCAGTGCAATGATGCATGTGTAACGAAGGCTCAACGGGCGCGGGCGAGAACGACGGTCACGTCATCCGGTTGTTCGGCGCCGCCGATCCAGTCCGCCACGGAGCCCGTGATGACATCACCGATGCGGGAGAGCGGCTGCTGGCGATGCTCCTGGATCAGTTCGATTAGGCGTTCCACGCCGAATTCGCCGAATTCGTTCTCCGGTTCGGTGACGCCGTCGCTGAATGCGACGAAGATATCGCCCGGTTGCATCGCGATCGTGGATTCGTCATAGGTCGCACCATCAAAAAGACCCACGACGGTGCCGGAGGTTTCGAGGCGGGAGATCCTGCCATTCCCCCTCAGCATAATGGGCGGCGGGTGGCCAGCATTGCAATACTTCAATTCGCGCACTGTCGCGTCGTAGCAGCCCAAGAACATGGTCGCGTACTGCTCCGGCGGGGTGCTGCGAAAAAGCTGATAGTTCAAAGTGGTCATCAACATGCCCGGAGCGAGTTGCGATTGGGTGGTGCCATCTCCCCGGTAGTACATGCGGGGATCACCATGGGAGAATGCTCCAACTCTCAACCCCACAGGCGTCAGTACCCTATCCGGCTCCAGCGCATACGCGCGAACAAAAGCGTGCACAGTGGCCATCAACAGAGCAGCCGAAATTCCTTTTCCACTAATATCGCCCATCGCCAGCACCAGCCTCTGGGTGCCGAGGGGGATGAAGTCGTAGTAGTCGCCGCTTACCGAGCGCGCAGGACGGCAGACGCCGTAGACCTCCAATGAGGTAAGGTCCGGGAACTTGTGGGGGAAGAGCGAGTCCTGCACTTCGTGGGCGATGGCGAGTTCGCTCTCCAGTCGCTGCTTCTCCTTCTGCTCAGCAACGAGCTTGGCCAGCGATTCAGTCATGGAGTTGAACGACTGTTCCAGCGCCCCCATCTGGTCGCGGCTGCGGACCTGGATGCGATGCGCGAGATCGCCGCGATTTACATGCTCCGTGGCGCTATAGAGTTCCGCCACAGACAGTGTCATGCTGCGAGACAACCGCATGCCGATGTAGAGCGCCACCAACTCAATCAGTCCGAAGAAAATCGCGATACCGAGCAGCCCATCCCGCAAGATTTCCGCCTCGTCACCCCTGGCGAACGATGTGGTGTAAAGCACCGATGGCCGGGTGACGACACTCATTGCAGCGGGTTGTGATTTCCCCGTTTCCCAGTCAACTACATTGAAGAGCGTGTAAAAGGGAAATGCCAGGTCGAACCTGTTGGAAGGTGGCGGAACGCGCCCGGCATGCACGCTCTTGCGCGCTGTTGGAGTGGCTTTTGCCGGGGGCGGGACTACAAGGTTGCCTTCCCGATCGGGCGGAATCAAAGTCACCGAGCCCAGGCGTGACGTTGCCGTCTGAAGCAGTTCCGGCGTGATGGGAACATTGGAGATCACGGTGAGCTGTAGGCCGCCCTCATCGTAGCGCTTCACCGCGCGTAGATGCAGGCTGTCCCCATCAATAACGAAACCGCTGAAATCTCCCTCGATAACATCAGGCACTTTAGCGGGGCGAGCCTCGAGAAGCGCACCTCCGGTGGAGAGTATGAAACCCTTTTCGCCTCGCCACACGGTGACGGTCCGCTGCGGGAAATTCTCGTGCGAAACGGCGGTGAGCTCCCCGCCGATCTGTTCATTTAGTTTGCCGGAGCGCTCCAGAGTGCTCAATTGCGCTGCCAGGGCATCATTCGCCGCTTCCAGATGCTGCAACGCCGACTGCAAATCCGAGATTGCAATATAGGTGGCAAATTGCCCAGCAAACAGATAGCTCCCGACACCAGCCATCAGCAACAGCAGCACGATGGGGATGACACCGATGAAGATATAGGTGACGATCAGTCGATGGCGCAGCCGCCACATGAGATGCCGCCGGGCCCAACGGAAGGTAAGCAACAAGGCACAGAATGCGAAAACAACGGTAACGAACGTCGCCCAGCCACTCAGCTTCGATCCTGACGCAGAACCGGTGATCCAGCGCAGAGCGATGAGGAGCACGCCCAATCCGCCAATCCACAGCGTGGTGCGGCCCAACTTGGTGCTTGGGCGGAGGATCCGCCGGGCCCAACGGAAGGTAAGCAACAAGGCACAGAATGCGAAAACAACGGTAATGAACGTCGCCCAGCCACTCAGCTTCGATCCTGACGCAGAACCGGTGATCCAGCGCAGAGCGATGAAGAGGACGCTCAATCCGCCAATCCACAGCGTGGTGCGGCCCAACTTGGTGCCTGGGCGGAGGATCCGCATCACGCGAGCCCTGACAGCGCTAAACTCTGGAAGCTTGATCATACATATCCGGAATTCCCATTTTGGACTCTCGGGTCCTGTTCATTTTCATTATAAGGCCGGCGGGTAGCCACGGTCAGTGGTTTACTGATCGTTGGGCTTTTCTCATGCGCGATGCCCCTGCGGCAACCGCACGTCGTCATTGGGATGGGGCAAGTCCAAGACCAGCGCGTATTCAGAATCGCTGGATCGCCTGATCCTCGCCCCACGGTTCACATTGACAAAGAAGATGCGGTCCGTGAGGCTTCGACAAATAGTGGGTGACACGCCCTCAGCTTAGCACCACGGCCTAGCCGGTCCATGTGACAGAAAACCCTCATCATTTCACCACCAACATGAAATAGCGCTACCGTCCACCTGACTTCAGGGAGGAAAAGATGCAGCGGCTTCGTCTCAAAGCGCCCGCCAGTGTTGTGGCGCACTACTTACACCTCTTCGTCAACCGCCGGGCCTACACTCTCCAGTCCAACCGACCCCACCCGCAAAGCGGCCGGCATTACTACTACCGGCCCAAGGACAGGAAAGCCGGCCAGGGGCTGAGTCTGACGTTTGACACAATCCGCCGCCACCTTGAAGGTGAAATCACCATCGGCCTTTACTCGATCAACCCCGCCACCCAGTGCTCAAAGTGGGTGGCCATCGACGCGGACTATGAGGATGCGCTCTCGGATCTCCTCAAGCTCAGCTTCCACCTCAGGCACGATGGGGTAGAGTCGGCACTTGAGAAGAGTCGTCGGGGCGGACATGTCTGGATATTCATGGCGGAGCCGCTCCCAGCGCGGGACTGCCGCTTCTACGTTTGCGGCCTGGCTCTGCGGCTGGGTATCCCGATCAAGGGAGGCAGGCAGCGGGAAGGAATCGAGGTCTTCCCCAAGCACGATGCGTTGAAACCCGGCAGGTACGGCAATGCCATTCGTGGACCTCTGGGCGTTCACCGGGGCGCAGCTCAGCGCTTCTGGTTTGACGGCGCCGATGAAAATCTTGAGGAGCAGATGTGCTACCTGAATTCGCTTCCCAAGATGACCGGTAACCAGCTTGCCCGATTGATTGCAGGGAAGGCCATGCCCTCTCAGCTTGCGCTGGCTGGACCCAAGCCTGAACCGGCATTGCGAAGACACGCGAGAGGGTCTGAATTTCGGATCTTAGACCACATCGCCACTCAACTTCGCATAGTTGGGCGCAACCATGTGACCCGGTGCCCATCCTGCGCCGAAGAAGGGCACGACCGCAGCGGAGATAACCTCTCAATCTCGATCGAGGACCCTCGCAAGTACATCTGCTGGGCCGGCTGCACGAGTGACATGATTCGGGCAGCAGTGGGTTGCCCGCGGCCAGCCCAACATGCGTGACTCGAGCGAACAGATGGCCACCAACGGAATCATATCCTGGCCGGGAGTACAGGATCTCGACTATCGTTTGGTGGTACCCTCGGTTCTACTTGAGCGTGACTAAATCCTGCGGCATCACACAGATTCGATATTGGTCGGTGGCCGTTCTCCGGGAAGCCGACTTATCATTCCCAATCCATGTTTGTATGCGCCCAGCACCCGTGATGCGCACACGAGCCCTTGGGGAAAACTTGGTCTGCTGCTGGGACCGCTTCCCCGAAGGTCCACCCCTGTTTGCACTCCTCCCATTAGGCGCCGTTGACTTGACCCTAAACACGCCGTAAGATGCCCACTGAAGGCGGGCCTCTCGCCATGATTGGCAAGACCGTTTCCCACTATCGCATCCTGGAGAAGCTCGGTGGCGGCGGCATGGGTGTAGTGTACAAGGCCGAGGACGCCACCCTAGGTCGTCAAGTCGCTCTCAAGTTCCTGCCCCAGGAATGGA
>Ga0326727_10004959_pt1 | contig 38792 bp, 26 predicted proteins | sample MB2enrmetagenome_FD_207643 | JGI IMG/M metagenome (GOLD analysis project Ga0326727, IMG submission 207643) | Lab enriched peat soil microbial communities from McLean, Ithaca, NY, United States - MB29MY | ecosystem: Environmental > Terrestrial > Soil > Wetlands > Peat | place: USA: New York...
GGCGGTCGCAAGATGGCTCCAAAAACTCCGGCTGAAGTACGACTATGCATGCCGGACATGACATTTTCTAAGACCGTCATATCTTTAAAGAGACGCAAGTTTTGAAACGTGCGAGCCATACCCAGCTTCGTGATTTTGTGCGGCTTTTGGCGAAAAACACTTTGCCCCTTGAACAGGATTTCCCCTTCGCTCCCTTTATAAAAACCCGTCAGGCAATTAAAAGCGGACGTCTTTCCGGCCCCATTCGGTCCGATCAGACTCATTATTGTATTTTCTTCTTGTTCGAAGCTTAAGTTATTCACAGCTGTCAGCCCACCAAAACGCAGGGTTAGCTTTTTCACTTCCAGAATAGACATTCTATCTCATCCTTTTTGCAGGGGCAATTCATGAATTGCCCCTGCGATTTTCAATTGATTAATTGTACCTAATAGAGTAAATAGCTTTACCCTAAATAACGTCACCCTTTTCGCGCCGGCCAAAGTCCTTGCGGTCGAAAAACCATGATAATAACCAACAAGACTCCAAAGAAGAGCATCCGCATCTGACCGATTCCCCGGAAAACCTCCGGAAATAGAACCAAAAAAGCAGCGCCCATAATTGCACCGGGGATCTTGCCCATCCCACCAAGGATAACCGCCAACAAAATCATAGCGGATTGGGTAAAGGCAAAGGTTTCCGGAGAAATAGCAGTCATCTTGACTGCGAAAAAAGCCCCTGCTACCCCACCAAACGCAGCACCGAGCATATAAGCATAGAGTTTCAACTTGACAGGATCAATGCCCATGGCTTCAGCGGCATCTTCGTCCTCCCGGATATATTGCCAGGCCCGCCCCAGCCTTGAATTATGAAGCCGGATGGCGACGATGACCGCCAAAACGACCAGGACAAAAAACAGGTAATAAAAATCTGTAATCTGATTGAGGATATGCCCAAAAATACTGGGCCGTTGAATACCTACCAAACCGCTCGCCCCACCGGTGATTTTCAGGTTGCGGGCCGTAATCCGGGTGATTTCCCCAAAACCCAAGGTTACAATGGCTAAGTAATCGCTGCGCAATCTTAAGGTCGGACCACCAATGATGATCCCGGCAATGACGGAGAAAAGCACGGCAACCGGTATCGTCAGCCAAAAATTCAGGCCAAATTTCATCAGAATTCCTGTTGTGTAAGCTCCTACAGCAAAAAAAGCAGCATAGCCGAGATCCACCAACCCGGCATATCCTACTACAATATTCAATCCTAAGGCCAAAACAATATAGAATAAGGTATTCGTCGCAACTTCTTCTATATAGTTGTCGGCAACCAGCGGAAGAAGGATGACCATAATAATGAGCACCGCCAAGGCAGCCCCTTGCGTTTTTCTGGCACTCAATATTCTTCTGAAATGATCCAGCAAACCCACAGAATTACCCATCCTTTACATCCTCTCAATCTCGCTTTTACCAAAAATCCCGGTCGGTTTAAAAACCAGCAGAAGAATCAAGATCCCGAAGGAAAATACGTCTTTCCAGGCAGAGCCAATAAACGGAAGTTGAGTCCCGGCTGTTTCCAACAGTCCCAAGACGAGGCCGCCAATCATCGCTCCGGGAATGCTGCCAATCCCACCGATGACTGCAGCCGTAAAAGCCTTTAAACCGATGACAAAACCCATATAAAATTGAATGCTGCCATAATATACGCCGGCCATGACACCCGCCGCAGCGGCTAAGGCTGAACCGACAAAGAAAGTTAAGCCGATCGTCTTGGTCACATTAATCCCCATCAAGCGGCAAGCATCTTGATCAAGGGCAATAGCGCGCATGGCTTTGCCGTACAAAGTACGATTAATAAACCAATATAAAGCCAGCATTAAGATCGCCGTAGCCACGACCATGACTATCTGGGTATAGGTAATATTGATAAGTCCGAGAGTGATGCCCTCATAGCCCAAGCTGGTATTAAACGTTTTATACTCTCCATTAGTCAGAACCATGACCCCGTTAAATAAAGTAAAAGACACGCCCACTGCCGTAATCAACAGCGACATCCGCGGGGCCCGCTTATTAATGAGCGGCTGATAGGCCACCCTATGTACTAACATTCCCAACAACCCCACCAAGAACATGCTGATCAATAACGCTACAGCAATTCCCAGCCAACCGATACCCAACCTGCTTCCTAAGATTCCCAACGCCCCATATCCTACGAAAGCGCCCACCATGTAGATGTCACCATGAGCAAAGTTCAAAAGTTTAATAATGCCGTAAACCATGGAATAACCAAGAGCGATCAAACTATAGAATGACCCAAGAATTAACCCGTTCACGATCTGCTGAATCACGATGTAAAAAACCGCCATTTTGTGCACCCTTTCACCCTTTTTGACTACCGAAGGAGTATGATAATCCTCTGAGCCCTGCCCCGATAAAGGGCGACTGGGGAAAATTCCCCAGCCCCCACCGAGAAGCGAGCAATTGATTATTGTAAGACAAATTTGCCGCTCTTGATTTGCAAGACAATGAAGTTGCTTTCTTTCAAGGTCTTGTCCGCCGCAAAGTTGATTTTGCCCGCTAAGCCGACGAAATCTTTGGTATCACTCAGCGCCTTAATCGTCGCCCTTCCGTCAGTGCTGCCGGCACGTTTCAGAGCGTCAGCCATCAGATTCATACCATCATAAGCGAGGGGTGCATAGGCTCCGGGAGTTTGATTATACTTTGCCTTATAAGCATCCGCAAACTGCTTAGCCGTAGGCAAATATTCAGCAACCGGCGGTGACAGTACATAAGTACCTTCGCCCGCAGCGCCGGCCATCTCAATCAGTTTCGGATCGCTGCTTCCGTCTCCTACGACGATAGCGCCTTTATAGCCGCCTTGACGCAATTGTTTAATCAAAAGCGCGCCATCGGCATAATAAGCAGTCCAGAAGACCAAGTCAGCGTTTTTGGACTTCAAACTGGTGACCAGAGAGGAGAAGTCTTGTTCTCCTTTGTTGGTGACATCATGAGAAACGACGGTGTTTCCGGCGGCCTTCCAGGAATCTTCGGTTTGCTTTGCCAAATCGGAGGAATAGGCGTCTCCCTGCTCGACAAGCGCCACATTTTTAGCGCCCAACTTTTTAAAGAGTTCAATAGCCTTCTGGGTTTGGTGCACAGCGGTCCCGTTAATTTCAAAGGTATTGCCGGGATTTTGCGCTGCTATTTTGGAAGAGTTCGCAGCAGTAACGACAAAAGGTATGTTCTTTTCATTATAAATCGTCAATGTCGGCACGGTGGCCCCTGAACAATAACCGCCGACAATCGCCACGACGCCTTGGGAAACCAGCTTATTAGCTGCGGCAGTCGCTTGTTGCGGATCACAGGCATCGTCACCCGTCACGGTGGCTATTTTTTTGCCGTTGACTCCACCTTTGGCATTAATTTCATCAACCGCCATTTTGATAGCATTCTCCATGTCTTTGCCATAAGTCGCTTCCGAACCGGTCATGGGCAGAGGTAAACCGATTTTGATATCTCCGCCGCCGGCTGCCGGCGGCGTACTTGGAGTGGCCGGTGCGCTGGGTTGTGTACCGCACCCGGTGACAAGCAAGGCTAAGGTTAGGGCCGTAACGGCGATGCTACTCAGAAACTTTTTAGACATTAATTCTCCTCCTTCTTTTTTCTGTTTATAAATCACGATTAGTTGTTTACTTTCCGCGCCTCACCTCCTATTTCCGGGCCCAATCCCCAGACAACTTTGTGCTTTATCATTATAACAGAAATGAATATTTAAGAGTTATCCTATTACATTGTTTGATGGCTGTCCAGTATTTCAATGCTCACTCCTGATTGATGTTGCTTTGAGGCTAAGGGCTATTGCTTTAATTTCGCCAACGCATCGGCCAAAGCCGTATTGATTAAGCCGCTCTCTTTTTGGTTCTGCAAAAATGAGCTGACTTCCCGCTTATTGATATTGCCCTTTTCAGCCTCTCTGCGTTTCGTAAAAGCCGAGAGCTTTTCGCGATATCCACAGACACAGGTAAACAGTTTGTTTTCCCCGTCACCCTTGACCTCCATTTTCTTATGACATTCCGGACACCGGGCGTTGGATGTCTGAGATATCCCTTTCCGATAACCGCACTCCCGATCCTGGCAAACGTACATCTCCCCTTTTTTTCCTTTGACCTGTAAGAGGAACTTCCCACACTCCGGGCACTTCGTTCGCGTCAAGTTATCATGCTTAAAGGTTTGGGCGCTGCCGGTAACCGTTGATACCAGTTGGGTCGCATACCCTCGGATTCCGGTCAAAAAGGTTTGACTGTTAGCCCGACCTTTGCTGATTTCCGTTAATTGTTGTTCCCACTTGGCAGTTAGTTCCGGCGACTTCAGTTCCGGCGGAACCAAACTGATGAGTTGAATCCCTTTGGATGTGGGGATGATTTCTTTGCCCTGTCGGTTCATATAGAAGGAATTAAACAGCTTTTCGATTATTTCCGCTCGGGTGGCCGGTGTTCCCAGGCCATGACTTTGATCCATGGCTTCCCGCAGTTTCTGGTCGTCAATCAATTTCCCCGGATGTTCCATGGCTGAAAGCAACGTGGCTTCGGTATGCCGGGCAGGCGGTTTCGTTTTACCGGCCATTAACTTAACCGACAAGTTTTTCAGCAGCTCACCTTGGTGAAGTTCAGGGAGAGTTTGCTCCGCTTCCCCGTCTCCGTCCCCGTCCTGCCCCTCCTCGTCCGGACCGTTCGACCCCTCGTAGACCTTTCGCCAGCCTTTAAGCTTGACAACTTTTCCTTTGACGGTGAACGTCTCGCCTTTAATCCCCACCTTAACCGACGTTTGTTCATATTCAAAGGCCGGAGAGAGTACAGCCAGAAACCGTCTGACGATCAAGTCGTAAATTTTAAATTCTTCCGAGCTAAGCCTGGCCAAAGTAGCGGGTTGCTCCGTGGGAATAATAGCGTGGTGATCGGAAACCTTCGAGCCATCCACAAACCGTTTGGTGATGATTAGTTTAGTTCTCAAGATGCTGCGCGCCAGATCCACATAAGGTCCCAGGGCCACACTTTTCAGACGTTCCGGCAAAGTTGCTACGATATCTTCACTGATGTGGCGGGAATCTGTGCGGGGATAGGTCACAATTTTATGGTTTTCGTACAGTTGCTGCATGACCGATGAGGTTGTTTTAGCCGAAAATCCGTATTTGCGATTGGCATCTCGTTGCAGTTCAGTCAGATCATAGGCCAGCGGAGGAAGTTCCTTCTTCGCTTCCTTTTTAACCTCTAAAATTTCCCCGGTTTGCCCAGTCACTTTGGCCACAAGCTCATCCGCTTTTTTCTTATCAAAGATGCGGGTTTGGCCGTTTTTATCCTGCCAGCGAAGAGTAAATCCCTTAGCTAGGACATTAAGCGACCAGTAGTCTTTGGGCACGAACTGTCTGATTTCATTTTCCCGCTCCACAACCATTGCCAAGGTCGGGGTTTGCACCCTGCCGGCGGAAAGCTGGGCGTTATATTTGCAAGTCAACGCTCTGGTGACATTCAACCCGATTAACCAATCGGCTTCTGCGCGGCACTCTGCTGCAGCAAATAACGGTTCATAATCCCGGCCCGGCTTTAAATTGCTAAACCCGTCTTTAATCGCTCTCTCCGTAAGGGAGGAGATCCAGAGACGCTTGATAGGTTTCCGCCAACCGGCTTTTTTGATAATCCAGCGAGCTACAAGCTCTCCTTCCCGCCCGGCATCAGTCGCGATGATCAGCTCATCGACGTCCGGCATCTTCATTAGATTTTTCACTACCCCAAATTGCTTCGAAGTCTCTTTCATGACCACCAATTCCAGCTTGGCCGGAAGCATCGGCAGATCTTCCATCTTCCAGGTTTTATATTTGTCATCATACAGTTCAGGGTCGGCCAGCGTCACTAAGTGCCCTAAAGCCCAGACCACAATGTATTTTGAGCCAATAAAGCAACCGTTGCCTTTCTGATGACAATTGAGGATTTTGGCAACCTCACGGCCAACCGAGGGTTTTTCAGTCAATACCAGTATCTTTCCCATATCATACTTCCCGTCTTTTATATCATTATTGTCATCCTGCAGCGATAACTCCAGTTCCTATTATACCGTTCTATCTAGTATTATGCATAAAAGAAATCTTACTCATTGAGATTAGCCCAGCTGAACTTGCTATGGTCTAAATACTAATACTTAAGGGGGAATTGGTCAAATTGGTGAGGCAGTGGGGAGGAAGTTTCTTTACACGTTCGCACACGCTGCATTGCTATTCGCTTGACGCAATTCCGCTAAAGTGCTCTCTAAGTAAAGAAACTTCCTCTGGCTTGTGGGTCTGCGGGGACGGTTCTTGCTGGAATATTTGCCTGACTTATTCATTCTCTGATGGTACCGCGTCAGCGGCATGGGGGTCTGATGAAATAAAACGACAAGAGAACCCGGGTTTGGGTTCTCTTGTCGTTTTAGGCTTGAGTTACGTCAATCCACTGCCCGTCTGTCAGCTCTTTTAATTCCTCAACCTTTAACTTAATGGCCGAATTAGGTGCCCCGGCTGCAGGAAAAACGCACGGATATGCTTTTAGGGAATAATCAAGATAGATGGGGATTGGCTGGATTAATCCAAAGGGACATACCCCACCGACAGGATGCCCGGTTACCGCGACTACCTCTTCTGCATCAGGCATTTTAGCCTTGGCATTAAAATTATCTTTAAACTTCCGATTGTCTATGCGCTTATCCCCAGCCATAAGCAGCATTATAAAGCTGTCTTGAATTTTAAACAGCAATGATTTGGCAATTTCTCCCTGTGGTACGCCCAACGACTCTGCCGCTTTGGCCACTGTGCTCGTATCCTCGAACGTTAATATCTCAATGTCTTTATTTTTTTGCCTTAGAAACTCCTGGACAGACTCTACAGACATGAAAATAGGTTCCTCCTCTTTCGCTTATTGGCTTTCGCCAAAACATAAGTCTTCATTTAAACAGATAATTGCCTTAACATACATTTCCCGATCAATAACAAACTGCATGTTTACCTGACGCAGAGACTGAGACACACATTTTACGTTGATGTCATTTTTAGCCAAGGCATTGGCAGCTCTAACCAGAATCTTGGGCATGGCAATATTGGAGCCGATTACGCAGACAATGGCCGCCTCCTGAACTGTCACCGTTCGATATTCTGCTTCAAGTTCAGACACTAAGAGTCCATCAAGATCCGCTTGCCAAATAACCAGGGATATACTGTTGGCATTGGTAGTTTTCATAATGTAACTAATATTATATTTTTTAAACTTCTTCATAATTTCCAGATCAAAACCGGTTTCTCCTACCATAGATGAATCATGGATTTCCAAAACCACGATTTTATCCGAACCGGCTATTATTTCAATCTTGGCGTGAGGACCAATATAATCGTTGGATATCACCGTTCCCGGATGATCAGGTTCAAAGGTATTCTTAATCCGCAGATTGATCCCTGCAATTTCTAACGGTTTCGAGGCATTAGGATGAATTGCTTCCATGCCTATGTCCGCAAGTTGATCGGCAACATCGTAATTTGTCCGCCCCACAACAATGGCTTTATCGACGCCCACGATTTTAGGGTCTGCTGAGGATAAGTGATATTCTTTATGAATAATTGCTTCATCCGCCTGAAGATGTGTCGCTATTTTCGAAAAAGTTATTTCCGAGTACCCCCGGTCATATTCCCGCATGATCCCTTCAATCCCCTTTGTATATCCTGTAGCCACGATGATTTCTTCATGAGGAGATACGTTCTTAAAGGATTTCTCGATACGCTCGCTGATCGAGAGTTGTTTTGAATCACGAAAACCGGTTAGATCAACTAATTTAGCTTGAATTCCGTTATTGCGCAGGATATTCACTGTGTTAAAAGCAGAATGAGCCTCTCCGATCGAGGCTAGCAACTCCCTCGCTGCAGCAAAGATACTGTCGCGCTCGATATACCCGGAAGCTACTATGTCTTCCATGCTGTTCAGATAGGCTTTCGTTTGCCTAACTCGCTCTTCTAAAAATTCACGACACACTATCGAATCCAGACCAATGTCAATAAAGGACTCATTGATCAGAAGAGCCTTTTTCAGGAGGTGATCCATCGACAATTCGTAATCAGCACCCTTAACAAAACACTGATAGATCCCCGGAGCTTTTGTCTTTTTATCTTCAAGCAGCATATTAGTCACCCCGGCATAAGCCGAGACAACAAATACTCTTCCATAACGAAAACTTTCTGAGCCTGGGTTACCAATAATGTCTTTAAGTACATTCTGAAATTGGGACATTGATGTTCCACCGATTTTTTCCACAGTAAGCATAATTCAGTCCAAACCCCTCTTCTTCATTTCATTCCCTTGACCTTTCATTCGGCAAGATTCCGTAAATTCCTTCAACCCAACAGAATTTGGTCGGATTCTAACCGATCTGGGTACCTCGTAGCAATGACCAACGAGATGTGGTTAGATATTTAATGCCCCTGCAGAACATTAAAAATCAGTTGCTATTCAATATAGGTTAGGCCACGACGACCCTTGCCGCGGCCTAACCTATATTGAATACTCGTCATTCACCGAAATTGCGACTTGAATTAGCCAACATGAACAATGGTTTCTGTAAATAATCAATTGGATATAAATCATCTCTTGCGGAGATAAGTGCCATAATCCTGCCTACCTTAGATAGTGGATCAATTGCTACGATTACAAAAGCGTCTTTTTCCGCGCTTAAGGGATAAATAACATTGTTCTTATTAAATACGTCATGATAGGCATCTAAGGTAAATACTCTAAAATCTCGGTTGCGCCAACGTATATCATAAAGCTTGAAGGCTTGATGAGCAACTAAAGGCAAGAACCGTTCTTCCGTCATATAGAGTTCAATCCCGATCATGTATCCTCCGCTGTCCAAGTCATTCCAATATTCACAATGAAACGCGTAATCTACAGCCTCCCGATACGTCTTAGTCGCCAAACGCATTTGACTCAGGCTTTGACCCATGCTATGCCATTTAATCCTCGGGATGCTAAGACTCTTGACATCATAATAAAGTCCAATATCACTTTTCTCGAGGGTGTACTCGTCAGTTGTTTCATTAGGCATTAAATAAATATAGCCCATTTGCATCTTATTATCACAAGTAATCAGCATGGAACATCCCCCCAAAGCTTCGTATTCTAGCTTGTCCAATTGGTTAGTTGATTACATCATACCAATAATGTCCACCTGTTTCTACTAGCTAGGGAATTGTCGACATAAATACTTTGTTTTAGACAACGTTTCTGCATCCTTTTCTATGACAATAAGCCGGCACTTGCCAATTACTATTTCCAAGGAAAATACAAAGAAATCACTCTCGCTACAAACTTACTCATATTTTCTGAGTTAAACAAAAAATCGGCTTAAACCGATTTTTTGTGGCTGTTACTGTATTTTATGTTTAGGCTTGGAAAGTACGTCTAATTCATCAGCAGTCACTTCCCTAGGTACGGGATGATAAGGGACACTCGTAACAAGAATACTTTTGCGGAAAAGTAACATTAACTTCATCAATTGCCCTGTTTGATTGTGTAGAATATTTTGCCAGATTTTATCGGGAACATATTCGGCAATCGCTACGGTAATCGTGTCAAAGTTTCCTTTTTTCTCAACTTTATCAACGTAATTCAAAAAATCGTGGACAGTGGCTCGATAAGGGGACTCGACAATTTCCAGTGGAATTTCAATGTGATGTTGTGCCCAGTGCTTCAGCAACTTTGCTATTCGAGTAGGATCCGAAGCAATATGAACGGCTGTAACTTGAGGGGTTAAGGCATAGGCATATTTTAGAGTGTCCAAGACAATTAAGTTTAAATCATAAACCGGAACAATAATTTTATTCTTATAATCGGCCAGTTCAACGTGTGCTCTGCGCCGCTTTATTTTAGATATATGGTTGTGAAAATCTTCTATGGCTTTAGGAGTGACATCTAAATCCCGAATTTCACCCGAATAGATACCGCGTATCCCGCGGAACATCAGAACGAGGAGCGGCATGATTACCAAGATAATCCAAGCCCCTTGCGTAAACTTCGTAATTATAAAGATAAGCAGAACCAGAAACGAAACGAGACCGCCAAAGCTAAAGATTGCAAAATCAGACTGCCACTTTGTGCTTCTTTCTTGCCAAGTGTGTTTGGCAAGGCCCAATCCAGTCAGAGTGAAGGAAATAAACACACCAATGGCATAGAGCGGAAGCATCTCATGAGTGTCTCCGTGGAATACAATAATCAGCAGACTGGAAACAATGAACAACGTCCAGATCCCGGCACTGTATACTAAACGATCTCCCAGGTTTTTGAAATACCTCGGCGCGTATCCGTCTCGAGCCATTAAGCTCAATAAAATCGGGAGCCCTGCATACGGTGTACTTGAGGCAATAACCAGAATAGCCGCAGCTGTCCCCATTAAGACAAAATAAGGGATCGTTCTGCCGAAGATAATTACACCTAATTGATTTAGAACAGTATTCCCTTCCGCCGGGACAAGGTGGTAGGCGCCCGCTAAATATGTCAGCCCTATTAACCCGAGAGAAACGATAATGCCCAAAATTAACAAGGTATGAATGGCATGCTTCTGAGCCGGGTTTTTAAAAGCCGTAACCCCATTGCTCACCGCTTCAAACCCGGTTAAGGCCGTTGTCCCTCCGGCAAAAGCCCGCGCTAAAATAAACCAAGTCATCCCGCTTGCTGAAGAAACTGCAATATGCTGGGTTGCCATAGCCACAGGGGTCACGCCATGAACCAAAATCTCAACCAAGCCGGTTCCGATTAAAAGTGCTAAAGTCGAAATATAAAGGTATACCGGCAAGGAGAATAAGCGGGCTGACTCTTTTAAACCTCGCAAATTAACCCAAGCCATAAACAAAATGACCAGACAGTCCGCCATAACTTTATGTTCGGTGGGAGCTAACCACGGGAAAATTCCGGTCAGGTTCTCTATTGCGGAACTGACACTGACCGCGACCGTCAAGATATAGTCAAGCGTTAAACTTGCCCCCGCAATAAGACCATAGTTTTCGCCGAGGTAAGCCTTAGCGATGGTGTAGGACCCACCACCCTCGGGGTATTTCTGGATTGCTTTACGGTAAACAAGGAAAATACTAATCACTAACAGTACAATGGCAAACGAGATTTTCAGAACATACGCATAACCTAAAGATCCGGCCAGAAGAAGGACATATAAGATCTCATCCGGTGCATATCCCTCGGAAGAAATTATGTCCGAACCAAAAACCGGGACTCCTCCCAATACACCGACTTTTGACTCCTCGGCATTTTGTGTTGCTAATGGATGACCAAAAATTAAAGTGCGGAGTTTTAGCGATAAAAGTCTATTATTGCTTGCCATCGGAAATAGATGCCTTCTTTCTCCTCATTAATGTTTGATGCTCATGTTTCCTCTTCCTTAGATAACAACATAGTGATTCTACTCCACTTTTTGGTTTCTGTCTACTGCTTTTTTTACATTTTCTTTACTGTAAATAGTTGTAAAAAGGGCTTCGCTTAAATGGCGAAACCCTTTGATTATAACAAACGATATCCCACCCCCGGCTCGGTAATAATATGCTTGGGACGGGAGGGGTCATGCTCAAGCTTTCGCCTAATCTGACCTATGTAGACTCTTAAGTACTGTACCTCTTTTTCGCAAGCCGGTCCCCACACCGCGCGAAGTAACGATCTGTGGGTTATAACCTTTCCGGCATTAATTGCTAAATTTCTGACTATCTCATATTCCGTTTGAGTAAGCTTAATTTCATGATCATCGACGGTGATTCGGCGATGAACTAAATCGATGGTTAAATCTTCAAACTGTAAGACAGGCTGTTCTTTGTCTTCCACAAAATGACGCATTGCCGCCCGTACGCGAGCTAACAATTCGCCCATAGCAAACGGTTTGGTGACATAATCATCCGCTCCGGAGTCCAAGGCGGTAATCTTATCAGCCTCCTGCTCTTTAACTGAAAGAATGATCACCGGCACTTTGGACCATTCCCGCAGTTGACGAACAACTTCCAGTCCGTCGAGATCAGGTAAGCCTAAATCCAGAATAACTAAATCCGGACTGAACATAGCAATCGCATCAAGGCCTTCCTTGCCCGTCCCGACGTCTTTTACAGCATACCCATGACTCGTTAAAGTTACTCGCAAAAACCGCCGAATCTGCGTTTCATCATCAATAATTAAAATCCGCGGTCCAACGTTTCCCATTTCAAACACCTTCATTCATAACTGGAACTACACCCGTGAATCGGTTCGTCAAAGGTAGCGTGAACGTAATGGTAACCCCACCCAGTTTATTATTCTCTGCCCAAATTTCACCACCGTGTGCTTCAATGATCCCTTTGCAAATAGCTAAACCAAGCCCCGAGCCACTCACCTGCAGGGGAGAGTTTAAGCGATAAAATTTATCAAAGACTCTGCTTAAATCAGCCTCCGGAATTTTTTCTCCCCGATTAGCCACAGCTGTCTCGAGCTGCATTCCGCGCTGCTGGGTCGAGACAAGTATTTTACTGCCTTGTTCGGAATACTTGAGCGCATTATCCAACAAATTAATCAGTACTTGCTCAAGCAAAATACAATCCGCCTGAATCAAGGGTAATCCCGGCTGCACATTAATGTCCAAGGGACGATTCGTTAAGGACTCTCCCAACCGATTAACCGCAACCCCGATGATATCTTGAAGATCACACCAATCTTTCTTCAATTTCAGCATACCGCTTTCCAAGCGTGCCATATCTAATAGGTTACTTACAAATCTATTCATGCGTTCGGCTCCATGCAGAATAGTCAGTAACAAATCATGGCGGGCCTCAGGACTATACACGATAAACTGATCTTCCAAAAGCCCTGTGACTGCACCGATTATCGAGGCCAAAGGCGTACGCAGATCGTGAGAAAGTGAATTAAAAAGCGCCGTACGCAAGCGTTCCGACTCTACTAAGGTAAGAGCCTGTCTCGCTTGTTCCGCTAATTTAATTCTGCTGATAGCCATTGCGGCTAAACCAACAAAGGCTTCCAATAGCCGTATCCGTTCAGGATCAAACTGCGCTTCTGATTCGTTAAAAGAAATACCCAGCACCCCTTGCACGCCCTGCTCGGTAGTAAGAGGCAAATAAAGAGCCGCCGCCGCGCCTAAGGTTTCCGTTCCTTTGCCCGCTTTTTGCTTCTTTTCAAATACCCAGGTAGCAACTGCCAGCTCGCTTTCATCTAAGAAGTTACTCGATCCTGATTTTTTTTGTAATACCAATTTAGCATTTTCATTAGGCAGAAGCAGCACCACTTGCCCCTCTAAAGTTCCCGCAACATTATTGGCAATGCTCTCCAACACAGCATCCAGTTTATCGACTGCGGCAATATCCCGGCTTAGCGCATATAACGCCGAAACCCTGTTCTCCCGCTGCCGTGAATAGTTGATTTGCTTTTTCAAGCGAGCAGAAAGAGTTCCCGTAATGATACCCACGAGCATGAAGATCATAAAACTAAGCAGATAGCGTACATCGCCAACTGTAAAGGTAAAAATAGGCGGGACAAAAAAGAAATCAAAGGTTACCACGCCCAGCGCAGCAGTCACAACTGCGTAAAACCTTCCCCAACGAGCTGCACTGATTAAGACAGGCAGCAGAAAAAGCATCGAAATATTAACCGGTCCAAGAAAGGTTCTGATGGGGTTAATAAGCAAAGACAAGGCTATCATCATCAAAATCGCGGCCAGATGAGGGATAACGGCTATAGTACGCCGTGGTTGGGAACCGGCATCCGGATCTTTTCCCTTGGCGTTCGCTGATTTTGGACTTGGTTCCGCTTCTTGTTGGCTTCCGGGGATAACGTGAATACTGATACCTTGACTGCGGCGAATGACTGTGTCCACGACCGAACCGTGGACGATCGCCCGGAAACGCGTATGCTCCGGTTTACCAATAATTATCTGGGAAACATTGCGCTTTTTCGCCAACTCTAAAATCTCTTCGGCTATATCGTCCCCGGTCAGACCAATGATTTCTGCACCCAGCGTTTCCGCTAAACGCAGGTTTTTGGCCATGGAGTCCCGCTCTGCTTCATTTCTGGAAAGACGATGCAGAGTGGGTTCGACATGCACAGCTAACCATTCCGCATTTTGACTGGTCGCCATCCTTTTGGCTATCCGAATTAACTTAGCGGAAAAAGGACTGGCACTTACACAAACCAAAATTTTTTCCCCCGTGGGCCAAGGTCCGGCGATACCATGAACCCGCATATAACATTCCAACTGACGATCGACTTTTTTGGCAGTATAACGTAAGGCTAACTCCCTGAGCGCATTGATGTTCCCGGCACGAAAGAACTTTTTTAAGGCCTCAGCTGCCTGACCGGCACCATAAACTTTGCCGTCTTTGAGCCTTTGAATTAGCTCTTCCGGCGAGATATCAATCAGTTTGATTTGGGATGCGGTTTCCAGTATCTGGTCAGGAACCGTTTCCCGCACCGTAATTCCGGTGATCTGGGCTACTATATCATTTAACGTCTCTAAATGTTGGATGTTTAAAGTAGTATAAACGTTGATTCCCGCTGCCAATAATTCTTGGACATCCATATAACGTTTTTTGTGCCGTGAGCCAATTACATTCGTGTGAGCAAGTTCGTCGACCAAAACAATCTGGGGATGTCGTGCTAATATGGCATCCAAGTCCATTTCGTAAAAAGCCTTGCCCTTATAATTCTCAGGTTTTGTCGGAATAATGGGCAACCCTTTGAGCATTGCCTCCGTTTCGGCTCTCCCATGGGTTTCCACTAAACCTACGACAACATCCAGACCTTCCAATAGTTTTTCCCCAGCCGCTTCCAGCATAGCATACGTTTTTCCGACCCCGGCGGCGGCCCCCAGGAAAATCGTAAGTTTTCCTAGGCCCTCATCCTCCAGGCTGGCAAGTAACTCATCCGGGTCTACTCGTTTTTCCTTTGCCATTCAGCCCATCACCCAACTTATAAAGAATCTAAAGCAATGTTTAATTTTAACACATTGACCCGCGGCTCACCCAAAAATCCAAACTGCCTGCCTTCAGTATACTGCTCCACTAAGGCCTGAACCTTTTGTTCACTAAAGTTCCGGGCCTTGGCAACCCTGGCCACTTGAATTTGAGCAGCTTCCGGGGTAATATCAGGGTCCAAACCACTGGCGGAAGCTGTAATCAAATCCCCCGGTACGGGAGTTGCTGAAGCTAAGCCGTTATCTGTTCTCACCTTTTCCGCTTGCTTAGCGACAGAGTCCAAAAATGCTTTGTTCGTCGGTCCTAAATTCGACCCACTTGAATTGGCGGCATCGTAGCCATCCTTACCTGCTGCCGAGGGACGACTGTAAAAATAGCGCGCATCGCTAAAGTTTTGCCCGATTAGGACAGAACCGATCGGTTGACCGGCTTTGTAAGCTAAAGAACCCTCCGCTTGTTTAGGGAAGATAACCTTCGCTAAGCCGGTAACTACTAAAGGATAGGCGATACCCGTTAAAAAGGTCATTACAAGTAACAACATTAAGGCCCTACCCATTGTTTTAAGCATTTTTATTGCTCACCCTTTCCCAAATATATCTGCAATAATTCGGATACCACAAACTCCAACTCCCGGCCTCTGACCTCTGGCTTCCGGCTTCTGATCTCCGACTTCCGGTTCAGCTTAACCCCAACATAACCAGCAGCAGATCAATCAGCTTAATTCCGATAAAGGGAGCAATGATACCGCCTAAACCGTAGATCAAAAGATTGCGCCGCAAGATTATATTGGCCCCCAGGGGACGATAGGTAATCCCGCGTAAGGCGAGAGGAACCAAGGCCACAATAATCAAAGCGTTAAAAATGACCGCGGAGAGAATGGCGCTTTGGGGTGTAGCCAGCCCCATAATATTTAAGACACCTAATTCAGGGTAGGTCACTACAAACAGAGCCGGAATAATCGCAAAGTACTTGGCGATATCATTGGCAATACTAAACGTCGTCAAGGATCCCCGAGTCATTAACAACTGTTTGCCGATCTCCACGATCTCAATCAGTTTCGTGGGATTACTGTCCAGATCTACCATATTACCGGCTTCTTTGGCGGCCTGAGTGCCGCTGTTCATAGCCACACCGACATCAGACTGGGCCAAAGCCGGAGCGTCATTCGTTCCGTCTCCGGTCATAGCAACTAAGTGACCTTTAGCCTGATATTCCCGAATCAGTTTTAACTTTTGCTCCGGTGTTGCCTCAGCCAGAAAATCATCCACCCCGGCCTCGGCGGCAATTGCAGCCGCCGTTAACGGATTATCGCCGGTAATCATGACCGTTTCAATGCCCATGCGGCGAAGTTGGGAAAACCTTTCTTTGATTCCACCCTTAACGACGTCTTTAAGGTATATAACTCCTAAGGCTTGTTCCCCTTCCGCCACTACCAGCGGAGTGCCGCCTTGTTTAGCAATCTGCTCGATGGCGGTTTTTACCTCCGGAACCATTGCTCCCCCTTTTTCCCGTAAATATTTTTCAATCGTGTCCATGGCCCCTTTGCGGATTTCGCGGCCCTGTAAATCAACACCGCTCATCCGGGTTTGGGCGCTGAAGGGCACAAAGGTTGCTCCTAAAGCCGTGATATCTCGTTCTCGCAAATTGTATTTTTCCTTGGCAAAAATAACAATACTTCGACCCTCAGGGGTTTCGTCGGCGAGAGAGGATAATTGGGCGGCATCTGCTAATCTCTCCGGCGTTACGCCCGGAGCAGGAACAAATTCTGTGGCCATCCTATTCCCGAGGGTAATGGTTCCGGTCTTATCCAAAAGCAATACACCTACATCCCCGGCGGCTTCCACGGCCCTGCCGGACATGGCTAAAACATTGCGTTTTAACAGACGGTCCATCCCGGCTATCCCGATAGCACTGAGTAAGCCTCCAATGGTCGTGGGGATCAAACAAACCAGTAAAGCCGCCAGCACCGGGATGGATACCGTTGTGCCGGAGTAAATAGCATAAGGCTCTAAAGTCGCAACGGCCAGTAAGAAGACAATGGTCAAGCCGATTAAGAGAATGGTCAAGGCAATTTCATTCGGCGTTTTCTGGCGCTTAGCTCCTTCGACCAGGCTGATCATGCGATCCAGGAAGGTTTCACCGGGATTGGCGGTGATCTTCACCTTGATCCAATCCGAAAGTACCCTGGTGCCGCCCGTAACGGCACTGCGGTCGCCACCAGATTCTCGAATCACCGGAGCAGATTCACCGGTGACCGCACTTTCATCGACCGAAGCAATTCCCTCAATGATTTCGCCATCGCCGGGGATAAATTCTCCGGTCTCCACAAGTACGATATCTCCCTTGACCAGTTGGGCAGCCGAGATGTTTTCTACTTTTTCTCCGACTAACTTTTTGGCGATTGTTTCACTTCTGGTTTTCCGTAGAGAGTCAGCCTGGGCCTTCCCTCTTCCCTCAGCCAGAGCCTCGGCAAAGTTGGCAAAGAGGACGGTAATCCACAGCCAGGCTGCAATCTGTACGTCAAAGCCAAAACTTTTAGACTGTATAACGATATCTCTTAGGGTAAAGTAAGTGGTCAATACAGCTAAGATCTCGACCACTAACATCACCGGATTAGTCCACAAAACCCGAGGATTCAATTTTACAAAGGATTCTTTAATAGCCCTGGCCAAAATCGGACGGTTGATACTTGAACTTGTACTCATAGTTTGCTCACTCCTCCTTAAAAGGCCTTGCCCGCCAGCATTAATAGGTGCTCAACAATCGGTCCCAGAGCCAAAGCCGGGAAAAAGGTCAAGGCCCCGACAATCAAAACCACTCCCGCCAAAAGACCGGAAAATAGGCCTCCCGTTGTCTGAAAAGTCCCTGCCCCAGCCGGGGTTATTTTCTTGGTCACCATACTTCCGGCAATGGCCAAAATCAGTACAATGGGCCCAAAACGGCCAATCAGCATACAAAAGCTAAGGGCCAGGTTATAGAACAAGGTGTTGGCATTAAGTCCGGCAAAGGCACTGCCGTTATTACCTGACGCAGAAGAAAAAGCATAAAGTATCTCACTCAAGCCATGAGGTCCGGGGTTAAGGACAGCCGAGGTACCTGCCGGAATGAGCACAGCTAAGGCGCTGCCTAATAAAATACAGGCGGAAGGGATAAGCACTGCCAGGATGGCCATCTTCATCTCGAACGACTGTATCTTTTTACCAAGGTATTCCGGCGTCCGCCCAACCATCAGACCTATAATAAACACGGTTAGAATCACAAACATCAACATCGCATATAAGCCTGATCCAACCCCTCCGAATACCACTTCCCCCAACATGATTTGCAGCATAGGCGGGAGTCCTCCTAAAGGAGTAAGGCTATCATGCATTGCATTGACAGCGCCGCAGGATGTCGCAGTAGTTACCGTAGCAAACAAGGCTGAGTTGACAACTCCAAACCTTACTTCCTTTCCTTCCATTACTGAGGACCCGGTGATGCCAATATGGCTGATCAGAGGGTTGCCCGCTATTTCAGCGCTAACCGTTGTGCCGACCATTAATAACAGCAAGACTAACATCGCCCCGAAAATGACCTTACCTTGCTTGGAATCCTTTAACATTTTGCCAAAGGTAAATGTCAGGGCCACGGGGATAATCAGTAAAAAAAACATCTCCAGAAAATTAGTGAATGGTGTAGGGTTTTCAAAGGGATGAGCGGAGTTGGCATTAAAGAATCCACCACCGTTAGTCCCAATCATTTTGATCGCTTCCTGCGAGGCTACCGGTCCCATAGCTAAAGTCTGGCTCGCTCCCTGAAGAGTATGCACGGTAAGATAGGGAGACAGGTTTTGAATCACCCCTTGGGAAACCAGCAACAAGGCACCCACCAGGGACATCGGCAAGAGTACCCAGAGTGTGGAACGAGTCAGGTCTGACCAAAAGTTACCGATCGATTGCGCCTGGTGGCGGCTGAGACCCCGAATCAGAGCAACTACAACGGCTATACCGGCTGCTGCCGAGAGAAAGTTATGCACCGTTAAGCCGGCCATTTGGCTCAGGTAGCTCATGGTTGATTCACCCGCATAGGCTTGCCAGTTGGTGTTCGTATTAAAACTGACCGCAGTATTCCAGGCCAAGTCCCAATTCAATCCTCCAAATCCTTGTGGGTTAAGAGGCAAGTGTCCTTGAACCAGCAGAAGTAAAAAAAGTGAGACTATACCAACAAAACTAAAAGCCAAACAGGATTGAGCATATTCCCACCAGTTCATTTCTTGATTGGCATCAATTCCACAAAGTCGATAGATAAATCTTTCCACCGGTCCCATAACCCGATCCATAAAAGTCTGCTCACCCTGATACACCTTGGCCATATACCCGCCAAGCGGAATGGCCAAAGCAATGAGCACAATAAAGTAAGCTAACAGTTGAATAAAGTCGTTACTCGTCATTACAATTCCTCCGCTTTCATCAGTGTGTAACTAAGATATATCAGCAGGCCTACAGCAACGATGCCACCTAAGATCATATCTGCCATTTATCTTCCTCCTTAATTGTAATCATTGGCAAAATTAACTTATTTGTCTTTTTTATTATTATAGTATATTACCTGTACTTTGTCTGGCAAATCATATCCTCGCAAATCCATTTCTTGATGGTCTTTGGGGGCGGTCCGTTGATAAACATTTTCCAGGTGGGCTAACAGTTTATCTATGAGCATTTCCTTACCGGTAGCAATCCTAATCCTTTCGATGATCTCGAAAACGGCAAGTAGTAAAACTCCTGCGATGATCCCCTCTAATAAGTAGTTCAACATGATTTATCCTCCTTTGTCTTCTCCCGCAGATGGATTCAATCAGTAAAACTACCCTTTATCGCTGTGCATAGTTTACCCTCCTCGATGGCGTCATACTCGATTTGCACCCTAATTATAGAGCTGTAGCCCATCAAAACAGTGTAAAATAAACAGTGAAAACCATAAAGATAAAGTAAAGAATCGTCGGATTAAAACCTGCCTAGGCAAATGAAAACTAATCCTGCCAAAAAGGCTTATGGTATTACAAAAACAGAGGGACGGGTACTTGTTTCTTGCAGAAACAAGTACCCGTCCCTCTGTTTTTTCCAAATGCCTGCCAACCAATAGCCCGCTAGGTACCATAAGGGCAATTCATGAATCCCTACAACGTTCTGCTATCTGGCGACATTGTTATTTCCTTTTGCTTTCTCATCCTCTATCTCGTTTTCCTTTTCTTTTTTCTGTGATTCGCTTAAATGATAGGGCACACTGGCAATGACATAGCTTTTATTGAAAAACAACACCGATTTCAGGATCAGACCGGATTGATTGTGGAGAAAATACTGCCACCATTTGTGCGTTATAAATTCCGGAATCAGGATCATGATCAGTTCCTGAGGTTGGGTGGATTTTTCGATCTCATCCAAATAATCCAAAAGTGGGGCTAACATAGATCGATAAGGACTGCTGATCATCTCTAAAGTAGTATCGGGAAAAAATTTTTCCCATCTTGCTTTTAACCTTGCTGCTTTTTCATCATCCAGGACAATATGCACTGCGGTAACGTCGTTACTTATTGACAGAGCATACTCGATGGTATTCGCTACTACTTTGGTAAAAGTAGCAACCGGTACAATAACTTTTATGTGTTCGGGATGATCGAAAGTATGATTATCCTCGACTCGTAACTTTTTAGCAATATCGACATAGTGTTTATGAATTTTCAGAAGTGCCAAAACAATGAGCGGTATTAAAACTATGACAATCCAAGCACCGTGAATAAACTTTGTCGTTCCTAAAATCAGCAGAACCATTCCACTTAAGGTTGCTCCAAATCCGTTGACCACGATATTGGTCCGCCAGCCTGTTTCTCTGGACTTAAACCAGTGGACTACCATCCCGATCTGAGATAGAGTAAAGGACAAAAATACTCCCACGGCATACAGAGGAAGCAGGTTATGGGTGTCCCCATGGAAAATAATCAGCAAGGTTGCCGAAAGTAACGATAGGGCGATAATGCCGTTGGAGAAAACCAGTTTGTCACCGCGAGCGGCAAACTGGCGCGGCACATAGCCGTCTTTAGCAATCAGGCTAAATACTAAAGGGAAATCATTATAACTCGTGTTGGCAGCCAAAATCAAAATTGCCGCCGTACTGGCCTGCAATAAATAGTAAAACCAGCCTCTCCCCGTTAAAAGACGGGCAATTTGGGATATGACCGTCTCATCCGCATTGGGGGTCACGTGTAGGGTCTGGGCAATAAAGGTCACTCCCCCAAAAAGGAAGACAATAATAATCCCCATAGCTACGAGAGTCGTGGCTGCGTTGCGTGAACGGGGTTCTTTAAAATTGGGAACACCGTTGCTTATGGCTTCAACCCCGGTTAAGGCTGTACATCCAGAGGAAAAGGCTCGGGCAAGAATCCATAAGGTAAGATAGGTTTGGGGAGCTGAACCTAAAACAGGGTTAATCGGTGCCGGGGGAATCGGTAATCCTACGACGTGTTTATAGATCCCCAGGGCAATTAAAGCAAGCAGGGTAAACACAAAAATATACGTAGGTAAGGTAAACACTGTAGCTGCTTCTTTAATTCCTCTAAGGTTGATAATCATTAACACTAAAACGCAAATCAAACTTAAGCTTACCGTATGAGGAAGCAGAATAGGAAAAGCCGAAGTAATAGCAGCCACACCTGCCGCGACACTTACTGCAACCGTCAGGATATAGTCAATAATCAGCGAAGACCCCGCCACCAACCCGGGGATTTGACCTAAATTATCTTTGGCCACAATATAAGCTCCTCCACCGGAGGGATAGGCCGAAATAGTTTTTCGGTAGGACAAGATCAGCGCGGCTAAAAGTAAAAGAATCAATCCGGCAATAGGAAGTGAAGAGGACAAGGCAAAAGCCCCCAGAGGCGCTAAAACCCAGAGTATCTCTTCTGTCGCATAGGCCACGGAAGACAGGGCATCGGAGGAATAAACGGCCAATGCTTTGATTTTAGTCAATTTCTCATGGGCAAGTGACGAATTGTGCAATGGTTTGCCAATTAAGACGTTTTTAAGACGAAACATATTGATCCCCTTTCCTACTTTTAACGAGAATTGCTGAATTCCTGCTCATCTTGAACTCCTTTTTCTTCCGAACCTTTTTAGCTTACCCAATACCTGACTTTTTACTTTAAAGCAGTCTTATTATAGATCCATTACCCATAAAATTTGCGTAAAGAAAAAGGCCGAGAGCATAAAGAAAACATAAAGATTTAGTCAATTTGTGCTGCTTTCAGATCCCCATTGCTGGGATTGATCAATCTGGGAACTTCATTTGTTGCTTATGAGTTTTTTATGCCCAATATAAACGCCGTTCCGACTAGGTTCAAAATAGACTAACAACCCTCAACTATGCTATGCTTAATAGATATTCTTGAACTACTTCATATGAAGCTGATTACTCAATCTCCGGTAAGTTTCCTGCGAAATAATACTGCCGCTAAAGGAGTTATATTTCATGCCTCGCTTTAACATTTCAGAAAAGCAAATTATCGACCTGGCCGACGACGAACGAGTATATAAGAAGGGCGTTTCTTATTACACGGCAGGCAGGGTCACCAATTTCACTTTCGCTCCTGATAAAGGCTTAGTTAACGCATCTGTAGTGGGAGGTTTGCGCTATGCCGTACAGATTGCTTTTGAGCAAGATAACTCGCTACGTTCTTACCGCTGCACCTGCCCGGCCTTCACCGACTATCCCGGAGCCTGCAAACATGTCATTGCCGTCTTAAAAACTGCCCAACAAAAATTGCCGGCAGTTTGGCGAGATCCCGCGGTCCAAAACCACCTGGTTAAAGATCTCCTTGAAGTATTTGCTAACCATCGCCCCGAAATCCCTCAGGAGGAACTAACCCTGGTCGTAGAACTCCAAATCATGGCCGGACACCGTCTTTCGGCTTATTTGAACCTCAAACTGGGCCTTCAGCGCCTCTATGTGGTAAAGGACATCGGGCGGTTTCTCAACTCTCTAAAAACGGGTCACTCCCTGGAGTTCGGCAAACAATTTACACTTGAACCGACACGACAGGCCTTTAAAGAGGAAGATCGTGCCGTAATTGCCATGCTCCTGGAAATGTTTGAGCAGCATACGGCCTTAACTGAAATGCAAGGTCCTTATTATAGCACTACCTTGCTGAGTCAAAAGTCTTTACCTTTAACAGGCTACTACTTTACTAAATTTTTGGATGCCTTAGGCGACAAAGTGTTTGCTTGGGGAATCGGCACCGCTCCGCCTAATTCTTCCTCTATTATTCGCCAAGGGTTGCCCATGGGCTTCTCTCTTCAGGCTCAAGGCCAGGATCTGTCTTTTGCTTTGGAAACCGAGGAACTTCCCATCCAGCTCACTCCGGATGGCAGCTACTACGCCTACCAACAGCACATCTATCAGGCTTCCCCCACCCAAAAGGAGCTTCTCCCCCCCATTCTCAGCGCACTCCGCAAAGGCTCCCTAACCAATATTGTCATTCCGGCGGCACAGAAGGAGTTTTTTGCCTCAGAGGCTCTGCCTTTGATCGGGAAACTGGGCCAGGTATCTATCGATCCCACCCTTGAAGACAAATTTAACCAGGAAAGCTTGCAAACAAAAATTTATTTTGATCGCGCCTCGGATATGGGCATAACCGCCCGCTTGGAATTCTGCTATGGTGAGATCGTCATTAATCCGTTTGCCGCCGGCCGCGAAACCGGCAACGATTCCGGAGCCGGCGATCTGATTCTCATCCGCGCTGTAGACCAAGAACGGAAAATCCTCAGCATTCTGGAACAGGCCAATTTTATTGTCTCTAAAGGTAAAATTCACCTTGAAGATGATGATCTGATTTTTGAATTTACGGTAAACTGGCTTCCTCAACTGCAAGACCTCGCCGAACTATATTATTCCGATCAATTCAAACTCAAAATCCGAACCTCAACCACATTTTTCGGCCAAGTTCGCCTGGATGAAAGTTTGGACATCTTAGAAATCTCGTTTCAATATACGGATATTGACCAAGCTGAATTGGCAGATATTTTCCATTCCCTTCATTTGAAGAAAAAATACCACCGCCTGCGGGACGGCTCTTTCCTGGATTTGAACCAACCTGAGCTGACCTCGGTCGCCCAACTGCTGAATAACTTGGACCTTGATGCCGATGATCTAAACAAGAAACTTCTCAATCTGCCTAAATACCGAGCTCTGTATATTGACAGTTATTTGCGCCAGGCAAACCTTGCCGGTATGCACCGCAATAAAGCCTTTAAGCAATTGGTGCAAAGCATCCTGGAACCCCAAGACGGGGAGTTCGAAATCCCGGCGGAGTTACAGAATGTGTTGAGAGATTACCAGAAAACCGGCTTCAAATGGTTGAAGACCTTGGCCTCATTTGGTCTGGGCGGCATTCTGGCCGATGATATGGGACTGGGCAAGACGTTACAGGTCCTCTCCTTTATTTTAGCGGAAAAATCAACGGCCCTTGGTCCTGCGCTGGTCATCGCTCCCACCTCCTTAATTTACAACTGGCAGGAGGAGGCCAGGAAATTCACCCCCTCCTTACAAGTCTTGGTAGTGGAAGGCACCCCTCAGGAGAGACAGACACAATTGACCGGTATTGAAAACCAATGGGACCTAGTCGTTACATCCTACCCAATTCTGCGACGAGACATTGATAAATTTGCCAAGTTTGATTTTTCTTACTGTTTCTTAGACGAGGCCCAACACACTAAAAACCCCCAAACCCTAAACGCTAAATCCGTCCAGCAGATTCAAGCCAAAGGCTATTTTGCCTTAACGGGAACACCGATTGAAAACTCGCTTTCCGAACTTTGGTCGCTCTTCAATTTTGTCATGCCGGGCTATCTTCTCTCCCACCAGGAGTTCCGCAAAAAATACGAAATACCGATTATCAAAGGTGAGGACTCAACTTTGTTGACCGAATTAAGTCGGCATGCCAACCCTTTCATCCTGAGACGGCTGAAAAAAGATGTCTTAAAAGAGCTGCCGGACAAGATCGAAACCCAACTCAACGCTCCGCTGACGGAAGAACAGAAAACCTTATATTTAGCCTATTTACAGGAAGCCAAAGGCCAAATAGCCCAAGAGATTGCCGCTGTCGGTTTTAGTAAAAGCCACATGAAAATTCTCGCAGCCTTAACAAGGCTTAGGCAAATTTGCTGTCATCCCGCCATGTTCTTGGAAAATTACACCGGCGATAGCGGCAAAATGCTGTTGTTAAAGGAAATTCTTACGGACGCCTTGGACAGCGGCCACCGCATCCTGCTTTTTTCCCAGTTCACTGCGATGCTGGATATCATCCAAGGCCATCTAAGCTCCGAAGGAATTGAACATTTCTATCTGTCCGGTTCGACCAAAGCGTCAGAACGTTTAAAGATGGCCAATTCCTTTAATGAAGGAACCGGTCAAGTCTTCCTGATCTCCTTAAAGGCCGGTGGCACCGGCTTAAATCTGACCGGCGCCGACATGGTCATTCACTACGACCCTTGGTGGAACCCGGCTGTGGAAGACCAAGCAACGGATCGCGCTCACCGCATAGGCCAGAGAAACGCGGTACAGGTCATCAAACTTATTTCTCAAGGGACCGTCGAAGAGAAGATTAACAACTTACAAGCTAAGAAAAAAATGCTGATTGACTCGGTTATTCAACCGGGAGAAACCATGCTCTCCAAATTAACCGAAAAAGAATTGCGAGAACTATTTGATTTGGCTTAAAACGATCTTCACACAGAAATTCCCATCTGAATCCATATAGATACTTTTCTGAAATTTACACATATCCCTTATTAAGGAGATTACAATATTTCGTGAAGAGTATATAATATAGTCCAAAGGGGGAACATCCCAATGGATCAACAACAGATCATGGAGATACTCGCCAAAATACTTGAGTCGCAAAATCAGTTTAGTCAAAATCAAGAAGCTATGGGGCGAGAAATAAATACCATAAATCAAAAAGTGAATGCTATGAGTCAAGAAATGAATTCCATAAATCAAAAAACAAATACCATGAGTCAAGAAATGAATTCCATAAATCAAAAAACAAATACCATGAGTCAAGAAATGAATTCCATAAATCAAAAAACAAATACCATGAGTCAAGAAATGAATGCTATGAGTCAAGATTTCAACATTAAACATGACGTTATGAATAAGAAACTGGAAAAGATAGAGTTAACGATTGAACATGATATTGCTGTAAAAATTAGTGCTTTATATGATTCCCGGGAAGTACAAAAAGAGCATACCCTCCGAGTCGATGAAACCCTTGATCGAATCGAGAAAAAAGTTGAAGTTCTTCAATTAGAAACCGCTAGCCTCAGAAGAATAAAGTGACCTGACCTAACTATTGAAGCATCGGTTCTGGTTTGCACATCTTTCTGATACGTTAAAAATGCACTCATAAATGAGTGCATTTTTTATCTGAAATCGGGACAGCTAAGCCTTAAAGATATTCTCCTTACTCAAATTGCAGAGTTTTACCGAATATTTTTGTAAAGTAGGCTCCACGACTCTCAACCTCGTTCCGTTCTCCTTCAGTATTGCCTTTTGCGAATAAATGCAAGAATAAACAATCGGACTTTAACCTACATTCGACCTTTGTTATATTCCCATTCCGCTTGCGATCAAAGCTTTCTGCCAATCTCAGAATAATCCCCAACCTTTGAATCACATATTTATCCTCTTCAGTCAATAACGTTACATAAGGAGAATTGTCAATATCGAAATTCTCCTTTACACTCAGCATCATAGTATAGGCTGCCATAATCAGTTCTTTATGGGACAACCCATTAATCGGAAAGTTAGTTATCATGTAAAAATTATGTTTGTGATAATTGTAAAAATTAATTGTTTTACCACAGTCATTTAACAAAGCCGATGTTCTTAATATTTTCGAGGCATTTCCATTGATCTTATGTAAAGGTTTCAACTGGGCGTATAAGCTCTCAGCTAAGGTCCAGACATGATGAGCATGGGTCTTATCTATCTTTAAAGTTTTTATGACATTGTTCAGTGACGAACCAAGCACATCTTTCGCCACCCGCTCTCCCCGCAGAATTTCATAGAGCAGCCCTTCCCGGAGTCCACTGCCACTGACAATCAGTTGCGAGTTGTTGCAAAAGGTTATCAAAGCTGCGGCGACGGAAAAGGCTCCGATAAACATATCGCTTCTTTCTTTAGAAAGACCCTTTACCTTTCTTCTTTGCTCAGGATTTTTATATTTTATTGAATCATAGATATTTAATACTTCAGAGGATTCCATTTGGTAATTATGAGAACGCTCAATGGGGTAATTAATCGTCTTCCGGGAGATCTTACCTATGTTTCGCACGGTTCCTCCGACTCCGATAAGGGGTAAGCCCTTTACTTCCTCCAGCCAGGCCACCTTCTTAAACTGATCCAACAAATATTTATTTAACTCTTTCTCCGTAGTACTATTCATTTTTTCCATAAGATTAAATTGCTCGGAAACATTCAGAGCTCCAAAAGGAAGGCTGATCGCCTCTTTTTTACACTTATTCTTTACCCAGATCAGCTCCGTACTGGATCCGCCAATATCCATGATTAAGCCATTGGAAAAATCCAAGCTATTAATTACACCAAAATAATCGTAGTAGGCCTCCTCCACCCCGGATAAAACTCGGATCTCCATATTTAGCGTTGATTTAACCATCTGCAAAAATTCTTTCTGATTAGTAGCTCGTCTGACAGCTTCTGTGGCAACCGGAAATATGTTGCACTCGCCTAACCCTTCGCATAAAGATTTGAAACTCGCTAGTGTACTAATAGCTTTTTCCATCCTTACAGGATTGAGTCCACCATCGGATGTCATACCCATTCCTAATCGGACTGTTTCTTTCACCTCATCGAGAATGCGGAAATAGTTTTTTTTGCCGATTTCCACTAACACAAGTCTCATTGAATTAGAGCCAATATCAATTACCCCAATATTCTTCATTTTATTTCTCCCTAAAATATAATATAATAAGCTGAATTAAATCAGTCTAATAATATATGTATTTTAAGTTAGTTTCAAGATTGTTCGTTTCAAATTATATCATTAAGCTGGAGTATATTGGTCTGAACCGCAGAAATCAGTCAGTTACGAAGTTAATATGCTACCTAAGGAGCCAGAAAGAATGAAAAAGATGAAGAATGAAGTTGTAGCGGCTATTATTGTTGGTTCTGATTTTTTAAGAATGAATATCGCCCAATTAATTCCCGATGGTACTTTAATAATTTTAGAGGATACTTCCCTGCCCAACAATATTGGCAAGGACACATACGCCAAAGGAAGAATTTCACCCAAAACCATCAAGGAAACCTGTGCGGGGTTAAAAGGTTTTTCTAAATTAATGAAGGATTACGGTGTGAAGATTTATCGGGCCGTAGGTACAAGTGGGCTTCGTGAAGCGGATAATCGTGACTACATAATAGAACAAATCAGACTTGTTGCCGGACTTGACGTCGAAATCATCAATAATGTCCAAGAAAGATTTTTAATCTATAAGGCCTTGCGAAATCATTTAAATGAATTCGATGACCTGACCGATTTGATTATCGTAAATTTAACCTCCGGTCGAGTTGAAGTTTCCATGTATGCTGCCGACGGGTTGAAATTCACGGAATATCTTAAAATGGGACCTCTAAGATTACGCGAAATCCTCTCTGCTTTGGAAACAAAAACCATTTCTTTCCCTAAGGTTATGGAAGAGTATATCGAAAGTAAGATCTATTTGCTTAAGCCCAAGCTTAAAAAGATGCCTATCAAGAAATTCATTGGACTTGGCGGAGACCTTATTACAATTTTAGAAATTTGCAATTTACAAGAGCAGTCCTACATCAGCAGGGAAACTCTGGAACAACTCTATCTGAAGGTCAGAGAGATGAGTACTGATCAGATGGTCGATACGTTTCACATTTCTTCGGCTAAAGCAGAAGTATTACTGCCCACAGTCTTAATCTTTCATAGTTTTTTAAGCAGAACAAAGGCGCTGGGCATTTATGCACCGATGATCACCAATCGCTTGGGTATTCTCTATGGACTCATAGATAAATTATACGAAATACCGAGAAAGACCAACGCTGAAAATGATATTATTAGCTCCGTGTGGTATATGGCCGAGAAATATGGCGTTGATAAAAAACATGCTACCTACGTTGAAAAAATGTCCCTAGCCTTGTTTGAGAAGACTTGGAAGTATCACAGACTTGGTGATCAAGAGAAATTGTATCTTCAAGTAGCTGCCATCCTGCATGATTCAGGCAATTATGTTAGTTTGAGTGGGCATGGAGCCCATTCCTCCAATATTATCAGAACCCAAAGCATCATGGGCTTCTCGGATAAAGAGCTCGAATTAATTGCCAATATCGCCAAATACCATACCACCAAAATCCCAACCTATGCTGATCGCAGTTATAATGTCTTAAGCCACCACGAAAAAATCTTAGTGTCAAAATTGTCGGCGATTTTAAAAATTGCTGAATCCATGGATATTTCTCACCTGCAGAAAATCCACGATCTTGAAGTACTTGTTTCAGACGATACTATTCAGCTTAACTTACTTAGTAATAAGGACATTCTCTTAGAAAAGTGGGATATTATGAATAACATAGAATTTTTCCAAGAAGTTATGGGTATTAAAATAAAACTGAAAGGATAAGGCACACTTGAGTAATCACTCTTTTTCAAACTTACATTTCTTCAACAGGGAACTTAGCTGGTTAGAATTTAATGAAAGAGTATTGGGAGAAGCGCAAGATACAAACAATCCGCTTTTTGAAAGATTGAAATTCCTTGCTATAGCATGTTCAAATTTGGATGAATTTTTTATGATTCGGGTAGCCTCCTTACAGGGTATTATCGACGCAAACTTTATGAAAATTGATCCTTCCGGCCTTACACCCACTGAACAAATTGAAAGCATATCCGCCAGAACCCATAAACAAGTCCTGGCAATCTACAATTGTTATAATCGCTCCTTAAAGAAATCTCTGGAGAAAGCAGCTATTCGTTTTATTAAACCTAATGACTTAAACAAGCTTCAGCTCGATTTCATTCAAGGCTATTATGCTAATAAGGTTTTTCCGGTCCTAACCCCAATGGTTGTCAATAGAAATCAACCCTTCCCTTTAATTCTCAACAAAACTCTAAACATCGCCTCACTGTTGGGGGATGTTTCTAATCCTGATAACTTACTATTCGGAACAGTACAAGTCCCTTCAGTATTAAATAGATTAGTCGAGATTCCTTCTCAAGATTCTCAGAAATCTTTTATTTTATTAGAAGAAATTATCAAACTAAATCTAGCTTCTTTATTTGATGATCATAAGGTCCTGGCTACAGGGTGTTATCGGATTACCCGAAACGCCTTTCTTGATGTTTCTGAAGAAGAAGCGGAAGATCTTCTAACTGCCATTCAATCATCCCTTAAACAAAGAAAATGGGGCAGTGCAATTCGCCTGGAAATTGAGCATAACCTAAACCCCTTGCTTCTCAAACTCTTAGAAGAGGCATTGGAGATTTCTGCAAGCGCAGAATATAAAATCAGAGGGCCGCTTGATTTGACCTTTTTAATGAAATTAAGCAGGCTAAAAGGTTATGACTCCTTCTGCTATGAGCCCATCAAGCCAAACGTATCGGCTGCCCTCTTAGACGAAGACGATATCTTTCAATCAATTTCCAAACAGGACATTTTGCTGCATCACCCCTATGATTCTTTTGAAACGGTCGTGGACCTTGTCAAAATAGCTGCCGAAGATCCTAATGTTTTGGCGATTAAACAAACCCTTTATCGGGTAAGCGGCAATTCCCCGATTGTTGAAGCCTTAGCTCAGGCTGCTGACAACGGAAAACAAGTTACCGTGCTCTTAGAGCTCAAAGCACGCTTTGATGAACAAAATAATATAACTTGGGCTAAAAAGCTTGAAACCGCAGGCTGCCATGTAATTTATGGACTGCTTGGCTTAAAGACTCATTGCAAAATATTATTGATTGTTCGACTTGAGGAGGGTCTAATCAAGCGCTACGTCCATCTGTGCACCGGAAACTATAATGATGTCACCGCAAAGTTATATACGGATTTAGGCTTATTAACGGCTAACCCCTATTTCGGCGCCGATGCCTCCGCCGTCTTTAATACCTTATCCGGCTGTTCCAGTCCCTCTCATCTTTACAAGATGACCCTTGCTCCCATCAGCCTGCGCAAAAAGTTTTTGGATTTAATCCACAAAGAAACCGCCAATGCAAGATCCGGTAAACAGGCCCGCATCATTGCTCAGCTGAATTCTTTAGTAGATACGGAAATTATCGAGGCCCTGTATAAGGCCTCTTCTGCCGGAGTTACGATTGATTTAATTGTTCGTGGCATCTGCTGTCTTCGGCCTAAAATACCCTTGGTTAGCGAGCGTATTACAGTTAGGAGCATCGTCGGTAGGTTTCTGGAGCATAGCCGGATCTATTATTTCTACGGCGACGGTGAGGAATTAATTTTCCTGTCCAGTGCCGACCTGATGAAACGAAATTTAGATCGAAGGGTTGAACTTCTGTTTCCAGTTGAGGACCCTAAAGCTCGGGAAAAAGTAATGAATATCTTGAACTTAGCTTTAGCGGATACTTCCAAATCGAGAGTTCTCAATTCAGACGGTACCTACAGTAAATTCCATAAACGAGGCAAGGAAACTATCAGTAGTCAGGATATCTTCCTTAATCGTTATTTATGCGAAACTACTCCCGATGAAATGGCGCTTACTCGCGCAAAATTTATCCCCGTTATCTCTTATAAAGAAGTGAAATCTTGATTCTGTTAATAAGTTACCAATAATGCTAAATAGTATTCTATAACAAGCATAAAGGAGTTCATGGCCTTGGAAAATTTCACAATTCATTCGAATAAGAAAGTCAGCTTAAAAGATTTCAGCCCTACTTATACCGGCAAGTTAGAGAAAGAAGACATTCAAGATAAGTATTTGGAATTACAAGAAAAGTTCAGTACACTTCAAGAAATCTTCAATGCCTCTAAACAATTCAGCCTGCTTATAATCTTACAGGGCATGGATTGCAGCGGTAAGGACGGTACTGTGAAAAAGGCCCTGTCCGGTGTGAATCCAAATGGGTTTGTCGTTCAAAGTTTTAAGCAACCAACCCCGGAGGAATTAGGACATGACTATCTGTGGCGAGCCCACAAAGCAACCCCGCTTAAGGGCAATATAACAGTGTTTAACCGCTCATACTATGAAGATGTTCTGGTGACGAGAGTCCATAAAATGATTGATGATCCGACTGCTACGGCCAGATACAAGGAAATAACCGAGTTTGAAAAATACCTCGTCGGTAACGGTACGATCGTCTTAAAGTTCTTCTTGCATATTTCTAAAGAGTTTCAGCAAAAAAAACTCCTGAGCAGATTAGAGACGCCTGAGAAGCATTGGAAATTCTCCACGGCGGATCTTACTGAGAGAAAGTTCTGGGACAAGTATCAGGATTGTTATGCCGCCATGCTTTCGAACTGTAGTACTGAAGAAGCGCCCTGGTATGTTGTGCCCGCAGATCACAGATGGTTTCGGGACTATATCGTTCTCCAGAGAATAGTAACAACGCTAGAGGACCTAAAGCTGGAGTTCCCGCCGGTTAATGAAACTGTCGCGCAGTTAATCGAGGAAGTTAGGGAAGTACTTGAGTAACTTTTTCCGGGCAATTCATGAATTGCTCCTACAGTAGTTTCTGGGATTTCCTTTCGAAAACTTTGAACTTATTAATGCTTAAGGATTTTTTCCAGACCAAATGAAGAACTCAAAATATCCGGACGTAAGGACCCTGCATGAAAAGAGCATCCATTGTTTAAATTACATAGCCATACAGCTCCCCTTTTCCGTGTGTAAATATTCCTGAGCTTACTTTATCAGTATGCCCCATTTTGACAAAGGTTAAAAAACTATATTTTCTGCCATTCTACCTGACGAGGGTTAATGACTTGGTTCATGATCACTCCTTTTGTTATAATTCGGATTATCCAAAGCAAAAAGACAATTACAACATCATCAAAACTAAATAAATAATTGAGGAGGATTTAGGGTGGCCAAATATATAGCTGTATCCGGAAAAGGTGGAGTTGGGAAAACGACCTTTATAACTTTGCTGTTAAGACAAATGGTGCATGAGAAAAATGGAGTTTCAATTTTAGCAGTCGATGCCGACCCCAATGCCAATTTTAATGAAGCTTTAGGATTAACCGTCACTACTACTATTTCTGATCTCTTGGAAGAAAATAAGAATATAAGAACGGTTCAGGATAGCACGGCAACCACCTCATTTATCCAAAAATTAAACCGTTCCCTAATAAAAACTCAGCATCTTGATTTTTTAGCTATGGGAGATCCTCAAGGTCCCGGTTGTTATTGTTATCCTAATAACATTTTGCGTATGTATCTCGAAACCTTGGGGGAAAATTATGATTTTGTGGCAGTGGATACGGAAGCAGGAATGGAACATATCAGCCGTCTTACAATTCCCCATATTGATATAATGTTTATCCTTAGTGATACCTCAGCTCGCGGCATCCGTTCAGCCGGACGAGTACATGACTTAATCCGGGGACTACGAGCTGAAGTAGATAAAGTTTATTTGATCGTTACCCATACGGTAGAGAACAGTCTGGAATCTCTAGCTGACGAGATCGCCCAAACCGGATTACAATTAATTGGAGATATTCCCCTTGATCCGTTGATATTTGAGTATGATATTAGCGGTCAACCACTCTTTGATTTACCCGATGAAGCGATTTCTGTACAGGCAGTCGATAAAATAGTTCGTCAGACCAATATCTTTAAAGATATCGTCCAAGAATAAGAATTTGTTAATCGATAGGCTCAGCAGAATTTACTGCTGAGCCTATCTTCATCTCCATAGTTGTCTAATCTGACTCACCATCAAGGCGGTGCATAAAGAATACATAAAGAAACAACCAAAAAGCATAAAGAATACATAAAGAAACCTCTTGTATTCCGCTAAAAACATTACTATAATATTTTTAGATGATGTGCGAACATTCATTTAAATTAAAGCAACGGCGCTTTTGAAATTTTCAAAAGCGCTGTTTATTTTTGGGGGGATGAGTTTGAAGACAATTAATTACAGCAAATAAGGAAGAAACCGGTAAACTTCTTTGCGTTGCTACTGGCAGGTAAACGTGCAAAGAAAGCATGACCATGATTCTCCCTTAGCTTGAGCACCTTTAATTATATCAAAATGTAAAGCTTTTTTTAAGGTATTACCATGGAGTAAAAATTTTAAATTCTCAAAATCCAGCTCACTGTGAAGCTTGGAGTTGACAGAAATCAGTGAAGGCTAAATCCTATAGTTTAACTACATTCATTACTTAATGGTGGAGGAATTATTTGCAAAAGTGGATGTGCGGGTGCTTTTGTATTAAAGGAGGCGTTTTTTGTGAACATGATAAAGGTCCTACTTGCTGCAGACATCTTTCTTATTCTCTCAGGATTGGCTTGGCTGCTCCTGATTCCAAGCTTTAACCTAACCGCCTTTAACAGACCTCTATCGTCCACTTTTCTGGGAATGCTTGTTCTGTTATTCGGTATCTACAAGGGATTTCAACTGCGCAGGGCCTATCTACGGATTAAGAGTCAGTCTTAACTGACCAGACATACCTCAGATTTAGCAGTGAAAGGGAAGGATTAGACTGAGGAATGAAAAACAATGTAAAGAAAGGGGTAAGGAGAAGATGACAAAATCAAAGTTTATCAAAATCATGTTATTAACGGTATTTTTAGTACTTATAATCGGAACAGTGGCCTTAGCCGGCGATCCCTCCGGAGCGACAACAGGAGGGGTCGCGGATATTACTGCTGCCAAAGTCGGACAGCCAACTTTAGCTGAAATTGCTGATCAAGTTGGTAAAAACAAAATAGGTATTAACTTTGTCTGGACCTTAATTACCGGTTTCATGGTTTTCTTTATGCAAGCAGGCTTTGCATTGGTAGAAACAGGATTCACACGGGCCAAAAGTGCGGCCCATACGATGACGATGAACTTGATGGTCTTCTTAGTTGGAGCTATTGGTTTTTATGTATGTGGCTTTGGGTTGATGTTTGGTGGAGTCGGCGCAGTCGCCCCATTGGGAGGAACAGCACCACTGACTGGCGAGTTTGCCATTAACGGTTGGGGCTTGTTAGGGCACACAGCATTTTTCCTGACTTCAGGTGGATCCTATGATGTGGGGATATTTGTCCTCTTCCTCTTCCAAATGGTCTTTATGGATACGGCTGTGACCATCCCAACAGGGGCACAGGCCGAGAGAATTAAGTTTTCAGCGGTGGTCGTTGGCAGTTTCTTTATTTCGATGTTGCTTTACCCGGTTTATGGCAACTGGGTGTGGGGCGGAGGTTGGCTTTCCCAAATCGGTACAAAATGGGGTCTTGGGCATGGAGCAGTGGATTTTGCCGGTTCCGGTGTTGTGCATAGCATTGGAGGAGGCTGTGCTTTAGCTGCCGCTATAGTTTTAGGACCCCGGATCGGCAAATATGTGGGCGGAAAAGTTAACGTCATCCCTGGGCACGATATTCCTATGGCAGTTTTGGGAACAATTATTCTGTTCTTTGGCTGGTTTGGTTTTAATCCCGGCAGCACGTTAGCCGGAACAGACCTGCGCATTGCGGTTGTTGCCGTTAATACTATGATAGCCGGGGCAGTCGGCGGTTTTGTGGCAATGATGGTTGTGTGGATAAAGTTTAAGAAACCAGATCCCTCAATGGTATGTAATGGTACGTTAGCAGGTCTGGTAGCCATTACCGCCCCTTCCGGTTATGTCAATGTAAATTCTGCTGCTCTGATCGGGGCAATCGCCGGAGTGCTTGTCGTTGTCAGTGTACTCTTTATTGACCGCGTCTTAAAAATTGATGATCCGGTCGGAGCAGTATCCGTTCACATGGTTAATGGTATCTGGGGTGTTATCAGTGTCGGAATTTTTGCAGATGGAACCTATGGGGACGGACTTAACGGAGTGGCCGGCGGAGTAACCGGTTTGCTCTATGGAAACGTCGGACAGTTTTGGGCTCAAATACTTGACGCAGGGGTAGTATTAGTATGGAGCATTGGCTTATCGTATGTCTTCTTTAAAATTCTTGACGCTACACTTGGTATGCGCGTAAAACCAGAGGATGAAATAGCCGGATTGGATATTCCGGAAATGGGCATGTTAGCTTATCCTGAGTTCGTTATGCAGTCCTCTACTGAATAGCCTGAGTACCTGCTCAACGCTTAATTCTGTATGATGGTTGTGACTAAGAAAGGGGGATTTAGTTTGAAAAGGATCGAAGCAATTATCAGGCCCGGCAAGTTGGATGAAATCAAAGATGCTTTGGCAGTTGCCGAAATCTTAGGCATTACCGTAACTCATGTTCTCGGCTTTGGACGGCAAAAAGGACATACCCAAATTTACCGCGGGCAGGAGGTCACTACACATTTGTTGCCTAAAATTAAACTGGAAATTGTAACCACTGACGAAAAAGCAGAAGAAGTCATCGGCATTATCGTTAAAACCGCGCGTACCGGTCAGGTTGGGGACGGTAAAATATTTGTCCAGAACGTAGATGAAGTAGTACGTATCCGTACCGGCGAGCAAGGCGAAGAAGCCATCTAGCTCAGGGTAAAAGTCAGGAAGCGGTTGATTATTTACCCGATTAAATAATCAACCGCTTTTGGTACCAGTCAGAAAGTATAAGTTTCAGAAGCTGTTAGGGCTTCTATTGCTTAGAACCGTATCCTATCAAAAACCACTCGTGTGGGCTGGAATCTAGATATCTTTGATCAGGTCAATGTTAAGAGTGTTAAGTGATTAGAGTGATAAAGTGGAAAGCACAATTTCATAACTGAGCACCAAACTTACAGCAGGTTTGGTACGGTCAAGTGTTTTAGAGAGCCCTTAATAGACAGAATTAGGGACTCTCTTTGTGCTTTTTTACTGGTTTAGGAGGGATCGATTTATAGTGTGCGATCTCAAAAATAAAGCAAAGATCATAGACATCTTGGGAGAGGAAATGTTTAATGTTTGCCTTGAAAACCCCGCTAAAGCAACTGCCTTCAGTTGGTTATTCTCATTTTCGATTGCCGAATTTGATAAAGCAAATGGCCTTGATTCCGGGATTTCAGAACAACTTCTTAACATCAGAGAAGAATTAGGAGAGGAGCTTTGTATCTGGTGTTCAAAAAACTACAATGGACTCGTCAATTTGACATCCATCTTAAGCTCCTATATCGACGCCTATGAGAATACCCAAAAAATCAGAAATAATCTTAAACAGCTTATTGAAGGCGCAGACTCCAATAACTATGGAGCAAGAATTGCTCCATTGATCTCGGCGTTTGAAGCGAAAGATGGAACAAATAGCCTTTTGGAACTTTTTGATAGAGCCCAAATAAACTGTGTTCAGGATCTATGGCAATTATTAACCTTGACAATCGACGAAAAGGACAATGTTGAACTAATTCGATTCATAACCTGGTTGAGGGAAGATAAGTTGGCAACGTTGATAAATGAGCTCCACAACTTATTCAAAAAAACTAGAGATGAAGAAATAATTCGAAAACGAGCCAATGGTGCTACGTTCAAAGCAACAAGCCGCGCTTATGGACTTACCTATGAAGGAGTACGTCAGATAGAAAGAAAGTTCCAAGTCCGATTTGATAGCTACATTTTAAGGATAATGCCTCACTATATTCTTTATGCCTTTGGCAAAAACAGCTCTTTTATCTCCGGTGCTGAGATAAAAGAGCTGTTAGACGATTTGTCAGATATCTTTACCTATTGTCTCAAAGTAAGCAACTGCCCCACTGCCCATTGGTCTGAGCAACTTAATGGTTTCATCATTGGCGATGGAAAATGGTATGAACAATTAAACGAATGCAAAAAAGGATTGCCCCAAATAATTGATTATGATTCGATAGATGATATAATTGCCGCTATGATTACAAATTTAGCCCTTCCCCTAGTCTTTGACGATACAAAAAGATTGGTTCTGGTTGATTATATCCTGTCAGAAAAAGTATATTTAAAGAAAAGAATGAACCTTTCCCAAATGTACTGTGCCGTGCTTGAAAAGTATTATCCTGCCGGAATCAAACTATATGACAAGTCTGAAATAATTCGTTTTCGCAATTACTTGCGCGAGTTGTTTGGTGAGGTTTATCTTCCTAAGTATAACAGAGCGATTGAAAAAAGGTTGACTGATCTAACGATCTTATGTGATAGAGGAAAGCGCATACTGCCCAGTGGCATTAAGATTTCAATAGCATCGCTGAGAAAGATACATACTGCAATTATCGAATTTGAAGGGAATGAAATTATGTACATCGAATTATTTGAGAGGTTTAAGAATGAGCTTTTAGCAAACAATATAACTAACCAATATTTCCTGCAGGGCGTTTTAAGACAGAATTATTCTAATGAGTTTATTTTCACCCGTTATTCCTTAAGACGGAGGTGGTGAGCCAATCACCACCTCCGTCTTAAGGAATTGTTTAAATTAAGTAACGGTATCTGATTTCTCCGACTTCAAATATTTTATTATTTTAACCATAATAGGAGACGAGATCATTTGTACCACTGCGTAGAAAGCCGAAGGTATAACCAGGGTGGTATTTAATTTCATTGTTTCCACCGCCGCAGAAGCGATGCCAAATTCTTTGGTACTTACCAGAAATAAAAGTGGGAGAAATGTCTCTTTCTGTTTGGATATAATCTTTGTAAGATATGCCA
>Ga0326727_10004961_pt1 | contig 38788 bp, 32 predicted proteins | sample MB2enrmetagenome_FD_207643 | JGI IMG/M metagenome (GOLD analysis project Ga0326727, IMG submission 207643) | Lab enriched peat soil microbial communities from McLean, Ithaca, NY, United States - MB29MY | ecosystem: Environmental > Terrestrial > Soil > Wetlands > Peat | place: USA: New York...
TTCCATAGGCCACGAGAACCCTCTCTACCGGCGCCTTGTTATCTGAGCTTCCAATGGCGCCTTGTGAACAATCCCGCGTCTAGGCCTAAGCTGCACCAGCATCGAGCATTTTCACAGTGATGCGGCCTCGGCAAGGACCTTTTCGCGGAAGCGGGGATGAAGGAACCCTGGCGTCAGCAGATCTACCTTGACTCCCGTTCGCGCTTCGATTTCGATTTGCAAGCCGGCCAAATCCAGCAAGCTAGTCCTCGGCGACGGGTCAACCAGGATGTCCAAGTCGCTGTCTTCCTGATCTTCTCCGCGCAGCACCGAGCCGAAGACGCGCGGATTCGCCATGCCCGCCTCATTGACAAGTTGGCGGATGGTGTCTCGGTGCTTTGGCAAAACTTCAGACGGCCGCATGGCGGATTCCTTCTCTCGCTTGACACAAGTTTATAGCTTCTTTGGCCACTTGCGGCTGGTGTGAACGACGGAGAGAATCAGAATGACATCGTCCACGATGCGATAGGGGATGACGTATGGCAAACCGGGAACAACCAACTCGCGAGTTCCCTAGGTTCTTCCTGAGCGCCCGCTGTGAGCGAACCGCTCGAGGCGAACTGTGGCATCCAGAATGCCGGCGGCGACTCGCGCAGCTGCGTCGGCACTGTCTTTGGAAATATAGGCATGAATTGAAACGAGACTGCGAATGGCCCGTTTGGTCCAGCGAATCCTCATAACGGCGGTGGCAGTTCGTGTTCCGTGCCCCAGCTGCGCAGCCAACTTACAACCTGCTCGTGCGCAACCGTCTCGCCTGCCTCTGCCTCAGCCAAGGCTGCCTGGATTTCCGCCATCTTCCACTCTTCGTAACCGTCTTCGACAGTAGAATCATCAGCGGTGTGCGGGCCGCGCAGGGCCAGAACGCCTGACGAGGTTACTACCCACTCGACGGGGTCGCCGACGGCAAGATTTGCCTTCCGCAGAAGCTCTTCGGGAATCTCCACGGTGACCGTGCCGCCGACGCGTGCAATCTGGGTTGCCATGGTTTCCTCCCTTGAGTTTCAGTTTACTGCGAATCCTGCCTGCACGGTGTGAATCATCGAGGCAATGCGCCAACACCACCCTCGTTTTCTGTGCGATGATTTCTGTTCGACTGAAGGAGACCTGAATGAGGCGGCTACTTCTTTTTCTTCTGGTGCTGGCGCCCTTGTCCGCGCACACCTATTTGTCCGCGCAGACTTATCAGCCTACATGGGAGTCGGTGGACAAGCGGCCCACGCCGGCGTGGTTCGGCGACGCCAAGTTTGGCATCTTCATCCACTGGGGCGTTTACTCGGTGCCGGCTTATGCGCCGGTGATCCCCGGCAAGCTCGCATACGCCGAGTGGTACTGGCACCAGATGACCGAAGGCCGCGACAATCCGAAGGCCAATGGGGTTGAGACCGGCACATGGGCGTATCACCAGAAGATGTTCGGCGCGGACTATGCCTACCAGAACTTCGCCCCGCAGTTTCGCGCGCAGTTGTTCGATCCCGATCAGTGGGCAAGCATTCTGGCCGGCTCCGGCGCAAAGTATATTGTGCTGACCTCGAAGCATCATGAGGGCTTCGCGCTGTGGCCCAGCAAAGAAGCTTCAGCCACGTGGGGCAGGCCGTGGAACGCGGTCGAGATTGGGCCGAAGCGCGATGTGTTGGGCGATCTGAGCGATGCGGTGCGGCGCAAGGGGCTGAAGATGGGCTACTACTACTCGCTCTACGAGTGGTATAACCCGCTGTGGCTGACCGACAAGCCGCGCTACATTCGCGAGCACATGTTTCCACAGTTCAAAGATCTGGTCACGCGCTACAAGCCTTCCATCATCTTCAGCGACGGCGAGTGGGAGCTGCCCTCGAGCGATTGGCACAGCGCGGAGCTGCTGGCGTGGCTGTTCAACGATTCGCCGGTCAAAGACGATGTGGTCATCAACGACCGCTGGGGCAGCGACACGCGCCACAAGCACGGCGGCTACTGGACTACTGAATACACTCCGGGCATGAGCGGCCTCGACCATCCGTGGGAAGAAAGCCGCGGCATGGGCTTCAGCTATGGCTACAACCGCGCCGAGCGGCTTGAGGATTACCACACAGGGCGCGAGCTGGTGATCATGCTGGTGGACATTGTGAGCAGGGGCGGGAACCTGCTGCTGGATATTGGGCCGGCGGCCGATGGCACGATCCCCGTGGTGATGCAGGACCGGCTGCACGATATGGGCGCGTGGCTGAGGGTGAACGGCGACGCGATTTACGGCACGCGGCAGTGGAAGGCCTCGCGGCAATGGAGCCAGGGCGAGCTTCCCAAGGTGGAATACAACAGCGAGTTTCAGACCGCCTACGACGTGTCGAAGCTGGCGGGAACTCCGGAACCGGGTAAGGCGGCGATCGATGCGTTCTTTACGGCAAAGGGGAGCGATCTGTTCGCGATTCTGCCTCGCTGGCCGGGGCGCAGTTTTCTGCTGAAGGATGTGAGCGGGGTCAAGGCCGTCTCGCTGTTAGGATCGACAGCGGTAGTGAGTTTTAAAGCCGTCGGCAGCGGCGTTCGGATCGAGCTACCCGAGCTTTCCGACGAGCTGATGCGGCAGCCGGCCTGGGTGTTGAAGGTGAGCCGATGAAAGCGCCGGTGCCGAATCCTTTGAATCGACAGGCCAACCGGAACCATCCACTGACGGTAGAGGAACTGCGCCGCCGACGCGTTCCCAAATTCTTCAACTCGAGGAGAAATCAATGAAGATTGTTACGATGATCGCTCGCTATTTGCTGGGGCTGATGTTCTTGGTCTTCGGACTGAATTTATTCCTTAATTTCCTTAATGGCCCGTTGCCTCCTGGGCCGCCGGGGGAATTCTTAGGACTGTTGGCGAGCACGCACTTTGTCTACGCAATTGGCGCGGTGATGTTGACCTCCGGGATTCTGTTTCTGATCAACCGCTATGTGGCGCTGGGCCTTGCGCTGCTGGGCCCGGTGCTGTTCAACATCCTTGTCTTCCATATCGCGATGCAACCGAGCACGATCGGGCCGGGCGTCGTTGTGACCCTGCTTTGGCTGCTCGTATTCTGGCAGCATCGGGCAGCGTTTGCCGGCATATTTGCTGCTCGGCTTCCGGCCTGAGGCTGGGCTGTGCGCAGCGCTGCTGACTACAATTGAAGTTGCAATGATCCAGTATCTCTATCTCGGCAGGGTGGGCTACGACGAGGGCTTGCGGCTGCAGGCGGAGATAGCCGAGCTGCGCTCTCAGGGCCGCGTTGAGAACGTGCTGCTGCTGTTGGAGCACCCGCCGGTACTCACCCTCGGCCGCAATGCGAAACGCGCCAACGTGCTGGCCTCGGACGATATGCTGGCGCGGCGCGGGGTCACCGTCCATGAGATCAATCGTGGCGGCGACGTGACCTATCACGGGCCGGGGCAGTTGGTCGGATACCCGATCTTCGACCTGCGCACCCTGCACAATCCGAACGGCGGGCGAATGGGCCCGGTTGATTTTGTCCGCCTGATGGAAGAAGCGCTGATCAGGCTGTGCGCCGGATTCGGCCTGCGCGCGGGTAGAGTCGCCGGGCTGACTGGAGTCTGGTGCGGCGAGCCTGGTCAGGAGCGAAAGATCGGAGCAATCGGCATTCATGTTGCGCGCGGCATTACATCGCACGGGTTCGCGTTCAACGTGACCACCGATCTGCGCGATTTTGCGTTGATCGTTCCCTGCGGCATTCCCGACCATGCGGTCACCAGCCTGAAAAATGAATTCTCAATCCGCGAGATGGCGCAGCCGCAGAACCTGCCGAGCCTCGAGGCCGTGGCGCATCAGGCTGCGCGGCGGTTTGGACTGGTGTTTGACCAGCAGGTGCTGGCGGTCGAGAGCCTTGCCGCGCTTCGTGCCCAAGCTCAATCGGCCGAGTCCGAGTTTCCGGCCCAAGAGTTTCCGGCAGAGGACACGCCGATGCGGGTTCCAGCAGAGGTTCAGCGGCTCACGGATACAAAAGGAATTCCCCTCCGGGCGTGAATCACGAGCGGTGCAGCGATTTATAATCCGGCAGGAACCGGGCGCGCACCAATGCCCCGGATGGCGAAGAGAGGGTTAATGCCAACCGACGTGATCATGCCGCAGATGGGCGAATCGATCTTCGAGGGCACCATCACCAAGTGGCTCAAGAAGACCGGCGACGCGGTCGAAAAAGACGAACCGCTGTTTGAGATTTCTACCGACAAGGTCGACGCTGAGATTCCTTCGCCCGTGGCCGGTGTGCTCAGCGAGATCAAGGTCGCTGAGGGCGCAACCGTCGAAATCAACACGGTGGTCGCAGTGGTGACGGAACAGGGATCAGAGATCAGGGATCAGGGATCAGTTGCGAGCTCGACGATCGGCGGGACCGATGTGGTGATGCCGCAGATGGGCGAGTCCATCTTCGAGGGCACCATCACCAAATGGCTAAAGAAGGCCGGCGACGCGGTCGAAAAAGACGAGCCGCTGTTTGAGATTTCTACCGACAAAGTCGACGCGGAGATTCCTGCGCCGGTGGCGGGCGTGCTGAGCGAGATCAAGGTTCAGGAAGGCGCAACAGTCGAGATCAACACTGTGGTTGCCGTCATCGGCGGTTCCTCTGCGGGAGGCATCGTGACAACGCCCGCTCTTGGGCCGAAGGCGCAGTTGGCCCCGGCGCAAGCGGCTCCTGCTGTCTCGTCCAATGGGCGCGATCGAGTCCGCTCTTCGCCTCTGGTGCGGAAGATGGCGAAGGAAAACAACCTCGACCTCGCCGAAATCGCAGGCACAGGCGCGGGCGGGCGCATTGGCAAAGAAGATGTATTGCGGCACTTGAGCGCGCATGGGCCGGGCAGTGCGGCGTCCAAGTCAGCCGCACCTTCAAGCGCTGCGGTCCCGGCGTTGGCCGCGTCGACGCCGGGGTTTTCTGAACTGCGGGGCCAGAAAGTTCCGCTCACCAAGATGCGCGCCATCATCGCGCAGCGCATGGTGGAGAGCGTGGCCATCAGCCCGCACGTCTACACCGTTTACAAAGTCGACATGACGCGTGTGGCTCGCATCCGCGCGCGCGACAAGAACCGCTTCGAGCAGAAGCATGACGTCAAGCTGACGTTCATGCCATTCATCGCCGTGGCTGCGGTCGAAGCGCTGCGCAAGTTTCCCGTCGTCAACGCGACGCTCGAAGACGGATCCATTCACTACCACGACAACATCAACCTTGGCATCGCCGTGGCGCTCGAGTGGGGATTGATTGTGCCGGTCATCAAGCAGGCCGAGGAGCGCAGCTTTGCCGAGATTGCCAAGGCCATGAACGACCTGGCCCTGCGCGCGCGAACCAAGAAGCTGCTGCCCGAGGAAGTTGCCGGAGGCACGTTCACGCTGACTAACTCCGGCGTCTTCGGCGGCGAGTTCGGCACGCCCATCATCAACCAGCCGGAGTCGGCGATCCTGGCCATTGGCGGATTAAAAAAGGAACCGGTGGTGCTGACGGATGCGGACGGCAACGATTCCATTGCCATCCGCTCGATGCAGCATTTCTGTCTGGGCTTCGATCACCGCACCATCGACGGCGCGGATTCAGGGAAGTTCATGAGCGCGTTCAAGAAGGTGTTGGAGGGGTGGGACAGGGAGATCGGGTGATTTCTTAGCCGTCAAAGCAGCTTCCGAAACTCGTCCAAGCTCAAGCCGGCATCGCGAACAGTGCCGCCCATCGTGACGGCCTTGACAGGATTGTGCCGCAGAATGGCTACAATGCGCGTTCCGTCAGTCATGATGATGTGGGAGCCTTGTCGGAGAATGCGAAAGCCTGCCTTTTCAAGTGCGGCGACAGCCCTGAGATGATTGACCCCCGCAATCTTTGGCATGGTATGTGGCCTTCCTTGAAGGAGGATAGCCGCAGAGGGGGTGGAAAGTGAGAAGTGGTCGCAACACTGGGCGGGCGGTATATGAACCTAACGAATACTGACTAACTGGTAAATTGTGATTTTTTACGCGTTCTCTTATGCCACAGCAACTTCAACTGTTCTGCTTTCCCCGTCCCTCGCCAGTTCCTCAGCCGCTTCCACGTACTCGCTAATGGCCATGCGTATATTAGCCAGCGCCTCTTCCTCAGTTTCACCCTCCGACCAGCAGCCGGGCAGGCCTGGGCATAAGACGCTGTAACCTTCCTCGGAGCGGTAAAGAACGACGCGATAAACAGCCATGCGGTTATGGTACACCCATTCCCGGTACACTCATTCTCGGTGCAACGTTCGCGGAGCAGCGAACTTTACTCGTGCGCGGCCCACGGGTCGTAAGTGCCCACGCTCCAGGAGTGGCCTTCGGGGTCCTTCACGCTAAACTCGCGGCTGCCGTATGGCGTGTCCTGAAGTGGACGCACGATGGGCGCGCCGGCAGCTACAGCGCGGGCGTGGACGGCATCGGCGTCGGGAACCACGATGTATACGCCGCGCGTCTCGATGCCGCCGGTTTCGGAGGGTGACTTAAAGTTGCGGCCGAGCTCGTCGTCCTTCTGCGAGCCGAGCATAATCATGCCGCCGGCGAGCTTGAGTTCGGCGTGGCCGACGGCGCCGTTCTCGCCTTCATACACGGCGTGGCGTTCGAAGCCGATGACGTTGCAGAGCCATTCGATGGCGGCGTGCGCGTCGCGATAGCGCAGGGCGGGGATCACAGTGCTGCGGGTTTCGGGCATGAGGACCTCCAGGTTCACGATGGCAGATTAGCGCGGAATTCGATGCATGGCAAGAGAATCGATGCCGGGCCAATCCGTTATGCTTGGCGGCATGGGGCTGCCGGCGCGAGATCGTGAACTGGTGCAGATTGTGGATGCGGCGCTGGCCGATGCGGCGCAGCGGGCGGGGGAGTGGCTGGTCTGCAAGCTGGGCTGCACGCAATGCTGCTACGGAGCTTTCGCCATCGGTGCGCTCGATGCTCTGCGCCTGCGGACAGGTATGGATGCGCTGCGCGCCGAGGAGCCGGAGCTGGCGGCAGAGGTCGAACGGCGGGCACGGAACTGGATTGCGGAGCATGGCGCGGAGTTTCCCGGCGATCTCTCCACAGGCCTGCTCGGCGATTCGGAACAAGAGCGCGAGAGATTCGAGGACTTCGCCAACAACGCTGCTTGCCCGGCGCTCGATCCCGCAACCGGGCGGTGCGATGTGTACGCGTGGCGGCCCATGACCTGCCGCGTCTTTGGGCCTCCTGTAAGGATGGGTGACGGCGACGCCCTGGGTCACTGCGAGCTGTGTTTTACCGGCGCGAGCGATGAGGAAATTGCCGAGTGCGAGATGCCGATACCGCATGAGCTTGAGGCGGAGTTGCTCGACGAGATCGGCGCGAAAGACGAGACGGTGGTGGCGCTCGCGCTGCTTCCTTGAGTCGTGGGTGCGCGGCTCGCGATAGACTGATGATTGGATAGCCTGATGCCAACACGTCCCTGCTGGGTTGAGATTCACACCCGTTCCCTCGAAGAGAATTATCGATTTCTGGTGAGCCTCGCCGCTGCACAAGCGGAGTTGCTGGCCATCGTGAAGGCCAATGCATATGGCCACTCGCTGGAAATCTGCGCGCCGGCCGTGGTGCGCGCTGGTGCTAGCTGGCTGGGCGTCACCAGCGTCGAAGAGGGTGTTGCCGCGCGCGCGCTTTGCCCCCAGGCGCAGATTCTGGTCATCGGCGGCGTTTTTGCCGGGCAAGGTCCCGCTCTGATTGAACACGGGCTTACGGCGGTGGCCTGGGAACTGGGTCAACTGGATGAACTGGAATCCGCCGCGCGTGCCAGCGGCGTTCAATCCGCGGGGTTGCCGGTTCACCTTGAAATCGACACCGGGATGAGCAGGCAGGGCGCAAGCTTCGAGTTGCTCGGGCCCATTCTGGCGCGCTTTCGTGCCGGGTCGTCCTTGAAGCTCGACGGCGTCATGACCCACCTCTTTGCCGCCGACGAGCTTGACCGCGCCGTCACCGGCGAGCAATTTGAAAGATTGGACAAAGCTCTCGCGCGAATCACGGATTCGGGGCTCACACCGGATTGGCTCAACGTGGGGAACTCAGCCGCGCTCTTGGCAGGTGAAGCCGGGCGAATCGCGGCTTTGGCCGGTTGCCATGGGATGAAGGCCATGCTCAGGCCGGGCCTGGCGCTCTATGGTTTGACGTCAAAGTTTATCCCGGAAGAACCAGCGGGCCTAACCGGGGCACGCGCCGCGTTGCAGCCGGTGTTGAGTTGGAAGACCGAGGTGGTGGGGGTGCGTGCGGTCCCTGCCGGTGCGGTGGTGGGCTACAACGGAACCTTTGTGGCGACCGAGCCGATGAAGCTGGCGCTGGTGGCGGCGGGTTATGGCGACGGGCTCGACCGCAGGCTTGGCAACAACTTCAGCCTGCTGGTTCATGGCGAGCGAGCACCGGTCGTGGGCCGCATCAGCATGGACCAGACGGTGCTCGACGTGACTGAGATTCCAGATGTCAAAGCTGGAGATGAGGTCGTGATTCTGGGATCGCAAGGAGCCGAGACCATCACCGCCTTCGATCACGCCGAGGCTGCCGGCACCATTCCCTGGGAAGTCTTCACGCGGATCTCGGCGCGGGTGCGGCGGGTTGCGGTCTGATCGTCCTCCGCGAAATTCTTCTCAAAAAAATCGAATCGAATCAATCCCAAAATAATTTGACGCCCATACCTTGACAGTCTACAAGACTTGTTGTAGATAATCATAGTATGGGAAAACCAAGCGATCTCGTTCAAGGCACCCTCGACATGCTCATCCTCAAAACGCTCTTGCCTGAGGCCATGCACGGGTGGGCGATTGCCAAGCGTATTCAACAGCTCTCCGGCGAGGTGCTGCAGGTGCAGCAGGGCTCGCTCTATCCGGCACTGCACCGGCTCGAGCAGCAGGCGTGGATCAAGGCCAAATGGGCCGAGAGCGAAACCGGGCGGCAAGCGAAGTTCTATTCACTGACGGCGGCAGGGCGCAAGCAGCTTGAGGCGGAAACCGCCAACTGGAGCCGGCTCTCCGCTGCCATCGATTTGATTGTGTCCGAGGCCTGAGGAGGCTTTGCCTCAGGGGCTAAAGCCCGGCCTATTCCTTGGGGCATTCATGTACGGGCTGAAGCCCGTACCCTTCAATAGCAGGAGCGAAACATGCGCTGGCTTGAGCAATTGCGAATGCGGATTCAGATGCTCTTCAATCGCGGGAACGCCACGACGCACCTCGACGATGAGCTGCGCTTTCACGTGGAGCGGCAAATTGCGGAGAATATCGCCGCCGGGATGAGCGCGGACGAGGCTCGCTTCGCGGCAATGCGCAGCTTCGGCAATCGAGCGTTGCTGCGCGAGCAGGCGCGGGAAACATGGAGCTGGAACTGGCTCGAGTTGCTGCTCCGCGATGTCAGCTACAGTGTGCGCACGCTCATGCGGACGCCGGGATTTGCGGCGATCGCGATTCTAGTGATGGCGCTGGGCATCGGCGCCAACGTGGCGCTGTTCACGATTGTGCGCAGCGTGTTGTTCAGGCCGCTTCCCTTCAATGATCCCGATCGGCTGATGAGGCTCTACGAGCAGAGCTCCGACGGTAATTTTCCTTTTAACGATAACGCCGGCGGTGTTTTTGCCGAATGGAAGAAGCAGAGCCAGAGCTTCCGCGATCTGGCGATCGTCTCCGGTTACGGCGGCTACAATCTTTCAGGTTCGGGTGGACAGCTGCCGGAGAGTGTCCGTGCGGCGGCGTTTTCATGGAACGTGTTGCCTACGCTTGGTGTGCAGCCGGCGCTGGGACGAAATTTTACCGCGGACGACGATAAGCTCTCGGCGAATCCCACCGTTCTGTTGAGCTGGGGATTGTGGAAGCGCCGGTTCGCCGGCAACCCGTCGATCATCAATCAGACGGTTCTGCTCGATGCCAAACCGTATACCGTAATCGGCGTAATGCCGGCGTGGTTTGCTTACCCCGAAGCGGCCACCCAGCTTTGGACGCCTGTCTATTACAAAGAACCGGCTAGCGAAATCAATGCCATCGACTCTCACGATTTCCAGGTCATTGGCCGCCTCAAGCCGGGAGTTACCGAAGCGCAGGCGGTTTCAGAACTTACTCTGATTACGCGGCGCCTTCACAATCAGCATCTAGACGATCCCTTTGTAAGTGTGGGCGCCAACATCAGTCCCTTGCTGAACTCGCTGGTCGGCGATGTGAAGACGCCGCTCTACGTTCTTCTTGCGGCAACCGGTTGCCTGCTGCTTATTGCATGCCTCAACGTGGCCAATCTGCTGGTGGCGCGAGCGGCGGCCCGGCGCAAGGAACAGGCGATTCGCACGGCGCTAGGCGGAAGCCGGCTGCGTCTTTTGCGGCAGCACTTGATGGAGAGCCTCGTGCTTTCGGCCACGGGCGGTGCGGCTGGATTTCTGCTGGCGATGGCGGTGGTTGAATGGGTTGTTACGACGCGGCATGAGATGGCCCGCGTTGAGGCTATCCATATCGATGGCGTGGTGGTTGCATTCGGCGCGGCATTGATTGTGCTGTGCGCGGCTTTTGCAGGATTGATCTCCTCCTACTCGGCCAAAGGCGAGCACGCGCTCGCCGCGCTGCAGGAGTCAACGCGCGGATCGAGCGCCGGCCAAAGCCGCGCGCGGTTGCGCGCGGTGCTGCTGTCCCTGGAAGTGGGATTGACGGTGGTGCTGCTGATCGGCGCGGGTTTGCTGCTGAAGAGTTATGCGCAATTGCGCTCTGTCGATCTAGGATGCACGACTCAGAATGTGTTGAAGATGAATCTTACGTTGCCGGTAGCGCGCTATAGCCAGGTTGCGCAACGGATGAACTTCTTCGATGCCCTGCTGGCGCGGGTGCGGAGTGTCCCCGGTGTTCAGGCTGCCGGATTTGTGAATCCGACCGTTCCAGGAGACGGCTACGGCGGAGACAGCGGCTTCGCCATCGCCGAGCATCCTCCTCTGAAACAGGGCCAGGTCCAGTACGCGATTCACCGCTGGATCGACCCAGGATACTTTGGCGCGATCGGCATTCCGATTTTGCGCGGACGCACGATCGACGGGCGCCAGCAGCCCGGCCACGCGACCGAGGTGGTGATCAGCGAAGCCTTCGCGCGGCAAAACCTGCCCGGCGAAGACCCGATCGGCAAACACCTGCTGACGTTGGGCAAGCGGCGCTTTGAAATTGTGGGCGTTGTAGGCGACACGCGATACGCGGCCGGCGAGACTCCGCAGGCAATGATGTATTTTCCGCTCGATTCAGTCGACGATATGAACGATGCGGCGCTGGTTGTCCGTTCCGGCCGCGATGTCGCGCAGTTTGCAATGCCGATTCAGCGCATCGTTGCGCAGATGGACCGCGATCTTCCCGTGTCGAACGTGCTCACCATGGACCAGGTCATGGGCAGAAACACCCTCGACGCAAGCTTCGATGCCACGTTGCTGATGATATTCGCCGCGCTGTCGCTGCTGCTCGCGGCGGTGGGATTATTCGGCGTGCTCTCGTACATCGTTGCGCAACGGACCAGCGAGATCGGCATTCGCATCGCGCTGGGCGCTCAACGGGAGCAGGTGTTGCGCCTGATGCTTCTCGATGGGCTATGGCCGGCGCTGTTCGGGCTCGGTCTCGGGCTCGCGGCCAGCGCCGCTCTGGCGCAGCAGATTCAGTCGATGCTTTATGGAACCAAGCCGCTCGATCCCGCGGTCTTTGTTGCGGTGGCCGCACTGCTGCTTCTGGTTGCATTGCTGGCCTGCATGGTCCCCGCCTGGCGCGCCTCGAGGCTCGACCCCATGCAGGCGCTGAGAACAGAGTAGGCAGAAACAGAATAAGTGTGGGGGAAAGAAGTCATGCGCTGGTTTGAGCAATTGCGAATGCGGATTCAGATGCTCTTCAATCGCGGGAACGCCACGACGCACCTCGACGACGAACTGCGCTTTCACGTGGAGCGGCAAATCGTGGAGAACATCGCCGCCGGGATGAGCGCGGACGAAGCTCGCTACGCGGCGCTGCGCAGCTTCGGCAATCCGGCGTTGCTGCGCGAGCAGGCGCGTGCTACGTGGAGCTGGAACTGGCTGGAATTGCTGCTGCGCGATGTGCGCTATGGCGTGCGCACGCTCTGGCGGACGCCAGGCTTTGCGGCGATTGCAATTCTTGTGATGGCGCTGGGCATTGGCGCCAACGTGGCGCTGTTCACCGTGGTGCGCAGCGTACTGCTCAAACCGCTGCCCTTTCGCGATCCGGATCGCCTGGTTGCGCTCTACGAACAAAGTCCCGACGACCAGTACCCCTACAACATTGTCGCCGGCGGCACCTTTGCCGAGTGGAGAAGGCAGAATCGCAGTTTCTCGGACCTCGCTCTTCTGGGCGAGGCGGAGTTCAATCTCTCCGGAGTCAGCGGACAACTGCCGGAAAAGGTACCTGGAGTTGCCTGCACCTGGAATCTGCTGCCCACGCTCGGTGTCGAGCCCGCGCTGGGGCGCAACTTTACTGAGGCCGACGACCGCCACTCGGCCAACGCAACGGTGCTGATGAGTTGGGGGCTATGGAAGCGGCGCTTCGGCGGCGACCCGTCCATCCTCAATCAGACCATTCATCTGGATGGGCAGCCATACACCGTCATAGGCATTCTGCCCGCGTGGTTCGCCTATCCCGATGCCGCGGTCGAACTATGGACGCCGGTATACCACTACAAGCCTGCTGAACAAATGGACAGTCTCGGCGCACACGAGTTTCAGGTCATCGGCCGCTTGAAGCCGGGCATCACGGCGGCACAGGGCGTCGCCGACCTGTCGGTGATCATGCGGCGGTTGCATGATCAGCACCTTGACAATCCTTTTGTGGGCAAGGCGGCAAATATCAAGCCGCTGCTTGAGGACATGGTGGGCGATATTAAGCGCCCGCTTTATGTGCTGCTGGCGGCCACATGCTGCGTGCTGCTGATTGCATGCCTCAACGTAGCCAACTTGCTGGTGGCGCGCTCTGCGGCGCGGCGCAAGGAACTGGCCATTCGCACCGCGCTGGGCGGCGGACGGCTGCGCCTGCTGCGCGAGCGGCTGATGGAAAGCTTTCTGCTTTCCGCGGCGGGCGGCGCGGCGGGGCTGTTGCTTGCCCATGGGGCCGTGCAATGGCTGGTGAGCACACGCCAGGAGATGAGCCGCGTCGAGGCCATTCACATCGATGGAGTGGTTGCCGTCTTCACGATCGGAATGATCGTGCTGTGCGCTCTTTTTGCCGGGGCGATCTCGTTGCTGAGTACAAAAAGCAACCGGCTTTTCCTTTCGTTGCAGGATTCGGCGCGCGGTTCCAGCGCGGGCCGCGCGCATACCATGCTGCGCAGATCGCTGCTGGCCGCGGAGGTGGGTTTGACGGTTGTGCTGCTGGTCGCCGCCGGCTTGCTGCTCAAGAGCTACCAACGCTTGCGCTCCTCGGATCTGGGCTGCATCACGGAGAATGTGCTCACCATGCGCATCCAGCTTTTCGGCGGACGCTACCGGGAACCCGCGCAGGTAGTGAACTTCTACGCGGCGCTGCTGGCGCGGGTGCGCGCGCTCCCCGGAGTTGACGGCGCGGGCATGGTGGAAGCAGTTCCAGGGCAAGGCTATTGGCAAGATGAAGACTTCAGCATCGTCGAGCATCCGCCTCTGCCGCAGGGCACTCTGCAATGCGCAATCTACCGCTTTGCCGATTCGGGCTATTTCGCGGCCATCGGCATTCCCCTGCTGCGAGGACACGCTTTCGACCCGAACCGGAAGCTGGACCAGGCCAATCAGGCAATCGTCAACGCTGCGTTTGCGAAACAGTACTTTCCCAGCGAGGACCCGCTGGGGAAGCACCTGCACAATGAAAAAAAGGACTACGAGATCGTCGGCGTCGTGGGCGACACGCGCTATTCTCTCGCCGAGGATCCGAAACCCATCCAGTACTACCCGCTCTTCTCCGGCAAGTTCAACAGCGGAACTCTGGTAATCCGCTCCAGCCGTGATGTGGAGCAATATGCCATGCCGGTGCAGCGCATCGTGCAGGGAATGGATCGCGATTTGCCGGTCTCCGACGTGCTTACGATGAATCAGCTCCTGGGCAAATCCACCACGGACCAGAGCTTCAACGCGGCCTTGCTCACGGGCTTTGCGGCGCTCTCGCTGCTGCTGGCCGCGGTGGGGTTGTTCGGCGTGCTCTCGTACATTGTGGCGCAGCGGACCGGCGAGATCGGGATACGCATTGCGCTGGGGGCTCAACGGGAGCAGGTGCTGCGGCTGATGCTTCTTGATGGGCTGCGTCCGGCGCTGGTCGGGCTCGGCCTTGGGCTTGCGGCCAGCGCGGCTTTGGCGCGGCAGATTCAGTCAATGCTCTATGGAACGCAGCCGCTCGATCCGGCGGTCTTTGCAGCGGTGGCCGCAACATTGCTGTTGGTAGCCGCCATAGCGTGCATGCTTCCGGCCTGGCGCGCCTCGCGGCTCGACCCCATGCAAGCGCTGAGAATGGAATAGGCGCGGGAGCTGTTTTTCTCTCGCGCCTATTTCAGGCATCATTTGTTCAGCGTTCTTACTGCGTGACCGGCTTCGGGGGCAGGGCCTTTGGCGCATTCAAATGCCGCGCGTTAGGAGCGGGCGGAGCATTCGGCGCTGCCGCCACGGTTGGCGCCGGCGGCGTAGCCGGGAAGGCTGAGCCTCTCTTGATGCGCACGTCGCCGTTGTCGGCGCTGAGCACGATCTTTGCCGCGCCCGAGCCAATCTTGCCAAGCACGGTCTTGCTCTCATCTCCGCTGACGGCAAGCGCAAAATCGGTCACGATATCGCCATTGCGGGCACGGCCGTCCACGCTGGCCGAAGCATTGGGCGGCAAGGTCAGCTCAATGTCGCCCTTGCCATTCTTCGCATCCACGGCGTACACACCGGCAGGCTCAACCGAAATAGTGCCGTCGTGATCTTCCACGGAAGTGTCCCCATAGATCTCGTTCAGGTCCACGTCCTTGGAGTGGGTGATGACATGCACCGTTCCCTTGGCCTCTGAGACGCGCAGATCGTCGGAGTTGAGGGTGATGTCGCCAGGCAGTTCGGCCACTTGCAGGTCAGTGACCGAGGTGTGCAGATGCACTGAGCCGGAGACGTTCTCGATGTGCACATCGCCCAGAATCTCGCCGTTTTGCGTGATCTTGCCCTTGATTTCTGAGAGGGTGAGATCGTTGCAGTCGCCGTCGGTGATCACATCGCCGTCAACCTGGTGCGCGGAGAAGTCGTGCTTGCTGCCCGAAAAATGCATCTGCACCGAGCCCGTGATCGCGCTCAGGTGCACATCGCCGTGTTGCGCCGTGATGCTCACTCCAGCGCCCAGACCCGCGGCCGTTACGTCTCCTTTGGCCGAGTTGATGGTCACCCGGGCAGATTTGGGAACAGTTACGGTCAGGTTGAGGCGGCCGTCGTTGTTGCTTTCCGACTTCACCAGCACGGCGCTCCCGCTGACGGTGACATTCGCAGCCTCGGCCTTGAAGATTCTCTTGGCCTCGTCTTCCGAGCTTGCAAAGGCCACTTCGTGGGCATGCACTTCAATATTGGGTCCGTCGCCCGAGGTTACGCTCACATCGCCCCGCGGGTTTTGAATATCGACGGTCGAGTTGGCGGGAATCTGCGAGTTGAGCACCTCCTGGTCCATGTCGTGCTGGGGCAGGCCAAAGTTGTTGAAGAAACTGTCGTCGAAACCATTGTCGTCATGATCGCCCCATTGGTTGAACCAGGGCCTCATGTGATCCCATCCCGAGGCGCCCACGCCGATGATGGCAAGCAGGATCAGGATGCCGATGAAACTGCCGCCGCGGCGCACGGGGGTTTTGCGGTAGAGGTCGAGCGCCCACTCGCCCAGCAGGGCCAGGCCGGCGATGATCAGCAGCAGCGGCCACCAGTGGGCATACCAGGCCCAGAAGCTGCCTTCGCCAATGCGCCCGGTAACCACCAGCAAGGCGACTATGCCGACGGCTATCAGAATCACGGGGCCGACGACGGATGGAACTCGCGGTCCAAATGTGCCCACGTAGTTAGCCTTCCAGGCATAACGTTGAGCCTTCCAAGCCTCGCGCTGTGCCCGCCAGGCAGCTTTCTGCTGCTCGCGGTAGACGCGATACTGGGTCTTCGGATCGTAGGGTGGATACGGGGGCGGCGCGCTGCCGCCTGGAGGTGTGCTGGGAGGTACGCTGCTCATGATTGTCCTCCATCAAAGTCTCTGCCATCTTTGTCGTATTGATGGGCCGGCACAGTTGCTATCGGCTGCCCGGGGTAGGGTGGAATGCCTGTTGCCGCTCGGGGATCGTTGGGGCCCTCATAGTTCGCGCCAGGGAAGGGCATGAATGGAACACCGCCCTCGGCAGCAATTGCCGCCCGCTCCGCCAGCATGATTACGCCGGCCAGGATCAGTCCCAACGGCCAGAATAGGTGCCAGAAGCTGGGGATGATGTGCGATTCGCGCAGCAGCATAAGCACCCCGATGAGGAGAAGAAAAGCCGGGCCGCGTAGGCGGTGAATCATGATATACCGGTTCACTTTGTACCTCCTTGTGAATCTCCAAGGCGACGAACGATCATCCACACACCGACGCCGATCAGCAACACCGGCCAGGAGAATTCAAGCAGCCGTCCGTTGAAGATATCGAGCCGATCGAGCAGGAAAAGCAAGCCGAGAGCGATCAGAACTATGGCGCCGACCGGCTCCTTGCGCTTCCAGAACAGAGGGCGCCAATACTCGCCGGGGTCGGGCATGAACCCTGGGCCTCCTGTCCCCGGTGGCGGTGGTGGCGGCGGCGGCGCGAACGGTGTCTGCCAGGTTCCGGGGCTGGGTGGCTGATAGCCCGGCGGCGCGGGTCCGGCATCGAAACCGGAGTTTGGATTTGGCTGAATGGGGCTGGGAATCGGGGCGGGCGGAACCGGCGGATGCTGGCGTGTTCCCAGGTTGAGCCAGTTGCCAACCTCGTTTAGTCCCAGCGGATCGGGCGGCGGCTGGCCGTCGCGCAGCGCTTTGGCGGTGTGAAACGCCTCAAAGGACTGGTAAATGCACCAGGCGCCGATGAAGATGCCGAAGATGCCGTGGTACTCCGTGATGCTGATCAGCACGGCGAAGATCACCACGTGGATGAGGCCCTTGAAGAACTGCCCGTTGTACATGGCGCCGACGCCCGGAATCAATCCCAGGACGGCGGCAACCGATGGGTTCGGCCCACTGGGAGAAACCGCAAAAGGCTGTTGAAAGGCCTGCCAGGATGCGAGGCACGGCTCACAGAGAACCTGGCCTCCAGCCGCGCTGCGCACGCATCCGGCGCAGAGAGGCTTGCCGCAAGTTTGGCAATAAGCGGTCGCGGATACACCGCTGTGATTTACGCAGTCCATACTGTGCTCCTTTCCCGTGTTGCTATTGCGGAGCCGCCGGAATGCGCGGGCTGAGCTTGAAGCTTGAGGGAAGTTTCCAAATAATCGCCTGAATCGTTAGGAGCCGGGGTGACCGACTCTTGCGGAGGGTCCAACCGCGATCCGCCATCCTTATGGCTGGGGGTCTGCCTCGACTCGCCCGGAGTATTGTCTTGCGGCTTCTGCTGCTTGTTGCTCTCTCCGCCCTGGGGCTGCGCTGTTCCTTCGGTGGTCCGGCGCAACTGCCTCATGGTCGATTCAACCTCATAAACAAAGCGCAGGTGGTCGTAATAACGGATGATCGGGGTCGAAGCCATGGTCAAACGCCGCTCCATGAACGAGCGCACCGCATTGGGGCGAAGGTCGGTAAGGCGCAGCTCACTCAAACGGACGCCGGTCAGGTTAAGCGTGAGGGCGATGGTAAAGAACGCCATGGCCGCCGTCATGATCAAGCGCGGCTCGGCAAAGCGGCGGGCTTGCGCGGCAATCAGGCTCAGCAGGCCGGGCTGCTTCCATGCGGAAGTAAAGCCGGGCTGCATCGGCGTAAGGCTCGGGCCGGCAGGCAGCAGGCCGTAGCCTTCAACCTGTCCTGGGCCGGTCTGGGCCAGAATCTTATCCAGCAGCCCGGCGGGAACCTCGGGCTCGGGTGAAAGGAACTCGAGCCATTCGCGCCCACGCCGGGCGTCTTCAAACAGTGCCGTGCAGGCCGGGCAGACGGCCATGTGCGCGGTAAAGGTAGCCTCGTCGTCGGCCTTCAACAGCCCATCCAACGCGTCGGCCAAAAGTGTCTCCCAAAGCCCGCAGGCCGGAGAGCTCGGAATGTTAGTGCGCTCTGCCATTTACATCACCTCCCGTTTATTACGTTCCAGCAGCCGTGCTAGTTCCGCACGGCCTCTGCTGATGCGGGACTTTACCGTCCCTTCGGGAATGCCCAATACCTGGGCGATCTCTTTGTAGTCAAGATCTTGCAGGTCGCGAAGGATCACCGCCTCGCGCAGTTCCACGGAGACGCGCGCCAGTGCGCCCTGCACCATCTTTGCCAGTTCTTTCTGCGCGGCCGATTCGTGCGGCGACGGTCCGCTAGCCATCAGCCGCGCGATTGGCTGCAGCTCTTCGGTAGACTCCCAGCCGTCGTCTAAAGAAGAAGTCGCGCGCTGGTTGCGGGTCCTGCGGAAGTTGTCCACCAGCAGGTTCCGCGTCATGGTTGTGATCCACACCTGCAGGCTGCCGCGTCCGGTATCGAAGCTCGACAGGTTCGAGTAGACCTTCAGAAAAACATCCTGGGTGAGGTCCTCGGCGTCGGCCGGGTTGCCCGTAAAGCGGTAACAGAGCCCGTAGACACGGCGATGGTGGGTGCGGACCAGTTCGGCCCATGCGCCTGAATCGCCATCCATACAGCGGCGGACCACTTGGGACCAGTCGATCTCCAGAGGATTTGCCTCCACGCGCGCCATGCGGGCGGCCGGTGCGGTTGCGCGGCCACCCAAAACTTGACTCACTACCGGGCTTGCAGCGGCAGGCCTGGTAGCGCCAATCTCCGGCGCTTCCATGGTACGCCGTGACGGGCCTGTCGGGGTCCCCGGCGACAGATTCTTGTCGCTGCGGTGACTCGTCGGCGATCCCAACCCTATCCCGCTCCAGCTTAATGTAGCCGCGCATTGCATATTTTGCTAATACGCGAGAATTGCGCGGTTAGTTCCGTGACCCTGATTCCGCACTTAGGCCGTGCGCATGAATGAGTGATTCAACGATGTGGCAATGTGTCAGGGCATGACTTTAGTCGTGCCGCAACGGCCGGAAAAGAGCCTGGGCTTTAGCCCCTGCGGGGACAGTGCTGCCTTCAGCGATGAATCCCGAAAAGCCAACCTCAAAGGCTAAGGCCCCGCGCAACTCAACTGCTTTTACGGCACGACCGGAAGCCCCTATGGATGAATCGGTTCTTCCTGCGCGACGCCTTAGCTGACCGTAAATGTCCCTGCCGCCTTCACGTTGTCGGAAGAATTCCCCACATAAACCGTATAAACACCGGGCGCGACAACCCATGCGCCTGTGGTCGTGTTCCAGTACGACAACGGATGGGACGAGGAGCCGGCATTGACCGTAATGGTTACAGGCTGCTGCGCGCCGGGTTGCAGCAGCACCTTGCTCCACCCCACCAGGCGCATGGGCGGTTCCCCAATTCCAGGCGGAAGTCCCAAATACACCTGCACGACTTCAGCCCCGGCGGCAGTTCCAGTGTTCGCCAGGTTCACGCTCACCTGGAAGCCGCTGGCCGGCGATGCGTCCGGCGTGAGCTGGAGATTGGTCATCGAAAATGTTGTGTAAGAGAGCCCGTATCCGAAGGCAAACAGCGGCTTGAGGTTCTGCGTTGCGTACCATTTGTATCCCACATTGAGCCCTTCCACGGTGTAATCCACATCGAAGGTCCCCGTGGTGCTGGGTGGCGAAGGAATCACCGGCCGCGGAAGCTGACTCACGCTGGCGGGAAAAGTGATGGGGAGCTTGCCCGATGGGTTCACGCTGCCAAAAAGAAGATTGGCGATGGCGGTTCCGCCTTGCTGGCCGGGATACCACGCTTCCAGCACGGCGCTCACGCTGCTTAGCCAGGGCATCACGTGCGCGCCGCCATTCTCCAACACCACCACGGTATGAGGATTCGCCGCTGCCACGGCGGCCACCAGAGCGTCCTGATTGTCGGGGAAGTTCAAATCCACACGATCCATGCCTTCGCTCTCCCAATCGTTCACGAAGACGATCGCCACGCTCGAAGTCCCAGCAAGCGCGGCAGCGGCAGAGGAATTGGTGCCATCGTTGTAAGTTACCTTTGCGCCTGGAGCAGCCGCCCTGATGGCATTCAGCGGCGAAGATGGGTCGTAGATCTCAGATGCATTGGTGCAAGCCAGTCCGCCCGGCTGCGGCAGATTCGGCGGACACTCAGGGGGCAATGTCAGAGCCGCGCCGCCGACGGGAGTCACCTGTGCCGAGCCTCCTCCGGATAGCACGCCCACATCGGCATGAGACCCGATTACCGCAATGGACGCAGCCGCAGTGGAGCTGAGCGGAAGCTGGTTACCTGCATTCTTCAACAGCACAGCGCCCTGTTCCTCCACTGCCTGAGCGATGGCTGCGTCGGCCGCCGCGTTGATCGGCTGAACCGTGGCCGCGTTCTTCATCACCCCCGACGCATACATGGCGCGCAGAATTCGATGCACCATGTTGTCCAGCCGCGATGCCGGCATGTCGCCGTTGGCAATGCCGGCGGCCAGGCTCTCTTGCGACCAGATACCCATGAAGTAGTATCCATACGACTGCTCCTGGTCCAGCCCGGCCAGGGCCGCCGGCACCGAGCTTTCCGTAGCGTAGTCGTCTGAAAGCACGAAGCCCGCGAAGCCGATGTCTCCCTTCAGCACATCGTTCAGGAAGTGGTCGTTCTGGCACGCAGCGACGGCGTTCACAAGGTTGTAGGAGCACATGGCCATCTGCGCGCCGGAGTCGGTGAGCGCCACTTCAAACGCTAGCACATCGCTTTCCCGCGCCGAGCGCTCGTCGATCACAGCATTCGCCTGCGTGCGCCCAGTCTCCTGGTCGTTGAGAAGGTAGTGCTTCACGCCCGCGATGATGTTCGCGCTCTGCACGCCGAGAAGACGCTGCGCCGTGGTCTCGCCGGACAGGTAAGGGTCTTCACCGCTAGTTTCAAACGCACGCCCATCGCGCGGCTCCCGGCCGATCAGATTAACGTTGCCGCCCAGGCTCTCGTTGATGCCGAAGGCGCTCGTTTCCGAGCCGATTACCTGTCCGTACTTGAGCGCCTGGGTCAGATCCCAGGTTGCTGCGCCGGCAAGCGGAGAGGGCAAAGCCGTTGCCTGGCCAACACCGTCGCCGAGCCCAGCCGGACCATCGGCGCCGAGCTGGTCGGGTATTCCCAAAGCTGGAATGCCGGGAACCCAGTAGGGCGCGCCATGCGGCGGTGGAGTAGGATCGGGCGGCAAAGGAACATTGCCGTGAACCAGTTGCAATTTCTGTGCCTGCGTCATCTGCGCCAACAGCGCATCCGCTTCCTGGTCGGGATCCGTCGATGGTGGTGGTGGAGGTGGAGTGGTTGAATTCGTCGAGACCACCTTGTTGCATCCAGCGAGTGCAATCACCAACCCAAATGCGAAAGCCGGAATCCCCAACCCCAGCCAATTCCTTGAATGCAGATGCATAATCGTGCGCCGTCCACTTCTCCATGTCCGCAATCGAGGAATCCCGTAACTACTTCAAGACATGGGAAATGGCACCAGTATACGCCGCAGCGGGCGTCCCACCTGAACGGCAGGCAAGTAAAATTCCGCTTTCGCCCCGGCCTTCTTCCACCGCTGTTTTGACCGTTCGGGCAAAGGCCTCGTTCCCCCAGACGCATTGCCCGTAACTTTGCCGGCTTGATTGCATCTCATCTCTGTAAACCACAATCGTTCTTCCCCGGAGGCCCGCATGCTCAGTGTCTTTACCCCGCGAAGTGCCGCTAGCTTTCTTTTGATGACGCTGATGGTCTGGAGCGGATGCCGCGCGGCCGCCAAAACCCCTGTGCCCCCTGCCAACCAGGATGCTCCCCTGGCGCAAAAATCCGGCAAACAGACCGCGGTCTTTGCCGGTGGCTGCTTCTGGGGAACGCAATCGGTCTTCGAGCGCGTGAAAGGGGTGGTTTCGACGACAGCGGGGTACGCGGGCGGCACAGCTCAGACCGCGACCTACGACCAGGTGACCACGGAGACGACCGGCCACGCGGAATCGGTGAAGGTGGTTTACGATCCGTCGAAGATCACCTACGGCCAACTGCTGCGCATCTTCTTCAGCGTCGCGCACGATCCCACGCAGCTGAACCGGCAGGGGCCGGACGTGGGGACTTCTTACAGGTCGGCGATTTTTTATAGCGACGATGAGCAGCGAAAGATCAGCCAGGCCTATATCGCGCAGCTCGACGCGGCACATGTCTTTCCCAGCCGCATCGTGACCGACGTTACGCCGCTGAAGGGCTTCTACGACGCCGAGTACTACCATCAGCACTACGCCGACCACAATCCGAGCAATCCGTACATTCTGGTTTGCGACCGGCCGAAGATCGAGGCGCTCAAGGCGCAGTTTCCGGAGCTGTTTGTGGATTACCAAGGCAAGTGATATTCGCTTCCGTCTAGCCCAACTTCACAAACCGCAGCGAGGCCGAGTTCATGCAGTAGCGCAGGCCGGTCGGCGCTGGACCGTCGTCGAAGACGTGGCCGAGGTGCGCGTCGCAGAGGCGGCAGGAGACGGCGGTGCGGACTTCCATCAGGCTGCCGTCGACGGTCTTGACGACGTTCTCTTCCGCGATGGGCTGCCAGAAGCTCGGCCAGCCAGTGCCTGAATCGAACTTGGTGTCGGAGCGGAACAGCGCCAGGTCGCAACAGATGCAGCGAAAGAGGCCGCGGCTGTGCTCGTTCCATGTGGCGCCGGTGAAGGGAAGCTCGGTGTCTTCATGCCGAGTAACCCGATATGACGTTGCCGAGAGCTGCTTCCTCCACTCATCGTCGGTCTTGATTACGCGCGGAACGGTCACTGTGCCCGTCCGTTTTCCGTCGGCTGAAAACTCGGCGATGGTCACATTTTTTGGACCTTCGTCCGCAGCCAGCGGGCGTGCCGCCGCGATGGTGGTGCGGCGCAATCCCCAGAAGGCTAGCGCGCTGACAGCGGTTGCGGCGGAGACGATAAGCGCACGCCGGGAGAAGCGGCGCGGTTCCGGCTCTGGTTGATTGTTGAGGATTCCAGTGTTCATTTTTCGACCCCACTGTGAGATGCGCGAGGAAGGGGAAGGTTACCGCAAATGGGACATGCGCGGGTCTGGAGGCCCGCGCGACAGCCAGACTGGAGTCTGGCGCTACACGGGTCACCCCCAGGTCACAGAATCGAGAGCTGGGCACCCCAACTTCAATGACTTGGCCGAGCGGCTTTAGAGGATGCGAAAAAATCGATACTCCGGGTGAGGTCGGCGAGCAACGCCCGTCCGTGGCTAAAGCCAGCAATCATTCTGTTGGCTTATGCGGGGGTTGAAACCCCCGCCTCCCTCCGCATTAAGTTTTTTCGGAGCCTGTTTAGTACCGCTGCAGGAAATCCGGATCCACCGGATTTTCAAACAGCGAGGCATCGCGGGTCACGATGGTCAGCCCCGACGGCGTCACGAAGTAGCGGCGCTTGTCTTCGGCCAGGTCGTAGCCGATGACGGTGCCCTCGGGAATGTGCACGTCGCGGTCGATGATGGCGCGGCGGATGCGACAATGGCGCCCGATATTCACGTGCGAAAAGATGACGCTCGCGTTCACCTCGGAGTAGGAGTTGACGCGCACATCTTGCGAAAGCACCGAATTCGACACCGAGGCGCCGGAGATGATAACGCCGGCAGTGATCACCGAATCGACCGCGGTTCCCGTGCGGCCCGGCTCACCGAAAACGAATTTGGCCGGCGGATACTGGCGTACGCGGGTGCGCATGGGCCAGCTCTTGTCGTAGAGGTTGAAGGTCGGCGAAACCGAGCAAAGGTCCATGTTGGCGTCGTAGTAGGCGTCCAGCGTTCCCACATCGCGCCAATAGAGCGCCTGCTTCTTGTTCTCATCGACGAAGTTATAAGCCATCATCTTCTTCTTGCCCAGCAGATTGGGCAAAATGTCGTGGCCAAAGTCGTGCTTCGAGTTGGGATCCTCGGCGTCGGCGATCAGCGCCTTGAGCAGAATTTCAGTGTTGAAGATGTAGATGCCCATCGATGCATCCACGGAACCTGGATTAAAAGGCGAGCGAAAGCTGGTGGTGAGGGGCTTTTCCTGGAAACCACGCACCTCCCCATTCATGCCCACCTCCACCACGCCGTATTGCCTCACCTGTTCAGGCGGAACCGGAAGCGTGGCCAGCGTCACCTCCGCCTCGCTCTCCTTGTGATACTCAAGCATCCGGCTGTAGTCCATCTTGTAGATGGCGTCACCCTGCAGAATGATCATGTAGCTCGGCTGCTCGCTGCCGATCGAATAAATATTCTGGTAGACCGCGTCGGCGGTGCCCATGTACCAATTGCTTCCCGTGCGCTGCATGGGAGGCAGCAGCTCGAAGAACTCCCCCAGCTCCTGGGCCACAATGCCCGTCCAACCTTCGCGGATGTGCCGGTTGAGCGAAAGCGCCTTGTACTGGGTGAGGATGTAAACCCTGCGAAGGCCCGAATTGATGCAGTTGGAGAGGGTGATGTCGATGATGCGGTAGTGCCCTCCGAAGGGCACCGCCGGTTTAGCGCGATCGCGCGTAAGTGGAAAGAGCCGCTCTCCGGCTCCGCCCGCTAGCAATACTCCAAGAGTATCTCTCATATCGGTTTTCCCCGGCTTCGTTGACGTTCCTGTTCGGAGTATGAATGCTAAGGCGCACAGCGCCTCTGAGACAAGCGTATTTGGCGGCCACGCGCTTCGCCAAGCCTCACCGAACGGTGGAGCATACCACACGCAGATGAACCTGGTCGCCCCTCTATTGCATCGATCCGCTTAAAAAACGCGAGGCCTACCGCTTTTTCTTGAACTTGTATTCGATGCCGGCCGAGATAGCAAAGTTGACATCGAATTGGGACGTCTTGGGTCCGTAGTTGATGCTGTAGTGGGTCATCACAGCATCGGGTGTTACGCGAAACACCCAGCGGGCAGAGCGATTGAGGTCGAAATGTCCGCCCACGATCGCCGCCGGAGCAAACTGGTTGTTATAAAAATCCACCACCTGTGCCGACTGCCCCAGCAAGTCCTGTTGAAAGTTCCCATAGACGCCGCCAAACATGGCGTGGGCCAGGATGGCGCCGTGCTTGTTGTGAGGACCAAGCCATTCGGCGCCACCCACGGCAAAGACTTCGCTGACAAAGGGTCCCTTGATCGGTCCGCCATTCAAATTCGCGGTGTTGGGCGCGGTACCGCTGGTGCCCAGATAGTATCGGCCTGTGCCCTCAAGGCCCCAGTGCTTGCTGAACCAATAGGTGCCCTCGAAGTCGAGGCCGCCAAGATTCGATCCCTGCAGCAGCGTGGGGCCGGCCTTCATATGGTCGTAGGCCGCGGACAACGAAACGTCGAAGCGGTTGTCATAGCGCACGTTGGCCAGCGGATCGACAGAAATGTAGGTGCCATTTCCGCTCTGCGCCGCAGTGGTCTGCGCGGCAGCGACTTGGCCCTGGGCGGAACTTCCGGCGCAGAGCGTCAAGACAACAATAAATGCGAGAGAGACGGGCAAACTAACTTGGAAGCGCATCGTCTCCCAGCTTACAGGACCGCGCCGAGGGGGGACAATGCCAAAGGGCTTCAATCTGATGGCTCTAGAGCCGGCTGCGTAAGCGTGGCTTTGAAAGGGCACGACTTCCGTCGTGCCGCAAGCGCAGACTCTACGGTCGGTTGCATAAGCCAGGCTTTGAAAGGGCAGGACTTCCGTCGTGCCGTAAGCGCAGACTCTACGGTCGGTTGCATAAACCAGGCTTTGAAAGGGCAGGACTTCCGTCGTGCCGCAAGCGCAGACTCTACGGTCGGTTGCATAAACCAGGCTTTGAAAGGGCAGGACTTCCGTCGTGCCGTAAGCGCAGACTCTACGGTCGGTTGCATAAACCAGGCTTTGAAAGGGCACGACTTCAGTCGTGCCGCAAGCGCAGCAAAATGAGGGTCGGGCTTTAGCCCCTGAGGGACGTTTCTTTTCTGGTCGGGCACTATTCATGCGAGCAATTCTAGGGTTCACAGTATTCAGACTGCCGAGCCCACACAAGGTAACGAACCGTCTTGGCGTTCTCGACGATCTCGCCGAGGCCGGCTCCAATGGCGGACGGCGGCGTGAGTGGCGGAGCGGCGTGGGTGCGCCATTCCAGCGGCAGGCGGCTGAAGATCAAACCCGCGCGAGGCAGGTGAGATGCCGCGGAAACGACTTCCGCGGTGTGCCATCCATGGGCCTTCATAATGCGGACGGAGTAGCAGGCGTTGTGGATCGTATCCAAGGCCTCGCCCTCCACAACGATCGCGGACTCGGGAATGCCCTGGGCTTCGGCGGCACGGGCCATCACGCGCGCCTCTACAAATCGATTGTGGGCCGCTCCACCGGTAAGGATGAGGCGCGGGGCCACACCGCGGTCGTATTCGCGAACCGCCTCGGTCACGCGGGCCAGTTCATTGGGGGTTGGATTGCCGTCCGCGTCGGCTGGACTGCCCAGAACAATGATGGCGTCGAAGCGGGAGAGCGACGTATTGGAGGTCGGGGCGAAATGGCGCTCCATAGCCCCCCAGGCCAGCAGGGTTAGAATAAGCCCCGCGGCGCCGATGGCCAGGCGGGTTGGCCAGCGCTTGGGCTTGCGGCGGCTGGCTCGCCGGCGAGACGGCTTGGGAGCCAAAAGACTTCCTCCAGATTTCAGTCTAGAGCGTTTTCGAGCCAAGAGTTAACAACACCCTCGGTGCCCCATCCATGAATCGCCTTTGGATTCATGGGTGGGAAACCACAAATTCCAATCCTTCTGTAAATGGATAAACTCAAAATGCCCAGACGCGAAGTTGGCAGGCGCCGGCCATCAGCCCAGCTCCGCCGCCGCACCCCATGAGGAGAAGACAAAATCCTTCAAGGGCTTGCGCTGGCGGGGTGCGATCTCCTGGGCTACCATCTGCTCGTTGGTCAAGGCAGAGGGCTCCCCTTGATACCCCAGAGCGATCACGGCGCCGATAGCGAAGTCTTCCGGAATCTCAAGGGCTCTCCGGGCAACGGCATCATCGAATCCGGCCATCTGATGGGTAGCCAGGCCAAGCTCGGCAGCTTGAAGCGTCAGGTAGGATGAGGCCGCGCCCAGGTCGTAAAGCGCAACCCGGTTGGGAGCGTTGTTGTGGCTGAATCTCGTCCTGGTTACGCCCAGAATCAGTACCGGCGCCGCACCGGCCCAGCCTTGGTTGAAAGGCATCAGCGACTCGAAGATCTTTTTGTAGGTCGAAGAGTTGCGGGTGCCTACCAGAAAGCGCCAGGGCTGTTCGTTGTAAGAGGAAGCGGCCCAGCGCGCCGCTTCAAATACGCGGGCCAGGTCGGCGGGCGCTACATCGCGGCCGGAAAACGAGCGCGGGCTCCAGCGATGCTGGATGGTGTGCAGCACACCGTCGATGGTGTCTGCCTTTTTGAGATGGTGGACTTCTGTCGCGGATAGCGTCATTGGAAAAACTCCTCGATTTAAGGAAAGAAAAAATCGACTGCTATCCTTTGATTCCGGCGGCTGTGCGGAGGATTCGGCAACAGGGGCCGTTTGGCGCTGACTTTTGGCTCCAGGGTGTCGGAACCTGTCGAATAGCCTTGTTTTGCGTGAAGGGTACGGGCTTCAGCCCGTACATGAAAGCCTCCAAATGATTGGGCTTTAGCCCCTGAGGGTGGGTTTTTCAACAGTTTGCATTCCCTCAGCGGCTAAAGCCGGAGACCGAAATCAGCGCTTAACGTACGGGCCGAAGCCCGTACCCTTCAACGGTCATGGCTTCTGGGTAGATTCTCACAAGGCCGTTCAACCGCGCTCGCAGCGGTCCGAATGCCAGGACGAGGTTCACGGATAAATCCGATGCAGCGTGCGCGCGAATGGGATGGTCTCGCGCACGTGATCGAGCCCGCAAATCCAGGCCACGGCGCGCTCAATGCCCATGCCGAAGCCCGAATGCGGCACGCTGCCGTAGCGGCGCAGGTCCAGGTACCACCCGAAGGCTTCCTTGGGCAACTGGTGCTGCTCGATGCGGCTCAGCAATAGCTCGTAACTTGACACGCGCTGCGAGCCGCCGATGATTTCGCCGTAGCCCTCCGGAGCCAGAACGTCGACGCAGAGTGCCAGGTTCGCGTTCAGCGGGTCGGGCTCCATATAAAAGGCCTTCACATTGGCGGGATAACGGTGCACCATCACCGGCCGGTCGAACTGGCTGCTCAGCCATGTCTCATCGGGCGAGCCGAAGTCGTTCCCGTACTCGAATGGCTGCTCAAGCTGGCCGGTTTTGTGCGCGGCGTTGAGCAGGCTAACTGCGTCGTCGTAAGTGATGCGCGGAAACGGCGGAGTTATGGCTTCTAACTTGGCCGTATCGCGGCCGATAACTTGTAACTCCGTCGCCCGGTTCTTGAGCACCGACTGGACAATATGACTTAGGAAGTTTTCCGATAACTCCAACAGCCCGTCAAGATCGCAAAAAGCAACCTCTGGCTCGATCATCCAGAACTCGGTCAGGTGACGGCGAGTCTTCGATTTCTCCGCGCGAAAGGTGGGTCCGAAGCTGTAGACCTTGCCCAGCGCCAGCGCCGTTGCCTCGATGTATAACTGGCCGGATTGAGTTAGGTAAGCCGGGTCGCCGAAGTAATCCACCGGGAAAAGGGTCGAGGTGCCTTCGCATGCGGCCGGCGTCAAGATGGGCGGGTCGGTGCGAATGAATCCGTTGCTGTCGAAGTACTCCGCCGCCGCTCGCATGATTTCGGCACGGATGCGCAGGATCGCCGACTGGCGCGGAGACCTGACCCAAAGATGGCGGTGCTCCATGAGGAAGTCGACGCCGTGCTCCTTGAGCGTGATGGGGTAAGGGTCGGTCTCAGGCACGCGCTGGACCACCTTGAGGTCGAGAACGTCAAGCTCGTATCCGCCCGGCGCGCGCTTGTCGGCGCGAACTTTGCCAGTGACAACGACGCTGGACTCCTGCGTCAAGCCTTTTAGTGCATCAAAGACTTCAGCAGGCACGCTCTTGACGTGGGCCACGCCCTGGATAGTCCCCGTGCCGTCGCGAAAGATGGGGAAGAGCAGCTTGCCGCTTTCGCGCAGGTTGTAGAGCCAGCCGCGCAGGGTGACGGCCTGGCCTTCATGCTGGCCGAGCGTAGCAATGGTAGCCACAGGCGGCGCCTGCGGTGCGGCAGACGCCGTTTGCGCGGGCACCTGCGGTGCGGCAGACGCCGTTTGCGCGGGCACCTGCGGTGCGGCCAACTCCGTTTGCGCGGGCACCTGCGGTGCGGCAGACGCCGCTTGCGCGGCAAGAGTGTCTTGAGTGTTTGCATCTTCGGGCATTGGGTTCCTTGGTGGCCGAAATTTTGTTCGTTCGGGCGGTAGGCCAGGGATTTATCCCTGGCAAAAGGTCAACAGAAGGAACGTGGGCTTTAGCCCCTGAGGCATGCTTCTTGCCACATTCGACCCGAAACCGGCATTCTTCCAAAGCCTGTTTCGGCCTGGACCCTTGCCACTGTTCCCGCAATGACCGCAGGCACAACTGCACTTCTAGGATAACCCTCCAAGCCGAGGTTCGCGCGGGCATCAATCACGCGTGGCGTGGTACGGTTAGTTTAATGAGATGAGAAAAACTTTTGACCTGGGCAACTTTTTGTTCCGTGAGACAGTCTGAATCTGTACACGCGGGTCGATGCGCGAGCTGGAGGTCCAATGGGCGAGCTAGCAGTTGTAAAGAGCGAGGAGACGCAAAAGACCCAGATCGATCCGGAGACCGCGGAGCGATTCATCGCGGAAAAGCGCATCGGCGAGCGCATCAAGCGGCTGCGCCTGAAAAAGTCGATGGGCCTTGTGGAGCTGGGCAAGCACACCGGCTTGTCGGCCAGCTTTCTCTCTCAACTTGAAACCGGGCGTGTGGTGCCGACCTTGCGGAACCTGGCGCGGATCGCAATGGTGTTCTCGAAGGACCTGTCCTTCTTCTTTGAAACCGAGCCGCAGCCGATTTTCCGGATTCATCGCAAGAAGGATCGCGTAAGGCTGCCGCAAACCGGGGTTGAGCCTCCCGGTTATTTCTTTGAGAGCCTGGGCTACATGGTTCCCGACCGTTACATGGACCCCTACTTTGCGGAGTTCGTTCCGCTGGCAAAGGAGTTGGCGCCCAAGGCGCACATGCACGCTGGGTTTGAATTCCTCTATGTCTTGGACGGCGAACTGGAGCTGCACCACGGCGAACAGGCGTGCACTCTGGAGGCGGGCGACGCGGTCTACTTCGACGCCAGCACGGCGCACTCTTATCAGTGCGCGGGCAAGAAGGCGGCTGGAGCCATTATTGTGACCATGCATCAGCCGCTGCAAGGGCAGGCGATGCCACTGCGCGGGGCCAGCGCGGGGTTGGCGGCGAAGGTGCTACCGGGGCTGAAGTAGGATTCTTGGACTCCACCCTTGCGCCAAAAGGGCAGCCGTCACGGTTGCTATTTCAAAGGACTCGAGGCGGTAAACTCCGAGCAGCAGGGCTTGACCGAGGGTTGAAACTCCATCAGTTCGGCGCGGGTGCCGTCGGGGTCGTACATATTCAGTTGCCACTTTCCGTCGCGGCCAATCTGCGGCGGGCTGTGCTTCGAGGTCAAACGGTCGCCGGCATAGAGCAGGTTCGTCGACTTCTCAATGTTGAAAACGCCCAGCGAAAAATGATTGAGCACGCCCGCGGTCTCCTGCTTCATGGTCGGTGGAATGCCCTTGGTCTCGGGGCCGGCCACGGTCATGTATTCAATCCAGTCTGTGCCGTCGGGGACCTGCTGCGATATCCAGTCGTTCGAGGTGTCGGTGTGCCCGCCGTGCCAATAAGGCCGAAAACCGAGCAGCGTACGATAAAAGGGATTCTCAACATCGGGGCTGTGCACGATGCAGCCGACGTGGATGATATGCACGCTCAGCGGGTTAACCGGAACCGGCTTGGGATTGGCGGGCGGCTGCACAAACTCAACCTTATTGCCTTCCGGATCGAGCACCGTGAACCAACGGCTCCCGTCGCTTCCGTGCTCAATCTTCGCTGGCACGGCAATGCCGTGAGCCGCAAAATAAAGTCGCATTTGCTCCGCACTTACGGTGTTGAATGCGAAGTGGTCCATGCGATTGACGGACGTGTCCCCGGCCGGAAGCGGCAGCACTTCAATGAACTGAATGGGGTTGAAGTAGTAGCGCACGCCGGCTGGGTTTTGCGGATCGTCGCGCTTCTGTCCGCCCAGATCGTGAACATAAAAGTATTCGGTCTTGGCCGCGTCGGTCGAGTAAACGCTCAGGTGCGAAATGCCGGTGATGTGCGGCCGAACAGGCCCGGATCCTTGGGCGTGAACAAGCGCGGCAGGCATCAGTGCGATGGCGGCGAAAGCTGCGAGTTGCTGAATTCTCATTGGGGCCTCTTGATGGTGCTCGTTTTTTCTTCAGGCAGTTATTTCGCGGCGTCGATATCTTCCGCGGGAATCAATTCGTAGCTTACAAACGCAAGGTTCTTGCTGTCCGGGGACCAGAACGAAACATTCATCGATCCATCGCCGCCAACAAAATTGGTCAGCACGCGAATCTTGTTGTCCGCAGTCGACAGAATGCGCAGCGCCACGTCCTTGTTGGCCAGATGGCCGCTGGTGCCCTTGCCGTAAGAGACAAACACAATCCACTTTCCATCGGGCGAGGGGTGAGGCGTCCAACTGTTCAGGCCGTCAAATGTGATCTGCTCCGGCTGGCTGCCATCGGCCTTCATCCGCCAGATTTCCATCGACCCGCCGCGATCAGAGTTGAAGTAGATGTACTTGCCGTCGGCCGAGTAGTCGGGGTCGTCGCTGATGCCTGTGCCGGTGGTGAGCGCAGTCTCCGTTCCGCCTTCAATGGGGATGGAAAGAATGTTCCCCGAGCCGTGGCTGGGACGCGTGAAGGCGATCGTCTTGCCGTCGGGCGACCAACTATGAAAGTAGGAATCGGGATGTTCGGTGACGATGCGCTGCGTGCCTCCCTCGGAGGGAATGATGAAGACGTGGCGCCCAGCGTAAGCAGGCGTAGTGCAGGTGATGGCCAGCAGCTTGCCGTCGGGTGAGAGGCCGTGGCTGCCGGTGCAGTCAGTCGCGTCGCCTGTGTCAATCCGTGTCGGAGTCCCGCCCTTCACCGGAATGGTGAACATGCGGCCGCTGTCGTTGAAGATGAGGTTCAGATTGTCCTTCGTCCAATTGGGAGCCTGCACTCTGCCGGTCTCGGTGTAGACAATCTCGCGGCGCGTATCGTCGGTTGCCGCGATGGTTTGCAAAGTACTGACCAACACCGGCGCGCCTGCCGCGGGCGGAGCCAGCTCCTTCAATTCGACATTAGAAAACGTCGCGGTTTCAACGGCCTTCGGATCGTGCGAGCAAAGGCCGAGACCCACGTAGAACGGCCCGTCGAGATGGAGCTTGATCGACGCGCCGGTGGGATGCAGCGGTTCGCCCGCCATGGATAAAAACATCGTGATGGTATCGCCGCGTTTTGTCAGTCGCAGCCGGTGAGGCGCGGCAATATTGAGTTCCAGGCCCGTGGTCTCCGCGCCCTTCGCCGCGCGCGACTGCAACGCCGTCAATCCCGCTCCATGCAGCGCGGCATCGGCATAAACGGCATCGGCATCGAGCGTCTGGCGAAAGATCAAAATCGCTTTCCGGTGCGGATTGTGGTCCCCGGTCTTGACGGGAAAGTCGATGTCTGCCGCGAGCGACAGGTCGCCGGACATCTTTTTCCAGAGCAAATGAAACCCATCGGTTGTCGCCCAGAGATTGGTTCCCGCCGAGGTGAGCGTGTAGACGCCGGTGGCCGGATCGTACACGGCCGTTCCCGCAGGCGTGACGCTGCCTACATCGGACTGGCTTTCAAATATGCCCAGTGAACCGGCCTTGGTTTGCGCGGTGAGAGACGCCGAAAAAAGCCACAACGAGCAAGGGAAAAGCCACAGCGAGCAAGCGAAGAGGCTCAGCGACAACGACGGAACAACCAATCTCTTAAACATAGAACTGCCTCGGGAAAAATCGCTTTACACAGTTTGTGACGGACGAGCGCGCGTAGAAGCGGCCTGCAAAATATAGGTTCAGGCGCTGAGCTTGTCAACCCGAGTCATGACGGCTATCGCGGCGTAAACAGCACGCGGTCCTGCTTGCAAATCTCGCGGATCGCGGGCCTCGCCGTCAACGGCCCCGATGGCAGTCCACCCCCCGGCATCACCCACTGGCCCACCATCATGAATCTGCGCAGGCCGGGCAGCGTGTTCGGGAACGGACTGAATCCGGTGCCAGGCGTCAGGAACCATCCCTCCATGCTTCCCTTCCAATTGCCCGTATAGCGGATCACGGTGGCCGGCGTTGAAACGTCGACCACTTCGATCGCCTGACGGATGCCCTGGATCGTTCTTTCCAGAACGTCGATCACGGCTTCGGCCACGCGATGCTTTTCTGCCCGATAGGCTGGTCCGTCGCTCTGTTCCAGTTTCACCCAGTACTCATGATTGCGCGTGGGCAGAAAGCACGTCACCGCGGTCTTGCCGGCGGGAGCGAACGTCGGGTCGAAGTGGAAGATGCGGAATGGAAGATAGGAAAGCTGCGTGCGGGGATCCACTTGAAGCGGCGAGTCGAGCAACCTCGATACCGAGCTCGGCTGCCTGCGGAGATCCATCGCCACTCCCAAAGAAACCTGCAGATAAGACGGGAACGTCTCCCGCTTTTCATAAAGTTCCTTTTGGAATTTGCCCGCGTACTTGCCGCCGAGAAGATCGAAGATGGTGGCGTGCCCATCGGCAGCGGAGATCACCCAATCTGCGGGGATAATTTCGCCTCCCTCCAACTGCACGCCGACAGCAGTGTCGTTCTCAACCAGGATGCGCTCGACTCTGGCTCCAAATCGAACCCGCCCGCCCAGGGCAGCCAGCTTCTCTTCGATCAGCCGTATGATGGCCTGCGATCCGCCAACGGCATAGTCGGCGTTGCCCGCACTCATCCATGCGATTGAAAAGCACAGTCCGATCGCTGCCATCTGCCCCGTCTCACCATCTCCGAAGAAGCTTCGCAACAGCGGGTCGGTGAACCTCCTGCCGTATTCCACTCCGCTTATTTTGGATAATCTCCCCAGCAACGGGAGATAGGGCACGTCGCCCACCAGCGTCAACAGCCTGGCGGTCCAACTGTCCGTTAAATCGGGCATCTTGAATTTGCGCAAATTTCTAACTGAGGAAATGAAACCCCGTATCGCCGTCGCGTCCTGCGGCGCGTGCTTCAGTAACTCCGCTTCAAGGCGATCGATGTCGGTCGAGATGCTCAGCGAGTCGCCGCGCTCAGTTTCGATCCGTACCAGTTCGTCCAGGCGCACAAAGGTCAGCTTGTCAATGTCGAACACCTCGCGCCATTGCCGATTCATCTGGCTGTCGGGTTTGGATCCGTAGAACCAATGCAGGCAGGTTTCAAACGTGTAATGACCTCGTTGCCAACTGGTCGCCAGCCCTCCGGCCATGTCGTGCATCTCGAGCACTTCGGCCTGGTAGCCGCATTTCTGCGCATAAACGGCGGCGCAAAGCCCAGCAATGCCGCCGCCGATGACGATAATCTTCTTGCCATTCCGGGTCATGCTCTTTGTCCTCCAAGCAGGCGCCGCGCCATTGCCAAGTCAACATTGGATCGGGCCGGGACACGATCGGCGAGGGTATCGAATACGTTGGGAAGAATCTTCCAGACAGTTGCGCGGGCCGGCAGCGCCACACGCATTCGATTTCACGGCGGATGGTAGCTGCCACGCTTTGACTTTTCAGTGATGGAAGGCACAATGCGTCCAGAACGAAGGAAGGACCAACCCAGGATGCCCCGAGTTCATTGCACGGTCACAGCCGACCGAGATGGAATGAGCCGGTTGATTGTGACCGCGGCTTGATTGACACGAACCGCAAATGGCCCGGGGGCGAGGCCGTTGCGCCTATCCCCGGCTCAAGTAAGCATCATTGGTAAGTGAATCCCGCATCCAAAACATAGGAAGTCCCATCGGGGTTCTTGATGGAGATTCTGGCGCCGCCTGCCGAACCTGAAGGCGTCACGAATTGGAGTGTGCTCGAGTCGACATACGTAGCGCTTGTTTCAACTCCGCCAAGGCTCACGGTCGCTCCCGATTCGAATCCACTGCCCCGGATCGTTACGGTCGTCCCGCCGGCGACCGGCCCCGTTGCGGGGCTGAGATATCCAATGGAAAGAGGCGGGCTGGGCAGCTGAACAATGGTCAGTCCCGCGCTCGTGATGAGAAACAGACGGTTCCCGGCCTCGTCAAAATCCATCACATTTTGCACTAAAGTTGGAAGCTGCTCGACGAGAGGAATGTATCCCACGCTCTGGCCAAGATTCGTATCGGTAATCTGGATTCCGTTGGACTCTGCTGTACCTGAACCCTGAGGAACAGGCGTGTACAGGAGACTACCGGATGCATTCATCTTCTCACCGCTGAGATCCGCATAAACGAGATCCCCGAAAAACTCGGGAGGCTGCGCCTGAATCTGTTCGACCATGTTGGCATCGAGGCGCGTGTAGTCGCTTGCAAACCAGTGCCCGTCGCCGGAGGCCGCCCTGCTGTCGTTGACCAGCGCCAGGCTATGCGTAAAGGTATCGGTTGCGCTGTTCCACAGGTTCGGTGAACACCCTCCACTGCCAATCAGGACTTGATCCCCGGTAGCCGTTCTGGAAAAAGCATTCCCGGAAGCGCCCACATTCGTCACTTCAGTCCGAAGTGTTGCCTTGAGAGTCGACAGGTTCAATTCCCAGAGCTGGCCGCCGCATGAGCCAAGCGCGGTCGAGGTTCCATCCACAAATGCTTCTCCGGTGTTGGTCGCAACCACATCGGCGACGCCGGGAGGATTGTCTACGCTGACCGGAATCTGCACTGCCTTGCTGTTGGCTGGATTGTCGGGATCGATAATGGCAACGGAGCTGTCAGTATAGTTTGCGGCCAGCAGAGTGGAATTGTCGGGCGTCAGCGCCAGGCCCATGATCTGCCTCGAACCGGAAAGCGACGGCGGAACGATCGGCGTAAGAAACTGATCGGACTCGGCAGAGAATACGTCGATATGGTTGCCGGCACTGAGATAAACCCATTGGCGCTTCGGATCGTAGAGAATATTCGTGAAACTGTCTGAAGAAGAATAGTCTGCGACCGCGACGTAATTGAATGCACGCGCCAGTTTTGTTGTCCCGGCGGAACTTGTGACCGAGATGTCTGCAATCCCCGGTGCGCCCGGCGGAATTGTCACCATCAGTTCGTCCACATCCAGAAAGGGATATCCGGCGTTATAGCCGGAGTCATTGAAATATACGTATTTCGAAGCCGCTGTCACCTTGGCCAGTTGTCCGCCGATGGTCACGGTCGGCGATCCGCCATCTCCGATCAAGCCGTAGCCCACCAGAGCGAGCGATGCTCCACCTTGCGTCGAACCCGCATTGCCGCCCGCGGATAGAATCTGGGAACCATAAGAGAACGCCTGCGGCACGAGGAAGAACCAACCGTCCGGTTCCACGCCTGTCACATTCACAAGACCCGCGGTGGTCGAGGCAGGTGCGGTAACAGAGACCAGCGGGCCGGTACTGTATTCGATATTGGTTCCTCGTGCGTTCCCAAACCACACATCGGGCAGCGCGTCGAATCCGGCCTGACCCAGCGTTGTCGCCAATGTAGTATTGAGCGGCGCTTCATCGGCGATGCCAACTGCCCCGGTGGCTGGGCCGACGGGAAGATTGAGCACGTTCTGAAAGTTTGTTGCATCGTCGATCAAAAGACCATGACCGGATTGAAACGTTCCGTAGATGAGCCCTGTGGCGTCTGCTGTGAACGGTATGGATTGCTGCAAGGTAGCCTGCGAGGTGGTGAATAGAGGCGCAAACTGGAAGGCAGGAGCAGCACCGGCCAGAGAGTAGGTGCTGGTGTCGAATGTAAGAATGGCCGGATAAAGCGGTCCCGCTAAGCTGTACTGGATAGTCGCTGCCACATAGAGGCTCTTGCCGTCGGGACTGTACGTCATGCCCCAGATAATGGCGCCAAGGGCCGGCTCGGCCAGGACATTCAGATTGCTGTCCACAAAGACAAACCCGCTATACCCGATGATTGCAAACTGATCCGAGGTGGGACTGGCTGCAACAGCGATGACTTGTCCCACCGGCGACGGCCCGCTCGCCGTGAAGCTATTGCTGGCTGAGTCATAGACCGCCAGGTTGAGGTCCGTTCCGTAATCGACAACGAGTACCTTGGAACCGTCACCAGTGCGCACCATCCGATTAATCCAGGGTCCGATCCCCGGCGCCGTCAGCGGCGTAAAAGTGCCGGCCGCAGGATTCCATTGCTCGAGGGTGTAGGACGGAGGGCCGGTGTGATAGGTCATGCCAATCAGCGTCGTTCCGTTCGCGGTGTTGGCAATGAGATCGGGAATAGAAGACAGGTTTCCAGTCTGGGCCGGCACGCTTGTGCGGCTCACAACCTGAAGCGAAGTGGTATCGATCGATATTATTTGCTGCACATCGCTCGTGACGAAGAGGTGCGAGCCGTCAACGCTAAGGTCCATCCCCGTTGGATTGGGCGCGGGAATGCTTTTGACGATCTGGTGCGTGGCCTCCGAAATAACATCGATGCGGTTTTGCTGTGGATTGCTCGCGTAAATCACTTTGTGAACTGGATCGTACACGGCGGCGTTGGGTGTACCGTCCTCGCGAACGAAGTCCGTTCGAATCGCTGGGAGAGATCCGACGGGGGGCGTAACACTCAACTCAAACTGCGCGCTCTTCTGCACTGAATCGGTAGTGCGAATAGCGGTCACTGTAACGATCGCGTAGTTGGCCAGGGCGGTCGAATCTGCCGTGAATTTTAACGAAGCAGGCGGCCCGCCATAGGGTAGTGGATTCTCTCCCAGGGTTGCCTGCACCCCGGCCGGCAGCCCCGTGATGGAAAGCTGAACCTCGAAGTTCGTGTTGCCGATTCCAACGGCTTCAAGGAAGACAGCCGCGCTTGCGCTGCCTCCCTGGTTGAAAGACAGCTCATCGCTCTGCACGTAAATTGAAAAGCCGGCCAGAGTTGCCGTCTGGATTTGAAGGGCGACGCTAACACTGTGCTGAAGGCTTCCCGACGAAGCTTGTAATGCAACCGTGAAGCTACCCAGTGTTGCATTGGAAGGGATGTTGACGATGACGTCCTGTGTGCCCGGAGACATCGCGAACGAAGACGATGGGGAAACCGTCGCGCCTGTGGGCAGCCCTGTAACATTGACGGTCACGGAACCGGAGAACCCATACAATGCTTGCACTGAGACCTGGGCAAGCAAAACACCGCCGGGGGTGACCGTTCCCGAAACCGGCGACACGGAGATCGCAAAGTCGGGCTGCGGAGGCGGAGGCGAGATGGTCAAATTACCAGACGAAGTACCCCCGCCACAACTGGAAATGAAGACAAGAAAAGCAGACACAATCAGGAGAAAAGAATGGCGCATCGCATCGAACCTCGTCCGCAACGTTGCCAGATTATGTATTAAACCGGGATTTCCACTTTGCCTTTCGCTTGCGAACCAATATACGCCTACTTGCATTCGCTCGCCACGTTTCTTGCTTGGGTTCCGAGGCCAAAAATCCGGCCGGGCGCGATGCGGCCTCGACCAGGGCAAGAAAGCGATGATCCGGCCCAGAAAGAGCCGGCGAAGGCACTGGTCAACGAACTGGCGGCATTGTCGTT
>Ga0326727_10004965_pt1 | contig 38766 bp, 28 predicted proteins | sample MB2enrmetagenome_FD_207643 | JGI IMG/M metagenome (GOLD analysis project Ga0326727, IMG submission 207643) | Lab enriched peat soil microbial communities from McLean, Ithaca, NY, United States - MB29MY | ecosystem: Environmental > Terrestrial > Soil > Wetlands > Peat | place: USA: New York...
CGTCTCCGTTGAGAAAGGCAAGACTCGCCCCCACCACCTCATCCGAAGGGTTGATGTCCAGCCACACCAGCCGCTCCCAAGGACGGCTTACCGCCACCCGCAACTGATCGATGGCCAAGCGCTTGCGCAACTCGAGAAGGCCGGAGTCTGCGCGCGTCCGCGACCCTGTCTCCAGAATTTGCCGGATATGGCGGCCAGGGTCGATCACACACACCGTGTGGAAGTCCAGGCCCTTCGCCTCGGCGACCGTCAGCACTGCCGCCCGCACCGACTCTGGAATGAACGCGGGCACGGCCTCCCCGAGCGTGATGAGCGCCACTCCCTCGCGGGCGGCCAGCAATTTGAGCAGCTCCTCGAGTTCCGGGCCCGGGGCGGCGGTGCAATAAAGGATTTGATCCGTGGCATCGTCTTCAATTTCCGCCTGGCCGGCGCCGCGCGGTCGATCCTCCTTGAGGATAAAGGAGTACAGGTCCCAGATGCGGTTGACCAGTTCCGCAATCCGGCGCGGGCTGCGCAGGTTGGCGGAGAGCTTGTGCTCCGCGGGAGTCGCCATCCGATGGTGAAGAAGATCGCTCAGCCAGGCCCATTCGAAATCGGTAGGACGCACCGTCTGGGCCTCGTCACCCGCCAGGAGCAGTGAGGTGAGCATCTTCCGCCGCTGGAAGGCGAGCGTGCACAGCTCAATCAGCACCAGGGCCTCGATGGGGGTCAGATCCTGCACTTCATCAACCGCCATGCAGTCGAAATCGAGCGGAACGCCATCCCCTCCGCCCTTGCTCAATCGCTCCGCCGCCCGCCATGCCAGCGCCAGTTCGGGAAAATAACGGTCCGCCAGCGTCTCCGATCCGCGCTCCAGGCGGGAGGCTGCTTCCAGCGCCCCCGTGACGGCCTGGGGACCGATGAATCGCGTCCGGCGCTCGCGATAGGCCTTATCCGGCACACGCGGCTGCCGCGCCTCCCCAAAGCGCCCCACGCTTTTAGGAAGCGCCTCCCCCACCAAGTGTGCATAGATTTCTGCGTAGAGCGCGGCCAGGTTGTTTGCCCATGGCCCCAGGCTGCGCGCGTAGGGCCCGAGGTCCTGGGAAAAGCGCCGCAGCATGTCCCTCTCCGGATTCACCGGTGCGCCCGACCCCAAAATCTGTCGCACCAACTGTGGGAACACCACCACCTCGAAACGCTTGTGCGACGAACAGTAACGGTCAAAGTAGTCCCGCGCCAAGGCCGCCAGATCGCGCGAGTAGGTTACGTAGAGGGTGCGTTCCACCCCGCTCGAATCGGCCGCGTGCCAGAGCGCAGTGGTCTTTCCCGAGCCGGGGTGACCCTTGAGCAACCGCACGCGTTGCCGCGCTTGCGCAAAGCGCGTTTGCGTCGGCGTCCATGGGGCAGGCCCGTATTCCTCGCCGCGCATTTCGGCAACACTCACCGGCAGGTAATGCTCAGCCAACGATTGAGGGGGGAGAAGAGAATGATTGTCATGATGACGAATCGCTCGGATGAATACCGCGCCTTCGGGACTTTCGGCAAATCCGTCACTCTCCCGAAGAGGAGCGGCGTTCTTCGGCGCCCACCAGAGATAGAAGTGGCTGCCCTGGCTGCCTCCCAGGCGCGAGCGGCGCCAGCCCCGGTTCTCGCCATACGTGGGTTTGTAATGAAGCCGCCGCGGGTCCACTGTCAGCCGCTGCATCACGTATGAGGCACGCCGCCCGATCGCCGTGTTACGCTCCAGCGCGAGCCTCTCCAGGAATTCCTGGTGGCAGAAGATCGGATGAGGGGACCTCCCGGTTTCAAACATCTCGCCGAAACCGAGTCGTTGTTGGGTATCCATCAGTCGCAATCACCGACCAGTTATTCTAGCACCCGATCCAGGTTTAATGGTTCAAATGCCAGGGCTAAAGCGCCCCAGACGCCGGCGGGTCGAGGATAGCATCGAACGCAGGTGAGGACGGAAAAGGGTGCCTGACACCGTTTCTCCCGCGTGCGGCGCGTCCATGCGATCGAGCAGGCGGTCCCCCTGGATGCCTCAAGGTAAAAAGCGAGGAAGGCGTTTGGCGAATCCGGGTGGGAGATTGGCGCGTGGGCTCTCAGGTAGACGACAACGAAAGCGAAATTCTCGTGGTCAGGATAGCTCACCGGGGCGACTTCTACGAGTAACCGGATTCGGCTTTTCGAAACCGGCGTGCCGCCGGTGAAGGCCGCTAGGAGGCAGTTAGACCCCGCTTCCACCTCATTGGCCCCAAAATCCTTGCCGGGACTCCGCGCCTTCGTGTACGCTTCTGGTCAATGGGCGAGGCGCATTCAGAACAAAAGGGGCTGACCCTGCTGAAGGGATTGCTGCAGCACTATCCGTTTGTCCTTAAGAACTTCAAGCATTATTTCCAGAACCTTTATCGTCGTGAGATTCGACGCACGAACGTTGTGGCGCCTTATGCCGCAGTGCTCTACGTCACCCACAAATGCAATTTGGCCTGCACCTACTGCACACAGAAGGAGCCGGACGTGTTCAGCCAGGAGCTGCCGACCGCCGAGACCATCAAGTTGCTTCGAATCATCCGCAAGGAAACCGATTCGATCCTCTTCACGGGCGGAGAGCCGACGTTGCGCGACGATATCGAGGAGTTGGCCCGCGCGGCGCGGAATGACTTGAAGTTTCGCTCCGTGCTGCTCATCACCAACGGCACGCTCCTGCACAAGCGGCAGGGGCTGTTTGACTCCTTGCACAGCATGATCGTCAGCCTGGATTCATTGCAAGCGGATTCGACAAAGCCCATGTCCAAGCCCGCGGTCCTCTCGAGAGTGCTGGAGAACCTGCAACTGGCCAAATCGCGCTTCCCCAGGACGACGGACATCACCATCAGCACGGTCATCCTAGAATGGAACATCGCTGAGATCGAGCGCATCATGGAGTTTTGCGGCGAGCAGGGATTTGTCTTCGCGACGCAGACCGCGCTGAACGAGAAGCTGCCCGATCTTCGCCTGCGACAGAACCCGCGCTACCAAGCCCTGGTCGACAAGATTGTGCAGCGCCGTCGCGAGCGCTCCCAACCGATCAACGGCACGCCCAAGCTCATTCGCACCCTGCTCGAGTTCGGTGATTTCCAGTGCTTCCCGACCATGTTTCCGCGCGTCTACCCCAACGGCGATGTTTTTTACCCTTGCGAGCCGCTCAAGAAGATCGGTGGGAATCTGCTGCGCGAAGGATCATTCAAGAAGGTCTTCGCGCGAGGCAGGAAACTCTACGGGGACATACCCGACTGCCACGGCATCTGCCACCTGTTCGGGAATGTGCTTTCCTCCTACTACGCGAAGGATTTCTGGGGACTCGCCGGGGACACCATCCGCTGAGCAAGGAATAGGGAACAGGGTATAAGGAACAGGAGAGGAGCTTTCGTCGGCATCTGTTCCCTGTTCCCTATTCCCTAAGTACCGGCAATTCTCTCCGCAACAGGTTTCGCACCGTAGTTTCCGCGACGCGCGCCAGATGCTCAGCAAAGACGCCGTCGTAGCGGAACCGGGCAGTCCGCATGTCTTTTGCTTCCCAGGCAATCTCGAGGTCCCAGGTTTGCGCGTCCGCTTCCGACTCGCCTGGGGCAAGAACCGGGCGCGCGGCCAGCTCGCGCACCCGGACCAGTGGAATCTCCTCCAAGGTGTGCTCGCGGTCGTCAACCACGAATAGCCGGTCGGGATTCACGAAAATGGTCACAAGGCTAGAGGGCCGGTCATTCCCTGCGGGGATGAACGCCCCGCCGTTCAGGACCACGAGGGCATCGAGCTCGCGAGCCTGAGCGTCCGCCGACTTGGCTTCCGGCTTGGCGCGAACCAGCAGGCCGAAAGCCATCAGTGCGACGCCCACAACCAAATCCACTATTCCGCCGTTTGCGTGCTTGTATCGCCAGCCCAGCAAGCACCCCAGCGATGCCACCAGGAATCGAACCGCCGACCATTCCCAAATCTTTCTGCGCAGTGCCCTGACTTTGGGAATCACCAGGACGGCCGCGAACAATACGGATAGTGCGGCTTTCCTGATGCCACGCCAAAGCCGCACGCTCATGGGCACGACGGTCCCGGCTTTCTCTTCATCAGACATGGCGTTCAAAGGTAAGGATGCGCGCAGGTTAGCGCCTGCGGCTACTCACAGGCAGCCCTTGGTGGGGCGGCAGAAACCATACTGCCTTTAGGTTGTGCGCTCCCGGTTATTCTCTCTGTTCCCCTTGGCCGCGGCGAACCCGAAGGGAATGCTCATCGTGGCGAATGATTTCAGTTGAGCCATCCGGGTGGATGATTTGAGCAACCACTGGCGCCCGGTTACCTCGCAAAACAGAGCAGATGCGTTCGTGCAAGTGGGCAAACGTTATTTTGTCATACTCTTCACCGGTCAAAACCAGCAATGGGGATTGATATTCTTGATCGCTGCGTTCGGTTCCTTTTTGAGTAAACTCGGTCAAGAAAACCACAGCTCGCATGTGCGGCGCGTCGCCATGCGGATCGACCGCCACGGGCGGCGGCAGAAACGCGCCATACGGATCACCGCTCTCGTATCCCGCGCCTGGGCTTCGCGATCCGATATGCGGGGGAACGCCTTCAGCAATCACTTAGATCCAGTCGCACCCCATGAAGTCGTCTCCGTCTTTGGGGAACTTCAACTTCCAAAGTGCCGCGTAGATGCTCATGGCATGGAAGAATAACCCTGAAATCCCAGGGTTTCAATCTGTATCTCCACCTTGGGCTGCCGTTGACAGCAACGCCTTGGTGTCTTAAGATGATTACATGAATTCGACAATTGCCGCGCCGGTTGACTGGATAGAGGCTGTCGGAAATCTGCGTTTTCCATCGAAGGCGGACCATCGTCTCCAAGAACTAATGGACCGCAACAACGAAGGGCTTTTGCAGGAATCTGAAAGGGAAGAACTGGAGGCATTGGTTGAATTGAGCGAGCGACTGTCGCTCGTCCGCGGTGAGGCATTACAGATTCTAGGCAAACAGCCCTAATGAGCGTCTCGGAAGAACTGCCGCGCACAGTTCGGGCGCGCGCTGGCGGGCGGTGCCAATATTGCCTGATGCACGAGAGCTTCCAGGGAGCCACTTTTCACATTGAACACATAATCCCACAGTGCAAGGGTGGGCGGTCCGATTTAGAGAATCTCGCTCTGGCGTGCCCTGGATGCAATCTGCATAAAGGCAGTAGGATTGCGGCGATTGATCCGTTGACTGGCGGGGAGGTGCAATTATTTCACCCCATCCTGCAACTGTGGGCGGAACATTTCCGGTTTAAAGGCTATCAAATCGAAGGATTGACCGCCGTGGGTCGCGCAACCGTGGAGGCGTTATACCTGAATCAGTCCCGCCGTCAGCGCATCCGCGAAGTTGAGGCAGCATTTGGTCTCTATCCTCCAGTTCATGGCAGGATGTGGCGATGACGTCACAGGTTCTTCTTCAAGTATTCCACCGTTTGCTCCACATCCCTCACCAGCGTGACGATTTCCATTGCCGGTGACCTCCAGTCCCGCTGGGTGGAGTTGAGCTGCCCTTCTTGTTCAAGGCAAGCGATGACCGGCTGCCAGTAAGGCGACATCACCAATAACGGCTTACTCCCGCCCACGGTTCTGGAAAGGCTGGCCTTGTTCATCATCTCCCAGGCCAGCGCCAATTCCGCCAGCGTGCCTGTTCCCCCTGGGAGGACAACGTAGGCGTCGCCGCGCTCCAGCAGCGTCATGATGCGTTCCCAAAACGACTTTGTGCGCACCTCTTCGACAATCCACTGATTCGCCTTGGCAGGCCAAATCTCGCAGGTGACGCCGATGGTGTGGCCACCTGCCTCTCGAGCGCCTCGCGCTGAGGCTTCCATTAATCCCCTGTATCCGCCGTTGCAGATAGCGAACCCGGCTTCTACCAACAATTTTCCCAGTTGGCGTGCTTCCGCGTAAGCACGGCTCGCCTCGCCGGGCAGTGAACTTCCGAAGATGGTTACGACTTCCATCCCTATCTCTTCCGCCGCGCGAACCAATCATAAACGGCCAAGGCAATTTGGTCGAGGGTGGCCGCGCCCTCCTTCTCCTTGAGGGGGTGACTATTTCCGATGATAGAGAAGGCAAGCCTCTTGCCGGAGGGCAGATCCATATAGCCGGAAAGGGCGTTCACCTGCTCGAGCGTGCCCGTCTTGGCGTGAATTCTTCCCGTGAGGCGGGTCCCTTTGAAGCGGCCAGCCAATGTCCCATCCACGCCGGCCACGGGTAGGGTATCAAGAAATACATCGAAAGCCGGCCCACTCGCCATGTGAAGCAGCAGCTTTACGAACGTGTCTGGCGCCACCAAATCATCTCGCGAGAGGCCCGAGCCATCTGCAAATACCGTCTCGCCCTGATCTGCGCCAACTTGCTGCGCAAATTCGCTGAGTACTTCCAAGCCATCCTCGAGGCCGCCACGATGCTTCACCTCGCGCGCGAGTGCGCGCAAAAGCATTTCCGCATAAAAGTTCCGGCTTTCCTTATTGGTCGCTTTCACGATCTCCCGCAGCGGCTGGGAGTCATGCTCTGCCAGAACCAGGCGGGAAGAGACCTGGGGAGGAGTGAGGCCGGCTTTTGCTGCCTCCAAGCGTGTGACATCGTGGACCTCGACACCGCCTCGAACCGCAATGCCGGCGTCTTGAAGCGCCTGACGGAAAAGGTCGCCAATCAACTGCGACGGATGAGCGATCGCCAATCGTTCGGTATCCTCACCGGCGTCGAGGGGGATTTGCCCCCAAACGTCCAGGCGCATGGAATCCAGCCCGCGTTCGACGAACAAGCGCCTCTCGGTTCCCGGCCCACTGGTTTCGAGACTATTATTGAGCTGGTAATAGTCCGCCAGGGGGTCGAGCCAGACTTGCGCACGGTCGCCGGCCTTCAATCCCGGCTTGATTCGGAGTTGCAGAGCATTAGAATTCAAGGCCAGAGCTGAGACAGCCGCCCCATAGCCCCATAACAGGTCCTCAGCCGCCCAGCCGTGAACGTACGGCTCCCAAAGGAAATAACTGTCGTCCGCTATCAGAGGGTCGGAGACTTCAAGCACTCCGCGTGCCCTTAACTGCTCCGCCAAAGTCTGGAGGGTAGGGCAAGAATAGTTTTTCGCCTCTCCAGGATTCAAAAGAGGCGACGAGATGCGTTCGCAAAAACTGGGATCTCCTCTCCCAACGAGGTAAAGGTTTTGAACGCGCCCCTGCGCATCCGGTCCGGACTCGCTTTCCACCGTGGTGCGGAAAACGAAATCCGGACCGAGCTTTTCGAGCCCCGCCGCTGTGGTAAACAACTTCATGTTTGAGGCAGGGTGGAAAAGGTGTTGCGCGTCACGGCTGAAGAGGATTCTTCCGCTCGGAAGCTCTGCCACCTCGATGCCCCAAAAGCCGCGGGAGGCGGCGCTCGATCCAAGAATCTGATCCAGGCGGGCGTTGAGCGCCGGGGAGCCGGGCTGCTTCAAGCGCCGATTGGCAGCAGAGACGAACGGCGCAGGCAGGTCCATGCACACAAGCGCGACCACGAAAATGGCAAGAAGTCGTGCGAGGCGCTTTCGAATCCGCACTTGAGGTGGGGCAGAACTGAAGTCCACAGTCGACAGTCGAGAGTCGAGCGTTAAAGTCGGCAAAAAGAAGTCCATAGTTGCCAGCTTACAGTTGACGACTGAAACCTGCAAAGACAATTCCTCCTTGGATTTGTGTTCAATCCGGTACACGTGGTTCAAGCGCCCGCCCGTGGAGAATTTGATCGCCAGGCACGAAACGGCTCGCGAGTATGGCCGCTATCCTGTGTAGCGCCGGACTTGCCGCAGGGGCAACTTTTGCGTATGGGTACTCGCCTCCAAGGGGTCACGCAGACATGGTTTCATCATGTCGGCGATCCTCCTCGCAACCCTAGTTCTGCGCAGGGGCCCTCGGAGTGTGTTGGGCGAGTTCTTGGCGAAGGGCGGAGGCACGGGCGGTGACGGCCCGCGCCTTGTCGGGATCACCCAATTGTTGCAGCACTGCGGCGTAGCCGTCGAGCGTTCTCAGCAGACGCGGGTTGTCCGGGCCGATGTTTTTCTCCTGGATCTCGAGCGCGCGCGGGTAGAGCGGTGCGGCCTCCGGATATTTTTCTTCCTCCTGATACACGCTGGCAAGCTCGAGCAGCGTATCCGCGATCTTGATGTGGTCGGGCCCGAGGACGCGCTCCTGCAAGGCGAGCGCTTGCTGGAGGATGGGCTCAAGGTCGGACACGCGGCCTTCCTTGCGGTAAAGGCCTGCGAGGGGAACGAGGAAACCGAAGAGGGACTCTGCGTGACGAGCAGGACGCCCAGGCCCAGCCGCCGCCTCTTCCGAATCCAGCGCGCGCTCGTAGGCGTCTTCCGCCTGGGCATTTAGCCCCTCTTCCTCGAACAGCTTCCCAAGAAGAAGGAATTCGAAGTCGGAGACGGCCGGATCGTCCTTGACGCGGGGAGTTTTTTCGATCACCGCGATGGCTTGGCGGTAAGTCGTTTCGGCGAGATCGTAGGATTCGTCCTGCTCATACTGCCGCGCCAGGGCGTTGAGAGCCTCCACCTGAGTGAACCAGTCCGGGACCACCCCTGCCGTCAGAGCGGCGGTGTCGGAAGCAATATCCTCGGCGTAACCAGGGTGGCCTTCGCTGCGATAGATGTCCGCGAGCCGGATTCGAAGACCCGAGCACACAGGGAGGACGCGCGGCCCAGGGTTTCCATCGCAAAACTCTACAGCTTCAGTGAGGAGCGGCTTGGCATCCGCAGCACGGTGATGTGCCGTGTAGTAGGCGGAGAGGTTCCCGATCACATGGAGCAACTCCTCCCCCGGATTTTTGCGCGCCACGGCCAGTGCCCGCTCGAGGGCTTGGCTGGCGGCCGCATCGTCCCCCGCCATCTGGTAATACATTCCCAGATTGCTGAGGTCCATGGCGGCGTTCGGACTCTCCGCCCCGTAGAGTCTGTCATCCATGTCCACGATGCGCTTGGCCAGGGCGATGGCGTCGGCATGGCGGTCCATGCGCTCATCAATACTCGCCAGATGATTGAGGAGCAGGCGCAGGCGTGGGCTAGCGGAAGATTGCTTCTCGGCATCCTGAATGGCCACCTGGAGCAGTTTTTCGGCGTCAAGTAGCCGCCCTTCCTGTTCCGCCTTGAAAATGGGGCGCAAAGTCGGGTCTTGTGCAAGCGCTGTGGACTGTCCATGCATGCTTGCAGCAAAGAAGAGAGGGACCAGGAGGAATACAAGAAGTTCGGAACTGCGGAACCGACACTCCATCGCGTCACCCCCACAATATGGTACTGCTGATGTGCAGACAGAGGAAGAGCAGGTAGCGACGGCTGGTGAAAGCGCCGTCGCGGTCCTCTCCCCCAAGGGGGAGAGGGGCCGCGGGTGAGGGGGTTCAATAGGATCGGGTTGTCAACAATTAAGCGTGACAGAACACTAACGGTTGGGCGCAGCTTGCGGGGAAACCTGTGGCGCCGGGGCATGGCTGACCTGCGCCAGTGGTTCTTCCGGCATAATGATCCAGGCGATGATGTAGGCGAGCAGTCCGCAGCCACCGAAGATCACGAGCGTGACCCACAGAATACGAACCAGAGTGGGGTCAATGTCCAAGTACTCTGCGACGCCCGCACAAACGCCCGCGATCTTTCGGTTGACCCGCGAGCGCGAGAGAGGTTTTCGGGACGCGGGAGGTGTGAACAGCGCCGTCCCGCATTGGCAACAGAAGTTAACCCGGTCGATAAACTCTCTTCCACACTGTGGGCAGAACATGATTTGGCCTCCCGTGTCAGGATTGTCTCCAATCCCGAATACGTGTGCAGGGGCGCGAAAGTTCCGTCTGCGGTCCCTCGTCCGCATTTGACTGGTGTCACAGGCTTTCTTCCCGACAGCCAAGAGAATTCATCCCCGGAAATTCAATTTTGGGGTAAAATCTCGCTCATTATAGTTGAATTGAGTTGAAGACAAATCGCTTTGGCGTGTCCTGATATATGCGCGTAGAACCGAGGATGATCTGGGCAGCCCGAAAACCGTTCACGGTTTTTGCCCGCGGCACTTCCTTGCGGCGCCGGGTGGCGTACAGCCTGGGCCTGGTTAGGCTGATTCTGGTGCCGGTCATTTTCCTGGCGGTTTACTACCTTTTTGCGATGGGTTCGATTGTGGATCGCATCGTCAGCGTGGATGCCCCCATGGCCACGCTGGCGGAACGAATCTCCCTGGAAATGCTGGACGCTCGCAGGGCAGAACGGAATTACTTTCTCGTTTATGACCCCGCGGAACTGGAAGCGAACCGCCAGGCGCTTTCCAGGATGCAGCAGATCATCGATTCTTGCCGCCGGTTGCAGCCTGAAGAGGGCAGCGCCCTCAATCATATTCAGTCTCAGGCTCAATTCTACCAGCGGCGCATGGCGGATGCTGTGGCCCGCCGGGGTGAGGTCACGGAGGCCCCCGCCCAACACCTCCGTGAAGTGATTCGGGCCTACACCCGAGACCTGGATGAGCTTCTGAAGGGCGCGAGCCACACGAACCGGGCCAAGCTGGTCGAGGAACTCCACAACCGCGTAGGTTCGCTTGACGAACAGGTGGCGGCCACGCTCGAGGCTGAGGACCCGGCCTTCCACCAGATATCCGCTGACCTGCGCACTTCCAGCGACGCGATTGTGGAGGAGTCATCCGACCTGGAGACGCGAAGCTGGCGGCGAGTCCAGCGGGATCATGAAAGGGCGGGTCTTTTGGTGCGGCGGGCGGAGTGGGTGCTGAGCATCGTCTCCGCTTTGGTGATCCTCTTGAGCGTCTGGGTGAGCTTTGTCTTGCCGCGGACGGTCGTGGAGCCGCTGGTGGCTCTCAAGGCCGCAGTCGATCACGCGGCGGCTGGGAATTATGCCATTGAGTTTGACGTGGAAGGGGAAGGCGAAGTCGTGAAGCTTGCCAACAGTGTCCGCAAGCTGCTGGCCCATGTCCGCGAGAAGGAGGAAAACTCAAAGCATTCAACTACGTCCTGAGGAACCTGGCAGCTACTCGAGTTGTGGCGGCGAGTTGTGAGTTCCAAAATGAGCGGCGCAGGCTGGTGACCCCCTCACCCGTCCTCCGTCAGCTGACGGACTGACGGGCTGGTGAAAGCGCCGGCGGCGGGCCACCCTCTCCCTCAAGGGGGAGAGGGCAGAAGGCGGGAATGTGGACGAGGCCGACAGGTCAGAGCACAAATGTAGAAACTCCAGATTTCCGCTTTCGCGGGAATGACTGGGGTGTCGAAAGGGATCCCGTCCGAATTGACACGAGCACCCGACCGAGAGCTTTCTTGGCGGCATTTGTGGTAATCTTTCAAGCGCAAGGACGACATTGACCTAAAGGAGAAATGAGACGTATGAAAGGTAAACCGGAAGTCTTAAAGGTCTTGCAGGAGATGCTGGAGGAAGAATTGGGGGCCATTAGCCAATACTTCTTGCACAACGAAATGTGCGAGAATTGGGGTTACGAGCGGCTGAGCAAGCACATCAAGAAATTATCCATCAATGAGATGGGGCATGCGGAAGAGCTCATCGAGCGCTTGCTCTTCCTTGAGGGAATGCCGAACCTGAGCGAGCTGCCCAAACTCAATGTCGGGAAGGATGTGAAACAGCAGCTTGAGAACGACTTGGCCCTGGAGCAGGGCGCGGTGACCGATTACAACGCGGCCATCGCCACATGTTGCAAGGCGGGCGACAACGGCACAGCCGATTTCCTGAAGGGAATTCTCGCCGACGAGGAAGGCCACGTCGATTTCTTCGAGGAACAGCTCGGTCTTATCGAGCAGATCGGCTTGGCGAATTACTTGGCTCAACAGCTCAGCGAAGGAACGGAGAAGTAATCATCCTTTAATCACGCCAATCGGTCTTAGCCGCGCCACGCGCTTAGCCAATCCTGCGTTGTGGACTACGTCAATGACCACGTCCACGTCTTTATAGGCTTCGGGGATTTCCTCCGCGATGCCGTCGCGGGTCTCGGCTCGCACCATAATGCCCTGTTCTTCCAGCCTTTGCCGGGCGTTTTGCGCGAAGGGGGATTTCTTCGCCGCCGTGCGGCTCATCACGCGGCCCGCTCCGTGGCAGGTGGTCCCGAACGTCTCCCTCATCGCGCCCTCGGCGCCTACCAGAACGTACGATGCCGTCCCCATGGAGCCGGGTATCAGCACCGGCTGGCCGCAGGACTTGTACGCTTCCGGCAGTTCCGGCCGCCCTGCGGGAAACGCCCGCGTGGCGCCTTTGCGGTGTACCATCACTTTGCGGTCCCGCCCATTCACCTGATGGCGTTCCAGTTTCGCGATGTTGTGGCAGACGTCGTACACGACCCGCAACTCTTCCTGCTGGCCGAAGATGCGCTTGAAGGCCTGGCGCACAAAGTGCGTGATGCCCTGGCGGTTGGCCCAGGCAAAGTTCGCCGAGGCCCGCATCGCCGCAAGGTATTCCTGCCCTTCCTTCGAGTGTACTGGTACGCACGCCAGTTGCCGGTCGGGCACTTCGATGCCATAGCGGCGCATACCCGCGTCCATATCGCGAAGGTAATCGGTGCAAACCTGGTGACCCAGGCCGCGTGAGCCGGAATGGATCATGATCAGGATTTCGTTTTGGTAAAGTCCCAAAGTCTGAGCCACTGCCGGGTCGAAGATGTGCTCCACGTACTGAACTTCCAGAAAATGGTTGCCCGATCCGAGCGTTCCTACTTGCGGCAACCCGCGCTTCTTCGCCCGGTCACTGACCGCTGCCGGGTCGGCGGCGTCGATGGCGCCATTCTCCTCGCAGGTGTCCAGGTCCTCCGGACTGCCGTAACTGTGCTCAACCATCCAGGCGGCGCCGTCTTGGAGCAACTTCTCGAGGTCCTGGTATGAGAGCCGGATATTCCCGCTTTGGCCTGCGCCCGAAGGTATGTCGCGGAAAAGCTGGTTCACCAGCTCCTTGATCTTCGGCCGAACCTCGTCCAGCGTCAGCGTACTGGCGAGCAGCCGCACCCCACAGTTGATATCAAATCCCACTCCCCCCGGTGAGATCACGCCGCCCTCGTCCGGCAGGGTGGCCGCAACGCCGCCGATTGGAAATCCGTATCCTTGGTGGATGTCCGGCATGGCCAGCGAGCGGCCCACAATCCCCGGAAGCATGGCCACGTTAATCGCCTGCTCGAGGGAGAGGTCTTTGAGCAAGTCCTTCAGCAGGCGCTCGTCAGTGTAAATGAGCGCATCGGTGAGCATGCCGGGCTTGGTTCCCTGTGGCACAAGCCAGCGGTAGTCATCGAGTTTCTGAAGCTGCTGCATCTCGAGAGGCATACGGCTCCTCACTGTTCCAGGAGGTTGACTTCGCGAATTTCTCCTCCGGCGAGGGGCACGCGCAGAGTCTTGATTTCTAATGGCCGGAAGCTTCCGGTCCAGCGGCGATTCACCAGCCCCAGCTCCAAGGAGGCGTTCGTTGGCCGACCCGCAGTTTCGTAGCAACGGATGATGAGGTCTTCGCCGTCTTCCGCTTTTTTCACGACCGAGACGACCACGTCTGGCGCGTCCACAGAAAGGAAGGATGCGGAGAGCGGTCGATTCCCCGCATGGATTCCCTGATAAATGACCGGAGCAGGAGCCGTGAACTCCTCCGCCAAGCGCACGATGCTCGCATCCTGCCATGCGCCCGCGTGCGGCGCCAGCAGCATGCGGAACGTCTGCTCGCCCTGGTCCTGCCAGATGTACTCGCCGTTCGGCTCCAGCTTGTGAGGTTGGTGTTGCGCGTACACGGCGCTGCGCGCGATCGAGATTCGCAAATCGTTGTCTTGCACGCTGTAGCCGTACTTGGCGTCGTTGATGACGGCGAGCCCATACTCGCCTCCCGCGCGCCAGCCTGAAAGGTCGATCCAGCGCTGCCCGGGATCCTCTTCGCCTTCCGCCTTGCGCACCTTGTACCCGTAGGCAATTTCGTAAGTGGGCCGGGGATTCTGCACGTCCACCGGGAAAGAGAACTTCAGGATTTTAAGGTGCTCGTGCCAATCGAGAGCCACGCGCGCCTCCAAGGTGCGGGCGCCCGCGTAGAGCAGCCAATCGGTCTCAAGAAAAGACGAACCGTAGCGCGTGCGCACGCGAAGTCGGGCGCGTAGAGGACCGTTTTCAAGCACCCGGAAACGGGCATTGGCGAAGGCGCCGACCTCCTTCGTGTAGGCGCGCACGTCGTGGCTCCAGGTGTCGCTGGGGTCGTCCAGCACGATCGCGCGCGCGCCTGCCGCGCCGCCTTGAAACACTTCCAACCCGGTGTCCTTGTCGAAAATCGAGAGGGCGCCATCCTCCCCAAAGGTGACACGAAGGTGTTCATTTTCCAGCTCCTTGTCGGAGGCGTGGACGGCTGACACAGGCTGCGCGGTGGGCGGGACCCTGCGCAAACGAAACTGCCGGTATCCAAATGCCGGCACTGGCGCAGGGAACACCAGCTTATTCCGGTCGCCTACGACCGTTGAAGCCTGCACCCATTGGTGGGGAATAGCGTTGCCGTGCTCATCTTCCAGCACGGAGTTGCTTTGTGGCCCCGTTTTGTTCTCAAACTCCCAGTCAAAATCGTATTCGACATTCAGCCTTGCATCCCAGGCATGGGGATTGAAAACCACCAAGTATTCGGCGTCCGGAGCTTGCGTGGGAACTTGCCAGGCAATCTTCTCTGCCGCCCGGTATATGGCTTGATTGGCTACTTCCAAAGCGTATCCGTGCGCTCCTCGCGCCACCTCGTAGTGCTCGGGAAGGGCGGTCCCCGCCATGCTATCGTGGAACTGCATCAACAGCACCCTCTTCCAGGCAGCCGTGAAGTCGGCCCTCGGGTATTCAAGCCCGGCGACCACGGAGCCGAGAGCCGCCAATTTCTCCCCAGTTACAAGCGCCGCTTCCGCCCCCCTGTTGTTCTTCTTGATTTCCGACATCGCCGTGTAGCAGCCCACGGAGTGATGCTGGAGATCATCGGCCACCACCGGCAGATCGGTGAGCTTGCTGACTTCATCAAAGTAGCGGTCCGGGGTGCTGAAAACCACTGCCGGCGCGCCCGGCGTCTTCTGTATATCCAGGATGGATTGGATATTTTCCCTCGCGGGCCCGCCCCCGTGGTCGCCAGTACCGTAAAAGACCATGAGGTCTTTGGTTGGTTCCCGCAGGTCCGTGACGAACCGGCGGACCCCCTCCTGCAAATGCTCATCAAGCCCGTAACCGGATGGAATGCGGTAGGTGAGCAGTCGTGTCCCGTCAGCGCCTTCCCACCAGAAAAGATCGGCGGGGAGTTTTTTCTCGTGGGGCCCGGGGCGCATGAATACATAAGCGTGCATCCCCTGGAGCTTGAGAATCTGCGGTAACGTGCCGGGATGCCCGAACGAATCAGGGTTGTAGCCGATATGCGCGATGCGCCCGAATAACTGTTGGAACAGTCTCTGGCTGTAAAGCCCCTGGCGGACCAACGATTCACCGTTCGGGATATTCACATCCGGCTCGATCCACCAGCCACCTACTACATCCCATCGCCCTTCTGCCACCCGTTTGCGAATCTCCTCCATCATTTTCGGGTCGGTTGCCGCGACCCACTCATAGAATTGAGCGGAACTGGCGGTGAAAGTGAAATCCGGATTCTCATTCATGCGGTCCAGCACTGAGCGAAAGGTACTCAGCACAACGGACATGGCTTCCGACCACGGCCAGAGCCATGGAGCGTCAATGTGTGCATTGCCGATCATGTGGAATCGGTATTGCGAGGCTTGAGGAGGCCAGAAATTTTGAGACTGCGCGCGGGCGTTCATCGCCAAGAGAGAGAATGCGCAAAGAGAAAGAGCCACGACATAAGAGCGGGCGACAGGCGATTTCACGGGTTGACTCCTAAGAGAAGAATTTAACGCCGGCACTTACGCGACCGGCAACAAGACGCACCATGATTAACACTTCTCTGCCACCTCGTCAACCAACAATCCTGCGCCTGACCCACTCGGAAAAAGCTGCTGGCGCCAGGCGCCTCAAGGCGCTTGCATGAGGCGGTTGGGCCACCTATACTAGCTCCGCGCGATGCTTTCAAGACTTCAAGGAGGATCTATGGCTTTAATTTCACGTCGAGACGCCGGCAAGCTTCTGATTGCAGGTTCTGCGGGTTTATGGGCGGTCAGCCGGAACGGTTGGACCGCTGAATACATTAACTCGGTCATTCGCGGGGTCCAGATCGGGGCACAAAGTTATTCGTTTCGCGACATGGATTTGGATGCGTGCATAGAAGCTTTCAAAACGGTGGGTTTGGGCGAATGCGAGCTGGTTGATGGGCACGCCGCGCCCAAGCTGAAGGGAGAAGAACTAAGGAAGTGGTGGCTTTCCGCACCTCCCAGCCATTTTCACGAGGTCCGCGCCAAGTTCGATAACGCCGGTGTGAAACTCTATGCTTTCACGTATGGCTTTGGCAAGACGATGACGGACCAGGAGATCGAGAGTGGTTTCCGGGCGGCGCAGGCGCTGGGCGTCAAGTACATCACATCTTCAGCTAATGTCAGCGTTGCGCCCCGCGTTGATAAGTACGCCCAAAAGTACAAGATCATGGTGGGCTTCCATGGTCACGACAATACCTCTAACCCTGACGAATTCTCCACGCCGGAAACCTTTGCGCGGGCCATGGAGGGCGCCTCTCCCTACATCGGCGTCAACCTGGACATCGGCCACTTCGTCGCTGCTGGCGGTGATCCCGTTGCTTATATTCGCGAGCACCACCAGAAGATCGTCACCCTGCACATCAAGGACCGCAAGAAGAACCACGGCGCTAACCTGCCCTTTGGCCAAGGCGACACGCCCATTGTGCAGGTCCTCCGTTTGCTGCGCGACAACAAATGGAAAATCCCCGCCAATATCGAATACGAGTACGGTGAAGGCGCGAACCTGGACACCATCGCCGAAGTCAAGAAGTGCTACGAGTATTGCAAGCAGGCGCTGGAAGGTTAGGTTCTTGCTGCCCGTTGGCACACGTTTTGTGCTATTCTGCGCATTCTAACTTAACCGCATGGTTTGACGGCGTGGGGGCCGCCGCCAAGCTGCCATGACTTTACCCGGATGATTTGGCTTGCGAACCTGACCTTCCGAAACTGCCCCTGTCTCTGGCGGACCATTCTCGATAAACGATCAGAATTGCTTTGGAGGATTCAAGCCACCGGAGCCGTTGCCGGGAATCACACTGGAGTCAACTTATGACAGAAAACAAATATATTTTGCCGGAAAGTGAGCTACCGAAGGGTTGGTATAACGTCGTTCCCGACCTGCCGGCGCCGCTGCCGCCTCCGCTTCATCCCGCGACGCTAAAGCCGGCCGGGCCGGGCGACCTGGAAGCAATTTTTCCCCACCAATTGATCGAGCAGGAGGTTTCCGCTTCCCCAACTATCCCCATCCCGGAGCCTGTGCTCGACATCCTGCGGCTCTGGCGGCCGACGCCGTTGTGCCGCGCGCGGCGGCTCGAAAAGGCCCTCGGAACCCCGGCTAAAATCTTCTACAAGAATGAAGGTGTCTCACCGGCGGGAAGCCACAAGCTGAACACCTCGACCCCTCAGGCCTATTACAACAAGCTTGCGGGCATCAAGCGCATGTGCACCGAAACCGGCGCGGGCCAGTGGGGAAGCGCCCTGGCGTTCGCGTGCAACGTCTTCGGTCAGGAGTGCATGGTTTACATGGTGAAGTGCAGCTTCTATCAGAAGCCGCACCGGCGGACAATGATGGAGGTTTGGGGCGCAAAGTGCATTCCTTCGCCGAGTGAGCAGACTGCCGCCGGAAGACAGGTCCTTGCCGAAGACCCCGACTGCCCCGGCAGCCTGGGCATTGCCATCAGCGAAGCGGTGGAAGATGCCGCGCACCGCAAGGACACCAATTACTCGCTGGGCAGCGTCCTCAATCACGTCCTGCTGCACCAGACCATCATCGGCCAGGAGGCCATCGCCCAAATGAAGCTCGCAGGGGCGTTCCCTGATATCGTGATTGGTTGCTGTGGCGGGGGAAGTAACTTCGCGGGATTGGCTTTCCCCTTTGTGCCGCTCAAGGCCGCCGGAAAACAGATACGGCTCATCGCGGTCGAGCCTGCGGCGTGCCCAACCATGACGAAAGGGGTCTATGCCTATGATTTTGGAGACAAGAGCGGAATGACGCCGCTGCTGAAGATGGATACCCTGGGGCACGACTTCATTCCGGTGGGCATCCACGCCGGCGGTTTGCGGTATCACGGCATGGCCCCGCTGGTCAGCCTGCTGCACCGCGAGGGCGTCGTCGAGGCGGTGAGCTATCTGCAACTGAAGTGCTTTGAGGCGGCCATAACCTTCGCGCGAGCTGAGGGAATCATCGTGGCCCCGGAAACTTCCCATGCCGTCAGTTGCGTGATTGACGAAGCTCTGAAGGCGAAGGAGGAAGGGAAGGAGAAAACCATCCTGTTCAATTTAAGCGGCCACGGCCACTTCGACATGGCGGCTTACGAGAAGTACTTCGCCGGTGAACTCGCCGATTACGAGTATCCGGAAGAAAAGATCAAAGAGGCACTGGCGCATCTGCCCAAGGCTTCTTGATTTTTCCCGCGTCAGTCTTACGACTTCCTTGCAGCGCATGGGCATCTCTCCGTGACCGTGGATTTGGTAGGTTCCTGTAGCGCAGGGCCCGCACTCCGGCCCTGCGGCACTTTCAGCGGTGTGGGTCCCTGCCGCGCCGCCAACAAGACAATCCGAATCCCCGACCCCGCCTCGAACCAAACAACCTTAGAACTTTCCCTCATCCGCGTCGTCAAAACCACGACGCGGTGGAAAAGCCGCAGGGCCGGAGTGCGGGCCCTGCGCTACATTTTCTTTTGCGCCTCCCCATGCGCTGCTGCGGGTTAACGATTTCCAGCTTGCCCTTGGATTCGAAAGCGCGAATCCGAGCGCCTAACGCGGACCCCCGCCCTTGGGGTCCGCGGTTCTTCAGTAGGAAAAACCCCAAATCTCAAAAATAGGAGGCTGCCCTCGGATTCGGGAGCGTAAATGTAAGGAAGAACCGCAGCCCGCAAAGACGGCGGTCTGCGCTACGCTTGCTTGCCGTTCTCACGGCGCGATGCCTTGAGGCCGCGCTCGCTCGAGGAATGGGAGCAAGGGCGCAGGCGCCCAGAAAGCGCGGTGCGCGCCTACTCGACGGTGATTGATCGAAACCCGGAAGCGGCGGAAAAAGCCCTCATGAACATGTTGTGAGATGCCAAGGGTATAATCGATGAGAAAACGCAACGGTCAGGACTGCGCTGACCGTGGCGAGCAATTCGGGAGATACCATGTCCATTCAAAATGCGCTGTGCACGAACTCTGCCTGCGACGTTTTTCTGCTCTACTATGCCACTATGCTGGACGGGACAGGCGAGCCACCTCCGCAGTTTTGTCCAAAATGCGGCTCTGGGGTGATAGACAAGTGTCCCCACTGCCACGCCGAAACTCTGGCGAATTGGCCCAGTCAGAACAACTGTCATAAGTGCGGAGAACGACTAAGATTTGATCCCGACCCGATCACCGGAAAAGTGAGCATTGTCCTTGACGATTAGCTGAGAGCCGCATTTTGTGCAGCGGGTAGCGCCAGTGCAGTTCTGACCGTGGCTTCTTCCCTTGACACGGAAGGCATCGCCTGCTGGAATAGTTTCCTATGAATCCCGTCCGCAGGGGGCTGGCGAGGCGGCGGGATGATTGACGGTGGTGGAGTTACAACAATTTTCCCTTGGACAAGGCAACGATAGCAGCATGCCCCATCCAGATTCACTACGTGCGGTTGCCGGTGGGGCGTTGGGCATGAGAAAAGCCCACGCAGGACTGGTCGCCGCGGCGACACCGCGGCCCGCTACGACGGCGCCTAATCAAACGGCGAGCTGATCTACCTGATTGGCTTTGCAAAACGTGCGAGCTATTTGGCGAAGGGTTATGTCGATGTCATTTCTTTTGCCACTGACCAAGGTAGTGCTTAAGGCACGACTGCTTTGGCCGATTTGGTTCGCCATAACTGTTACGGCAGCGGTCTGCGTGGCGAGGGTGGTCGGCCAGAGAGCAACTCCGATGGTCCGGGAGGCAGAAAAGGCTTCGATCATTCGAAGACCGCGATACGTGTGGTCGCGCGGTGCCGTGGTGGCGCTGGCGTTGCTGGCGCTTTTCCTGGTGTCCTATATCGTGCTGATATTGACGTGGGAGGACTTCGCCTACACCGACAACCACATGTTCACCCTTTTTACGCTCAAGGGCCGCGACATTGGACTGCCAATCTGGCCACAGAACGGACGCTTTTTCCCGCTTGGTCACCAGGAATTCAACCTGATACGTCACTTTACCAGTACGGTCGTCGGCTATCATGCCCTGCCCATCCTTCAGCTTTTGGCTTTGTGTGGCGTCCTGCTAATCCTTGACGACGAGTTAGGCATTACCGCACGTGCCGCCCTCACAGCTTTTGCTCTGGTTACGCCGGGCATTGTCACCAGCTTCGGTGGGTTGATTTATACAGAGCGGAACGTTGTATTTTGGCTCGCCTGTTCGCTGCTTTTCATAAAACGTTTCGAACAGACGCAAGTTACCGCATGGGCCGTGTGCGCGGTCGTTTCTGGTCAAATCATGATCTATTACAAGGAGACGGCATTTCTGCTGCTCGGGGGCTTGGCGGTAGGGAGGCTGGTATTGCGCTGCAGGAGCGCAGATCAAGCAGGGTGGGACTTCGAGCGGCTTCGGGACAAGGAAAGTCGCCTGGACCTTTGCCTGGTCTCTTTGGCGGTGCTGTTCTTGCTTAATTACGTTTTCGCAATGCGCCCCAACCCCCATATGCAGTATGCTCATGCCCATGCCGCTCCAGCGGCGGAAGTTGTTCTTGCCTACATAAAGCACGATTTGCTGGTTTGGCTGTTTGTGGCCTTAGTGCTGGGCAGGGCTTATCTGATCCTGCGACACAGGGTCCCGCCGTTGCCGCTGTGGGACGGATTGGCTCTTGGTGGCATGGCTTGTTTCACCTCCTACCTTTATCTCGGTATGTTTAGCTGCTACTACTTAGCGCCGGTGGACCTCATCGCAGTGCTGTACGTCGGCCGATTCGCAATTCTGTCCTGGGGACAGAGGAGTTTGGGCGGCAAGGTGGCCATAATGGCGCTTCTGGGTGCCGTCCTGTTTCAGGACGTCTCGCTTTCGGCTTTCCTAGTATTCGAGCGAAAGAACGTCATCCACGGAAAGGCTGAAATAGCCCGCGTGATTAAAGCGCAATGTCAGAGCGGTGCAGGAAATGCGCAGAGGGTCTTCTTTCCGTTTGCGAACCCGTACCGGATAATGGAGTTTGCCACTTACCTCAGCTATCGGGGTCTCTGTGTGGAAGGGGTTCCCGTTGAATCTGCCGGGCTGAACAGCGTTGCTTTGGTGAGCAGAGCTGTCGCGAAGGACGGCCCCTGTGTTGGATATGCGAGTCCCGTATGTCACGCCGGTAGTAGCCCTGACCCTGGCGATCTTGTGGTAGTACTGCCGGATGATGACGCGTCGCTCGCTAATACTACTGCGTACCTGAGCGGGGGAGAACTGCTGTTGTCCTATGAACCTCGTCCCCGCATGCCGCCATGGTTCAATCGCCTCGTCGGCCGTCTCCGTGTCGCCTCATTCGGGTTCCGGCACAAGATGCATCCTGATCGCTGGCTGCATGCGTCAGTGACTGCGTGGTAGTTCAGCGAGCTTAAGCGGTGCTCGCCGATCAGACCCCGCAAACCGCGGCGGTACGACGAACCGCGGCCATACTCGGGGTCGGTTACGAGGGTGCGCCCCAGTCCCGGTCTGATGTGGTGTTCTTGTGGGACACCACTGAAAGTGTTGGCGCTGGAAGTGTTGGCAAGTTGACAACTGGGGGTGTGGGAAGTATGATTCGAGCGCTTTGGGAGGCGTGGCATGCGTAATCGAGACCTGATTTGTGCTGCCCTTGTCTTGTCGTTTTTCTCGCCTCTTCTCAAGGCCCAAGACGCCAAGCCCTCGCCCATTCTCGCCACCCTGAAAGCCGAACTTGACCGTTCTCTCCAGACCCTGAAGAGCCAGCCCGTCCCGCCCTACTTCCTCAGTTACGAGATCACGGACGACCAGGTGGTCGAGGTAAACGCCTCCTTCGGCCAGATCACCAGCAGCGTTCGCTCACACAACCGGCAGTTGGACATCGACCTGCGCGTCGGCGACTACCGCCTCGATAACACCCATCTCGTCGCGACCGGTTTTCCCGAATTCAATTTCTTTGAAAGAATGGGCTTCATTCAGGTCCCGCTCGAAGACAATCCCGAGGCTCTCCGCAGCATCATCTGGTACAACACTGACAGGAAATATAAAGCGACGGTGGAGCAGTTCACTAAAGTGAAAACGGCGGTCCAGGTGGCGGTGTCGCCGGAGGATAAGTCCGACGACTTCTCGCGCGAACCCGCAGCCACCCATCTGGAAGAACCCTACACCTTGTCGGTGGATTCGAAGGTCTGGGAGGATAAGGTCCGCAAGTACACCGCTCCCTTTGCCCAGTACGGCAACCTCTACGAGGCCCAAGCTTATTTCAACGCCGACATCGAGACGCGCTGGTACGTGAACAGCGACGGTGCGCAGATCCAGGTGTCGCAGCCGTTTTACCGTCTTATGATTTCCGCTCTCAGCAAGGCCGACGACGGCATGGAGTTGCCTCGCTATGAGTCCTACTTCGCCTTCACACCCCAAGGCCTGCCCGACGATTCGGCCGTACTCCAAGATGTGGAGCGCATGATCCGCGATCTTCAGGCTCTGCGTAGTGCGCCCATCGTCGATCCTTACACGGGACCGGCCATCCTCTCCGGCCGCGCTAGCGGCGTCTTCTTCCATGAAATCTTCGGCCACCGCGTCGAGGGGCACCGCCAGAAATCGGAAGAGGAAGGACAGACTTTCAAGAAAAAAGTGGGGCAACCGGTGCTGGGGGCGAACTTCACCGTGTATTCCGACCCCACGTTGCGACGCCTGGGCAATGCCGATCTGGTGGGCGCTTATACCTACGACAACGAGGGCGTCAAGGCGCGCCGCGTGGTGGTGGTGGACCACGGCATTTTGAAAAACTTCCTGATGTCGCGCTCGCCCATTGAGGGTTTTCCGCGATCGAATGGCCACGGGCGCAAGCAGCAGGGATTCGCCGTTGTGGCGCGCCAGTCGAACCTGGTGGTGGAGGTCTCCGACCCCGTGACGCACGCCGACCTCAAGAGAATGTTGGTCGAGGAGATCAAGAAACAGAATAAGCCGTTCGGGCTCTACTTCCAGGACATCGAGGGCGGCTTCACGCTCACGGGCCGCTTTCTGCCGAACGCTTTCAATGTGCTGCCCGTTATGGTCTACCGGGTTTACCCCGACGGGCGTGAGGAACTGGTGCGCGGCGTAGACCTGATCGGCACGCCGCTCACCACCTTCAGCAAGATGGTGGCGGGTGACGACCAGATCGCCACCTTCAACGGCATCTGTGGCGCGGAGTCGGGCTCGGTGCCGGTTTCGGCGTCGTCGCCGGCTGTCCTGGTTTCACAAATCGAGGTGCAGAAAAAGGAGAAATCCCAGGAGCGAACGCCCCTCTTGCCGCCGCCCTTTTAAAGCAGAAAGCAGAAGGCAGAAAGCGCACGCCTTGGCCGTGCAGGCTTAGTTGTCGCACCCAGCGTAGCATCCCTCTCAGGAGGAACCGACAATGGAGAAGACAACCGTTCTTGCAAACCTCAGACTGACAATGCGGTTTAATGAGGCCACGGTGCAATGGCTCCGGCGCTTCTCTGACTCATGGGTCTCGAAGGAAGACGGCTCAGTCTTCCTTTCCGAATACGGTCGCAGTTGGGAGGCGTTATTCCTAGACGCCGCTAAACACGAGGCCCAAGCCTATTTCGCGGAGCGGGGCCTCCCTCAGGAGAGACTGCCATTTATCCAGGTCGGCGAACGGTATCGGGGATCGTTCATAATCGACGCTTACCTGGTCATGGCCGCGACGGTTAGCACCACCTACGCCGTCCTGAAGGCCATCTCAGAACTCCCGCAGCTTGCCGAGGGGCTTTCCACCGTCAAAGCAGCAGTCCAGAAACGGCTGGACCCGGTTCTCAACCGGGCCGTTCGACATCAACTGATACAGACCCTCAATCTAAGCGAGCCTAGCGGACCACGGCCTCGATTCCCTGAGCGGCAGACAGAGCCGCCTTTGCCCCCACCGACTGTCGTCGAGACGGACTTCATGCTTGACGCACGCCCCCTTGCGTCTCTTACCCCGGTTGTGAAGACTCACAAGGTCCATTTGTCGGTTGGCATTTCCCGCGATGCGTTTACTCTGGAGAACCTTGGTGACCAACCATTGCGAAACGTTCGCCTGGGCCTTTTCCGGACAGAAACCGAACGGAACCAGTGGTCCTATGCGGACTCATATATGGCTGGGTGTAATCTTCTCTCCGCCGGGCAGACCACTTCGAAAGAACTCCGGGAATTTAGGGACCGGCAGGGTAACCTAATGGATATGTCCGACGGAGAAGCAGCCTATGTCGATTCCTGGGTTCAGGACGATCACGGTATTTATCTCTTCCGCTTCTTTCTGGAAGCGGAGTGATTCATGACGCAGTCAGTCAGAGGAAGGGTACAAAGGTTAGGGACCAGGATAAGCGGCCCGGAGCATAACGGGTAGAAACCGAGGGAAGACGATGATGAAAAGCAAACCGAGGGAGATTTCGCCTTCTGCCTTCTCCCTTCTGCCTTCTGCTTTCCGCCTTCTGCCTTCTAGTTTCCGCGCCCGCCCGCGCCCAGGACGACGTGGTTCTGCGCGCCATGCGTGACGAACTGGCTCGCTCGATGCAGCAGCTTCAGCTCGAAAAGCTCGAGAGGCCCTACTTCATCGCCTACCGCGTGCAGGAGAAAAACACCGCCGAGGTGATGGCTTCCTTCGGGGCAGTCCTCACGAGCGCCTCCTATCGAAACCGCTTCCTTACGGTCGAGGTTCGCGTAGGGAGCCCCAAGCTCGATAACACCAACTTCCTTTCCATGTCTTTTCTCAATCGTGGCGGATTGGCGGGGGGCTTTGGAGGCGCCTCGCAGCTTCCGTTAGAGGCTGATTACAAAGAACTACGCCGTCAGCTCTGGCTGGCGACCGATAGCGTTTACAAGAAAGCGCTCGAAGACCTCTCCCGCAAGCGCGCCGCACTTCAAAACAAAACCGGCGCCGAAGAAATCCCCGACTTCAGCCCGCAGCCGCCCGCCACCATCACGGAGGCTCAAACGCCAGCGAAGATTGACGTCGCCCGACTGGAAACCTTGGCGCGCAGTCTCTCCGCGGTCTTCAAAGGGTCACCCGCCATCTTCACCGATTCCGCGCACGTGATGATGGAGCAGACGTATACGCGCTACGTCAACAGCGAGGGTACAACCTTCACGCGCAACACACCTGTTGCCAGCGTCGTGCTGCTGGCGGAAACGCAAGCGGCCGAGGGAGCGCCGCTGCGGGATTTCCTGACGGCTTACGGGCACTCGATCGACGACCTGCCCTCGGCGCGCGATCTCGAAAGTCGTGCCCTCGCTATGGGACAACGCCTTGAAAAGCTGCGTTCCGCAACCCTGGTGGATCACTATAACGGGCCGGTGCTTTTTGAGGGGCAGGCCGCAGCCGAACTGTTCAGCCAGGTGATTGCGCCCGCCTTGCTCGCCGGACGCCTCCCGCTGTCGGATACCCCCCAGTTCGGGCTATTCAGCGCGAGCCTGGAGAATCCCTATCAGGATCGCTTAGGCGGGCGCGTCCTGCCGGACTTCCTGAGCGTGGCGGATGATCCCACCCTGAGCCGGTATCAGGATGAGCCTCTGCTGGGTGCAAGCCGCGTGGACGATGACGGCGTACCCACACGACGCACCGTGCTGGTGGAAAACGGCACGCTGAAGACCCTGCTCGCCACGCGTGATCCCGTCACCGGGGTCACGCAAAGCACGGGGAGCCGCCGCGGCGGGACCGTTGCACCGAGTAATCTGCTCGTGACCGTGAACCAGGGGCTTCCTGAGGAGGCGATGAAAGCGAAGCTACTCAGCATGGTGCAGCAACGCGGAAAACCCTTCGGGATTGTCGTCGAGCGTTTGGCAAATCCTATGGCAGGCGAAGCCCAGGACATGATGATGTCCCTGATGAGCAGCGTAATGCCGGGGCAGGGAGGCGAGGGCCCCACCCGGCTCGCGCTCGTTGTCTACAAAATCTTCCCAGACGGGCACGAGGAGCTCGTGCGAAACGTGGCCATCGACGGCGTAACTACCGCCTCGTTCAAGGATGTTGTGGCGGCATCCGCGAGCTCGCTGGTTTACAGCACTCCCTTCCTTAGCATGAGGAACTCGATGTTCTCCATCTTCGCCGGCGGCTCGCCGGCGGAAGCCGCGGCGCCCCTGGTCTCCTTCGTTGTGCCCTCCCTGCTTTTGGACGACGTTACGCTGAAACGGCCAATGAAGGAGATCCCCAAACTACCCCTCTCATCCCGACCGGTAGGAGATTAACAGCGCGCTTCTCGGGCACTTGTGACGCCGAACCTCAGGGCGGCAGTTCTGCTCCTAACCACGTGCTCCGGAAGGTCACTCGAGGGGCGGGGAATCGCCAAGACAGGAAGCCGACTGTACGGCCGAGTTGTGTGGTCAGCCGCAGCCAACTTCCCAGATCGGGAGCGGACAGGCTTAGCAGTACCGCCCAAGCCACCTTGTCGGCCGGCTGGTCACCGCAGCTCTTCAAGTACTTCGTTCGAGAGGAACGTCATCGAGCGACCTTAGGGAAAGCGTCGGCATTCAGGACTCAAAATTGGTCCAGCTCCTGGTACCGCTTCTCAACGGTTCAATGACTCAATGAAACGACCACTCGATGCTCTTCTCTCCCCAGTCCCTGGCCCCCAGGCCCCTTCTGCCAACCGACCACTGGCAACCCGCTGCTAAGTCATGTTGACCACGAGGATTTTTTGCTCGGTCATCTCCTCGATGGCGTAACGCAGGCCCTCGCGGCCCAGCCCGGAATCCTTGACCCCGCCGTAGGGCATGTGGTCGATGCGGAAGGTGGGCACATCGCCGGCGATGACACCTCCCACCTCGAGCTCTTCATAAGCCTGGAACAGCAGCTTGGTGTCGCGCGTGAACACCCCCGCTTGCAAACCGTAAAGCGAGTCATTCACCCGCCGCACCGCCTCTTCAAAATCATCGTACGGCTCGACGGTAACGACTGGCGCGAAGACTTCACGGCAATTGACAAGCTGTTCGGGCCGGGTGCCGGTAAGGACGGTGGGCTCGAGCAACGGGCCGTTTCTCTTGCCGCCGCACAGGAGCTGTGCTCCCGCAGCGGTCGCTTCGTTTATCCATTCCTCCGCGCGCTGCGCGTCTGCCTCGCTGATCATGGGGCCGACGTCCGTCGCCTCCTCCAGGGGGTCACCCATGTTGAGCTTTTGAACGCGCGGCAGGAAGGCAGCCAGAAAACCGTTCATGACACTCGAGTGAACAAAGATTCGCTGCACGGAAATGCAGCTCTGTCCGGCGTAAGAAAAGCCTCCAGTTGAACACCGGTCGGCGGCATATTCCAGGTCTGCATCGTGATGTACGATCACACCTGCGTTCCCGCCCAGTTCAAGGGTCACACGTTTCTTCCCGGCTTTTTTCTTCAAGTCCCAGCCCACCGCCACGCTGCCCGTGAAGCTCAGGATTTTCAAGCGCTCGTCGGCAACCAGGCGTTCAGCGTCGCGGCTGGAAAGCGGAAGGACGTTCAAAGCGCCGGCAGGCCATCCCGCCTGCTCGACCAACTCAGCGAGAAGCAGCGAGGAAAACGGGGTCTGGGAAGCAGGTTTATGCACGATCGTGCAGCCCGTCGCCAGTGCCGGCGCCCATTTGTGCGCCACCAGGTTGAGCGGGAAATTGAACGGCGTGATGGCCGCGATCGGTCCCAGCGGGAAACGGCGAACCATGGCCCAGCGGCCTGCGGCGAACGCTTGGAGGTCCATGGGAAGCCATTCGCCGTATATGCGCGTGCTCTCTTCCGCAGCGATGCTGAATGTGAAGATAGCGCGTTCGACCTCTGCACGGGCGGTGCGGACGGGTTTCCCGGCCTCCAGCGCGATGGTCCGGGCGAAATCTTCTCGGCGGTCTGTGATGCCCTGCGCGACGGATCGCAGAATGCGCTGGCGTTCATAGGATGGGAGCTTGCGCGTCACCTCGAAAGCCCGCACGGCAGCTTGAATCGCCATCTCAATATGCGAGGTTTGCGGGCGAAACGTCGAGCCGACCAGGTGGTGGTCGAAAGGAGAGCGCACCACCAAGGCTTCTCCTTCTGAGAGCCATTGCCCGTTCAAAAGAAAGCCACGCGACATCGCTCGAGTGTCAGCAATGCGAGTCATCTCCTGCACCTCCCTTACTTTGGCGAACGAAGCGCCACTTCATACGCTTGCAGCAGCGCCTCCCGGTCGGTTTCCCAGTTAAAGTGCTCGACGATTCGACTTCGGCCGCGTTCGCCGAGCTCTCGTCGCAGGGATTCGGAATCCAACAAGGTGAGCACCTTCTCGGCAAAATCGACCGGGTCGCTCGGGCGAGCGTAGAGGGCTGCGTCCCCAGCAGAGCGGCGACCCTCCGTTAGTTCGAAGAGTACCACTGGCATTCCAAAAGCCATGTATTCGAGAATCTTGCCCATGGTGGACTTATCATTCATGGGGTTCAGGGGGTCAGGCGCCACGCCGACATCCGCTGTCGAGAGGTACTTGGCGAGTTCTTCACCGGGGATTCGCCCCGTGAAGTTAATCACCGACTGCAATCCTTTTTGAGCCACCAGGTCCTTGAGGTGCGGCAACTCGGTTCCCGACCCGATAAAAATGAAGAACGTGTCGTCGCGGCCTTTCTTTTTTACGATGTATTCGATCGAATCCACCCAGAGGTCGAGCCCATCTTGTGGCCCCATCACTCCGAGATACACAACCAGGAGTTTCTTGCCTTGTTTTAACTCCGGATACGCCGGCCCACGACGCATTTTTTCGGGTTCAGGGGTGACTCGCACGATAAAGACCCGCTCCGGCGGCATCCCGCCGCGTTGAATGGCTATTTCGCGGTAGGACTGATTCGTGGCCAGCGAAACATCCGCAGTCCAGAAGGTGGCGCGCTCAACAAAGCAAACCAGGCGGTAGAGGAAATCTTCCCGGCCAAACTTAGCCAGATAGAGTTCGGGGTTCAAATCCAGGTGATCGAAGATATAGCGCGCCCGGAAGAGCTTGAAGAATAGCCCGATCAGAAACATGATGTCCGGCGGGTTCCAGGTGTGAACGACGCGGAAACGGGTGCGAAAGTAGATTTTCAGGGCTAGATAAAGTTGTGCGGCAAGCGCGCCAACGTATTCCAGCAGGTAGCCTGCCGGTCCCGATGCCTCCCAAACTCCATAGCGGTAGATCTCGATTCCCGCGATTGTCTCAAAGCTCCGCTCGCAGCCCGCACCCTTGGGAGAAATAACGGAGACACGGTAGCCGGCGTCTCTCAAGGCGCATGCTTCTTGCCAGGCGCGGCGCACAAACGGGAACGGGAGATTTTCGATAATTATTAACACCCCGATTCGGTGGTCTCCATTCATGGTCTGTTCCTGTATGGTTCGAACTGCATCAAGTTGAGGCGAATTCGGATTCTAACATCTCACAAATCCTGCCGGAACTCGCCGTGTCGGACAACGTTTGAGTAGACTTGTACGATTTGCCTGGCGACATTCTCCATCGAAAGCGTGGCAATCCGCTCGCGCCCGCGAGTGCGCATCCCTCGACGACAGACCTCCACGATCTTTGCGGCCATCTCTTCGCAATCACGCGACACGAAATGGCAGCCTTCCGTTTGGCCGATCAGCTCGGCTGTGTCACCCACATCCACGGTAATCACCGGGAGGTTGGTGGCCATGGCCTCTTTGACCGTATTGGGAGAACCCTCGGATTGGGAAGCCAGGACCAGGACATCGGCAGCATTCATGTAGAGAGGCATGCGGGACTGAGGAACGGCGGAAACCCGGAGGATTTCTAACTCGGGGATGGCTTGCCGCGCCCGCCCCACGGCCGACTCAACCAAGTCAAAGCGCTTCTCTGGGCGCTGCGGGTCATAAGGAAACAGGACGAGTTTCTTTTGCGGATCAAGCCCCAGGGACCGCCTGGCTTCCGCCTGGTCTGCGGGTCTGAAGAGATCCAGGTCAACCCCGTTTGGGATTACCTGCGCCGCCTCGAGCTTCAACCGGCGTTTCAGTTCGGCAGTCTTGACAATGACCGCAGAGGCGAGGCGTGCCAGCAGGAAGCTCGAGACTTGGTAGAACCGGCCGAAAGCTGTAATGTGGTCGCTCCCCTTGAACTTCCCCGTGACGTCGAAGCCCATGAATGAGACGACGAGAGGGACGGAAATCTGACAGCGAGCCACCAGTCCGGATAAGCCCATGTGCGCGTGGATCAAATCGTAGCGATGGGTACGCAGCCGCTGCCACAATTGCAGAAGGGCGCGCAAATAGTTCCAGCGGGATTCGCGGCCATTGATGAAAAGTACGTCGTAATCCACGCCCAGGGACCGCAAGGACTCCATCTGGGCTTTCACGAAGCAACCGTAACTTGGGTCGGCTTCGTAAGGCCAGAGGTTGGCAACCACCAGGACTCGGTACAAAGTCATACAGCGCGGCACCGCCGCAACAATGGAGATTCTAACCCTTCGGAGAAGAAATCAGTAGTGCTGAAACGACGTATTCCTTCCGCGTGCCGCAGGTGAAACTCGTTTACAATGGACACTTAGCAATTGTACGCCTTTCGTCTTGGTACTGATCCTATGTGCGGATTCGCAGGGTTCGTGGGTTCGGCGCCGGAGCAGGAACTGCGGGCACGGGTTTGCCGAATGACCGACCAACTTGTTCATCGGGGGCCGGACGATTCCGGCGTCTGGGTTGACGCGGAGGCTGGCATCGCATTGGGACTTCGACGGCTGGCGATTGTGGACCTTTCTCCGGCTGGCCACCAACCCATGACCTCTTCCAACGGGCGCTACGTCATTGCCTTTAACGGCGAAGTCTACAACTGCGGAGAATTGCGCAAAGACCTGGAATCGCGAGGACACGGCTTTCGCGGCCACTCCGACACGGAAGTCATGCTGGAGGCGGTGAGCGAGTGGGGCCTGGAGGCGGCGGTCAAGAAATTCGTCGGCATGTTCGCCTTCGCCCTCTGGGACGGGCGCGAGCGGGTGCTACACTTGGTGCGCGACCGGCTGGGCATAAAGCCACTTTACTGCGGATTGGCGGATAGGACTTTCCTCTTCGGTTCGGAGTTAAAGGCACTCCGCGCACATCCTGACTTCGATCCGGAAATCAATCGCGACGCTCTCGCTTTGTATTTGCGTTACGGCTACATACCACAACCCTACTCCATTTATCGGGGAATCTGGAAACTGCCTCCCGGCCGCATTCTCAGCCTCAGGGCCGGAATGCAGACCTCCTTTGAGTTGTCGGGAACAGTTCTCTATTGGTCTGCCAAAGAGGTTTACGAGGACGGCGCCGCGAACCCATTCAGGGGCTCTGAAGGGGAAGCTATCGAGGAATTGGATCGGCTCTTACGGGAATCGGTTCGCCTGCGGATGGTCGCGGACGTCCCTCTGGGCGCCTTCCTTTCCGGCGGCATCGATTCTTCGACGGTGGTGGGATTGATGCAGGCGCAGAGCAACCGCCCGGTGAAGACGTTCACGATCGGCTTTCACGAGCAGGAATTCAACGAAGCGGCGCATGCCAAGGCAGTGGCTGCCCACCTCGGGACCGAACACACCGAACTGTACGTGACTCCGAAAGAAGCCATGGATGTCATCCCCAGGCTGCCGACTCTCTTTGATGAGCCTTTCGCGGACTCCTCCCAGATTCCAACTTACTTGGTTTCCGACTTGACGCGCCGCCACGTTACGGTGAGCCTTTCCGGAGATGGTGGCGATGAGCTGTTTGGAGGGTACCAACGATACAGCAATGCGCGCCAATTCTGGGGGAGTGTCAGATGGTTTCCACACCTCGCTAGAAAGGCCTTGGCTAGATTCATCCGAGTGTGTAAGCCCGCCACTTATGACCGACTGATCGGCGGGCTCGCTTCCATGCTTCCCCGGCTCGCACGCCCGTCTACGGTTGGCGAAAGAATGTACAGGCTGGCGGAAGTGCTCACGGTCAGGAATCCCGAGGAGCTTTACCGTCACTTGGTGTCTTATTGGAAGTCCCCGACTGAAATAGTGCTGAATGCCAAGGAAGCGCCCACCTCCCTGACCCAGCCTTCGGACTGGGCTCACCTGGCTGATGTCTCGCAACGAATGATGTTCCTCGACCTCGCCACTTACCTTGCGGACGATATTCTTGCCAAAGTTGACCGGGCCAGCATGGGGGTGAGCCTTGAAGCGCGAGTGCCGATCCTCGACCACAGGGTCGTAGAGTTTGCGGCCCGTGTCCCGGTCTCCATGAAGATTCACTCAGGCCAGGGGAAATGGCTGCTCCGGCAGGTGCTTTACAGGTATGTCCCGCGGGGACTGGTCGAACGGCCCAAGATGGGTTTTTCAGTCCCCATTGAAGACTGGCTACGCGGGCCTCTGCGAGATTGGGCGGAAGGACTGTTGAACCAGGACCGGCTGCGGAGAGAGGGATTTTTCCGCTCCGAACCGATCAGAGAACTTTGGGCGGAGCACCTTTCGGGGCAGCGGAATTGGCAGGGTCACTTGTGGAACGTTCTCATGTTTCAGGCCTGGCGGGAAAAGTGGGACTGAAAGCCTTTCGCTCTTTCTCGTACGTCGCTTAGAAAAACCACTGAATAGGCAGCGCACAATTCATAATTCAGAATGAGGATGCACTTGGAGTCTGGGCGTCCTTCAGACCTGGGCGCGCGGCTTTCGGCCCACACAGTTGATATAAGGAGAAGTCCAACGGTTCTGCCGGATACGTACGATGTGGTCATCGACGAACCACACGGCCCTGGATATTGCTGTGTGTGAACGGATTGTGAACCAGTAAAGAAGATGCTTTGGCCACCTTTCCAAGTTATAGACCTCTAAACAAATAGGTAAAAAATAGTCGCAGCTTTCGATCTCTAACCCCGCCTCCCGGTGAGCGGAAGCCAGACTCTCGCGACTAAGAGGTACATGGGCGTTGTACATTTCTCGATCGAGCAGCTTTTGATATTCTCCCAATATGCCGGTGAAGTTCGGAATGTCGGTGAATATTCTCCCTTCGGGTTTAAGCAACCTCGCCATGGCCCGCAGAGCTTCCGCGGTCCGCTCAAAATGTTCTACAACACCGAAGGAAATCACGACATCAAACCGCCCGATGAGCTGTGCCGGAACTGAGAATAAATCCGCGCAATAGACCTCGCCTTTAACTCCTTCTCTCTCCAGAATCGTGCGAGCCCGATTGCACCCCATTTCAGAGCGATCAATTCCGGAGACCCTAAAACCAAAGTGTTTCGCAAAATAGGGCAAATAAACCGACTGAGCGCACCCAACCTCAATCAGCTCCATTGAAGAGGTGTCGCAGGCTTCAAAGAGTCGCTCGAAGTAGTGATGAAATTTCCTGACCACATAGTTTTTGAGGCCAGGGCGATGAGGATCGATGGAAGCGGGCAGGCGGCTCCTTTTCCACCAGTCCTCCCAGAATTCTGCACCTGCTCTATCGCCACCGGAAGTCTCGCCGTCTTTCGTTTCTGTCAATTTCCCATCACCCCTAACAAAATGGTATCACGTTAGAATTCATAATTCACAATTGCCGCGGCCCCCAGTCCCTCGCACCTGACACTCGCCACCTGACACCTGGAGCCTGTTCTCCCACCCTTACGCCTCGAGTATTTCCTCGTAATCTCGCGCCAGCGTCTTCACGTCGAACCGGCTAAGAAAAGCGCCTAGTCTTTCGTCTGGCTGCAGTCCTTTGGCTGCAAAGTCGACGGCAGAGACGATTCCTTCTGCCAAGGCCTTCGGGTCAGAAGGCGGGACCAGCCGGGCCATAGGACAGTTGCCAAGTATCTCCCGTAGCGCCCCTGGACAGTCAGAGGCCACTACCGGCGTCCCTACAGCCAAGGCTTCGATCACGACCAGACCGAAGGCCTCGAAACGCGAGGGGAGCACCAATAGATCGGCGTGCTTGAGGTAAGGATAGGGATTGCGCTGAAATCCAATAAGGTGAACGGCCTCATTCAAGCCTAGCCGTTCCCGTTGCGCCAAAAGGGCTGGCTTGAGCTCCCCTTCGCCAAGAATCGTAAGGTGCGCACCTGGAATAGCGGCACGCACCAGTGGCATGGCGTCGAGGAGTACGTCGAGTCCCTTCTCTTTCGATAATCTTCCTGCGGCGACGAGGTGGGGACCATTGCCCTCGTAAGGATTGCCGGTCGCGTTTGCCAGTTTCCTCCCCAACTCGATATCAACAGGGTTATAGATACGTACCAGCTTGCGCCGAGGGACGCGGAACTTATCCGCCAAGTCGTTGAGGACGTAGTCTCCCACGCAGATTACCTTGTCCGCCCGCGGGTAAAACTGCCGATAGAGCCAGTTCCAGAGCAAAGGGTGCTTCCGGCCTTGCGTGTTTTGAGCGCTGGGCGAAGAATCTTCCCGTATCAGCAGGCGCAATCCGGGCGGCAGGAAAGGCCTTGATAAGACCGTGGCCAAATTCAGCTCGCACATGGCTGAATGTATGGCGTGGGGCCTCAACCTCCAGGTTAAACGAATGATGCCCCGGAAGGCGTGTCGTACCCGTTTGGCTTTCAGATCGTGAAGCGGGACATCGGCCGGTACTTCCTTCAAATAGGGGCCAACCGCCTCGAGCAAAGCCAAATGGGGCTCGAAGCGCGTGCGGTCCAGGTGCTGAAGGAGCGTCACAATCACTCGCTCCGCGCCCCCGCCGCCGAGGGTAGGCATGAGGAACAAAACTCTTTTGCGCACTGATTTCATCGCAAGGGCCTTCGCCGGTTTTCAACTTTCAGCCTGAGGAGTCTGCCACGGCGGAACATAGCCCTTGAGAGTTCTCAGACTTTTCCGTCGCCCACTTCCCGCATCCAATTCCTGGTCCACTCCAGCGCCTCAAGATTCAAGTCGCAGATGCAGCTAGCCAGGAAAATCATCCCTTCGATCCGCCCCTTACGAAGCCACTCCAGCCCAAGCTGGCACTGTTTTTGCATTGGCAACTTGACGTCCCCTGTAGACCGTAATTAAGGGTTTCTTCAATGATAGCGTTCACGAATGAAGTCGGCGATACCTGCGTAAGCGCGCGTGAGCGTCGGCTCATCCGGCAGGAAGACAATGCGGAAATGGCGCGTCTCTGGCGCCTGCCCAAACCCGCTGCCGTGCACCACAAGAACCTGCTTTTGGAGCAGCAGGTTGCGCACGAAGTCCTCATCGCTCTCCGGAATTTCCAGCCGCGGAAAGGCGTAGAAAGCCCCCAGAGGTTTCACGCAGCTTACCCGCGGAGTGGTGTTGCACCATCGCAGGGTGAGGTCGCGGCGGCGGCGCAGCTTCCGCCGCACCCCCACCAGATGGTCTTGGGGGCCCTCAAGCGCCGGACGCACGGCATACTGTTGAGGATGGTTGGAGCAAAGCCGCGCCCGCAGCAACTTGTGGACTCCCTCGAGGTAAGGCTTCAGAGCTGATGCAGGGCCGCTCACCACCGCCCAACCCACGCGCCAGCCCGGAGCCAGATAAGCCTTGGAAAGGCCATTGAACGTCACCACAGGAACGTCGGGGGCCAGCGCGGCAATCGAGGTGTGCGGTCGGTCGTCGTCCAGGATCAACTTGTCATAAATCTCGTCGGCGAAAATCAGCAGGTTGTTCTGTCGGGCAAGTTCCGCGATCCTCTCGAGGGTCTTCTGCGAGTAAACCGCCCCCGTAGGGTTGTTGGGATTGATGACGACGAGGGCGCGCGTCCCGGGAAAAATCCGGGTGGAAATGTGTTCCAGGTCGGGCTCCCAGCCGTTCGCTTCGTCCAGCATGTAGGGGTTGAGGGGGGCGCTGACCTTCGCCAGCACCGCCGAGTAGAGCGGATACTCGGGGCTGGGCGTCAGAACGTTTTCGCCCGGGTTAAGGAGCGCCGCGAGGCAAACATCCACTGCCTCGCTCACGCCGGCGGTCATGAAGACGCTCTGAATGTTGCGGATGCCTTTGCGCTCGGCCTCGGCGCGCGCGGCAGCCACCGCTTCCGGTACTCCCAGCGAGGGCGCGTACCCATCCAGCCCATCTCGCATCGCCTTCACCACGGCCTGGATCAGGTGAGCCGGCGTGCGAAAGTCGAATTGAAGCGGGTCGCCGATGTTGAGCGGCAGGATTTTCTTGCCTTGGCGCGCAACCTCGTCGGCCAGCACCGCCAGGTCGCGGATGGCGTAACGAACCTGCGCCAGGCGCGTGGCCGCGAGCACTTCCCGGATTTTGTTTGCAGGAGCCGCCATAGTCAGACCTCCTTCACCGCGCCGTGTTGTCTTAGTTTGGCTCGTGGCGCTGGCCCCGCAGGCGCGGGACCGGCACTTGCCGACCCCGCGCCTGCGGGGTCGGCGCTACCTACCGCTCTCCCCACTTGAGCTTTTGCTGAAGAATTCTGAAGTAGTCCTTTTCGGGGGACTGGATGAGTTCCACGTAAGAGTCCGCTTTCTTCAGGCGCACCCGGTCTTCGCTATGAGTGGCGATTCCGACCTGGCCGTCCACGGTGAGGTAGGCCGCTTCGCGCTGGGTCGTCACGGCTATTTCAATGCTGGCGGTGTCGGGAAGGACGAGGGGACGGTGTGTTAGCGTGTGCGCGCAGATGGGAGTTACGATAAACGCCTGCACGTTCGGCATGGTGATGGGACCGCCCGCGGCAAGGGAATAAGCGGTTGAGCCGGTGGGCGTGGAGACGATCAACCCGTCCGATTTATATGAGGAAACGAACAGGCCATTGACACGCAGCTCAAAATCCAGGATGCGGGAGATGGCGCCCTTGTTCAACACCGCGTCGTTGAGCGCCAGGAAAGAGGTGATCACCTCATCGGCGCGGATCAATGAGCCTTCGATCTGCACGCGCCGCTCGCTATGGTACTCACCCCGCAACACACCTTCCAGGGTTGGGTAAAGCTCCTCCTGGGTAATCACCGTCAGGAACCCCAGGCCGCCGAGATTGACCGCCAGGATGGGTATCGGCTTCCGGTTCAGCGCCCGCGCCGTAGCCAGAAGCGTTCCGTCGCCTCCCAGAACCATCAGCAAGTCCACCTTGCCGGGCATTTCGTTGCGCGTCAGGCAGGGTTCGGAGGTGTCGATAATTGCTCCCGTTTCCCTGTCGATACACACTTCGATGTCGCGTTCGCGCAGCCACTTGAGGAGCGGTGGCACAATTTCACGGATCTCGAGCTTCTTCGGCTTTGAAACGATCCCAATCTTCTTAATGGTCATTAGCGTGAGGTCCTACGCGGCCGGCATGGAAATTGCCGATTTTCGATTCCCGATTGACAGCGGCACCATTCGCCACACCGCTCTTTCAATCGACAATCGGCACTCAGCAATCGGCAATCAACGGGCAGTTATTCTAGCCGGATTTTCGCCAAACTGCATGCAGGAAATACTCGAGGTTTCCCTCGGCGCCCGGCAGGATGCTTTCAGCCTGGGCAAGATCGCGGAAGCCGAGCTCCAGCAGCTTGCGGGAGACCTTAGCCACCGCTTCCTGGCGAAGCGCCGGCTCGCGCACGATACCGCCTTTGCCCACCTGCCCTTTTCCGACTTCGAATTGCGGCTTGACCAGCACCAGCACATCCGCGGGCCTTTCAAGCAAGGGCGGCAGCGCCGGAAGAATCAGCGTTGCCGAGATGAAAGAGACATCCATCGTCACCAGTTCCACGCGGGCGCCGATCACGTCAAACTTCAGATTTCGCGCGTTCGTTTTCTCGAGCGAAACTACACGGGAGTCACGGCGGAGTTTCCAATCCAGTTGATTGGTGCCAACATCGACGGCGAACACACGGGCGGCGCCCTGCTGCAAAAGGCAGTCCGTGAACCCTCCCGTTGAAGCGCCTATGTCCAGGCAGATTTTCGCCTCAGGATTGAGGCGGAAATGCGCCAGTGCGCCTTCCAGCTTCAGCCCCCCACGGCTCACGTATTTGAGCGGTTCGCCAACCAGGCGAAGCTCTGCCTTCGCGCTCGTCAAGACCCCACATTTCTCCACCTTCTGCTCGTCCACCAGCACTTGACCCGCAAGGATCATGGCCTGGGCCTTCTGGCGCGACTCTGCCAGCCCTCGCTCAACCAGCAGCCGGTCCAGGCGGATTTTGTCGGGGCGCTCGTTTCGCATCGCTGAAAAAGAGTACCGCCAAGCTGTGCACATCTGCAACCCCGGCGCCGATTGCCCCGGTGAGAGGCGTGCGTTTTCCTGCTCTACCCGCCAAGGCACGCTTTCAGCCCTCAGCTATCGGGTTTCAGCACGCTCGCTGAAAGCTGATGGCTGAGAGCTGACGGCTTCAAGGAGGTGATCGCGGAGCCACGTACCGTCTGGTGCGTGGCGGGGTACGGCTTCCCGCGCTCGCACCGCACAGGTCATGTAGGGGGGCGTGGCGATGGAAGTCACGATCAAGATCAGCGTGACCACTATCATCCGCCGGAAGCTTGCCTCCGGCAACTGACCTTGCAAGCTCGGGACTCGCGGCTAACATCCTTTCTTTTCAATAAGATTCCCGGCTACGATGAGTAAATACCTGTGGTTTCTATAACATACAAGCTTCGTCCTTGGCTGCTGAAAACCGACCCTTTGTTTTCAGTAGAGTCGAGGGTAGGCGCGGTAGCGACTCGGGCGTCGCCCCGTTTCCCATCCCCGCTCATCGAACCGGACGTGCGGATTT
>Ga0326727_10004966_pt1 | contig 38748 bp, 39 predicted proteins | sample MB2enrmetagenome_FD_207643 | JGI IMG/M metagenome (GOLD analysis project Ga0326727, IMG submission 207643) | Lab enriched peat soil microbial communities from McLean, Ithaca, NY, United States - MB29MY | ecosystem: Environmental > Terrestrial > Soil > Wetlands > Peat | place: USA: New York...
TTGCCACCTCCAGCACCAGGCATTGCCGCGTGAAGCTGTCGATGACGCCCAGGACGCGGAGCCGCTGCCCGGCAGCCGTCACGTCGCTGGCAAAGTCCAAGGCCCATTCCTGGTTAGGCGCCGTCAGCGCGGGCCGCGGCTGTAAGGTGCGACACAGATGCTTGCGCTGCGTGCGCTTCACGCTCAGGCCCAGCTCGCGATACACGCGCTGCACCTTCTTGTGGTTCACTCCCATCTCCCTGTGCAAATACAGATGCAACCGCCGGTAGCCAAAGCGCGGGTGCTCACGCGCCAGTTCGCGTAGCCGTTCCTGAACGGAGCCGTCGTCTCTCCGGCTCCGGTACCGCCCACTCGACCTCGGCACTGCCATCAGCTCGCAGACGTGGCGCTCGCTGGAGGAGAACTCCGCCAGCAAGCGCCGCACTTCTGTCCGACGTTCTACGAGCCCAGGGAGTTTTTTCGGATCACCGACTGCAACATGTCCTTGTCGAGACTCAACTCGGCAACCAGCTTCTTGAGCCTTGAGTTTTCATCGCGCAGGTGCTTGACCTCTTCGGCCTCGCTGACCTCCATGCCCCCGTACTTCGCCTTCCAGGCATAGATGGTGTGCTTGCTGACCCCTTGTTCCCGGGCCACATCTTCTGTCGCGCGACCCGCCTCTACCTGCTTCAGCGCAGCGATCATCTGCGCCTCCGTGTGCCTGCTTCGGCTCATCTGTCCTTCCCCTTTCCTTCGTCCAAATCGTAGTCCAAACTGGACGGATTTAGGGGGTCAGGTCAGCAGCGGCATCGGCGCCACGCCGGTTCATCTCTTCTTGGGCATTTTGCGCTGTGGCGAGTGTAGACCGCAAGCATGATGCTTACAATTCAGCACTGGTACAAATCTGGTACAAATCCAAGCCCCGTCTTTTTTCCACAGACTACATATATGATTCTAATGGTGTTATTCTTGGTGGAGGCGGCGGGAGTCGAACCCGCGTCCGAAATCGCTGTCAGCCAGGAGAGTCCATGCTCTGTCCGCTTCCGAAGATTTCGCGCCGGGCGCTCAGAACGGACAAGATGCGCCAGAAGCTAGTCCGATGATCTCGCGCGATCGGCACGGACCGAGCCGCTCACGCCAGCCTACTGTGCGACGCCCGCTCACGGCCCATAGGCGAAGCCGTGGAAGACGGCAGCTTAGTTAATTAAGCTGCAAGTGCCAGATTGTCGTTGGCAACTTTTGTTTTGCAGGCGATTACGGGTGCCCACACCCCGACATGCCTCCCAAGCCGCAATCGATCCCGTCGAAACCGTGACGCCCCCACAAGTGCCGGCTCTCCACTGGCTAACCGGAGCCCGGCATTGGGTGCGAGCCGGTGCAACTGGCTCGTGCTGCATGGTTCCATTCTACGCCAATTCCGATTTCGCCGCGGGAGAGTCTACTGCTTCTCCAGGTCGATGGACTCGTACTCGCGGCGGTTGACGGCTTCGCGAATCTGGGCCGGGGTCTTGCCAGCCCTGGTCTGAGCGTAGGCGAAGAAGGCCTCTTTGGCGCAGGTGGAGCACTCGGTGCCGTGGGCGTTCTCGAAGCAACTGCGCAGGCTGGTATGGCCGAGAGCGCGGTCGCAACGGCAGTAGCAAGGAAGCTGGTAGAGCACGTTGCCGATCATGGCCGCCTGCTTGTAGACCTTGATCTGCCACGGATACTGGAAGTGCTCCCCGGTGAGCTGGCTGCCGGCCAGGATGGGCGGCAGGGCGCTCACCTTGAGCGGGGCGGAGGGGTGATAGGCGGGAACATCGTCGGCCGGGTTGGACCATTGGGCATAACTGGCCGCGGTGAGGATTACGGCGGCCACGCCCAGAACCCAGCGGCGCTCGAGCAGACTTCTCATGGCGAATTCCCTCTAGCTCATTGTAGACGGAAATCGGGGTGAACCGGTAGCGAAGCGGCAAAAGCGACAGGAGCGGCGCGCCGCAGCCAACCTCGCGGGCCCCCCAAAAAAGACGGCACGAACGTTCAAGCTGTTCGTGCCGGGAGGCCAGTGACGCAACTTTCTTCCAGCTTCGAAGCGGTAAGCTCTACCGGCTCCTTCACTGGAATATATACACCATAGCATAGATTCGGTAGAAAGCAAATACAAAAATCGAAATTATTTTTGGGGGTCCAACAACCTATCGTTTTGCGAGTGCGGAGCATCTAAAACCCAGCTTCCCTTTGACGCACATTGCAGCGGCGGTCGCGGGTAAGGCCCATCAGAAACATGACAAGCTCTTTGGAATCTTCAACTTCTCCCACTTCGCAAACGGCTGGCTCTGCGTCGCCAGGCTGGCTCAAGCTGGGGTTCGTCGCCGCCGCATCGGTGCTTGCCGGGGGACTGGCGGCTGCCTGGCGGTGCCGAAAAGCCCTCACAGAGCTCCATCAGGCCGAAGAAAAGCCCTCGGATTCACATTTTGGAACCTCTGGGGATGGTCCAGCGGACGAAGCCTGATTGCCTAAGGGCGGTAAAGCTGCCGCGCCGTCAGGCCAGAGCGAAACCAGAGTTGGTGTGGCCTGGCGAGTTCAGCGCCGGGTCGCCGCTTCCTGGTGGTCGCGTCGACTTGAGGGTTGCGGTTTCGGGATACTGCCACTCTGGTTTCGCTATAGCCGGTCTGCCCCGGCGGCCAGATCGAAGTCTTTGCCGGTCAGGCCGCCTGCGTCGTGTGAGACCAGGGCGAGCCGGACCCGGTTGTAGCGGATGTCGATATCCGGATGATGGCCGGCCTCCTCGGCCATGCCGGCTACCTTGTTGACAAAAGCCATGGCTTCGGGGAAGGTCTTGAACTGGAAGGTTCGCACCAGTTCACCGTGCTCGATCCGCCAATCGGGGCGGGCGGTCAGGCGGGAAGCGATTTCTGCTGGAGAGAGAGTGGTCATGTGGGCTCCGGGGAAGACAAGTTGGCGCTTCTAACTGCTTCAGATGCGGTGTTCCAGCTCCGGGGTGCAGCGGGCGCAATAAATGACCGGACTGCGGCGCTGGCGCTGCACAGGGCCTTCGCCGGGCGCGATAGGACGGCCGCCGCCGGCGCGCTTTGCGCGGGGTCAAGGCGCCCGCTACAATCTGGGAGTGCTCCAGCGAATCTGCGTCTTTTGCGGCTCGAGTTTTGGCTCCCGGCCGGCCTACCGGGAGGCTGCTGAAACCGTCGGGCGGCTGCTTTGCCGGCGCGGCATCGAGCTTGTTTACGGTGGCACCAATGTCGGTCTGATGGGCGTCTTGGCGGATGCCTGTCTCGGCGGCGGAGGAAGCGTCATCGGCGTGATTCCGCAGGCTCTCGTCGACAAGGAGCTGGCGCACGGCGCACTGACGGAACTGCGCGTCGTCAGCTCCATGCACGAGCGCAAGTCCGTAATGGCGGACCTCTCCGATGCCTTTCTGGCGCTGCCCGGAGGCTATGGCACCTGGGACGAACTCTGCGAGGCGCTGACCTGGACTCAGCTTGGCATCCAGCGCAAGGCTTGCGGCTTGCTCAATGTGAGCGGATACTACGATTCCTTTCTCGAATTCGCCGACAGAGCCGTCTCCGAGGGGTTTCTTCGCGATGTCAACCGTGGCCTGCTGCTATCGGACGACGATCCCGCACGCCTGCTCGACCGGCTCGCAAGCTATTCGCCTCCGGTGGTCGACAAGTGGATTGGCCGGCCAGTGCGCTGAGAGGGCCAAGCGTGGCGTCCTTTCCGTTTGGCGTATTGATCCTGCAAGAGGGATTTGGGTTGGTGCGCGTCCGCGCCCGATTGAGCAGGGCAAGACTCCAAAGGTGTCCAGAATTCGTACACTCTTGAGAAAAAGAAAGACATTTGCGCCCAAATCCGTTAGAACTTTCTTAAGTGACGACCCAAGAACCCACCCCCACTTCCAAGCCGGACGTCTCACCCAGCGCTCCCCGCTTGGCGCAGAGCCTCGGCCTGTTCAGCTCCACCGCGCTGGTGATCGGCTCCATGGTCGGCTCCGGCATCTTCATCGTCGATGCCGACATTGCCCGCGGCACGAACTCCCCGGCGCTCTACCTGGGTGCGTGGGTGGTGACGGCTGTGCTGACCATGACCGCCGCGCTCAGCTACGGCGAGCTGGCGGCCATGATGCCCAAGGCCGGCGGCCAGTACGTCTACCTGCGTGAGTCGCTGGGGCCGCTGTGGGGATTTCTCTACGGCTGGACGCTCTTCCTGGTCATCCAGACGGGCACCATCGCCGCCGTCTGCGTGGCCTTCGGCAAGTTTCTCGGCGTCTTCTTCCCGGCTGTCTCCACCACTCACTGGCTCTGGCACATCGCTCATGTTCCCGCGCTCAAGCTGGGGCCCATGGTGCTGGGCAATATGGAGATCGGCGTCAGCACGGCAAACCTCACCGGCATCCTCATCGTCGTCTTTCTGGCCGTGGTGAACATCTTCGGCGTCAAGCTGGGCGCGCTGATCCAGAACATCTTCACCACCGCCAAGGCGCTCTCGCTCGCCGGCCTCATCCTGCTCGCCTTCACGGTCGGGCGCAACGCCACGGCCTGGGCGGCCAACTTCGGCCCCGGCTGGAGCCAGTTCTGGAAGAATGCCGGATGGAGTTCGCTGCATCCCGTGCAGGTGGGCGTGGGCGGTCCCACGGTGCTGGTGAATCTGGTGGTGATTCTGGCCGTGGTGCAGGTTGGGTCGCTCTTCTCAGCCGACGCCTGGAACAACATCACCTTTACCGCCGGCGAGGTGAAGAACCCGCGGCGCAACATCCCGCTCTCGCTCGTTCTGGGCACGGGGTTCGTGCTCACGGTTTACTTGCTGGCGTCGCTGGCCTACATTCTCGTGCTGCCCATGCACGGCGATCCCAACGGCGCCACGGTGATGGCGCGCGGGGTGCAGTTCGCCGCCGAGGACCGCGTGGCCACGGCGACGCTGGAGCAGATCTTCCACTCCGGCGGCGCTCGCCTGATGGCCGCGGCCATTCTGATTTCCACCTTCGGCTGCGCCAATGGAATGACGCTGGCCGGGGCGCGCGTCTACTACGCCATGAGCCGCGACGGGCTCTTCTTCTCGTCTGTCGGCAAGCTGCATCCGCGCTACAAGACGCCCGTGGCCGGGTTGCTGGTGCAGGCCGCCTGGACCATCGTGCTTTGCGTCTCCGGCTCTTACAGCCAGTTGCTCGACTACATCATCTTCGCGGTGCTGGTCTTTTACATCCTCACCATCGCCGGCCTGTTTGTGCTGCGCTTCAAGCGGCCGGACGCGCCGCGGCCCTACAAGGCGCTGGGCTATCCCGTGCTCCCGGCGCTCTATATCGTGATGGCCGCCTGGATATGTATCGTATTATTGCGATACAAGCCGCAGTACACCTGGCCCGGCCTGGCATTGGTGCTGCTCGGCATTCCGGTTTATCTCTTCTGGTCGCGGCGGTCCGGCACTCAGGCAGCCAGGCTCAAGGCAAGTTAGAATCAATCTCATCTCAACCGCAGAAAAGGAAGTCCCTCACTCATGCCCAGGCTGCTCCGTATCAAACCCATGTCGATGCTCAAAGATGAGGCGGTCGAAGAGGGCGAACACACGCTCAAGCGGTCGCTGGGTGCAACCAACCTCATCACGCTGGGAATCGGCGCCATCATCGGCGCCGGCATCTTTGTGCTTACCGGCCAGGCCGCCGCGTTGCACGCCGGTCCGGCCGTGGCGCTCAGTTTTGTTCTGGCGGGTGTCGTCTGCGCCTTCGCCGGGCTGTGCTACGCCGAGTTTGCCTCCATCATTCCCATCGCCGGCTCGGCGTACACCTACGGCTACGCCACGCTGGGCGAGTTCGTGGCCTGGATCATCGGTTGGGACCTCGGGTTGGAGTACGGATTTGGCGCGGCCACCGTGGCCTCCGGCTGGTCGGGATACTTCAACAGCCTGCTCCAGCAGTTGGGTATCTATCTTCCGCCGCGGCTGACCGCAACTCCGGGAACCGTTCTGGTCTTCTTTCACCAGCGATGGCTGCCCTTGACCGCGTTGCCGCCGGGAACCGATTCGAGCGGCCTGCCGCATGTAACCGCGCTCTTCAACTTGTTAGCCATTCTGGCCATTCTGGCCGTCACCACAGTCCTGGTGATCGGGATCAAGGAGTCGGCCAACCTGAACACGGCAATTGTCTTCATCAAGTTGGGCGTCGTGGGCATATTCCTAATTCTGGGCGGGTACTTCCTGCTCCGCCACCCGGCGTTGGCCGCAGCCAACTGGCATCCCTTTATTCCGCCCGCTGACAGCCACGGCAACTTTGGCTGGAACGGCATCCGCCTGGGAGCGGCATCCATCTTCTTCGCGTACATCGGCTTTGACGCCGTCTCCACAGCGGCCCAGGAGGCGCGCAATCCGCAAAAGGACATGCCGCTGGGCATCCTCGGATCTCTGGTCATCTGCACCATCCTCTATATCCTGGTTTCCACCGTGCTCACCGGTTTGGTGAACTACAAGTCGCTCAACGTCGCCGATCCGGTGGCGCTGGGAATTGACGCCACAGGCGTGCGCTGGGGATCGCTGCTGGTCAAATTCGGAGCGGTCTTCGGGCTGGGAACCGTCATGCTGGTCATGCTGCTCGGCCAGTCCCGCGTCTTCTTCTCAATGTCCAAGGACGGCCTGTTGCCCAAATGGGCCTCGGCCATCCATCCCAGGTTCCGCACCCCGTGGATATCAACCATTGTCGTCGGCCTCGTAGTAGCCGTCCTGCCGGCCTTTTTGCCCGTTGACCGCCTTGCAGAACTGGTCAACATCGGCACCCTGCTGGCCTTCACCATCGTCAGCGCCGGAGTGTGGGTTCTGCGCGTCCGTCACCCGGACCTGCATCGGCCCTTCAAAACGCCGTTTGTTCCGCTGGTGCCCATCCTGGGCATTGTCTCGGCCATCTACCTGATGACCGGCCTCCCGAAGATAACCTGGGAGGTCATGATCGGCTGGCTGCTCTTTGGGCTGCTGATCTACTTCGGTTACTCCGTCAAGCACAGCAAGGTGCAGGCGCTGCCAACGGCGCAAGAGGGCGACTGACCGGGGAACGGCACGGACAACAAATGGAGTCGCATGATAAAGTTTTAGAAACCCAAGAGCAAGGATGCGACCGGAATTGATGCGACCAGAATTTGCTGCGTTTCGCAATCGCCCCGATGTTTCCGTTCTGATCGTCGGCGGCGGCATCAACGGAATCGGATTATTTGACGAATTGGCGCTGCAGGGAATCGACGTGCTGCTGGTCGAGAAAACCGATTTCTGCGCCGGCGCCAGTTCCGGCATGACGCGTATCATTCACGGCGGCCTCCGCTATCTGGAGAATGCGGAGTTCCGCCTGGTGCGCGAGTCGCTGCGGGAACGGAACCGGCTGCTCAGAAACGCGCCCCACTACGTCAAGCCGCTGCCTACCACGATTCCCATCTTCAACTGGGCGTCGGGGATGGTTCCCGCCATTCGAAATGTTCTGGGATGGCCCACCAAGCCGGCCAATCGGGGAGCGCTCCTGATCAAGACGGGGCTGACAATGTACGACTTTCTCGCCGGCCGCAAGTCTCCCATGCCGCGCCACCGGTTCCGCTCCAGGCGCGCGGCGCTCGCGCTGCGGCCCGCTTTGAATCCCGAGGTGATCTGCACCGGAACCTATTACGATGCCAAGATCACCTATCCGGAGCGGCTATGCCTGGAACTGGTTGACGACGCTGAAGCGGAGTGTTCCGGGGCGCACGCGTTGAATTACGTCCGGGCGGAGAGCGCGGCGGGCGGGGCGGTGACGCTGCGCGACGAGGTCTCCGGCGAGAGCTGCGAGGTGAGGCCGAAGGTGGTGGTCAACGCCACGGGGGCGTGGATCGACTTTACCAACCGCGCGATCGGGCGCGAGAGCGGGTTCATCGGCGGAACCAAGGGCTCCCACATCGTGCTCGACCACCCTGAACTGGCGGCGGCGACCGGGGACGACATGATCTACTTCGTCAACCGCGACGCCCGCATCTGCATCTTTTATGTGGTCGATGGCAAGGTTATCGCCGGCGCCACGGATATTCCCACCGACGATCCGGATGCGGCCTGCGATGAAGGCGAAGTGGATTACCTTCTGGAGTCCCTGCGCCTGGCCTTCCCATCGATCCGCGTGGACCGCTCGCATGTGGTCTTCCGCTTCTGCGGCGTGCGCCCTCTGCCGCGCAGCAATGCCCTCACGCCGGGCCAGATCAGCCGCGACCACAGCTTCCCGGTGCTGCCCGCGGGCAACGGAATCGACTTCCCCGTCTACTCGCTGGTGGGCGGAAAATGGACCACCTTCCGCGCGCTCTCCGAGCAGGTTGCGGACGAGATTCTGCGCGTACTGGGCCGGCCGCGAGTGCACAGTTCGGCCGATCGTCCCATTGGGGGAGGGAAGGGCTATCCCCGGCTGCCGGAGGGAACCGGACTGCCCCAGGAGCGGTTGTTGGCTTTGCAGGAGCGCTATGGCACGGGCGCGGATAAGGTGGCCGCTTATCTACAGGCCGGCCCGGATGCGCCGCTCGCCTGCCACGCAGGCTACTCCCGCCGCGAGATCGAGTACATTGCGCTCAACGAGCGAATCGTCCACCTCGAAGATCTGATCATGAGGCGAACTTTGATGGGCATTCTGGGAGAGGTGAACCGGCCCTTGCTCGAGGAACTGGCCGCCATCGTGGCGTCGGTTCTCCACTGGCCAGCGGAGAAGACCGCCGCCGAGATCGAACGAACCGTCCAAATGCTGCAGAAGGTTCATGGCGTGATGCTGGCCAGTTGATCGAAGTCGCTCTTCAGATGCTCATAGATGTCGCGATAGACGCGGTAAACCTTCGTGTATCTCTCGTGATTGGCCGGGTCGGGCTCGAAGCGCCGGTCGAGATGCACCATCTCCGATAGCGATTTGCGGATGTCGGGAAAGACTCCGGCTCCCATGCCCGCCAGGATGGCGGCGCCGTAGGGAGAGCCGACCGAAGCGCGCGGCAGCAACACCGGCAGCCCCAGAACGTCGGCCTTGATCTGATTCCACAGATCGTTGCGGCTGCAACCGCCCACGCTTCTCATCTCCCGGACTTCGGCGCCGGCGCGCACCGCCGTCTCCACGTTGTGGCGCAGGGCAAAGGCCGCGCCCTCCAGAATGGCGCGCACCAGCGCGGCTTTTGGGGTGGCCAGCGAGAGGCCGAAGAAGACCCCGCGGGCATTGGTATGCCAGATTGGCGACCGCTCCCCCATCATGTAGGGAAGAAAGACAACCCCACCGCTGCCCGGCTCGATCGCGGCTGCCTGGCGCGTAATCAGATCGTATGCGTCGGCGTTGCTCTCGAAGGCGGCCTGGCTTCCCGTCTGCCCAAACTGATCCTGAAACCAGCGCAGGCAACCGCCCGAAGAGACCATGGCGCCGAGCAGCAGATGAATTCCCGGCAGCGCGTGCGGCATGGCGATCAGCGCCGGCTCCGTCAAGCCGCGGTCGTTGGGGATGATGACGACGGTCGAGGTTCCCGTCATTTCGACGGCGATGCCGGGCTCGGCCACGCCGGCTTCCAGCGCCGCGGCGGGGCTGTCGACGTTTCCGGCCATCACCGGAGTCCCGGCTCTGAGACCGGTTGCCTCGGCGGCTGCGGCAGTGACCTCGCCCTGAACGCCGCTGCCTTCAACGACCTCGGGAAACTGCTCCGGTTCCACTCCGCAGGCGGAGCAAAGCGCCTGCGACCACTCTCCCGTGGCGTAGCTGCGCATCTGCAGCAGATCGGCGTGCGCCGGGTCCATGGCCAGCCGCCCGGTAAGCCGGTAGTTGAGGTAGCCGTTCACCTGCACGAACTTCCAGGTCCGCTTGAGGATTTCGGGCTCGTGATTGCGCAGCCAGAGCAAGCGCGCGGCCACGTAGAAAGCGTCGGGGCGGTTTCCGGTTACGCGATGAATCTCCCCAGCTCCCAGCAGCTCGGTCAGGCTCACCGCTTCGGCCTCGGCGCGGCGATCCATCCAGATCATCGCCGGGCGCAACGGCCGGCCGGAGCGGTCCAGCGGCAGCAAAGTGGGGGCCTGTGAGCTTACGGCCAGCCCCAGGACCCTTTCCGGCCCATGCTCGACCTTCCCCAGCGTCTCGCGAATGGCTTTGCAAGTTGCCTGCCACCAGTCTTCGGGGGCTTGCTCTACCCACGCGGAGCGCAGGTGATGGAGCGGATACTCCGCCTGGCTGACGGCGCGGAGGTTTCCGCCGAGGTCCAGCAGGACGGCTTTCACTGAACTGGTTCCGGCATCGATGCCGAGCAGCAATGGTTCCACGCGATCTCTCCAAAAAGGGGAAAAGGCCAGACAGATTTCCTAGCGCTTGGCGATGGAGACCACCCCAAGGCCGGCCACAAAAAGCACGAACATGAGCGCCAGGAGTTGGTTCACCCGCTTCCCGCCTCCGGCGAATTCCTTCCACACCAGTACGCCCCACAGCGCCCCCACCATGGTCGAGCCTTGACCGAGGGCGTAGCCGATTGCCGGTCCCACCACGCTGGCGGCCACAAAGTTCGACAGCGAACCGGCCATCCACATTGCACCGCCGGCAATGCCGAGAAAATGAAACCAGGAGCTGCCTTTCAGATAATCCGCAAAACTCAGCCGCGGGCCCGCTATCGGGAATTTCAAGAAGTAGAGGTTGTAGACAAAAACCGAGATCAACACGCCCAGGCCAAATACAAACCCGACCGCGTAAGGGCCAAGTCCTTTGGGGCCTGTCTTGCCGATCTCGACCAACGGGTAGAACATTCCCATCAAGATGCCGCCGATAACGCTCAGCCGGATGCCCTTCCAGGTAGCCGCACGCTTGGCGGCGGCATCCGCCTTGTCGCCGGGGATGCTGCGGCTGACGGCGTGCGCGCGGTAGGCGATGGCGTCAACGACGATAGCCCCCACAATCAGGGCCACTCCCAGGCACAGCAGCCAGGGATTCCCCTGAGCGTTGACGTGGTAGCTCCAGATCACTCCCACCACCAGAGCTGTTCCCACGCCGATGGGGAACGCGACTCCCATTCCCGCCACGGAGACGGCCCCTATCACGAGTATGTTCGAAAGGTTGAAGATGACCCCGCCCGCAAAGCCGCTGAGGATATTCATCTTCCCCGCATGCGCCAAGTCTTTCGTGAAGCTGAGGCCGTCCGACCCCCAGGTGCCGAAGGTCAGCCCAGCCAGGGCGGCGGCCAGCGCCACTCCGATGGAGTAGTCGTAATAGAGAAGTTCAAAGCGCCAGCCCTTGGCGATCTTGAGCGCGTTGGCCCATGAGCCCCAGCAGAGCATGGTCAGAATCGTCAGCGCTAATGCGGTTCCGTACGCGTGCGGCAGAATCATGAGATCTCCTTTCGCTGCCGAGAGATCGATTTTCACCGTTTGGGAGGTCGTGAGAATATTACCACTTCGCACCTGGCGAACGATCGGGCCGCCGCGCCGCCGCCGCGAGCACGATGACCGCCTGGCTATCCGCGCCCCTTCCGCTCAGCCTATAACTCCATGGAAGCAGAGCGCGCGCCGTGGAGCTCTTGGGAGGTACTTTGGCGGCATAGGCTGAAATGTGCGCCGATTCTACCGGAAGCCCCATCAACTGCTTCAACTTTGGGAATCTGTGGCGCCGGTTGACTCTGCCGGCAGGCATCGCAGACTGGTCTCTGGCCAGTTTGCAGCTGCACTTAGTGAAGGCTGGCGGTCGGCTGATCAAAACACGCGCGGTATTACTGGCTGATGCTGGCCGACGGACATTTCCCGTTTTTGCGACTCAAGCGCTGGCCTTTCCGGCGCAAAGGCACATTTAACCTTACCCTCTACCTCAGGAGCGGTATGATTGTGTGGAATCTCGGTCGAAAAAAGAGATTCCGGCTAACAGAACAGAATCTCAATCCAGTAATGAGGAATGACGATGATGAGGAAAGTCGCTCTGCTAATCGTGCTTATTGGTATTGCTCTGTTGCGGTTGTGCGCTCAACAGCCTGAGGCAGCCCCGCCCGCGCAACCGCAGCAGCCCGCACAGCAGGAACCGTCCGCGCAGCCAGCCCCGCCGGCGCAAGCTCCGAATCCGGCACAAGCCCCGATCCCGGCGCAAGATCCAAATTTGACACAACGGGTCTATAACAGCGATGGCACTTACACACTCCGTATCACAACCCGCCTGGTTATACTCGACATGGTTGTAGTGAACGACAAGGGCGCAATCGTCAAGGATCTGAAGAAAGACGATTTCCAGGTGGAAGAAGCCGGCCAGCCGCAAACCATTGTCAACTTTGAAGTGGCAGGCGCGCATACTCCCAGCCCGGAGATCACCATCAATTCCACCGCCGAACTCGATCGCCTGGCGCCGAATGCGCCCGTGGATATCATTCTGCTCGACGAGTTCAACACCCGATTCGAGGATATGGCTTTCGCGCGCTACTCGCTGAAGAAGTATCTTGGCAAGCAGCCGGATAAACTCATCACGCCGACGATGCTGATCGCGGTCGATCTGCAGCACTTTACGGTGCTGCACGATTACACGCAAAACAAGGAAGAGATTATCTCAGCGCTCAATCATCACTTCGTGCAATACCCCTGGGCGGTTCAGCAGGGCGCGTGGGTGGGCGAGCGATACGCCACAGCCTTCGTTACATTGCGGCGCGTGGCCGAGGCCGTGATGGGCCATCCAGGCCACAAGAACATGCTCTGGATCGGCCGCGGCTTTCCCCCATCGCGCCGTACCCAAATTCCCGTCGACACGGAGAACCGGATCAACAACGCAGTGCAGGATTGCGTGAATGTGCTGCGGGATGCGCGAGTAACGCTATACACCATCGATCCGGCGGGTGTGATGATCGACCCAGGCGTTTACGGCGGCGATCCCATGACCGATCCGTTTGGGGGAAACTATGAGTTCAACCGGATGGCGAAGGCGACAGGCGGCCGGACCCTCTATGGCCGGAACGATGTGGATGCGGAAGTCCAGACCGCCATACAGGACGGAGCGAACTTCTATACACTCAGCTACAAGCCAACGAACGATTCACGCGATCCCCGGAAGTTTCGCAGAATCAAGGTCACCGTCGATCGACCGGGAGTAAGCGTAATCACACGGGAAGGTTATTACCAGCAGTATGGTCCCGGGCAGGTGAATCCGGAAAACCCATCTCGGCGTCTAGTCTCCGACCTCGTCGCCGCCGATTCCAGCAACATGGTCTACGACGGAATTCCTATCTTGATACGGCCGTCGGCCACCGATCCTGATTCGTTCTCGGTGCATGTCGACGGCCGCGGGTTGGTGTGGTCTCCCGCAATCGAGGGTCATCCTCGTCATACCGAGGTGATCCTGATCGTCTCCACCTTCGATAAGAAAGGCAAAGAGTTAAAGCAAAACGCGAATCTTATCAAAGCCGATGCTCCGCTCTCCGTTCCTCCCATCGGCAGGCTGCATCGAAACCTCGACATTCCCTGCACGATCGAGCACGATCCTAAGGCGGTTCGCGTCCGTTTTACCGTCCGCTCGTCGTCAACCGGACGCATTGGAACAGCAGATTACACGCTGGGGCAAGAAGCAAGCAAGGATGCTGCGAAACAATAGGCGGTTCGGCAATGGTTGATCGAAAGCCAGCCGGAGTCTTTGGCTGGGGCGCCTTCGAGTTGGACTTGTTCCTGCTCTCTACCGCGCCCCCGCGTGTTTTTCGATCATTGCGCCTCGGGCTTCAGGGTGGGCTGAATGCGCAGCGCGGCGATCTCGCGGCTGAGCGCTTCGATCCGCTCCAGCAGCTCGGCGTGGCGCTTGTCGGCGCTGGAGGGGTCGAAGGCCTCGATGTAAAAGGTGCCGTTGGGCTCAAGCTGGCACCTGCGAACCTGGTGGAAGTCCTCAAAGCCCTGGCGATGAATGACCGAGAGCAGCTCCTCAGGGGTCAGCGACTCGCGCTGCATGGCGCGCCGGTCGAGCTGGCCGTCGAGGACGAGAACCGCGGAGCGGCCTTCGAGCGCGCGCGTGAGCCGCTGGGAGCGGAAGAGCACGCGCACCACCAGCCAGTTGATGGCCAGCAGCCCGAAGGCGCCGATCACGCCGCCGGTGACCGAGTTGTCGTCGCCGATGATGGCGTTCTGCACGGTGTTCGAGAGCGAAAGGAGAACGACCAGATCGAAGGGGTTGAGCTGTGCCAGCTCGCGCTTGCCGAAGAGACGCAGCAGCACCACCAGCACCAGGTAGACGATCACCGGACGCGCCAGCTTCTCCAGGATGGGAAGCGGCAGATGGAACATGTTGTCGAAGATCACGGAGTGGGGCATGGAAACAAGGATAGCCCGGATCAGTTCTTCTTTTCGAGGCGCAGAACCACATCGACGGTGCGGGCAAAGTCGTTCGGACGCAGTTCATAAGTGCATTTGACAGTGGCAAAGATCTGCTTAAGCTTGGGGTTGGCGTCGCCGATGGCAAAGAGGTTGCGGATGGCGCCCTCATTGAAGACCGCTCCGGCGGGCATCTTCCACTCGGCCAATATCATGGCGCGCAGATCGTCGCTGACGTTCTCGATGGTGAGTTTGCCCATGGTGTAGACCGGACCCGGCTCTACCGTTACGGTGAAGCTGACTGTGCCCTGAGCGCGATCGAAGCTGGGATCGGGATGTACGCTGGCCTTCATAAAGCCTTTGTTGTGGTACTGGCGTGCCATGAACTCCCATTCTTCGGTCAGGCGCTGGCCGCCGGCGATCTCTCCGGGATGGATGGTCGATTGGCGGTCGAAATCGGCCTGGGCAACCACCAGACCGGGCGCAAGCTGGATGCTCTTCAGCTTGTACAGCGGGCCGGGTGAAACGGAAACGAGAAAGGGGATGCGAATGGCCTCCGGCGTGATGACGGGCGCGCCTTGCGGGTTGGCGTGGATCTCCGCTTCAAGGTAGCCCTGGTCGTGATAGAAGTTGCCCAGGTAGGTCGCAATCTGGTTTGGGCTGCCTTCCGCGTCGTAGGCCGATCCGGCGAGCTTGGCGAGAATCTCCTGGGCTTTGGGGTCCAGTGAAGAAGAGGCCGTGTCCAAATGAATTTCGCCCACCTCGACCGGCGGCGAGGCGATGGCAATGCTGATGGCAGCGACCTTGTGCAGCTTTGGATCGGTGAAGGGCGTGGCCGTGATGGCGGCGCTGATGCCCTTGGCCGCGAGCATCTCTTCAAGGGCCTGGCGCACCTGGTCCAGCAGCCCGCCTTCGACAGGCACCTTGCCGTGGTAAAGCGGGAAGCGATCATGCAGTTGGGCGTCCAGTTCCTTGCCCGGAGTGAGCGGCAGGTTCTCCAGGCGCATGGGAAAAAGCTGCGCCGCGGGGACCAGGGTGAACACCAGGTCGACGCCATTGAACTTGTAGGTGAGGTTGTCGAAGACGCCGCTATCCATGAGCTGGCTGGCGTGGTCCTGCATCTCGGCGGAGGTGAGCGTGACGCCCCTTTTCAGCCCCGCCGCATCCAGCAACTCCTGGTCGGTATACTCCGGGTCGCCTTTGAACTGGATAGTTTTGGGCAGGAACTTCTGGGCGGTCAGGGGCAGGCTGCCGGGAACGAGAATCGCGGCGATAAGAAACAAGAAAACTGGTCGTGGCATGGCGGAGCAAGAGTAGCAAACCAATGGAGGGCTTGAAAAGGGGGCAATTCTGTGAGCCGCAAGGAGGGTTGCATCCCGCCGATGCGGCACCCGGTCGCGTGCTCTTCAGGCGTTTTCGTTCGCCAGCTCCTCCGAAACAGCTTCAGCCGCCGGCCGCCACCTTGCTCTTGAAGAAGTCGAGCGACTTCGCCAGGCCCTCTTTGAGCGAGATGCGCGGCTCCCAACCCAGCAGCGCGCGGGCTTTGGCGATGTCGGGGCAACGGCGGGAGGGGTCGTCTTCCGGAAGGTTTTCAAAGCGGAGTTGGCTCTTCGAGCCGGTGACTTCCAGTATGGCTTTCGCCACCTCGATGATGGTGAATTCGTCGGGGTTGCCGATGTTCACGGGAAGGTGCTCGGCGGAGCGCGAGAGGCGCACGATTCCTTCGATCAGATCGTCCACGTAGCAGAAGCTGCGCGTCTGGCTGCCGTCGCCGTAGATGGTGATCGGCTCGCCGCGAAGGGCCTGCATCATGAAGTTGGAGACCACCCGGCCATCGCTGGGGTGCAGGCGGGGGCCGTAGGTGTTGAAGATGCGCACCAGGTGGGTGTTCACGCCGCGCGAGCGGTGGTAGGCCATCACCAGCGCCTCGGCGTAACGCTTGGCCTCGTCGTAGACCGAGCGCGGGCCGACCGGGTTCACATGGCCCCAGTAATCCTCGGTCTGCGGATGCTCGAGCGGATCGCCGTAGCACTCCGAGGTGGAAGCGTGAAGAAAGCCCGCGTCATAACTGGCTGCGATTTCGAGGGTGTTTTCGACGCCGGCGGAGCCCGCGCGCAGCGTCTCGATGCCCAGGCGGAGATACTCCGGCGGGCTGGCCGGAGAAGCAAAGTTGAAGACGTAGTCCACCGGACCCGGATCGAAGGGCTGGCAGATGTCGCGCTCCTCAAACTGGAAGCGCGGCTCGGCGGCCAGGTGGGCAATGTTCTCGCGATCGCCGGTCGAGAAGTTATCGACGCCGGCAACAGCATGGCCCTCCGCCAGCAGCCGGTCGGTGAGATGAGAACCAAGGAATCCGGCGGCGCCTGTTACGAGTATGCGCATGGCTAGACTTTCGTGCTCCGCAATTCAGGGATGGACCCCGGTTGACGATACTTCTCTACGGAAGAGTGAGCGGCAGGGGAAAACTGAAGACTCACTCCGCCATGTTTCGCTCAAGTTACAACACTCCGCTTCGCGGTTTGCCTTGCTGCGCCTGATACGTTGCCGGCCTGCCCACGCTGACATAAGTGAATCCGCGGTCAAGCATCCGCTGGGGTTTGTAAAGGTTGCGGCCGTCGATCACGATGGGAAAGCGAACCGCATCGTTGAGCCGCGCCAGGTCGATCTCCGCAAACTCCTTCCAGTCGGTCAGAATCAACACCGCGTCCGCGTCCTTGGCCGCCTCGTAAACGCCGGCTGCATAGCGCAGCTTTGCGGAGGGCGGCAGCACTGCTTTGGCGCGCTCCATGGCCGCCGGATCGTAGGCAGTGACTGTGGCGCCCGCTTCCAGCAGTCTCTTGACGATCTCGATAGCCGGGGACTCGCGAATATCGTCGGTATTGCCCTTGAAGGCCAGACCCAGCGCTGCCAGCCGCTTGCCGGGCAGGGTCCACAGCGCCGAGAGCACCTTGTTGAAGAAGATATCCTTTTGCGTTTCGTTGATCTTGCGAATCTCCTGGAGCAGCTCGAAGTTCACCCCGCGCTGTTGGGCCACCCAGTGGAATGCTGCCACGTCCTTGGGGAAACAGGAGCCGCCGTAGCCCAGGCCGGCGTGCAGAAACCCCGGGCCGATCCGTCTGTCCAGCCCCAGGCCGGCGGCAATGTCCTCGATGTCTGCGTCCACGGCTTCGGCCAGGTTGGCTACCGCATTGATAAAGGATATCTTCAAGGCCAGGAAGGCATTGGAGGCGTGCTTGATGAGCTCGGAGCTCTGCGCCGAAGTAATCAGAAGCTTTGCCGGATGCGAGGCGCTCAAAGCCCCAGGGAGTGCGCTGGGCTGGGCGTAATAGCTGCCTCCGACGAGCGGCTCGTAGATGCGCCGCATCAGATTGGCGGAGCGCTCGGTCGCGGCGCCCACCACGATGCGGTCGGGATGCAGGAAGTCGATGATGGCGGTGCCCTCGCGCAGGAATTCGGGGTTCGAGACCACGTCGAAGTTCTGCGGGGCAACGCCATGACGGTGCAGCACGCGGTGGATCCACTCGTTGGTGTAGACCGGGACCGTGCTCTTTTCCACGATCACCTTGTAGCTATGAATGTGACGGGCAATCTCGGAGACCACGGCCTCGACGTAGGAAAGGTCGGCTGCGCCCGCATCGCCCTGGGGTGTGCCCACGGCGATGAAGATAGCCTCGCTCGCTTCCACGGCGCCACCCAGATCGGTGGTGAACTCCACGCCGCCGCGGTGCTTGGCCAGCAACTCGGGCAAGTGGTCCTCGAAGATGGGCACGCCGCCCTCGCGCAGGGTCATTACCCGGGCCTCGTCATTGTCGACGCAGAGGACGCGATGGCCCATTTCGGCAAAACAAGCGGCTGCCACGAGTCCCACATATCCGGACCCGATCACGCAGATGGAAACTGGATCTTGCATAGACTTGAGCTTTCTCCTTCGCTGCGTCCCGTTGCCGTCAGGGGCCCGGGGAAATCCGCCCCGCCGAGGCACTCCCTAGGCTATCCGGTTTGGGCAGATGCGGGCAAACGTTCGCGGTGGCCGGCGACCAGCCAGATTGCCCCCGCTGCGGAGGGATTCGCTTCGATCCGAAGTTGTGCGGATCACAACGAATCCAGAACCAGAAGATTCCGGCTGTAGTCCGCTCCGGCCAGATACCTGATCCCCTTGTCAAACGTGACAAGGATGCCCTTTTCTTTCACCGCAAGCCCTAGCAAATAGGCGTCCGTTACTTGCTGATGCCCCAATAACCGGGCGGAAAACGGCGCGGTTAGTACTGCCCACTTGTCTGAAATGGCCCAGTAGCGATAGCCGGGGTGGGTGGCAAAGTCGGCGAGAATAGCCGTAGCCTGCGCGATGCTGCGGGACGTGGGGCGGTAGCCTGGATTCGTTGTTACCCGGACAAATCCTGCTTCCGTGAGGGGACAGACTCCCCAGTCCGATTTTCCTGACGAAATAAACCACTCTTGTATGGCCTGATGGTGCTCGTGGTCGGGGTCCCCGAAGGCAATTAGCGCATTGAGGTCGAGAAGGTAGCGAGCCTTAGTCGGATTCACTCTCAGCCTCTTTGACCATCTGCGAAGTGAGCACTTTGCCGCTGGGTGGAAACATAGCAAGGCCGCTGGCCGACCGCCTGATGTCGGGTGCGGCGGGCGGCGCCGCCTCCGCCTTCCGAATCAGTTCGCCAATGGCAGCGCCGAGCGTGATCCCCTTTGCGGTTGCATAGATCGATGCAAGCTGATGGGCCTCTTCGTCCAGCGTGACATTCGTTCTCATGTACCTATTGTACACCATTCCGCCAAAATGCACCAAAGAGAGTTTCTGCTCCATTTCTACGCTTTAACGCCGATGCTAAGAATGGTTCATAGCAAGCTGCGCCTGTCTGGTAGAGTGAGATTGCGCTCGAAGATGGGCGGCGTTCCGGGTGAGCGATCGCCTGCCGACGCCGGATGGCAATTATTTCTGTGGAGGATAGGGACATCTCTCATGACTTCTTCTGGGCAATTGCCGCGTCCCGAACTGGCTCCTTTTCGCATTGCGCCCGGGTTTGTGGGCCGGGTGTGGGGCTACCGGGACCTTCGCCCCTGGTATGACCTGATTGCTGAGAGCGGCGATCCCATCGGGGAGGTCTGGCTCACCGGCGACGAGTGTCTGGTCGCGACCGGTCCCCATGCCGGAAAGACGCTGGGCCGGCTCTTCGCCGAGGCGCCGGAAGAGATGCTGGGCAAGGCTGCCCCACGCTGTGGCTCGCCGCTGCTGATCAAGGTCATCTTTGCCAGGGAAAAGCTGAGCGTGCAGGTGCATCCGGACGACAGACTGGCGCAAAAGTACGGCCAGCCTCGCGGCAAGACCGAATGCTGGTACGTGCTGGCGGCCGGGCCGGGAGCGCAGGTGGCCGCCGGAGTCAAGCCGGGCGTCACGCTGGACCAGGTCAGGGAAGGAATCCGAGAGGGCACGCTTGAGGAGAGCCTCGACCTGCTGCCGGTGGTGGCGGGAGAGGTGGTTTTTGTGGATGCCGGCACGGTTCACGCCATCTGGCCGGGGTCGATTTTGCTGGAAACCCAGCAGAACTGCGACCTGACCTACAGGATGTACGACTACGGACGGGGGCGCGAGTTGCACATTGAGAAGGCTCTTGAAGCCACGCGGCTCACGACCCGAGCGGGCAAGGTTCCGGCCAAGGTGCTTGCGGATCGCACGATTCTGGTGGATGAGAAGTACTTTCGTGTGGAGCGAATCCCCGTGGAGGGAATCCGGACGGGCGCCAGCCTGGCCGGGAAGGTTGAGCCGGGGCAGAATCATGGGACTCAAGGGCTGGCGTATCTGTTTGCAGCCGCTGGGTCGGGCAGGATTCATAGCCCTGGGCAGGGCTTCGATCCGGTCGATCTGCCGCCGCGGGGGATCGTAGCCGTTCCCGCGGCTTCGCCGGAGTTCGCGATCGAAGACACGGGCGGCCTGGAGCTGATTCGCATCACGCCGAACTGGCCGGAGGAGACTCCATCGGGAGAGGCGCGATGACGGCGCCGGCGTGGCGGGATTCGGTGGTGGCCTACATCCGGGCCGAGGCGCAGCCGGTGGACAAGTTCGGCCATCAGCCGCGGCTTTATGCGCTGGCGGGCCGGCTGGGTCAGGGCATGGAGTACGACGACGACATTCTGTTTGCCGCCGCCTGGATGCACGATCTGGGGGTCTTCCGGGGTCACCGGCCCCAGGATCAGGCGCAACTGGAACGCTGGGATCACGTTCCCTACACGATTGCGCGGACGGGGGAGTTGCTGGCAGGCTGGGGGTTTCCGGCGGCGAAACTGGAAGCCGTTGCGGAGGTCATCCGCACCCACCAGCCCCAGGACGAGCCGAGCCGGATGGAGGCAGTTCTATTGCGGGATGCCGACATCTTGGAACAACTGGGCGCGATCGGAGCCTTGCGCGCACTGGTAAAGATTGGGCGGGATACACGGTATGCCACGTTTTCCGATGTGCTTCCAGTGCTGCGGGCGGCGGCGGAGCATTTGCCTGAAAGGCTCCGTTTGAGGAGTGCGCAACTGCTGGCCGAGGGGCGGGTTGAACTGCTCAGGCTGCTGATTGCCGCCATCGAAGATGAGGCGGGAGAGTCGCTTTTCTAGGCATGGATGGCAGGAAAGATCCGCATCGAAATGGGGAGCCGGAGACGCGCCTGTTCGTGGGATCTTAGTTCTGCAAGCGTGAACTGTCGATATACACTGGCCTCGGGAGGGCTCGCATGCACAGGCGTCCTGCAGTTCGGATGGAGGCGCACGATGCGTTCTAGGTTGGTTCTGGCGGCGCTCTTTTTTGCCGCGGCAGCGCAAGTCTCTTCCCAAACCGCTCCGGCCGCACACGAAAGCCCTTTGCGATTGTCCGGTGGCATCGGCATTTGCGGTTACAACGACGCCTATAATGCACCGGGCGGCGCACGCTATGCACCGGGCATCATGGAGGGCGCCGCGATCTGGTTCGACATATACCCGAATCGCGGTCCGGCTTTTCTGCATGGATTGGGCGTCGAAGCGGAGGCCCGCGACATCGACTTCGGCCGTCCGGCGGACCAGCCCTCCAATCTCCGTGAGGACACCGGCGGGGGTGGGGCGATCTATAGCTGGCGCCACTTTCACAATCTCACTCCGTACGGCAAGTTCCTGTGGGAGCAAGGCAGCATCGACTTCATAGGGGTGCCCGGATACAACCACGACGACAGGGATCTCCACGCCTTTGGCGGCGGGATCGAATACCGGGCAGGGCGATATATATCGGTTCGCGCTGACTATGAAGAGCAATCCTGGGAAAGAATATTTGAAAACCACAAGATTACCCCCCCCACCTGGCTCGCGCTCAAGCCACGGGGCATAACCATCGGCGCCTCCTACGCTTTCCATCTCCGCCATCGGCATTGACGGTCCGCATCGTTCCCCGGCCGGATTCCATGCGCCGCGTGCGATCTGAATCCGGATTCCAGAGTAAAATGAGAGGCGATATGAGCTTCCGATTCGTACTGCCCCAAGAACTTCGCGCGGCCGTGGACCAGGCCGTCGCCGACTGGCAAACCAACACCAAGGTCGATCGTTTCTGGCAGAAGGACTCCAGCCTGTGGACTGTGGACGGCGAGGAGAACTGGCTGGGCTGGATGGACATTGTCGAGCGGCAGCAGCGGGATCTGCTCGATCTTGCCGAGCTGGGCGCGGACATTGAGACCGGCGGCTTCAAGACGGTTCTGCTGCTCGGCATGGGCGGCTCCAGCCTGTGCCCCGAGGTGCTGGCTGAGACCTTCGGCCGGCAGGCGGAGTTTTCCGCGCTGCGCGTTCTGGACTCCACCGATCCGGCGCAGGTGAGGGCGGTTCGCGACAGCCTGGACCTGAGGGAAACGCTGGTCATCGTGGCCAGCAAGTCCGGCTCCACGCTGGAACCGAACATTCTCAAGCAATATTTCTTTGAGCAGATGCAGGATGCGGTTGGCGCGGGTGAGGCCGGCAGTCATTTTGTAGCCATTACCGATCCCGGCTCGAAGATGGAGCAGGTGGCCAAGGACGACGGCTTCCGGTACATCTTCTATGGCGATCCGCAGATTGGCGGGCGCTACTCGGCGCTCTCGAACTTCGGCCTGGTGCCGGCCACGGCGGCCGGCCTCGATACCGGCAGGCTGCTGGACGAGGCGGCCAAGGCTGTGGCCGCAGCCAAGCAGCCGCCCGGCGACAATCCGGCTGTCGAGTTGGGCCTGATTCTGGGCGCCGCGGCAAACGCCGGCCGCGACAAGCTCACCATCTTCACCTCGCGGGAGATCTACGACATGGGCGCGTGGCTGGAGCAACTGATCGCCGAATCGACCGGCAAGCTGGGCAAGGGGATTACGCCAGTGGACCGCGAGGCGATCGGCGCGCCGCAGGTCTATGGCAACGACCGCATCATCGTTTACGTGAAGCTGGCGGGAACGGCGGATTCGAGCCTTGACGCCAAGGTTAACGCTCTCCAGGCTGCGGGCCATCCCGTCATTGCTATCGAGATTTCGGACCTCTATGAGATCTTCGGGCAGTTCTTCACCTGGGAGGTGGCTACGGCCGTGGCCGGCTCGGTGATGGGCATCAATCCCTTCAACCAACCGGATGTGGAATCGGCCAAGATCGAGACCCGCGCCCTGACCGCGGCCTACGAGAAGACCGGAGTGCTGCCGGAGCGGGAGCCGGTTCTGGTGGATGGAGGAATTGGCATCTACGCCACCGAGGCCTACGCCGCTGCGCTCAAGGCCGCGGCGCCTGCCGCCACGCCGGCCGGGTATCTGCGCGCGCATCTCGACCAGATTCACCCCGGCGACTATTTTGCCACGCTGGCTTTCCTACCCATGTTTCCCGAGCACGAGGCGGCCATCCAGGGCTTCCGCCACAAGGTGCGCGACGCCAAGCGCGTGGCCACCTGCCTGGGCTTCGGCCCGCGCTTCCTGCACTCCACCGGGCAGGATTACAAGGGTGGTCCCAACACCGGGGTATTCCTGCAGATCACCGCGGAGCATGATGTCGAGGCGGATATCGATGTTCCGGGTCAGACTTACAGTTTCGGCGTGGTCATCGACGCCCAGGCTGCCGGAGACCTGGCGGTGCTGGAGTCGCGCGGACGGCGGGCTTTGCGAGTTCACCTGGGAGCCGATGTGGCCGCCGGCCTGGAGACGCTGGCCGCGGCCTTCGATCAGGCGCTCGCGTGACGCCAGGGAACAGAGGTCGGCCGGAACTGCTCTTTGCCGCTCTTCCTGCTTTTCCGCTGCTCTGCCTGTTGGACCAGGAGAAATCTCGATGGTTTTGGCGTTTATGAGAGTTTCATACGGGGAGCTCAACGGCAAGCAGCAAGAGGCCTACAATTTCCAGAAGGTCTCGGCTGTGTTGGCCGACTACGGATACGTCACTATTCGATTAACAAGCGATTGGAACGGAGCCGATTTCATTGCTCAACACATCGACGGCACGACGTTCTTGAAGGTGCAACTCAAAGGTCGGCTGTCATTCGGCAAGAAATACATGGGACAAGACCTGTATATCTGCTTCAATCACCCCGACGGCTGGTTCCTTTATCCGCACGATGAGATGTTGAAGAAGGTCATTGCCGAAGGGATCATCGAGGGAACAAGATCTTGGGAACTCCAGGAAGAATACGACTTTAGGAAGCTCTCGAAGCGCCAAAGGGCATTGCTGGAGCCATACCGCCTTGAGGCCTAGGATTGCGGCGCTGCTCCGGTCTCCGTTCCGTGCAACCCGAGCGCTCTCTGCAAAGCTGTTGCGCGGCAACGGAACTTTTTCCCCCGAGGCGGGTTTTCACCGATGACGGCTTTCGCCAAACCTCGTCTAAGTGTTTGAGGCGGAAGCAAAACCTTCGAGCGTTCGTTCAAGCGGAGCAGCCTCGATCGGCCGTTGGAACCGCGCTTGAGGCGGAGGAGAGAGATGAAGATGAATCGGACCTTGCTGAAGAGAGTCATTCCCCAGGTTTTGATCTGGGCCGGGCTGGTTGCCCTGTGTGCCGTGATTGCGGTTGCCCAGGCTCCGGACCAGAACTCCGTCACTGTTACCGCCCCGCCCATTGACCAGCGCACCGACGGACAGATCGAGATGGACGTGGTGCATGCCCTCGACGCTTCCAAGGCATTGAAGAGCGACCTGATCACCGCCGCTACCATTCAGGGCGAGGTCACGCTCTCGGGAACGGTGTCGAGCGAGGCCTCCAGCGAACTGGCGGAGTCGATTGCCGGCCATGTGGCGGGCGTGACCAAGGTCCATAACAACCTGAAGGTCGGCAATCCGCAGGCAGCCCAGGCAGCGCAGCCGGCAGCCTCCGGCGCGCAGCAGATGGCGGACAGCCAGGCGGACGAGTCCATGGCGCCTGTCCCCCCCCCGCCTCCCGCTATGACGGATGGGCCTCTGCCGCCTCCCGGACAAAGCCCGGACCAGGGCCAGGCGCCTTACCCATCGCAGCGCCCACAGTACGTTCCGGCCAATCCGCGCATTACTCGCATGCAGCCTCCCGCGCCGGCCTATGAGACTCCAAAGGGGCCGGTCACCATCTCCCAGGGGACGCTGCTCCAGGTGCGGACCGCCGAGTCCCTGAACAGCAAGAGGGCCAAGGACGGCGAGCCGGTGCAGTTCACGGTGATTCGCGACGTGGCCGTGGGCGGCGTTTTGGCCATTCCGCGCGGCGCCACCGTGCATGGGGTGGTTACCGAAGTCAAGAAGGCCGGCGACCTGGGCGGCAGCCCGGTGCTGGCGCTGAAGCTCACCTCGCTGGACCTGGGCGGGCAGAGTTATCCGCTCAGTACCGACGAATTCAAAGTGAAGGGACCGAATAAGGCCGGTGAGACGGTCGGAAATGCCCTTGGCGCGGGAATTGTGGGCACCATTATCGGCTGCGCCGTAGGCCGCGGCGCGGGCTGCGCCATCGGCGCTGGGGCTGGACTGGCAGCGGGCACTGCGGCTTCAGCGGCTACGCCCGGTCCGGGGGTCTGGATTCCCGCCGAGGCGCTGGTGATCTTCCACCTGAATACGCCGCTGACGGTTACGCCGGTGAGCGCGCAGGAAGCGGCCCGGCTGGCGCAGGGGCTTTATAACGGCGGCCCGAGCCTCTACCGGCGCGGTTATTACCCCTACGGCTACCCGTACTACGGCGGCTCTCCGTATGTGGCCTATGGCTATCCGTACGGTTATCCTCCGGTCTACTACCGGCCTTATTACATGGTTGGCGGGTTCTACTACTGGCGTTAAGCCACGCTGGCCGGGGCCGGTTACCGCCGGGCCGCTTTCACCGCTGCGGTGAGCGCGGAAACCACCTTAAAGAGGTCGCCGCCGATTCCGTAGTCCGCGGCCTCGAAGATAGGCGCGTTGGGATCCTTAGTTGATGGCCACCACGCACTGCGAGCCTTTCATGCCCACCAGGTGCTGAATCGCTCCGGAGATGCCAACCGCCAGGTGGAGCTCGGGCGAGACGGTTTGGCCCGAGCTGCCTACCTGGCGCTCCAGCGGCAGCCAGCCGCTGTCGCAGATGGGACGCGAGTCGGCCGTTGGCGCGGCCTCGGCGCGGAAGGCTCCGGCTTGCACCGAGAGGAAGCAGGGCTCGCTGCCGGTGTGGCGATAGGGTACGGACCGGGCAGATACCTGACAGATTGGGCCGGCGACTTTGCGGTTCGTCCTCCATTTGACTATTGTGCGCCGGGGGAACATAAACATCCGCAAGGGCGAGAAGAGCGCAAACGCGGCGGCGAGCTTTCCGAGGCCGGACCCGATGCAAGGTCTCAGCTTGCGCTTCATTGCGGCGGAATGGCGGAGCCTGGCTGAAGTTTGCTCCCCTAAAATATTTCTGTTGCGGATATATCCGTGATGGATATATATTGTCTTCATGGCAACTGGAACCGCACCTGCCGCACCACTCACTCCGGCCGTCTTCGCTATCCTGCTTTCGCTCGCGGAGGGCGACAAGCACGGCTACCACATCATGAAAGACGCCCGCGCACCCCAGGGCGGCGGCATTCAAATGGGCCCTGGAACGCTTTACGGCTCGCTGGAGCGCATGATGCGAGACGGGCTGGTGGAGGAGTCCGGCGTCTGCGACGACGAGCGCCGCCGTTACTACCGGCTCACCAACCTGGGGCAATCCGTGCTGGCCGTCGAACTGGAGAGACTGGACGCCGCTGTCTCCTCAGCACACGCTCTGGGCCTGCTCCCTCACGGAGGCCGCTCATGAGGCAATCCCCGCCGTCTACCGACAGGCTGGACCGGCTGTACGCGCTGGCGCTCTGTCTTTACCCCGCTCCCTTCCGGCGGGGTTATGAGCTTGCCATGCGCCAGGCCTTCCGCGACGCCTTGCGGGACCGCACGCTCTCCCGCCGCACGCTCGTTCCGCTGGTCCTTCGCGACCTCGTCACTTCCCTTGCAAAGGAGCACCTTGCCATGCTGCGCGACACATTCGCCCGCCCCACATTGGTCTTCAACGCCGTTGTCCTCACCGCCCTTGCCACCGGCCTCGCGCTTGCGCTCTACGCCATTCCGCAGCAGGTGCTGCGCCAGGGCGCTAACGACCCGCAGATCGCCATGGCCACCGACCTGGTGGCTGCGCTGGAACGCGGCGACCTGGCCGCAACGCTCCAACAGGGCGGCTTGCCGGCGATCGCAGGTGGGTTGGGAGCGGTCGATATGGCCCACAGCCTTTCGCCCTTTGTGATCGTTTACGACGATCGGGGCCACACACTCGCCTCGCAGGCGCTGCTGGACGGCAAGGCCCCCGTCCCACCGGCCGGGATCTTCGACTACGTCCGCACCCACGGGGAAGACCGTTTCAGCTGGCAACCCCGCCGCGGCGTCCGTGTGGCCGCCGTTATGCAGCGCGTTGGCGACGCCCATCCGGGGTTTGTGCTGGCCGGCCGCAATATGCGCGAGGTGGAAGCGCGGGAAGAGCAGGTGGGGCAGCTGGCCGGACTCACATGGATCGGGATGCTCGGGGTGATTTTGGTTGGAACCGCCGTCTTCGGCTGGTACACGCGGCCGAAGGCGGCGTAGAGCGAGGCAAGGGTCTGCTCAGGGTCGAATCAACAGCACCGGCACGTCCAGGCTGAATTGAAGCCAGATTCGATCGGCGGTCCAAGCCGTCGCGCCCCTGGACTTTGCCAGCGCCAGACAGGCACGATCCCCAAGCGAAAGGGCGCGACTCACGAGCGCGTAGCTCGCTGCAAGCTCCGCAAGAGATCCGTCAAAAGGCACCAGTTCGAGGCCAGCCAAGGACGCCGTCAGGTCTTCGCCGGTCATTGCCGGGTAATCGCGCTGCGCGCGCGTCAGCACCTCGCACCAGTTCACCCAACTAAGACCTGCTGTCACCTGAGCATTGGCTTGAATTGAGTCGAGCAGCGCTTCGACCCTTTCGCCGCCAGGTTCGTGTTGGATCATCGCCAGGACCGCAGCCGAATCGAGCACAATGCTATTCACGCGCTGCTTCCTCGTGTTTTTCGGCCAGGAACTCGTCCAGCAGGCCTTCGAGACTTCCGCGGTGCTCGATGATACCGGCGCGAATTCTCTCCAAGGCCATTTTGCGGCTCAGAATCTTGATTTCGCCGTGTTCATAGCTCACGGTCAGGCGGTGTCCCGGTTTGAGGCCTGCTTCCTTGCGAATTGTCGCAGGAAGGACGATCCTGCCACTTTCCCCAAGGACTACCGTTTCAGTCATGCGATGCCACCTTGAGAGCATTATGGCACATTTGCAAGATAATGGCACAAAAAGCGAAGTTTGGTGCAAGACTGCGCCGACATTGATGGCAGACTACTCCCATTCGATGGTCCCCGGCGGCTTGGACGTGATGTCGTAGACCACGCGGTTGATGCCGCGCACCTCGTTGACGATGCGGCTGGAGATGCGCTTGAGCACCTCGTAGGGCAGCGGGGTCCAGTCGGCGGTCATGCCGTCTTCAGAATGCACGGCGCGCACCGCCGCAGTGTAGGCGTAGGTTCGCTGGTCGCCCATCACGCCCACACTCATCACCGGCAGCAGCACGGCAAAGCTCTGCCAGATGGAAGAATAGAGGCCGGCGGCCTTGATCTCGGCGACCACAATCTCGTCGGCATTCTGGAGCAGCGCCACGCGCTCCGGCGTCACCTCGCCCAGGATGCGCACGGCCAGACCGGGGCCGGGGAAGGGCTGGCGGCCAAGAATCTCCTCCGGCATTCCCAGATCGCGGCCGATGCGCCGGACTTCGTCCTTGAAAAGGTCGCGCAGCGGCTCGATGAGCTTGAGCTTCATCCGCGCGGGGAGCCCGCCCACGTTATGGTGGCTCTTGATGGTCTGGCTGGGGCCTTTTACGCTGCTGGACTCGATCACGTCCGGGTAGAGCGTTCCCTGCACCAGCCAGTCCACCCCGCCAGTCTCTTTGGCAATGCGTTTGGCCTCATCGTCGAAGACGGCGATGAACTCGGCGCCGATGCGCTTGCGCTTGGTCTCGGGGTCGATGACTCCGGCTAACCGCGCGAGGAAGCGCTCGCTGGCGTCCACGGCAACGATCTTGAGTCCCAGCCGGTCGCGCAGGTTCTTCTGCACGTTCACAAACTCGTTTTTGCGCAGGACACCGTTATTGACAAAGACGCAGGTCAACTGGTTGCCGATGGCCTTGTGCACCAGCACCGCCGCCACCGACGAATCCACGCCGCCGGAGAGGCCGCAGATTACGTGGCCCGCGCCCACCTTTTCGCGGATCGAGGCGACCGTAGTTTCAATAAAGTGCGCCGGAGTCCAATCGCCCGCCGCTCCGCAGATGGAAAAAACGAAGTTCTTAAGGATCTGAGGCCCCAGCGGTGTGTGATGCACCTCGGGGTGAAACTGCACCGCCCAGATTCGGCGCTCGGGGTTGGCGATGGCGGCCAGGGCGCTGGAGGTGACTGCCGCGCGATGGAAGCCGGCCGGCAGCGCGATGGCTTCGTCGCCGTGGCTCATCCACACCGCGAGTGTCGGCGGCAGCCCTGCAAATAACGGCGTTTCGCCGTCCTCGATGGTCACTTCGGCGTGGCCATATTCGCGCTTCTGGCCCAGCCGCACCTTTCCGCCCAGGTGATGGACGATGAAATGCAGCCCGTAGCAGATGCCGAGAATGGGCGCGCCCAGCTCCAGCAGGCGCGGGTCGGCCGCCGGCGCATCCGCGTCGTAAACCGAGGACGGCCCGCCGGAAAGAACGATGCCCAGGGGTTGCAAAGCCTGAATCTCAGTGAGAGGCGCCGTGCAGGGCAGCACCACGGAGAAGACATTCTGCTCGCGAATCCGCCGCGCGATCAGCTGCGTATACTGCGAGCCGAAATCGAGAATAACGATCGTCTGGGAGGCCACTCCCCAGTGTGGCAGGGACGCGGGCGGGATGTAAAGACTCGTGGAGGGTGCAGTTCCGTGCTGGGCGCGAGCGTCATTCTATCGCCGGGCAGCCGGCCGCCGACGCTCGCGCTGAGCGGCACGGGCGCTCAAGCGCTATTGCTGGCTCTGTTTAGCTTTTTTCTTGGCTTCCTTGGCTTCCTTCGCGGCCTTTTTTTCGGCTGCGTCCAGCGCGCGGGCCTGGGCATCGCGGCCGCCGGTCGGATCCTTGTGCAGGAACTTCCGCGAGATGTCCGGCCAGAACTCCTGGAAGATGGAGCCAGCGCCGCCCTCGGCGGTCACCACAAATCCATTGGTCAAGGTCTGGCCAATGCCGGATTCGCCGGAGGGATAGTAGAGATTGGAAATCGCGCCCGAGATGATATTCCCCGCCACATTCGAGTAGTTGGGCTCCCACTTGTGCGTTTTGTCATGCAGGCACATGACGTTGGTGGCCAGGGCATAGAGCAGCCGGTGCGTGACGGTGCCGTGGCCGAGGCGGAAGTAGCGTGGGTCCTGGTGCAGGATGGAAGGCAGGATACCGTTGCCGATGATCGTGCCGTCGAAGGCGTCGAGATAAGCGGCCCCAACGCGCTTTCCATAACCCTCGGGACCCCAACCGAAGCCAGGATCGTTGCCAAGCCCTTCGTGGTAGCCGGCCACGACGGTAGCACCGGCGAAGGTGACGGGATCAATCGAAGAACGGAGAGCAAGCTTCATTTTCTCGCCTGCGGTCAAAGAGACAGCGTCAGAATTAGAACGATAAGAGATGTTGAAGGCGGGCACGATTCCCAGGGTGCGCTGCTTCTCCTGTTCCTTGATCTGCTCTTCGGCCTTTTGGTGCTGACTTTCTTCCGCGGCTGGCTGCTGGGTAGGCGCTTGGGGGCTGGAACTGCCCTGAGCGGCAGGATTCGTGGCCGGCGTGGGGCTCGGGGCGGGCGGCTGCGCGCTCTGGCTTTGCCCGGCCTGAGTTTCCTGCCCGAGGGGCTGGGCGGCGGCAAGCGCGATTTGCGGCCGGGGAGCTTCAGGGAGCTCCGAGGCGGTGTTTATGATCGGGCCGGCGCTCGATTCCTGTGAAAAAAGATTGTGGGGCAGCGCCAAAAGAGCGATGGCGGCAAGAAATGTTGCAGGGAAAAGGCAAGAACCTGAGCGCATCCATTCACCAGTGGCAGCGCGGCGCCCGCGAGGACCGCTCACCGCAAAAAGGTGAACGGGACAAGGGACGCCACCTACGAGGCTAAATCACCCCGCCGGGAAGCAGGCGCTGAAGTTCCGCGACAGGGGCTACGTTTCATTGCGGGCACACTATGCCTTTTGGTTAGACGCAATTCCACGCTCCGTGGACGCAGAGTAGCCCCTGGGCAGCCCCGGCGGTCCTGCGCGAGAGCCGCCCGCGACCTCTATTGGACCGCCTGGCGGCTCTTGATCTCGTTCAGGGCCAGCTCGACCTTATCCTGGCTTTCGAGAGCCTGGAAGCGATCCTCGAGCGAATCCGCAAGCAGCACCTCGCTGGCGGCGGCATTCTCCGCGCCCTTGATGCGGACGCGGCTCTTGAGGCGGTCCATGGCGTTGTCCTGGCCGGCGCCGACCACCTGGCGGGCCTGCGTGGCGCGGCCCACGACCTTGGCGCGGCGATGCTCGGCCACCAGCATCTCGCAGTGGGCGCGGGTCTCGTTGAGCTTCTGGTCGAGCTTGTGCAGGGCCTGGCGCAGGTTGTCTGCCTCGTGCTTCTGGTCCTCGGCCTGGCTGGTAAAGCCCTTCACCAAATCGTCGTGGCTCATGGCGCGCTGCAGGGCGGCGCGGGCCATGTCGTCCTGGCCCTTTTCGACGGCCAGCTCGGCCTTGCGCCGCCATTCCGCCGCCTGCTCGGCGTGCTCCGCGCACTTCCTTTCCAGCAGGTGCTGATCGGCGATGGCGATGGCCACCTGGGTCTTGACCTGGAGCAACTGGTTTTCCATGTCCAGGACGATCTGTTTCAACAGCAGCTCCGGATCTTCGGCCTTTTCGACCAGCTCGTTCAGATTCGCGCGGAGCAGGGTGCTAACTCTCTCCAACAGTGACATAACGTCCTCCTTGTTTCAGCTTTCAGCTAATAGCTCCTAGCTCCTAGCTATTAGCTCTTTCCGTTGGCAACTGGCAGTCATGCTTCCGAGCAGACGGGGCCGACTCATTGAATGCCGGACCTCTTGCTCGATCCCCAAAACGCATACCTCAGGGACTTAAGCCCTGCTTGATTCTGCTGCACTTGCGGCAGGACACCCAGAGGGCGCCCGGTCGCGCCCTGATGCATCTGGGAGCCCCGGACGAGTTTTTCCGCAGCCTTTAAAACCCACTGTCCATTTCCAAATCCTTGCGGCACGACTAAAGTCATGCCCTTTCAAAACTGCGCTAGTGCGAGATTCCCGGCACCTTATCCCGATCAGCACCAGGAGGGCTTTCCGCCAGGGATCCTCAATCCCGAGGGCCACTGTTCCATTTGGGGGGTGCGGCGCGCCACCTCGGCCAGAAACCGCTCCTGTTCCGCGACCGCGATGAGAAACTGGCCGCCTGGTACCGCGGTGACCAGCAGGCGGTGGGTAGAAAACACCGGCGCGCTGAGCGCACTGTTCATTGTGCTCAGCGCACATAGCGCGGGGTAGGGAATCAGCGCCTTCTTCCAACCCTGGCGGATGTAGAGGCCCTCCTCACGCAGCTCGTAGTATTGCGGGAGCGTGGCGGAGAGGGCGAGGAGAAAGATCGCAGGCGCGGGAAGCAAGGGCCAGACCGGCTGGCCACGTGAGGCAAGAACAGGGTAGCCCGCAAGAGGAATGCCGAACAGGAGCAGGCCGACTGCTATCAGTACTGCCACGAGCCATGTGTCATATCGGGTTTCAAATCGCATTTGCGCACCTCGTTCCTTTCGATCAATGCGGCTCGAATAGATGGGGTCGAGCGCTGTCCGGGGGTTCCCAGGTCCCAAAAGCGGGACCTGGGGCACCCAGCCTTTACTTCTCCTCCGGCTTGCTCTCCTCATCCGGCTTGGTCCTGATGGCCTTGACGTTGGACATAAGTTGCTTGATGTCCATGCCGCTGAGGGCCTCGAAGAGCGCCGGAACCTGGGCGGCGATCCTGGTCATGTCGCCGGTGATCTTGTGGACGCCGGCGGCGTCGTCTGCACCGGTTGAAACAATGGTGATCTTGTCCACCTTGCTGAGCGGCTCTGACATGGCGCGGACCACCTCGGCCATGTTGGTGAGCAGCCTGTCGACCACGGCGGCCTGGTTCCACTGCTGGTAGGCTTCGGCCTTCACGTTCATGGCCTTGGCCTCGGCCTCGCCCTTTTTGAAGATGATGCTGGCTTCGGCTTCGCCCTGGGCGCGGATGGCGGATGAGCGGCCCTCGGCTTCGATGGTCAGGCGCGACTTCTCCGCGTTGGCCAGGTTCTCGATGCGCTGGCGCTCGATTTCCGCGGCCTTGAGGACGGTGGCGATGAGCTGCTTTTCGTTGCGCAGGATTTCGGCTTCCTGGACCTTGATCTGGCCTTCCTTTTCCACCTGCTGCACTTTGACCTGCTCGGTGGTTACCTGCTGCAGCATGACGTTGGTCTGGAGTTCGTAAGCTTTGTCGGCCGTGGCCTGCTGGCGGCGGCTCTGCTCGGCGAATTGCGCCTTCTTGATCTCCAGGTCGCGCTGCGCCTCGGCCTGGCGGGTCTGCGAGGCGGTCTCGGCGATGACGCGCTCCTGGTCGGCCTGGGCCTTGGCGACGGCGGACTCGCGCAGGGCGATGGCGCGCTTGATGGCGGTGTCGCGCTCGGCATCGGCAGTGGCCATCTCCGCGTCGCGCTTGATGCGGGCCACGTCGGGGCGGCCCATGTTGGAGATGTACTCGTTCTTGTCGCGAACTTCCTTGATGGTGAACGAGATCACCTCCAGGCCCATCTTGCTCATGTCTTCCGCGCAGGTGGCGCGCATCCGCTCGCCCACCATCTCCGGCTCCTTGACGATCTGCTCGACGGTCAACTGGCCGATGATGCCGCGCAGGTGGCCTTCCATGACCAGGCGGATCAGCCCCTCGCGCTGGCCCGGGTCCTTGGAGAGGAACTGCTCGGCGGCGGTGAGGATGGAGGCCTGGTCGCTGCGCACCTTGATCTGCGCCACCGCCTCGACGGTGACCGCGACCCCCTGCATGGTATAGAGATCCTGCTGCGGCGCCACATCGAAGCTCATTAGCTCCAGGCTCAGCTCACGGCAGTTCTCCACCATGGGGAAGATCACCGTGCCGTGGCCCTTGACGACCCGCGGGCCGCGGAATCCGTAGACAATCAGGGCCTCGTTGGGTCCGGCCTTGCGATACATCCTGGCCAGAATGCCCATGAGCAGAATCAGCATTAGTATGCATAAACCGACAATCAGAACAAATTCACTCGTCATTGCGATCCCGGCCCTTTCGCCCGGGAGGTGTGGGTTGATGGTTTACCGCTTGGAGCCGGCGCTGCGGCCGCTCCGAGGAAAGAGCTTGGCCAGCAATCCCAGCAGGAAGATGCCCACCAGGATGGCCATGTCCGTTATCAGCACGGTCGTTTCCGTCATGTGATTCCCGGTCCTTTCCACCGGGAGGCGCTTGTTGCGGGACTAGGGACTAAGGGACTAGGGACTAAGGGACTAGTCCCTAATTCCTGATCCCTGATCCCTGTTCCCTGACCCCTGATCCCTGTTCCAGTTCCGGCAAATCTTCCCAGCGCCGGACATAGGCGATTCCCTTTTCGTAGCGGACGACGTAGACCTCTTCTTCTTTCTGAATGGGCGCGCCGTCCTCGGAGCGCGCGGGGGCGGAGCGGCGCGCGCCCAGTTGCTCGTAGACAATCTCTCCGGTTCCGGCAGCCCGGATGGAGGCCGAGACCCGGCCCACCACGCCGACAACCGGCGTTTCGTCCGCGGTGAGGTCGTGATCGTGGGGCAAAAGAACCCTGGTCAAGAACAGGAAGATGATCGCTCCGCCGGCCACGCCGCAGATGAGGGCCAGCACCAGCACCACCGCGGCCACAAAGCCGCCGTAGCGCGTGAGCAGGTAACCGGCGGCGCCAAACCAGCAGAGAAAGATCATGATGGAAAAGGCGTTCCACCAGGGAACGGTGGCGGCTGCCTCCGGCGACTCCACGCCTCCCTGCGGGATGTGAGCGGCGTGCGGGACTCCATGCGGAATTCCGTGGGGGATGTGCGCGGCGGTGGGAAGATGCACCCCATGAGGCAGATGCACATGCCCGCCGAAGTGGCCCATGCCGCCCAGCAGCGAAAGCGCGCTCAGAGCCAGTCCAAGGACAAAACAAACGAGATAGAAGGTTTCCCAGGTCATTTTTGCGCTCCCTGCTTCCGTGCTTCAGGCTTGCGTGCGCTGCCTTGCCGCGTTTTGGCTCGCGGCGTTTCGGTTGACCGCGTTTTGGGTTGGCGCAGGCTGGCAGGCCGCGCCGCGGGTTCAAGTTTGGGGCGAAGCACTTCGCCGAGGCGCGGCATCAGCCCCGGCGTCTCCAGAATGGCTTCGAGCAGCAGCAGGCACTCGCGCGTGCGCTCGTGGCGGGCGAGGGTGAGCAGAGCGTGCATCAGCTCCGGGTCGCGGCGGAAGCGCTCGGCGCCGGAGACGAGCCACAGATCGAGCTTGTCTTCCAGGTGGCGCAGATCGCTTTGCAACTCAGGGTGGTAGCCCTCGGGGTCGTCCACCAGGTAGCCGGGATGAACCTTGAAAAACGCGGCCAGTATCTGCCGCGTGGTATTGGTCAGATGGGGGCGGGCGCCGCTTTCGATCTGCGAGAGGTAGCTCTGGCTCAGCTTGGAGCCGGTCTCGACGGCGATGGCGCGGACCAGTTCCTGCTGGCTCATGGCGCGGTCCAGGCCGCGCAGGCTGCCCTCGACCTCGCGCAGGTAACGGATTTTTTCGCCGAGCTTCATGGGAACGGTGGTCAGTGGACAGTGGACAGTTGCCAGTTGCCGGCTTGCTGTGGCCAACTGTGCCGAGTTTCCGATTTATGCCGCAACAGGGGGCTCATCAGGCCGACCGTTGCCACAGCAAAAATCGCAATCTGCAATAAGCCTATCGCAATCCGCAATAAGACGCAAGAGGGTTTGAAGAATTATTTTTGCGCCGGTTCTCATGCCCGATTTTTCATTGGATTTTGACCGCTGGAATTGTGTAGATTGGCCTCACATCGCGCTCCAGAGGAGGTCGCTTCGATGCCCCATCCCCATCCTGTTGTACATTTCGAGATTCTCGGTCGTGACCAGAAGCTGCTGGAAGAGTTCTACAAGGGCGTTTTCGACTGGGAGATCACGCCCGCCATGGAGGGATACTCTCTGGTCAAGCCCGGCTCTGGAATCGGCGGCGGAATAGGCGCCATGGGCGAAGGCCGACGCCATGTGACGTTTTATGTTGCGGTTGCGGACGTGGCCGCCGCGCTCGAGCTGATTGAAAGCAAGGGCGGGCAGAAGGCCTTCGGGCCGCATCCCATCCCCGACGGTGGCATCATCGCCGGCTTCACCGATCCCGAGGGGCATCTGATCGGGCTGGTGCAGGGGCCGGCTGGAATGTAGGCGGCTTTCTTGCGCCGGGATCGCGGCCGGAGTGCGGCCGGCGTGGGGGTGTGCCTACAGGCTTATGCCTGGCAGCGCAGATTTACCGCCAGCCGCGTTCTCCCGCCATTTGAGACCAAGACCCGGACTGTGACCCTTGGCACAGGCGCTTATGCGCCGCTGGCCGACAATAGAAGCATAGGGCCCGCCGGCTATCCGCTGCGCCGGCCAGGAGAGGATATTCTTGAGCGATCTTGCCCCTTTGGCTGAAGGCGTAGCCGTCGACCCGCTGGTCAGCCATCCCGCCGACTACCACGTCTTTCACCAGTTCATCGAGCGCTGCAAGGAGCTGCCGGCCATCTCCACGGCGGTTGTCTGGCCGCTTTCCAACGTGGCCCTCCGTGGAGCCGTCGAGGCGGCGGTCGAGGGCCTCATCAAGCCCACGCTGATCGGCGACGAAGCCGAGATAAAGGCGCTGGCCGCCAAGCTGAGCCTGGATATCAGCCCCTATTCCATCCTCCAGGCCGACACCGAGGCCAAGGCCGCCCAATTGGGCGCGGCTATGTGCCGCTCCGGCAATGCCCTGGCCATGATGAAGGGCAGCCTGCACACCGACGAGCTGATGAGGGCCGTCATGCAGCGCGATACCGGGCTGCGCACCTCGCGCCGCATCTCCCACGTCTTCATTATGGATACGCCGGCCTATGCGCGCACCCTGCTGATTACGGACGCGGCCATCAACATCGAACCGGAGCTGGAAGACAAGATCCACATCGTGCAGAACGCCATCGACCTGGCCCATGCGCTGGGCATTCTCGAGCCCAAAGTGGCGCTGCTTTCGGCCACCGAGACGGTCAACTTCAAGATCAAGTCCACGCTGGACGCAGCCGCGCTGTGCAAGATGGCCGACCGCAACCAGATCACCGGCGGCATCCTCGACGGGCCGCTGGCCTTCGATACCGCCGTCAGCCAGAAGGCCGCCGGCATCAAGGGGCTGGTCTCGCCGGTTACCGGCCACGCCGACATTCTCGTAGTTCCCGATTTGGAGAGCGGCAACATGCTGGCCAAGCAACTGGAATACCTGGGCGGGGCGCAACTGGCCGGCATCGTTCTCGGCGCCCGCGTGCCCATCATTCTTACCAGCCGGGCGGATTCGGCTCAGACCCGCCTCACCAGTTGCGCCGTCGCCGTGCTGCTCCACTTTGGCGCCCATCCGCTGGAAAAGGCGTAGCTGTCAACCCAATTTGTGGAATCGAATGGGCGACGACCCCTCGGGATCGCGCCGGCTTCTTTTTTGGACCGCCGCGCCCGCCTCTGCGAAACTGGAGACGTGCCCAGCCCGCTGCCAGCCCTCATCTTCGACCTGGACGGAACCCTCACCGACTCGAAACCCGGCATTGTGGGCTGCCTGAGCAAGGTGGTCGCCGCCCACAAGATAGACCCCGGAGGTCCGCTGGACCGCTTTGTCGGGCCGCCGATAGAAGAGTGGGCCGTGGCGCTGCTGCCGGCGTCAAGCGAAGAAGCCCGCGCCGCCCTGGCGCGCGACTACCGCGCCTGCTACGACCGCGAAGGCTGGAAGAACAACTCCGTCTTTGCCGGCGTGCGCGAGATGCTCGGCGAGCTTCGCCGGCTGGGTTTTCCGCTCTACGTCTGCACCTCGAAAGGGCAGCACTTTGCCGTGCGGATTCTCGATTACTTCGAGCTGACGCCGCTGTTCACGGCCATCTATGGCGACAAGGCCGAATACTCCAGCCACAGCAAGGTGGACCTGCTCGCCCGCCTGCTCGGCGAGTCTTCGCTTCAGCCCGACTCAGCCTGGATGATCGGCGATCGCGTCTTCGACTTCCAGGCGGCCCGGGCCAACCATATTCGCAGCCTGGCCGCCGGATGGGGCTACGGTTCGCCCCAGGAGTATGCCTTGGCTGACGCCATAGCCGCCGCTCCGAAAGACGTGCCCGCTCTCGTGGCGCCTCGGAGTTCGTTGCGAACCTGCCCCTGAGAGCTATCTCTTATCCAGCGGCCGTTCTCATTGCGCTCAGCTCTCGATGTAGTCCCAGAAGGCGTCGGCCAGCTCGGCGCCCAGTTCGTTTGTCATGCGCCGGGCGGCGCGCTCCACCTCTTCCATCAGGCCGTGCAGGTAGTCGCGCGAGCGGGAGATGGCCGCCACGCCAATGGTTGCCGACTGCCAGGTGACCGCCTCATCCATCTCCGCCACGGAGACGTTGAAGCTCTGCTTCAACTGGTCCTTGAGCGAGCGGACCACATGACGCCTGTCCTTGAGCGACTGGGCGTGCTCGATGCGGATTTCGAGGGTAAGTTGGGCGACGGGCATGGCGTCACGGTCTTTCCACCGACAGTGTAAGACCGTTTGCGCTCCAAGTGTGGAACTTTATTGAAGAGAGGAACGATTTGCGCAACCGATCGGAGACGCGATTTGAGATTATCGAGCGGCGAGAGTCTCTCAATCCGCAAACTGCGCCAGTTGTTCCGGGGCGGGCTTGGAGGTGAAGATGTTACTCGAAGCACATGCTCTGCCTTGGATCGCGCCCCGGCCTTGCTCCGGTTCGTTCGCTGTTGTAACTCATCCGCGACTTGCTTGTATCTCGCTGGCCGCGATGTCTTGGCCTGCGCCGGGGGCGTTCAGCC
>Ga0326727_10004968_pt1 | contig 38747 bp, 42 predicted proteins | sample MB2enrmetagenome_FD_207643 | JGI IMG/M metagenome (GOLD analysis project Ga0326727, IMG submission 207643) | Lab enriched peat soil microbial communities from McLean, Ithaca, NY, United States - MB29MY | ecosystem: Environmental > Terrestrial > Soil > Wetlands > Peat | place: USA: New York...
AACTTGGCCCTCCAGCGTCGTGGGGGCCATTTGGCCGCCCGTCATTCCATAGATCGCGTTGTTGACTAGGAAGATTGTTATCGGCGTTGCCCTCTTCGCCGCGTAGACGAGCTCTAGCAGTCCAATAGATGCCGCGTCGCCGTCACCCTGCACTGTGAACACCGTTAGGTCGGGTCGAACCCGTTTCAGTCCGGCGGCAACCGCAGGTGCCCTCCCATGTGCGGATACTATATGGTCGAAATTGAGGTAGTTGTAGGCGAGAACGCTGCACCCGACCGAGTCTATCATTACAGTTTTCTCACGTATGCCTAAGTCATCGATCGCCGCCGCGATCAGCCTCGTAAGCGTGCCATGTTCGCAGCCTGCACAGTAATGCGTCGGGGTTTCGGTTAACGACTCAAGTTTTCCAACTTTAACTCTAAGCGCGAGTTGACTCATAAAGCGACCACCTCCAATCTTCTTAGCTTACTCTCTATCTCCACTTCAGTCGGTACGATACCTCCCCATTTACCCAGGAAATCGACCGTAACACCATCGCCGACGGCGAGCTTGACATCTTCGAGCATTTGACCTGTGTTTAACTCGACGACCAGGAACCGCCTTCCTTCTGAGGCAAGCTTCTTGAGTCGTGCTTTCGGAAACGGCCACAGGGTTATCGGACGGAAAAGCCCGACCCTCATTCCTCTGGAGCGTAGCTTGTTAACAACGCCTTTCGCTATTCTGGAGACGATTCCGAAAGAAACTATGATTGTCTCGGCGTCTTCGGTTCGGTATTCTTCGAACCTAACATCATTTGCCTCAGCATTCCTGTATTTCTCGAACATTCTCCCAATGTGTTTGAATTGCTTCTGGTAGTCCAGTTCTAGGGAATTGATTATGTGGGGAGTTCGCCCCTTAGCGCCTGTAGTTGCCCATGATGACGTGTCGTACTGATCAGGCGTGAATTCTGGGAATTCTACATCTTCCTTAAGCTGTCCCGTAAAGGCGTCGCCGAGGATTAGGACGGGATTACGGTACTTGAAAGCTAAATCGAATCCAATTCGCGGGAAGAGTGCCATCTCTTGGACAGTGGCAGGTGCAAGAACGAGAAGGTGGTAGTCGCCATGGCCACCGCCTTTTGTCGCCTGAAAATAGTCACTCTGTTCAGGGCCAAGGTTCCCTAGCCCTGGTCCCGCTCTGCATATGTCGGCGATTAAGAAGGGAAGCTCCATCCCAGCCGCATAGGAAAGGCCTTCCTGTTTCAAACTGAATCCCGGACTCGATGTGGCGGTCATCGCTCGAGCACCGCCTGAGGCGGCACCGATCACCATGTTAATCGCTTCTAGTTCGCTTGCGGCTTGGAGGAAGAACCTGTAATCCGGATACTTCTTGCTACCAAACTCTTTTGCCAATGTTTCCGGGATTTCACTTGAGGGCGTAATTGGGTACGCGAAGTAGGCGTTGAGCCCAGCCTCCAAGGCCCCGTAGGCGAGGGCTTCGTTTCCTTTTAGGTAAACTCGTTTCTTGACCATCTAGCCTTTCACCTGGATTTCACTTATGGCGAAATCGGGGCAGACCCAGTAGCAGATTGCGCAACCCGTGCATTCTCCCTTTGATCCTCGGTAAGAGAACTCAGCTGGGTGGAAACCGGCATGATTCAGCTTTGTTGATAGCTTCAGGTTGCCCTGTGGGCAAGTAACGACGCAGAGCTCGCATGCTTTGCATCGCTCTTCAAGAATCTTAACGTCGGCTCTGGGCTGAAGAATCGTTGTTGCCTGACTCAAACTTCCAAAACCTCTTTCTTATCGACAAAACTTTCCAAGAGGTAACGAAGCATGGCGTAATGCTGCTCTTCATCTAACGCCAGCATTGTCAGCATTGTCTTCAGATGTGGATCCCGAACCTGCGATGAGGCGGATGTGAAGAGCCGCAGAGCCTTCTCCTCCATGTCCATGAGCTCCAGAATATCCTCTCGGGTTTCATTGATCGGGGCTAACGTTTCCCATTGGTCGGCGGATAGGTAGCTGATAGCGCAGTGGATGACATCCGCGTGCTGCATCGAATCTCGCATCAATTTTGCGTACAGAAGCTTTGCGACGCTATGCTTGGTTTCTCTTACCTTTCTGGCGTATACTTCGGTCTCATGTTCCTCATGATCGAGTTGATCTTTTAGCATATCCGCGAGTTTTTGGTTCAGCATAAGCCCGTCGCGAGGGACAGGCTGGTAATTACCCTTAGAAGTTCTGTTGGTATTCTACATATAATATTGACCTACCCGTAATGCGCGCTCATCCCGCCTTCAAGGGGGGCGCGCCCATTCTGACAAGGTAGTCTGAGATAACTCCCCAACGAAAACAACTGTAACAACTGCCGTTACCAACGGTAGGGTCGCGAAGACCCTTGCGTTAAGAACTGTGAACTTCTGCTCTCGAACAAGGTAGGTTGGCAACCAGAGATTGAAGTAGTAGGCCACATAGCCTTGACCAAAACTCGCTAGTGCTAGGCCGAGTCCTAGTGGGCTAACCACTATCGGAAGACTCTCGCGGAAATTTGACCGCTCTCGCTGGGCCTTTTTCGGCTGGGCCTTCGGGTTCTCGTTGAATCAAATACATCACACAACGCACCACAAGATTCCGATGATACCTGTTGTAAAGAATACCCAGGGCCAGCCGTAGCTGACTTCCAGCCACGCTTCGAGAGGAAACGCCAACACAGGCCCTAGGCGTCTGCCTGCAATCCACATCGAGGTAGCGCGTCCGTTCTTCTTTCTCGTACCATCCCGAAGCGGTCACTTTGGCCCCGGAAACGAAATTCGGTGCTTGAGTTACCCGATCAATTCTCTAACCGCAAAGAGCGATAGGGAGGAATTGGTGAACCCCGTCAGGATCAGACATCAATCCATAGCCTCAACGCTATTGCGGAACAGGGACGGCATTTGCAAGCACCATGTCCGAGAGAGTGTACTTCCTGAGGTTCGTGACCTGTGTGGGAGTTAGAATCGTACAAGCGAATCCCCAATGAAACGAAACCCAATCTCCCGCCTTCGCACCTTCCACGAAACTCTTCCCCTGAAACTGAGCTAGAACCTTGGTAGGAGCAGGCTTCCCCAAGTACAATTTTCCCTTCAAACGTCGCACCGGTTCATATTCGACAATCAAATTCCCATTCTCGTCAGCCTCGAGAACCCTGCCCCAAGCGATACGGCACTTATCCATCAAGCTGCCAACCATCTCATCAGGTCCCGCCCCACTTGCGAATGATTCCGGCACGGTTCCCATTGTGGAAAACGCGTTGAACACATGAAGCGCATGGTGCGGGAAGGGAGCAAAGGTCTGGGCTTCAAAGAGTTTCTTGATGTGCTCCTTAGGAAATTTCGCTTTGAATCGGGCCTTCAAGTGGTCATAGAAGTCTCCAGGGGAAATCTTCTGGAGGAAATCGTTGCCGATCCAATAAGCCTCAACTGCTCGGTAATCCAAAGGATCCTCAGCCCCAATTGATTCTGCGATGAATCGCAGATATGGATATGCAGCTTGGAAGCCCCTGAGTGCATCAACGAGTTGCTCGCTACGCTTGTTGCTTATGCAAGAGTCGAATAACACGTCATTGTTCTCTGGGCCGCAGTATCCCAAATGGTTCGGCATGAAGCTGTGCCGCGCCGCGAGAATTGCGCCATCGACCACCTTAGAACTCACTTGCAAACCCAGCTATACCTCTTCAGAGTCGAGTTCACGAATCATCTTCCACAACTCCAAGGACTCCACCGCTTCTTTCTTGGAGAGCAATTTGACGGCGAAACCACTTTGCACTAGGACGTAGCTGCCTAAGCTTGCCTTTACGAGAGAAATATTGACGTTATTCCTTATCCCATCCTGGCCATAGTCCACTGATGCGAATTCCCCGTTTATCGCCACAACCCTTCCTGGGAAAGTGAGGCACATAGTGGACCGTCTAGCATAGGAGTCTTGTCTGCGACCTATATCTTTGTAATGCGGTTCTCAAAGCTGAATCCAATATTGCCGTCAGAAGGCTTCTGATAATGAAAAACCAACAGGCACTTTCTTAACCCGAAGGTCTCAGAATGGTAGCAGTTGGAATTAGCTTGGCGAAACCAGTCGAAGTAGTGACTTCCGCAGAAGGGGAGGTTTTCGACGTGGAACTCGAAGTCAATATACTCAGAGAAAATGAACGATTAGCGGAAGAGAACAAGCGTAGATTGGAGTCAAAAGGGGTTCATGCAGTAGATGTTATGGGTTCTGTGGGGTCAGGTAAGACTTCTCTGATTAAATCGATGATTTCACAACTCAAGAAAGACCTCCGAATTGCCGTAATTGAGGGGGATGTCACAACCACGATTGACTCGGACATTATCTCCTCAGAGGGAGTACCTACAGTTCAAGTTAACACGGGCAAAGAATGCCACCTAGATGCGAACCTCATTAGAAAGGCGTTGGATAGAATCCCCCTCGATAGGCTTGACTTGATTTTCATTGAGAATGTGGGAAATCTGATTTGCCCAGCCGAGTTTCCACTGGGATCAGACAGACGGTTGGTCGTCATTAGCGTAACTGAGGGGCCCTACATGGTCGTCAAGCATCCGATGATGTTCCTGGACGCTAAGGTGGTTGCGATCAACAAAATCGATGTTGCGGCAGCCATGGGGGTCGACCCAAACAAGCTTAGCGCCGATGTCGCCCGACTAAACCCTAAAGCAGCTACAGTTCACACGAGCTGCAGGAACGGGACCGGCATTAACGACGTAATTGAGAAGCTTGGGTTGAAGAATAGATAGCAGGTCCCCCACGTGCATGAGCTTGCGATCGCAACTTCACTGGTTGAGTCACTTCTCGAACTAGTCAAAAAGCAGTCTGCAAGTAAGGTCTTAGAGGTTCACCTCAGTGTCGGGAAACTCAGGGTTCTATCAATTGACCAATTGAAGTTCTCCTACGAGATTCTGTCCAAAGGCACAGCACTCGAAGGATCACTTTTGGATGTTGAAGAGACGCCGGGATATGCTAGGTGCACAAACTGCCACTACGCGGAAAAACTCGAAATTGACGACCTCTCATTCCACTTTAGCCTACCACAAATGACCTGCCCGCAATGTGGGGCGAATCTTATCCTAGAAGGCGGAGATGAATTGCTCATAACAAGGGTCCGTATGCTGGCTCCCTCAGATGGGTCCGCGGTGCCGACGAATGAACTTGTCTAGGAGAGCGACTCCCGACGTGCAGACAGTTCTCTATATACAATTACGGCGAAATATATAACAAAGCTTCAGCGAGACCTTCCATGCGTTCTCCACGCCTCCAAGAAGCACAAATAAGTTTGAGGCAAGGAATTTGGAAATCAGAAAGGTTCAACGGGTCGGGCACTCAACCCTAACGGTCTCACTCCCCCGGGATTGGGTAAGACAAGTTGGACTTAGGCGAGGCGGAGTAGTTACACTTCGACTCTCTGAATTCGGAGAGCTAATCGTCAGTCCAGGTAGCGAGATCGAATCCGACGAAATGACAATTTGCAGGATCAATGCCGACGTTTGCAGAGACGGCGAGCTTCTTGCCAGAATGATTACAGGCAACTACATACTAGGACGCGACACAACGATCGTTTCCTCAAGTACAGAGCTTACTCTTGAACAACTCAATGCAATCCGCAACTCAACTAGGCGACTAAGCGGGTTAGGCATCGTCGAACAGACCCCGAAGGAGACAATGATCCAATGCTTTCTCGACCCGTCAAAGTTTCCTATCACCGGCCTCCTCTCACGCCTCCACAAGGTCGCCGTTTCAATGTTGGAAACAGCCCTCCAGGCACTAATGGACCGCAAGTTCTCTCTCGCGTTAGAAGTCCTGGAGCTTGAGAACGAAGCCGACCGATTGTACTGGTTGATATTACGCCAAATCTTTCGCGCCATCTCTAGGATACCATTGTCAAGGCATGTTGGCATTGAATCTGCCACACATGCCGTCGGTTACAGAGCCGTATCAAAATATTTGGAGGAAACGGCCGATTGCAGCGAGTCAATTGCCAACCAAATAATAACTATGGCTGAAGAGAAGTACACCGAGTATTCGTCAATGATTGACGAAGTGTGTAAGTTCGGAGTCGAGACACTTGCGATTTCCAATGATGCAATGAATTCCTTCAGCATGATGGACGTAGAGCTCGCAAACCAGACCATCGAACGCTCTAAGAGAATTGAAGAGACGCAGAAGAAACTCACTGAACTCGTTATCTCATCCGTACAGGACCGGAAACTTTGCTTGGTGCTCAGAGGAATTGTTTGGGACCTCGCTCAAATCTCCCGCCTATCACAGATGGTTTCCGAAGTAGCTTTGAACCGGTATCTTGAAAGCAACACCGAAGTCTGTCAATTCTGGAAAGAGCGCAAAAGCGGGGGAGACGTTCAATATCTGAAGAAGCTAGCAACCTAAATTCATTTTTTGAACCAAAATCGTTAGCTATCATCGGCGCCTCTGCAACTCCGAGTAGAGAAGACCCTAAGATCGGAGGGCTCGTTGCCATAACCCTTCACCACGCGCCCACCATACTCGACGACTCAGTCGACAAGATCGCTAAGATCATTCCGAAATATGGAAAACCTGTCATGATGTGCCACATTGGAGCGACGGAGATGGCACAGACAATGAGGATGTCATTTGAGAAGCACGGCCTACCATCATACTCGGTACGAGAAAGAGCTGTGCGCGCCCTTTGGGCTCTGAGCTACTATGGAATTTATTTGCTAGAGCATGGTGCCGTAGGGAAACCAGAAGAAATCAAGGTTTAGGATAGTTCAACCTCTTGTCCGTTACTGCGCTACCGAAATATCTCGACGAGCTAAAGACACGAACGACGGACAATCTAGTTACGCCGCTAGTCGAGTCCCCCCCAGATGCCACGCTTTCCAAAATCTTAGGTTTGTTCCTGGATCGAGGAGTCTACCAAGTCTTTTTCCCGGAAGGAACCCGATGCGGAATGATTTCGGAGAGGGAACTCCTGAAGGCGACAAGTATCGAAGCGACAAAACCATCAGCCTTAGTTTCATATATTCCCGTTCCCCGCAAGGAAGCGCTGGTTGGGGAAGTTGCTAGGTTGATGGCAGACTACAGAATTAGGGCAACTCCGATCTCGGATGGTCGGAAGATCGTTGGCCAAGTGAACTGCACGACTCTTCTCCATGAGCTCAGAGGAAGAATTGGGGAGGACCTCAAGATTACGTCATTGGCGACTGAAAACCCAATCATAATCGAAGAGGACGATTCCGTAGCGAAGGCTAGGGAACTTCTACTTAGAAAACGCATTGATCACTTGCCAGTGATCAAGGACAAACGGATCGTAGGACTGCTTACCTCATCTCATATCGTTTCGCGATTGAAGCCGCCCGAACGCGTTGGTAGTAAATCCATTAGACCTGACACTAAGAGCAGTTTAGACTTTCGTGTCGGAGATACCATGAATATGACTCCGCTAACCTGTCCCCCCGATGCAACCGCGGAGCAAGCCCTTGAGTCCATCCTGAAGAATAACAACACCTGCATTTTGGTCACCCAATGGGAGGAACTCCAAGCAATTTCCACGCAGCGGGACTTCATGACCCTCCTAGCCGAAGTTGAACCCCCACCCGAGTTCCCAGTATTCATCGTCGGCCTTCCCGAGGATCCATTCGAGGCCGAAGCGACGAAAGCTAAGTTCAAACGAGCCGTCAATCAATTATCCAGAGTCTTTCCGGACATTCTCGAAGCGAGGTCTGTTATCAAATCGAAATTCAAGGCTGGAAGGGATAGAGGTCGCTACGAAGTGACGGTTCAAATCCGAACTCCAGTGGATTCTTTCAGTTACTCCGATGAAGGCTGGGAACTCCCAGCGCTATACGACCTTATAACGGACAGGCTTAAACGGCTGATGACTAACAAGCAGAAACCGCGACGAGCCCGCCAGAGGGAAAATCTAGAAACCTAATCAGACATCCGAAGACTCAGGAGACACGATTTCTTGTTATTACCCACTAGGATGAGACGCGTCGAGATAATTGTACCGAAGAGAAATTTCGAAGACGTGATGCTCTACCTCCGAGAGCAGAATGCGATCGAGCTACTCGACGTTAAGGAAATGATCAAAGGATATGGAGGGGGCGTTACTTCTACTACCGTTTCAGATAGACTCTACCGCCTAACGACCCTGGAATCAAAGACCAATTCCGTAATCACAGCCCTCGGAATCAACGGAACTCGCGCCAAACCAGTTCCCGTTGAACGCCGAATCTCCGACGAAAATCTGACCGATGTTGAAAAGAAAGTATCGGATTTAGAACAACAAGTAACCACTCTCGCGAATGAAGCACAATCGCTCGAAGCGCTCATCACCTACGCGGAATGTCAACTCAAACAGAGCATAGAAGAAATAACAAAAATTGACGACGTAAACTCCCCCGAAGGCCGACACAAACTAGAGGAGATCGTGGCCGGCATTTTCCAGACCCTGAAACCTGCAGAACTCAAGGGGGCAGACGTTGCCGAAGAGAAAGCGATGGAAGACGCGGTTGTCAAGGATATTTCAGACAACGTCGCCCAGATTATGGCGTCGAAACGGGACCCCGCCGCCATCGCTGACACGATCACCAGCACATTAGGCCTGAAGCTGAAATCAATTTCACGGAAAAAACGCCTCGAATACGACGCGACAAGTAGGATCGAAGCAGCGCGAACGCGCGTGAAGGAACTGAAAGGAAAACTTGCTGAGATCAACCGGAAAGATGGAGAATACCTGCTAGTGCAGAGAGAAGTAATTGGCGCGGAAAAATCGCTAGAACAGGCGAAGGGCTACTGCGGAAAGACCGAATCGACATCCATGATCGAAGGATGGATGCCATCCTCAAAGGTAAACAAGATTAGGAATGACCTCAAATCGATATGCTCAGACGAGGTAATTGTCAAGGACTGGCCTGCCAAAAACGCGCCAACACAACTCCAAAACCCAAAGGGCCCAATCCTAGCTACATTTGAGAAACTAACACTCGGCTTTGGAGTACCAAAGAGCGAAGAGATTGACCCCACCGTTCTTTGGCTCGTCACCTACCCAATCTTCTTCGGGTTCATGTTCGGCGATGTCGGCAACGGGCTTGTAGTGATGATAGCTTCTAGCATCATCTACCTGTACAAAAGAAAGGGACTCAAGATACCCGATAACGCATTTGGCGGTCTTGGCGGTGTCTTCAGCATGGTAATCCAAGGCTCACCACTGCTCATTCTGAGCGGCCTTTCAGCCCTCGTCGTCGGATTCCTATACGGAACGGTCTTCGGAAATGTCGCATGGTTCAGATTGGTGACCGGACTACCTGGCCCCCTGTGGTTCGAACCGTTTGACAACATCCGACTGATGCTACGACTGTCGATAACTATCGGCGTGATCCACATAATGTCTGGGTTGATTCTGAAAATAATCAACGACCTATACGTGCGAGACTACCACGACCTCGTATCGGGACCCCTGGTGTGGCTCTGGTTCTACGCAGCGTTTGGTATCACTTTGCTAGAATACGGGTTGCGTTTCCCCAACTACCTCTTCAACCCGAGCAATGGCATGGATATATTCTTGCGAATGGGAGTCCCAGTCATAGCGATGCTGGGGGCCAAGGTCTGGGCTGAAGGGCCGATGGGTTTGATGGACGCTTTTGAAGCGTTACTCGCATCCCTATCTCACACAATCTCCTATGTTCGAATACTCGCAATGAAACTAATCGACGATGTATTCCTGCGCCTCTTCCTAGGAGTCCTGGTCTTCTTCATGGCTTGGGGAAACATCGCTGGCACTATGCTGGGATGGATACTATTCGCGGCACTGACAACAGTCCTTATACTGATCTTGGAGACCGCGTTCGTTTTCATGCAGTCTCTTCGACTTCACTGGGTAGAATGGTTCCTCAAATTCTACGCAGGAAGCGGCATCGCATTCAAACCCTACGGGATCATCAGAACCTACACCCGAGTGCGAACTGACCTCCCCTAGTACACAGTCGAACTAACATACAACACCCCAGGCGCTATTCCTACGTTCAACCCTGTGCTTGCCTAGATAGCCTGACACTTGAAAGGAAAAAATCTAAGGTGTCTTACACCCCCCATGCGAGTGTCTGATACACGGCCCCGTGCAATGGATGGGCGCCAAGGCAACTAACGGCCACTCTAATTTGCGGTCGAACATCGAACCGATGCGGCTCCTGTTTATATTTCCGTGTCGCTGGCGTACCAGACACAGCGATAAGGTGAACGCTCCACGGGTACATCAAGCTCAATTCAAGTCCAGGCGATAAGCGACATTGTCGCGGAACTACAGGAATACGGATTGACCCGAAACGAGGCCAGGGTACTGGTTTTCCTGGCGAAGACTGGACCATCAAAGGCCAGCGAAGTCGCGCGTGCCGTCCTGATCAACCGGACGGAAACCTACCGCACCATAAGGAACCTTCAGAGGCGTGGCCTTGTGGAGGCGACACTTGAGAGGCCTGTACGGTTGCAATCTGTGCCCTTTGACAGGTGCTTGAGCATTCTTATCGAGGAACGAAAGGCAAGGCTGAGAATTCTCGAACAGCGCGGGGAAGCGTTACGCCGCCAATTTGAGGTTGTCCGTGTGGAACCGGTCACGCACGAAGTGGAGCGGTTTCAAGTAGTTGAGGGCAGACTTCGGATCGAGCAGAGACTGCAGGGTATGTGCTCACAGGCCCAGAAATCAGTCATGACAGTTCTCTCTCCTTCGGAGATGGTGAGAGCCGATACTGCCGGCCTCTTTGACATGCTAAGCCACGCTGTGAAAGGAGGGTTACGTGTTAGGGTGATCACCTCGATCGTTCAACCGAACCTGGAAATCGTCGAAAAACTGCGACAACACGTTGAGATCAGACACCTAGACCTGAAAGCCAAGCCGATTCCGAGAGTGTCGATTATTGACGACAACGAGGCTCTATTTGAGATAAGCACGGCCGATGAATCACCCAGAATGGAAGAGGAAGTCGCCCTCTGGATCAATAGTCGTGCCTTCGTGCGGAACCTCCAAGCCTACTTTGACGAGATGTGGACTTCCGCGACGCCATCAGAAGCGCGCGTTGAAGCGTTGCGAAAGGGCATACCTCCCGATGAACTAAAAATCTTCAAAGGACGAAACGAGGTTAGCGGAAAGCTCAACCAAATGATCGAATCGGCGGACAAGAGCGTGGAAATCTGGACGACAATGAGGGGAATACAGGCTCTCGCAGATTTCCATTTCGGTCAATTGAAGGAGGCGAAGGGACGCGGGGCAAAGATCCGGATAATAGCGCCGATCACAAGTGAGAACACAGAAGGAGCCAGGAAACTAGTCCCAGTTTCCGAGTTACGTTACTCTGAAGCACTCGGGCCGACAGGAATGGCTATCGTCAATCAAAGAGAGCTAATGCTCTACGAAAGGCTGCCAGACGACAACAGCCCAGATGTAGGAGCCGATGTGGGATTTTGGACTAACAGCAACCGGTTCACAGAAACTATGAGTAAAGCGTACGACGCGATGTGGAAAGGAGTGTTTACGATCTACACGCCAAAGCGACGTGGCGCGCAGAATAGATAGATGCGACGTAGGCATCCCGCTGGTTTACATAGGCGCTTCATTTGCCGCGCCCTAAGTTCGGCTGCCAGCTTCCCCAGGATATTCCCGATCCGGAACATCTCATAGAGATTGCGAAAGAATGCGAGAGCCTCGGGTATGATAGTGTTTGGGCATATGACCACCTTTCGCCTTACTGGCTTCGCTCGGGCAGAGCCTTGGAATCTTGGATCCTACTCTCGGCAGTCGCAGCACGAACGTCGAAGATTAGGGTTGGAAGCCTCGTCACGAATGTAAACCTACGCAACCCGGCATTACTTGCAAAGATGACGAGCACGGTCGACTGCATTAGCGGGGGGAGACTGATCGTTGGACTAGGAACGGGTGATAGAATGAGTGTCCGTGAAATGCAAGCTCACGGTTATCATTTTCCGTCTCTAGACGAGAGGATAGATCGCTTAAGGGAAACGATCCTTATTCTGAGAGCCCTGTGGACGGGGGAGAAGGTTTCAGTGAGAGGCAAAACATTTGAGGTATCGAACGCACTGAGCTTGCCGAAGCCGAAACAAAAACCGGGACCGCCCATTTGGATCGGGGGCAAACACAAACTGATCTTAGATATTGTCGCCGAGCTAGCTGACGGATGGAACTATTGGGGCCTGGATAAGAAGGTTCTAGGTGAACGAGAGAAGTATCTGTTTGCAAAATGTGCTGAGTTAGGTCGCCCCCACATGGACCTGGTCAAGTCGTGGACTGGAAAGGTCAATAGAACAGGACAATGTTCCAGCAGTCTCACGATAGTCGAAGACATGAAGAGACAGTTGTTGTCAAAGACAAGCGAACACACTGACTACTTCATAGCTTCGTTTGGGTCCGATTCGGACCGCAAGGCTTACGAAGCATTTGCAGAGGCAGTAAACTCATTCGCCTAGTGGGTTGCGGGTTGTGAAAGTGTCTAAGTCGCGTACGACGAGGACTCGACAGATCACGTTAGCAGCCGTATTCGCAATTGTTTACTTGATTCTACGCGTCGTGCCCACGTTTTCAATGATTGGAATCTCTGCACAGTTTACGGCGGGAGACTTTCTGCTAACCTCGATTGCCCTAATAGCAGGACTTTGGAGCGGCACAATCTCAGTTTTAATCGGAACTATAATCGCTTATCCAATAAGACCACCCACCTTTCTCGGTTTGGACTTTCTCCCTGGCGTAGCGAACGTATTCATCGCTGGGCTTCTGCTAGCGGGGAAGCGCAGAATAGCACAAGTAAGTTACATCGTTATCCTAGTTGCATTTCTTGTAAGTCCGTACAGCCTCCTGTATGGATATGATCACATACCATACGTTTGGCTTCACGTAATTGCACTTGTAGTCTTGCTATCCCCTGCTGCCTCGCGAATACCTTCCTGGTCTAAGAGGGGCGGATACCTAGGAATCGCAGCGATCGGAATCTTAGCGTTTGTAGGAACGATGGCGCAACACCTAGTGGGAGGGCTTCTTTTCGAGTTGGCAGTTGGGTTTGTAGGAGGGCTTACTCCTTCGAAGTTGGCAGATATCTGGCGCGTGATATTCTTTCTTTATCCGGAAGAAAGACTGGTCATAGTCACGCTTTCTACGATCCTCGCCCTCGGCATATTCCGGTCATTTGACAGATGGGCTCCGCACTCTAGGCTCGGCGCCAAGGAGACATAAGTTACTCAGAAGCATAGCCTATCTGGTTAGAGTTTAGCCTGGAACGTGTCACCCCAATCGTCTAACCCGTCACCACATTAAAGTACGATCTGAAAGCCTTTTTTCTCGCCTATCGTGCGGTTAGGCGCCCCTCAGGTGGAACGGACCATACCAAAACGCCCGGTGAAACTCTTCGAACGTTTGCTGGACTCTGATGTAAAAGCAGACCTTCTCACGTTCTTCCATAACAATGCCAACCTGTCTGAGACGCCTGAGGCATTGGCAAGGAAGGTCGGCCGGAACCAAGTTGAAGTCCAGCGAGAACTCGAAGACCTAGTGGAACTTGGAATTCTGAAAAAGGTTGAGGTTTACTCGTTTGGAATGGACCGAGATAAGGAAATACAAGATGCGATTTCAAAGCAACTTGCGCTAGGAGAAATAGTTGGCCCCGAGGGAGTAGTTGGCCCCCCTGGCACGAATATAAGGCAGGTTCCTAAGACCAGGTCAGGGGTGGAAGTCGTGGACAAGTTGCTCCCGGACGGAGTGCCCTCCACGTGTACTATCGTCTTACTCAGCGATCCAGGGGCTGGAGACGAGAATCTTTTGGCCCACATGGTCGGCCGCCAAATCCAGTCCGGAAAAACCGTCGTATATATTACTCTAGATAACTTCCCGCCCAACATTCGCCAGACCGTTAATGCACACGTTACCCAAGGAAGCGTGGACTGGTCGTCCCTCGTGTTTGTCGATTGCTACTCTAAGACGGTCGGTGTAGAGAGTGAAGAGCCAAACGCAGTAGATCCAGAAAACCTGTCAGCAATTAGCATTGCAATATCGGATGTGATGTCGCGTAGTGAGGTGTCACTGATCGTACTCGATTCCTTCAATACTCTGATCCGTAAGAGGGGAGGCCATTCAGCGATTGAATTCTTGCGCGTCCTAGTAGCTAGGACACGACAAGCGAAATGCCTTTGCCTAGTCACGATGAATAGAAAAGCGTTTCACCCAGCCATCGTCGCTTCGGCACAGGACATTGTAGACGGCGTTATCGAGCTTAAAGTGGATGAGGACGAGAAAGGGATTGCGCTTTCGCTTCGGATTCTTAAGATGGTTGGAACGAAACATTCCACTGCCTGGGAACGGTATAAAATCGACGACGACGGCGAACTTGTTTCAGCGAATACCGATCGGCCTTAGATGAGCCTTCAACTCATCTCCTTCAATTTCGCCGGTAGATACTTGTCGACTATGTAGGCTAGGCCGTAACGACTGAATGCCTCCTGCTCAGCCTTACGTTTGTTCTTCAGGAAAGTTTCGATCTCCTTCTTCCAAAGCTTTCCATTATACCGCGGGTCCTTCTCAAGCTCATAGAGGCGTTTTATGTCGAGATCGGTTAACGGGTCGCTCGGAAGTTTGTAATCGACGATATCCGAGGCCCAAACTCCGCACCATTTCGCGTCCGGCGTGTTTAGATCTCGAAGGTGCGCCGCGTTCGCGGAGCCGGAGATTATTACGTTAGCAATATGCATTCCCCAAGGATCTGCGTCACAGAATATGTAACAAGGAAGCTTCAGTTCTTTGTTCATCCGTCTTATGAGCGACCGAGTAGCACGCGGAGCTTGGCCCGCTGTGTGAATTAGCAGTGCTTTGTACTTCTCATGTACCCTCTCTTCTATGAAACGAGTGAACAGACCGCCTTTCTCGATGGCTATGATCTTATCAGCATTGCAGTCAGCAAATTCCGCATTTGTAAGCGCTGGGCCTATCATCATTCCATCGGGATGAGATGCAAGGTTGAGTTCCTTTCCCTCATAACCTCGCACAGTATATTGAATTGTTAGGTCGCCGAATATTGCGCTTCGTTCTTCAGGGAAGACGTTGAAATCCTCCCTAGAGTGACCGATTACGGTTTCTAGATCAGTGATTATATCGTCGCTTTCAGCCTGATCGGCGAAGCTCATTTCATAGGCCTGTGCTGAATAGAAAACGTCTCGAAGGGTTGAGGTCTTTCCTTCGCTGGTGAGTTCGTCAACGAACGATCCGGTCCATACAAGTTGGGTTAATGGCCGGATGTGTCTGATGTTACGTGCGCTTCGTTTTACGTAGTGATCGCCGAGAATGTATTGGCGAGTTTGTTGATCATAGTGGATGTTGTTGATCGATCGGCTAGGCATGCGGACTGAAGGCCATTGTCTCTGCGACAGTTGGGCGTAAACCTGTTCACCAAGACTCTTTAGGCCATTTAGAACGACCCGCTTCTTCTCTTCGATTCGGCTAGGCGTCTTCTTCGATGTCTTCTTCGCTTTCCTCTTCATACCTCAAAACACTCTTCAATAACGGGGATACGTCGGGCTGCTTGCTTTTTCCAGCAAGCTTGGCAGAGAATGAAGCAATCTTAGGTAGGTACTTTTGGAATACGTCAAGCCTATGCCTATCGTGGGCGATGTTAATCTTCTTCGACAGGAATAACGACAGTCTGCGAGCGACCTCCCGCACCGCGTTTAGAATTTCGCGTTCCACATCAGGCCTATCTGCGATGAATTCCTTCCCCACTGTCTTGTATGGAACTTTAGTGGAACAGATGTGAACGAAAACTGCGATCGGCATGTCGGACGTAGCCTTGTAATGCTTCCAATCGACTTGGGTATTGACAACCTTCCATGACACATCGCTCGCCTCATCAAAGAGCAGAGGAATCTTGTTGGCGAACCTGAACAGTTTGATTCCCCCACCTGCCTCAATCTGGCCACCATACGCTATCCCAATTTCCACAATGAATGGAAAACCTGCGTAAGCTGAGGGTTTTCGCTGGTACACGGCGATGAATTCCGGAGACAACTCCTTCCTTATCCCAGCTTCCAACAATTCCTCGCCTAGAGGAGAAAGACAGCTAGCGTCAGGCGCCAAGAACTTGTAATTCTTCATCCCGTTGACAAGCGTAACGATTTCCGCGGGGGTCAGTTTTTTCGGATTCTTCCTCGTCGGGAGGTTAACTTGTTGGAGGAACGAGGTGGCAATTGTTCTCCCAACCCGATGGAAATGCGTTCTCATGAAACCCACAAGCGTCCTCTCATTCGTTAGCTCGATCAGGCGCTTCATGGTTTCAACGTCGACGCCGTAGGGATGGGGCAAAGTTTCCTCAGGTGGTTTCGGCATCTGAGTTGTAACTCGATCAAACCTGTACAGCCTCCCCCTCGGATCAACGTAAGTCAGAGTGGCATATGGGGCGACGATCGCCGTCTCCATTAGGTAATCCAGAATCTTTGACATGGCACGGGTATAATCTGCCTCAGTGGAGAATTCGATTACGGCTCCGTGCCACCTGTTTTCATTCGGATGCGTCTTATGTTTCAGAACCACGGGCTTGTTCTTTTGGATGTCAATCATCAAATCGTATTGATGGATCTTCGTCGGCCCGGTGCTCGACATTATTGTGGCCGCGCCGTGAGTAGTGATTTGGCCGTAGAGGATCGCCATCTTTCCACCCAAGCCGAAGGTGCCCCGCGTCTGCCGAAGTTTGTACTTCGAGCCGAAAAGCACTTGGCCGAAGGCGGATGGAATTATGTCATGCGGTACGCCAATCCCATTGTCTTCGATGTGGACGCGGTAAATACCAGGCCCATCCGTAGCGCCTGATTCATGTGAAACGCGCAGATATATTTCGGGTGGGATCTGCCTTGTTTCGCACGCATCAAGAGAGTTCTCAACTAGTTCACGGATAGTTGAATAGATAGCACGAGTCGGATTCGTGAACCCTGCGATGTCCCGGTTTCTGTAGAAGAAGTCTGCCGCAGAGATTTCCTGGAATACTTCTTGAAGCGCCATTAAGGTTCGACTACCTTTGCGTACGTGTGGAATAAAGCTGATGATGGTTGACGCATGTTAAGTGGGTGGCTTTTGCCACAGCTCAAGGGTTTCTCTCTTTTTGCTTTCGCTCTTTATCTTTCTAAGCAATTTGTACACGGTGGAATGTTGTTTGCCCTTCAGTAAGAGTTCTATTGCTTCTCTTGCAGCAGTGACCGTCTCATATTCACCGAGCATTGCGATCGTACGTCCGTATACCGATACTTTCGCGTCAGTCATTTCCTCTAGCAGTCTGCGGATCTTTCCCTCGCGACCTATGACGCGCCCTTTCAGACGCGAGATGTCCCGGTCATTTTTCCCGAAAGTTTCCCTCAAGTCGATAATGTCCAGAACGATGTCGTCGTCAACTAGCGTAAGCGCACGTTCGGGTGAAAAACCTCGAGCAATCGCAAGAACTACATCTCGGGCCCGTAAAATGGTCGTTGGATCATCTGAATCTTCGCGCGGGACGATGTCGACCACGCCACTTTGACTTTGGATGAGTAGCTTCGCCTTGAATGCATCCTCAATGTTTGCTTTTGTCGACCCGTCTCTTCCGATTAGGACACCCATTCGCTCACTCGGAATTGTCGTGCTAATTCTTGTCGACATCTTCGCCTGTCACCCATTTCGTTAACCTTTCGATCGGAGGCACACTTACTCCAATCTTTGAGAAGTATCCGTTCATGCGAAGCAAATCTCTTTCAAGAAAACTCTGCGCCATGGGGTGTTCAGTCGTCACGGCCTGTGCGAAGTCGAAGATTATCGGGTTGAGGTCAACGATCATTATGTTGTACTCACTCAGGTCGCCGTGAACCAGCTGTGCTTTTTGGTAAAGGGTCTTGATGGCTTCAGCTATCTTGTCGTACATTCGTGCGGGATGATCTAAGGGGCTTTCTCTCAACAACGGTGCGGGTTCTCCTTTTTTGCCGATGAATTCCATCAGCAGTACGTTCCCGTCAACTTTCAGTGGGGTTGGTACGCGTACACCTGCCTGCGTCGCCTGCTGAAGGTTCCTGAATTCCTTCAACGCCCATAAGTTGACTAATGAACGTGTGTCTTTTCTCGTGCTCTTGAACCTTTTATCCCCTTGGATGTACATCATTCTGCCTTTCAAGAATTCTGCTGAGGTGGTCAAGAAAATCTTGATCGCCACTAGCTTTTTTCTCTTGCCGACACCCCAGTATAACCTCGACTCCTTCCCCGAGCGGACGACGCCGTTGATGGTATTGATGTAGCCGCGGTTCAGCAAGCTGTACACAATCATGAGCGTGGACCTGTCGAACACTTCCTCGAGCGATTCCATTTCCTCGCTCCGTTTTTCCCTCATCAATCGATCTGTTTCGTATCGCACGACCTTCCTCCGTAGCTTTCGCTCAGCCAACGATTCCATCTAAGACACCTCGGAACCTAGGCGAGGATGCGCCCTTGGTTGCGGAGCCAGTTGGCCTGGCTTTCCGTGTAACGCCAGAGAATATCGCCCCTTGTGTCCACTTGGAAATCCCAGGGCGCCACAAGTACAACATCTCCGACCTTAATCCATACCCGACGCTTCATTTTACCCCTGATACGGCACACTCTCTCGTGACCGTCCCCGCATTTCACCATCAGTCGGTCATAACCTAGCATCTGAGTTACGACACCAAGCATCTGCCCCTCACCAGGCATGACCATTTCCCTGAGTTCTCCCTCACTCAGGACCTTCTTCTTACCCACACATTCCACCGAGTTTTATTGCGCTAATAACTTAGGACCCTAAATAAGCATACTAATCGAGCGTTCAACAGCCCTACTTTGGTTCAGTAGCTCCCCTAAATAACGCGAAGGTTACGTCACATTTTGACGATCTGCACATGTGGGACGCCGCTGATGTGGACGATCGCGGTTGGATCAACGAGACTCTGCTGAACAGCAGCTTGCACAATGGTTTCTCCTACAAGGTTAGCGATATCCGCAGTGTCTATAGCCGCTAAAGCTTCGCCAACGCTTGCACGGTTCCCCCTATAGAAATCTGGTTTGACTTCGAGTTTCAGTTTTCCTTCTCGGAAAGTCTCACCGAGAAGCTCGGAATCACACGCCGCGACCAACGTGTGCTTTGCGTCTTTGAAGACTCTGAGGAAGACCTCAGTCAGAGGAGGCACTTTCCTAGAATGGCAGTATGGAAGACCTAGCGCCGCAGGCCTCGCAACGAAGGAATTGGTAACGCCCCTCCTTCTCGACCTTGGTGTCTGGCCTGCCGCAAATTGGGCAGATTACGAACCGTTTAGCATAAATGTTGAGTAGCCTCGTGACTGTTGCTACGTCGAATCTCCCCTGGAAGATAGCTCTCGTCCCATCCAAGGACGCTGCAGTCGCCAACTCCTTAGAGAGAAACTTCAGCAGGTGATGTGGGTCACGGTTGATCTTGCTGCTAATATCGCCAAAATTCTGGATGATGGTCCTACGCCCCATCCTAATTCCGACAACCCTCGGAATCTCGAACCTCTCCCCTGTACCTACCGTCTTCGGAAGGTTCGAATACGCCCTATCCAGGAGTTTTGCGTAATCTGTGCTCAAGACTAATTCCTAAGGAACCATGTGAAGTGCCATATTTGTTGATTCCTCTTAAAGAAAATGTTAATGTGCATACGCGCAAAGCTTGGTAAAGCATTTGGAGGGGCAGAAACTAACCACAAACAACCCGACGGCCAGTAGAGGACCAAACACCCTTCCTTGGCAGACAACTGCCCAGAATGGAGGCGAGGACGATTGACAAGATGGATAGTCAATTCTGCATGGCCCTACGTCAATTCCGTTCCGCACCTAGGAACATTCATTCACCTACTAAGTGCTGACGTGTACACGAGATACCTGCGCCTTAAAGGCGAGGAAGTGATAGCCGTCACTGGCTCGGATGAGCATGGGACCCCGATCGAAGTTGAAGCGATTAAGAAAGGTATTCCGCCAAAGCAGTTGACTGATCAAATACATAATCAGATCCTCCAACTTCTAGACGCATACAACATTCGCCTAGACAATTATACCCGAACTGAAAATCCAGTGCACATTCGGTATACACAGGAATTGTACCGGAAGGTGTACGAGAACGGATACATCTACACGCAGAATGTTAACCTCCCTTATTGCCAAACAGACCAAAGATTTCTCCCAGACCGATTCGTAGAGGGGACATGCCCACACTGCGGCAACGAACAGGCAAGAGGAGACCAATGTGACTCTTGTGGCCGAGTCCTGGACCCACTTGAATTGGTAAAGCCACGATGTGTTTTTTGCGGTAACGCGCCTACGATAAAATCATCTACTCACTGGTTCTTTGACCTACCTAAGTTCCGCGACAAACTCTACACGGCCGTCAAAGAGAACAAGCAGTTACCGGAAAACGCACGAAACTTTTCGCTGAGATGGCTCGAGGAAGGATTGAAACCGCGCGCACTAACACGGGATAATAAGTGGGGAATTCCAGCCCCCTTCCCCGGCGCTGAAGGGAAGACGATCTACGTTTGGTTAGAAGCCGTACTAGGCTATGTCTCTGCCTCCATAGAGTGGGCGGAGAAATCTGGTAAACCAGAAGCTTGGAAGGATTACTGGTTCTCGCAAGGAACGAGGAATGTGCATTTCATTGGCAAGGATAACATTCCGTTCCACGTGATAATCTTCCCCGCGCTTCTTCTCGCAACGCACGAACCTTACGTTCTACCTTGGCAGGTGTCGTCAACTGAGTTCATACTATTTGACGGCAAGAAATTCTCCAAAAGCAACAAAATCGGCGTCTGGATTGACGATGCGCTGAAGGTTGCGCCGGCTGAGTACTGGCGGTATGTACTAATCGCCATAAGGCCAGAAGCCCGGGATGCGAATTTTACCTGGCGTGACTTCGAAACCCATGTGAACTCTGAGTTGAATGACGTGTTCGGAAATTTCGTTCACCGCACGCTCTCATTTGTAAATAGCCACTTCGATGGTATAGTGCCAGAACCTGGTATACTCGACGAGAAAGATGAGACGATTAAGAAGGAAATCGAACAAGCCCCATCGAAGATCGCAGCGCTGCTCGACGATTTTCAATTGAGAGGAGGCCTCGCTCAAATAATAGAACTGGCTAGGGCTGGGAACCAATACCTTAGCGAACGAGAACCATGGCACCTCATCAAGACAGACCGCAGCAAGACTGCGACCACAGTCTACTTTGCAACCCAACTAGTCGGATGCCTCGCAATCCTGATTTCACCGTTCTTACCCGAAACTGCAAGAGGAATTGGCGAACAGCTCAATCTCGACACGAACATCACAGAAAATTGGTGGGATGCCGGCAAGCTTCGCGTGGAGGCTGGGCATAAGATCGGTAAACCGGTCCCCTTATTCCATAAGGTTAGAGTCGCCAACTCGTAATGAGGTGTTTTGATGCCCCTACTAAAACTGGATCTGCATGTTCATACAGTCAGATCCTACGACGCCCACACTAGACGCGAGGACCTGCCAGCGATCATCAAGAGTAGAGGACTGGATGGCGTTGCGGTGACGGAGCATAACATCTTTGACCCACCGAGCTTTGACGATGCTCTAATTTTGCCAGGTGTCGAAATCAGTTCGAGAGATGGACACATTATTGCTTTGGGCATAAATGAGATGATACAACCCAGGCTTCCAGCGGATGATACGATTCAAAGAATCCACAATCAGGACGGCGTAGCCATAATCCCACACCCATACGACCCTGTCTGTCAGTGCATCAAAATCGCTCGCTTGAAGACAAGACCGGACGCGGTCGAAACCGTAAACGCCGATGCGCTCTCATTCTACATTTCAAATTGGCTTGCGCGAAGGGACTCCGCCAAATTCAAGCTTCCCCAAGTTGGGGGAAGCGATTCCCACATTCCCCAAACCATCGGGGATGCTTACACTCTAATCGATGCCAAGTCCAGAGATCTCAAGGACATACTTGACGGCATTCGATCTGGAAAAGTTAGTGGAGAAGGACGTGCTACGTCCATCATGAACAAGATGCGAAAGCTGAGATACAAGTTCAGCTAATCCATATCCTCAATCTGGTCCAGACCCAAGTCAAGGTCTATTTTTTCATCTTCTCCAGCCTCAGGCTCCATCTCCCATATTTCAAAATGCAATTTCCTTCGTGGCCGAGGTTCAAATTGTTGAATTCTCACGCTGAAACGATTTGTCGTAGAACTGTAGGATTTCAAGAATACCCCTTCAGCGCTCTAGTTCGATTCTAGACTGCGAAGACCATCGAGACATATTTGCGAGAAGGCGCGTGATTGCATCCTCCCCGCCTGAGGAAAAATCAGGAAAAACAGTTTCCTGAGCTATTCGCTACGCTATCTTTCGAAGAAACAGCAAAAATTCACTAAATTCTGAGAGGCTAATTGTAATATGAATGGCTAGTTATGTGAGGCGTTTTGGCTATCCTCCGCCAACGGGCGGTATTATCGCCAAGACGCAACCATCCGTTAACACTGTCGAGAGCCCGTTGAGTACCGAAGTTGGCTTGTCGCCTACGAGAATTTGAAGGGAGCGGCGTAATTCGTCGCTCTTGGGGTCGTAGACATAATCCCTGAGACCCTGACCATGCTTTTCGACTAACAAATCAAGCAGGTTCCTTACCGTCCCACCTTCGGGTAGTTCTAGCGTCTCTTCTCGCAACCCGACCAACTCTCTGACAGCAGCGAAAAATTGCACATTCACTTTCAAGCCAAACTCCAACCTCCCTACAGCTGTAAGCAACTGGCTATTCTGTCGTGTGCGACGCCCACGTCAACTCCATCGTTTTCGGCCGATTCGCTTTTGCTTCATCAATTCTCGTAACGCTAGTTGCATGAGGGCTGGTTTTCGGCTGGTCAGAGTTTGAGTAGGCTTCGTTGCTTATCTTCTCGAACCCGGTAACCATCGCGTCAAGTTCTAGTTTGCTGACGGTCTCGGTCGGTTCAACCATCATCGCCTCTTTTACGATTAGCGGGAAGTAGACGGTGGGAGGGTGAACACCGAAGTCGAGGAGCCTCTTCCCAACGTGTAAAGCCGTTACCCCTGTCTCCTTCGCAAGCCTGGAAGCCGACAGCACGAACTCATGCTTCCTTGGGACGCCCTCTCCATACGGCAGCGAGAAACCTTTGACGTTTCGGAGTTTCTGAGCCATGTAGTTAGCGTTTAGAACAGCCACCTCAGAGGCCGTCTCTAACCCTTCCCTCCCGTGCAAGAGGATGTAGGCATAGGCACGAAGGACTACTGCGGCACTTCCATGATATGCCCTTACTTTTCCGATGCTCTTCGGTCTGTTGTAATCTAGATAGTACTTCGAGCCGTCAAATTCGACTGTCGGGATTGGCAGGTAGTCTGCGAGTCTGCTCATCACTCCGATTGGCGCGGCACCTGGCCCCCCTCCCCCGTGGGGAGTTGCGAATGTCTTGTGCAGGTTAAGGTGGACGATGTCGAAACCCATGTCCCCCGGTTTCGCCTTGCCCATGATGGCGTTAAGGTTGGCACCATCGTAGTACAGGAGCCCCCCGGCCTCGTGGACGATGCTAGTTATTTCGAGGATTTCGCGTTCGAAAATGCCGAGCGTGTTGGGGTTGGTTATCATTAGGCCTGCTGTTTTGGGTCCGACTGCCCCTTTCAAAGCCTCAGTGTCCACGCAGCCGCGGGAGTTCGAAGGCACTTCGATAACATTGTAACCCGCCATCGCTGCGCTTGCGGGGTTAGTTCCGTGTGCGGAATCTGGGACAATTATCTCGTCACGCTTGAGATCTTTCATATCTCGATGGTAGGCTCTCATCAGCATGAGACCTGTGAACTCCCCGTGAGCGCCTGCGGCGGGTTGTAGAGTCATTTTCTGCACACCCACGATTTTAGCGAGAGAATCTGCCGCCTCGTATAGGAGCTGAAGAATACCTTGCACGGTCCTCTGATCCTGGTACGGATGAAGCTCCTGGATCTTATGTGAGGCAGCGAGAAGGTCACAGACTTTTGGATTATACTTCATCGTGCAGCTTCCAAGAGGGTACAGCCCTAGATCAACTCCGAAATTCTCTTGGGAGAGACGGGTGTAATGACGGATCACCTCAATTTCCGAAAGTTCGGGGAGAGATGGCGGAGCCGAACGCCGCAGCTTTCCCGGAATGGTGGTCAATGCGGGGGATGGGTCTGAGGCTTGTTTGTGGAAACCGATTTGCCCGTGCCCTGAGAGTGACCTGATTGGCGGCTCGTCCCATCGGGCTTGAGCGTATACCATTTAATTTAGCCCCCCAAAATGACGCGAAGCTCGTCAGCTAGCATGTCGATGTCGCGGTGTGTGTGGACCTCGGTGAAGCAGTAGAGGGCGGTCTGTCCCAATTCAGGGAAGTAAGTGCTCAGATCAAGTCCCCCCTGGATTCCGGCTGCTAAGAGAGCCTCGTTAATTTCTGGAACTCTCTTCCCCGCATCCCCAAAGTTCACAGTGAATTCCATGTAATGGAATGCGTTGAATACCGGCGCCTTCACTCCCCGCAACTTTTGAATCTGCTCGATCGCATAGTTGGTTCTATCAAGAATAGTCGCGCTGAGTTCTGTGATTCCTGCGGGTCCTAGTAGTGATAGGTACATGGCTGCAGCCAGAGCGAGCAACGCTTCATTCGTGCAGATGTTCGATGTTGCTTTTCCTCGCCTGATATGCTGCTCTCGCGTCTGTAATGCCATGCAATACGCGTCCTGTTTACCATCTTGAGTCGTTGTCCTTCCGATAATCCGTCCCGGCATCTGCCTCAGCAACCCCTCACCCCTGCAGGCAAAGATGCCGAGTAGAGGCCCACCAAAGTTCATGTGATTCCCAAGGGGTTGCCCTTCCCCAACAACTATGTCGGCCCCTAACTCGCCTGGCGGTTTGAGCGCGCCGAGTGAGATGGGTTCACAGCCAACAACAAACAGTGCCCCACGGTCATGGGTCAGGTGCGCGATATCATCACAGGACTCCTCCACGAATCCTAGAAAGGAGGGTGATTCTAGGTAAACCCCAGCGGTTCGGTTCGAGAGTTTCCGTCTTAACTCAGACTGGTCAATATAGCCTGTCCCACGATCTTGGGACACCTCGACAATTTTGATATCCGCCGGGTCGCAGAATGTTTGAAGTGTTTGGAGGCGCTCTGGGTGGATGAAGTGGGGAACAATTAATTCGTCTCGGCCGGTTACGCGCGACGCCATCCTCGCGGCTTCGCCTAAGGCTGTTGACCAATCGTAAAGGGAACTGTTCGCGTACTCCATTGCTGTAAGATCGCAGATTAGGCTCTGGTATTCGAACATGGATTGGAGCATGCCCTGCGAGATCTCAGGCTGGTAGGGTGTGTAGGAGGTCAGGAATTCTCCTCGACTGATCACTGCATCAATTGCGGCAGGCACGTGATGGGGCCAAACGCCGGCACCCAAGAATGATAAAATGTCACGCGTCGATTGATTCTTCGAGAGCAAGCCTTCGACATACCGTCTAGTTTCCATCTCAGAGAGTTTCGACATGATTGGTAACTCTGCTTTGGACTTTAACGTTGGTGGAATATCATTGAAGAGTTCGTCTATGGATTTCAGGCCAATATCGTCGAGCATTCTTCGTCGAATTTCTCGATCGCTGTTGGGAATGTATGGATGAACCTCGGACACTTGGACTACCCTATCAACGCCACATACAAAATCGGTTAATATTATTCGGTTATGGTCGCTTCTCGGAAACAATTGCCGCCCCCAATTTGTCAACAAATCCCATTAACCCCGCGTGAGTCATTGTAGCGCCGGTCGAAAAACATTGAGATCGAGAAAAATCACCCCGTCCGCCTATGTGGAAAACAAGCGCGTTCTCGGACGGGGTACTTACGTTGAAAGGGGCGCCCGACTGTTTGGAGATGTGCGGACTGATGAAGGGGTACACATAGATGCGAATGCAGTTCTGTACGGGCCAATCAAGATCGGGAGGCACAGCTACATTGGGCCGAACTGCGTCATAGGATTCCCCACAACCGATGAACTGAATCAGCTAACACAGTCTCACAAAACCAGAAAGAAACCGACCCTACTTGGCGAGAAATGCATAGTTCGATCAGGCACTACCATCTACTCCAATGTGATTGTAGCCAACAACGTTTCCTTCGGCCATAACGTATTGGTCAGAGAGAATGTCACGATCGGTGCGGGGACGAAAATCGGTACTAACGCTGTGGTGGACGGGAGCACGAGGATAGGTAGTCGGGTTTCAGTTCAAACGGGGGTCTACGTCTGCACTTACTCAACAATCGAAGATGGGGTGTTCCTAGGCCCATGCTGCGTCTTCACGAACGACAAATTCGTTACGCAGAAGCCGTACAAGTTGATCGGCCCCACGGTGAGGAAAGGTGCAAGCATCGGGGCGAACGCGCTCCTCTTTCCGGGAGTTGTTGTCGGAGAAGGGGCTGTGGTTGGTTCGCAGGCTATGGTAAACGTTGACATCCCTCCGCGCACCATCTTTGTAGGAATTCCTGCAAGGAAGATTAGAGACTTGCCGGGAGATTGGCATTCTTCTCTCCTGCAAAATTGATTCTTGACCATCAGCAGAACGAATAAATAGTGAACTTCCCAATCACGGCGATGTTCGACTAAGATTAACCCGATGAAAGCGAGGCCAAGCTGAGGTTGAAGACGAAGTTCATAGCCATTCTCCTAGTTCTGGTCCTCGCGCTCGTTGTTGCCGTCCCAACGCATGCCCAGACCCCACCACCTCAATTGACGATATACATCTCCAGAACGGCGTACATCGGCGAGTATGGCATAGTGCATATAATCGACAATTTCACTGTGCACAACTCAGGGACGACCCCTGCTACCTACTTGGATTTTGGTGTGCTGAGCGTTTTCAAGGGAGATTTATACTATGTGGACGCGAAGGATAGCCAAGGAAAATCCCTCGTCGTGGATACGAATGTGAACCAGACGAGTGGCTTCTATTGGATGCGAGTTCATTTCGCCAACCAGCTTCCCTTCAATTCGACTTATCGATTCACCGTCGATTCCATCGTAGGTCACATCATAACAACTGCCCCGAATGGGCTTCTGTACAATTTCTCAGCCGCCCCGGTTCTTACACAGGATGCAAGGCAGGCTAACGTTACGCTCTTGGGAGCCGTGGGATCCAGTTTCGCGGTTGCTCAAAATTCAACTTATACGCAAGAGACAGTTGCAGGACAACCCGCTCTGGTTAAACAGTACAAGCCCTGGAAGGCGTACTCTACGGAGACCTTCTTTGGGCCTTACCTGACAGTTAGCCAATACCTCGTAGATGTCGCATCTGTGGAGCGGGATATCAAGATCGGCAGTTCGGGTACGCTGAGCATTCTCGATACTTACAATTTGCATAACTATGCTATTCCAATTACTAGCCTAACGATTACACTTCCGGACGGCGCAACTAATGTTATGGCGTATGATGTTGTTGGTGCAATGTGGACGACCACAGAGAACCCCGCCCCACCTTACCAAGTAAGCGTAGCTCCTAGATACGGCGAAGGGATTAGAGGGGGAGAGAACTTCACCTTCAGCCTCTCCTACAGCCTCCCCCAGTCCGACTACCTCAAGCAATTGAATTGGTGGGGAAACTACAACCTCACGCTTCCGATGCTCAACAATCGGGAGGATTTCGTGTTTGATACGGCTACGGTCAAGATTATGGCGCCAAGCGGCATCAGGATTGACAATGTTATACTTCCCACTTCAAACCCTATCTCACCGCCAATCCAGTACGATCACGCCAAACAGCAAATCCAACTTCAGGGGGTCACGGTATCTAGCAACGTGACACTTGGCGTCTTCTTCAGCTTCATTCCCTTCTGGGCTGCATTCGAATATTTGCCCTGGCTACTAGGCATCGAAGTGGCATTTGCAGCAGTAGTTTTAGCGGACAGGATTAGACGTGGGCCGGAACTCGCGATTCCAGTGCCTGTCGAGAACCTCAGAGAGTTTGTGGGCTTGTACGACGAGAGGATTTCGCTCTCAAGAGAGCTCGTTGCGATGGAAGACGAAGTCGCGAGGGGTGGAATGGTCAAGCATGAGTTCAGAAGGAGAACGAAAGTAATGGAATTGAGGCTCGATGAAATCAACAAATCGCTCATGGCCGTTAAGGCGGAGATCAGAGCGATCAGCCAACACTATGACGAATTGATCCGCCGGATAGACCGTTCCGAAGCCGAAATCCAAGTCTCTAGAAGCAGCCTGAACCAAGTGAGAACTCAATACCGATCTGGAAAAACCACTAGAGAGACATACGATGCGATGGTCAACGACCTCACGAAGCGGATCGATCGAGCTGAGGAGACGGTCGAAACGATCCTGATCACCCTAAGAGAAGAAGCCCGCTAAGCCCAGATACCCTGTTCCACAGGCTCTTTAGCACGCGTTGATGCCAATAGAACGCATCTCGTGTCCCCGATGAGCAACCAGGTCGCAGTCACGAAACTTCAGGATTGGCTAAGAATTTCGTTAGGCTCAAACCTTTCCCAGGCAGAGCGTGAACGAGACAAACTGGTTTCAGAGATCAAGCGAGGCGTCGATTCACTTAGAGACTTCTGCGATCAACTCATTCGAAAATCAGAGCAAGACATGGAAACAAAACGGGACAATAGAGCACAATATAGGGCCTCTAAAGCCGTTGCAAGACTCACTAGCATCATACCTGACATGTGCAAGGAACTCAACATCCCAACCCTAAAGGACTCAATCAGCCTGAGAAACTTACAAAGGGACACCTCAAAGCTAGCATCGGAAGCTGCCCGAACCAGAGAGGAATGGTTGCGCCAAATCAGACCCTACTACATCCTAGACATGATGACTTTAGGCGGCAATATTGACAAGCTCCGGAGGCTCGCCGACGAACTTCATAACTTCCTCATGGGGCGCGGAGCGCTTCTTCGCTCCCTTGAAGACCTGAATGAGAAAATAGACTCTCTAAGGAAACTGCAAGAATCCGAAGAACTAGCAGTGTCTCAAAGAAAATCCCTTGAGGAAAAGGTGAAGGAAACAGACCGTTTGGACGAATCATTGAGACTTCAAGCTGAAAATGTTCGGGGAAACCCAAAGGTCACGCGGTTCCTTGAAATCGACTCGGAGTTGAGGAGACTCAGGGGTGAGTTGATTCGAACTGGCTTCAGTAGGCTAGGCCGCCCGCTCAAGAAGCTCATATCAATTTCGGAACGTGGTGACTACCCGCTTCCCGTCGAAGTTCGCGAAAGCGTAAAAGAGTACATCAAGAAGCCCTTCACCATTTTCCTTGCAGAACCCGCTGAGTACCCTCGTTTGAAATCGGTAATGTCAGCCTTATCCGGCGCGGTCTCTTCAGGCAAGCTTGCGCTCAAGCAACGCGAAGCCAAGAAAGTTATCGAACGATCGGAACAAGTGATCTCAGGAAACTCATTGTCAAGCATTCATGAAAGTGCAAAGAAAGCAAAATCGACTTATGACGAAATTCTCTCCGACCAAGAAACCAAGGCGTTAGTGCAACAGCTCACAGAGCTACGCAAGAGGGGTAAGGAAAACCGCGCCTCACAAGAGGAATTAAAGGCGGAACTCGAACGAGCGATCGAAAACGAGAGACATTCAGGCGAGCAGATTAACTCGCTCTTACGTGAAATAGAAAACTTTGCGCGGAAACTCTCTGGCTCAGATCTGAAACTTCAACTCCCGTAGTGGTATCAGGTTAGGACTCGAATTCGTTGCTTTGAAACGAGAGCACGTAGGAGGCTGCGGCCTAGGTCTGATTTCTTTGATACACGGATCTGGCCCTTCTTCCCTATGGTAGCTGAGAAAAGGTACTGGTCGCCCACGTAGACATTAGCGACTGTTCCGGTTAGGTCTTCGTCGAAGACGATGTCGATTCGATTGCCGACTTCCCTTATCTCGTACCGTGTTTCTTTTCCAGATGAACTAGGAGCAAGGGGCTCCACGTCAATCTTCACGCCGAGCTTCTCTTCGAGTTTCGTGACCGTGACGCCTTTCTTGCCGATGAGTATGGGAACCACGTCGTTGTCGACTCGCACGACAGCGCGGTTGTCGGATACTAGTGTTACCTCAGCGTCAGGGTCGAAGCGTTTGATCTCTTGTGTTATCCTTTCTTCAGCCAACTTCCGCGCCCCGCTAACTGTACGCTTGACTTCGCTGACTGGGATTATCACGTTCTCTTCGCCGAAGGTGTAGATCTCGAATTGCAGGTTGCCAGTTTCGAAATCGTTTACTTCAACCACAGGCCTCGCTAGATCAGCTTCCGTCATTCCAGTTGGAACCTTTACAGTCAGATTCAACGTGAATAAGTTTCGAACCTCCCCATACTCGATGAAGATTATCGTGTCGATTATGTGGGGGATCATGCCTAACTCAACTCGTCCAATGAACCGTTGAATCGCGTCAATAGCTTCACTCGCATGAACAACGCCGACCATGCCTACCCCGGCCAACCTCATGTCCGCGAATATCATGAAATCCTTGCTTCTTCTCACCTCATCGAAAACCGTGTAATCAGGCCGGACAAGGAGCAGGATTTCAGCAGTTTTTTCGAAATCACCCTCCAACGGACCGTACTGGGTAATCTCCGGCCCAACCTGCAGATCCCTAGGAGATTCTAGCGTCTTGACGATCTTGTTCTGTTTCAGATAGAATTCCGCGAGGGATGAGGCGAAGGTTGTTTTCCCTGAACCAGGAGGGCCGGAGATCAGGATCCCTTCAGCACGGGTGGCTAGGCGTTCCATGAGCTTCGTCGAGAGCTTGTAGTCTTGCAGGGTGAGACTGATCACTGGTCGGACGATGGTGACTTCCAAACCATCGGATAGTGGAGGGCGGGTTATGGCGATACGAAAGCGGCCAAGCTGAATTACCATGGCCCCTCCGTGGTTGATTTCAACGAAGCCTTCGTTGCTGACACGGGCAGCCTCAGTGACCTCTCGGATTATCTGTTCGACTTCTTCGACCGAGCTGAGGTTCTCGGAAAGGGTTACTAACTCGAACTTACCCGGTTTTCCCCTCTTGGCTAACGGTTTCGTTCCTTCCTTCAAGTGGATACTTGATGTATCGGGAGTGAGGAATTTCTCAAACGCGAGGCCAGTCAGTTTGACCTCGCCTGGGACGTGCTTCACCTTTACGCCTGCAGCTTCTGCAGCCAACGCCTGCACGTAATCCGCGGTCAGTAGTGTTCCATTCTCGGTCTTCGCGACGTCAGTGATTAGAGCGTCGAGCCTTCCGCTTCTCGCAAGCATAATGTCATTGTAGCCGGGTCGCTCACCCAAGAATGTGAGTTTGATGCCCTTACTCTCGCACAGGACTCGTAGCTTCTTGATTTCCTTTAACCCAACGAACCCTGTCTCGCGACCCCTCGAAGCTTGAGCTTGAAGCTCATCTAAGACTGCGCGGGGTATGACTATTTCCACATCGGTCAACCCTTCCTTCTCTATGATAGCAGGAACGTTGCCGTCAATGATTATCGATGTATCGGGAACAAGTTTCTCTGTCAATTCTGAATCCTTACGCGCCATGAGTAGAGAACTCTCAATAAAAACAGTACCAAGCGGGCCGGGCTAGAGAGGCTAATCGAACATCTCTTATCGATGAACTCCCCCGAACTATGAATGATGAAATTGGAACAGCGTATCTCATCCAGGCGCATCTACGACGGCAAAATCCTCAACTTCCGCGTCGACGAAGTCAGCATCGAAAACGGAAAGGTTACGAGTCGTGAAATTGTTGAACATCGAGGAGCTGCAGCCATAGTTCCCATTCTTGAGGGAGGTAACGTGATCCTCGTCCGACAATACCGATATGCAGTCTCCACTGAGCTTCTCGAAATCCCCGCTGGAACATTAGAGCCTGGTGAGGAGGCGGAGGATTGTGCGAAACGAGAGCTAGAGGAAGAAACAGGATACACCTGCGGGACCATTGCTAAGGTACTGGAATGCTTCGTTGCTCCCGGCTACAGCACCGAAAAAATTTACATCTACTTAGCCAAAGGCTTGACGAAGACGCGACCGAGAACGGAAGAGGACGAAAACATCACCGTTGAAAGTTTTCCATTCGAAGCTGCCTTAGACAAAATCCGGTCAGGGGAGATACAAGATGCGAAAACAATAGCTGGCCTACAAACCGCAGCACAACTACTTTAGTCCATGAGGTTGATCTTGAGAAAATCGGGGTGACCTGCTAATATCATTCTTGAGACATCGTCGCGTAAGTTGTCGATGTTGAAGCCGAAGTGTTCTGAATGATAGCCGGTCAACTTACTGTAGGCTCGTCCCATTACGCTGAGAGTGACCGCGATTTCGTTCTTTTGTAAATGGACGAGCGCTGCGGCGAGCAGGATTATGCCTTGCAGTATCTCCTTATCAGCTCCGGAAGCCCTCCGCCACGCCGACTCCAGTGCCTCGTGGCTTTCCCAGAACCGCTCTTCATTGAACAGCTGAATCCCCTCCCGAATCGCTTCCCCCGCTTCCATTTGACGACCTGGGATGTCAAGTTCCCTTAAAGTAAGCAAGGGCCCTAACTGGTTCTCAAGAGACCGGGTTGCCGCTTGCAAATTCGCCTTTGACTCTAGGAGCAGATCCAGTTCGACAGCTAAACTGCTCACTCGAAGGTTGCCCACATCCCCGCCAAATTCCTTCACTGCTCCATAAGACCGGAGCGTCAACTCTCTCGCGTCTTTAGGTGTAAGTTTTGTACCGTTGGATAGTCTAACCAAGAACCTCATCGAACCACGGCCCTAGCACTTGGATTGAAGCCCGAGTTATTTGACAACATCTATAACGATGGTCAAGTGTGTCAGCCGTGAATCGCTTCGGAGTTGTAACGGTGGTGTCAACAACGCAGGAGTACGTGATTGACGGTAACGATTTGAACAAGAAGCTCGAATCATTGAACCTTGAAGCTTACCAACCGACCGGTGAGCTCCACCAGATGTTGACTGGCCAAGTCTTTGAAACCGTTGAAAAGAAAGTCATTAAGGGAATGGCCGACGAGATCGAGAAGGCTAAACCTCAATTGGTCCGATTCGTAAATCTTGAGGCTCTAGCGTCAGGCCCACACAAAGACTACATAAACCCAATATGCGGGTGCCTCGCCGTTCTCATCGAGGGCCTAACGGCTAAGGGGATTCAGGTTAGCGACACTGTTCAGAACCCAATGCTCCTTCCGTGGCATTTGGTTGCTAAGCTCGACAAGAACTTCAAAGGCCTACCAGCCCCAGGACAAACCGAGCCACCCTGATCCCGAAACCGCCGGAAAGTCTTGGACTGAGTCGACTGAAGTTCAATGAGAAACGGTTAATTGTGAGCGCGAAAATTCATCGCACGAGGAATTAGCTTTGTCAGTTGACGTCGGTCAAAAAATGTTAGACTTCCAACTCCACGACCAAGACCGCAAGCTGAGATCATTGAAAGAGTTTCAGGGAAAGAAGGTGGTTTTGGCGTTCTTCCCGGGAGCGTTCACGGGCGTATGTGATAAAGAGATGTGCACATTCAGGGATTCGCTGCAAAACTTGCCGGGGCAGGTTGTTGCGGTCAGCGTAAACGATCCGTTCACGAACAAGGCTTTTGCGAACGCGAACAGGTTGCAGTTTCCGATACTCAGTGATTACATGAGGGAGACGATTAAGAAACTGAACATCTTGCACAGCGATTTCGCGGGATTGAAAGGGTATACGGCAGCGAAGAGATCCGTGTTCGTATTAGACCCCACTGGGACCGTTCGCTACAGGTGGATATCTGAAGACCCTACGAAGGAACCGAACTACGAGGAAGTCAAATCCGCCCTAGCCAAGCTCTAGACAAACATCCTATAGGGTTAGGCCTACCCGTAGACAGCCCTTCTACCTAGAACCTAGGAGGTGGGTAGCGCCCGAAGAAGACGGCGTTTACGTACGTGGAATTTTGCGCGGACTCGCGTCCCAATTTGCTGACTATAAAATGAGAAAGAAAGACGGGGGGAGGGATGGGGTTTAATCGATTTTGATTTCTTTACCCTTGGGTCTAGGTTGCATTTTGCGTAGGGTGATTTCTAGGACGCCGTTGTTGTATGAGGCTTTGGTGCTGTCGGGGTCGACGCCTGTTGGCAGTTGAACTTCTTTGTAATACTTCTGGGTAGGTGAATCCACTTTGATTGTTAATGTGTCCTCGTTGATGTTGGTTTTGATGGCTGATTTCTCGACGCCGGGCAGTTCTGCAACTACGCGCACTTGTGCTTGTTCGTTGATGACATCAACTAGGGGCTCACGGGTTTCTTTTGGTTCTAAGGCTGGTTGTTCGATGCCGAATGCGCCTGGGCGTCGGGATGGTTTGACGTTGCCGAACTCTTGGACGTTGGGCTTTCCGTCGGGGCCGATAGACATTGAGTAGCCGTAGACGAAGGGGCCATACTGCTTCACGGTTGAACCGTCAGGTAACTTCCTCTCTGTCATCATGTCCTTTGGCATGCCTTTGAGCATGTCCTGGAACATGTTCTCGAACATAGAGTCGACGTCGCTGAACCAACGATCCATCCAACCGAAAGGAGACCGCCTGCCTCGCCGTGACCTAAACCATTCGGGAAGGAATTCGTCCGAAGACATTTTCTTACTTCACCTCTGATAGGCTAGTTTGTTACCTCTAGTAACAGCCCGATATAAATATTGTTACGTCAGGTAACGTAACGTTGTCGTTTGGTCGAATAGTTTCTTGGTGCTGTAACAAACCGTTTGGTGATTTCAGAGCATCCTTCCCTCAAGCTGTAGGGACACGGCAAAACACGTTGTGGCGGGAACAGTAAGTGTTTTTTCCGCTTCCGCTGTACATCATAGCCTTTGGGTTAGGGTGGTTTGCTTGGAGAAGGCACTGGAAATTGGATAGAGAGGAAAAACTGTTTTGGTATATCTTATCGTTGTGCATTACATATGTTGGTGTTCTCATAGCTCTAATCCCGAACCAAGAAATTCTAACGCCCTTTGGTATCCATGTTCTAGTGTGGGGTAGCATAATCGCAGTTGGAGGAGGGGGCGGCGGTTATCTTGTCTATCTTATCTATCCAACAGTTGAACCGAGAGCCGAATGTAAACTATATCCAGTTTTTGATACGGCGCATATGGAGCATTTGCCACAAGTTGTCAGAGAGCAAGTCGAGGAAATGCTGCGACAAGGGACAGCTGAACAAAAATACCAAACATTTAGGGTTACAGCGAGAAAGATGATGATATGCAATTGTAAGGTCTTAGCCAAGTTCAACGGAGCAGAAGCTCATCTATTATGGGAAGGCATGGGCACAGAAACCCATCAAATTGCGAAGGAACAAGTCACATTACAAGTTGGAGATTTCGGCACCATAATGCTGTGGGGAGCTGCAAGAAAGAACGATAAGGCTGCCCTGTATTTCCCAACCGTGAGCCGCCCTCAAGCTCCTTACCCAATCGGTTCTGACATGCCACCATTGAAGCTAGAGGTAACGCTGATTGCGGAGAAGTTGAACGACAAACCCCACCATTTCACCATCTACCGTGAGGCGTGGGAAACCCTCAGAACAGAAGAAATTCGTTAGAGGTTCTTTGATTTGAAATATTCGGTGCAGAAGGAATGTTGCCCAGTGTCTCGGTGGGTTTACTTGCGTTCTGTATGATTGTCAGCCACTTGTCGTTGCCTCGGATGTCTATTCCTGCCATGTCGGCGGGTGTTTTGTAGTCCAATGCTTTGTGTGGTCGAATGTAGTTGTGGAATAGTTGGTAACCCGTGAGTATGGGGCTGTCCTTGCGCTCTAGACCTCGCATAACTTTTTCTCTATCTCTGATTTCACCGTTCATTCGTTCCATCTTGTTGTTATTGTAATCCCCCGCTAACCTGATGTGGCGTATGTGCTCTGTTCGAGTCTCAAACCTTGTGGTGTAGAACTCGTTTAGGTACGCTTCATGGAAGTTAGCGGCTCCATCAGATACGAGCGTCTTAGGAGCCTTCCCCGCCACTGTCTTAGCTAGTTGGAATAGTGGGCGAACGTCAGCCGTGTACTTTGTGTCTGCCACCTCTTGGGCAATCCAGAAGCGTGTTTGCTCATCCATCATTGCGTAAAGATACTTCAGATTCCCCTTTACCTTAAGAAACAATTCGTCTGTGGCCCAAGTATCACTGACCTGCGGTGTAATCTTATCGAGGTACTTGTTCATCAGTTCCGTGTACTTGGTTATCCATCTGTAGATCGTTTGGTGGCTTACCTGAGCGCCGATTAACCGCAGTGACCTTGACACGTTTCTTAGGCTCTCGCCGGAGAAGTAGAGTTGCATGGCGGTCGTTATGGCTTGCGGGTTGTGCTTCATCTTCTCGAAGCCAAGGTTCACAGTGAAGAATTTCCCGCATGATTTGCAGGCGAATTTCTGAATGTCACCGTAATGGTTGTGCCGTAGACCCCACTTGATTATCGCCTCTGATTTACAGAAGAGGCAGGTGTGGATGTCGGTTACGGGCTCGATTACTCTAGCTGCAACCTGCTGCCTTAGCTTAAGGCTGAACTGCACGGCCCAAATGTGCTTGCACTGAACGTTTCGGTGGGTGAAGTCGGGGCATGTGCAAAGCCAACCTGAACTTTCTTTCTTCTTGGTTACGTCATACATTATGTCTCTTGATTGGGAAGCTACTCGGTAGAAGCGTTCTTCTAATCGCATGATTTGGTTGGGTTTCTCAGCTATCATGCGTCCTCTGAACTCACGGGTGTTTGCGTCCAAATCTCATCAGTATTACATAATACTGGTATTACCATATAAAGATTTACTACCGTAAAGAAAGATTTATATAGGACTGTAAACCTTATATACTACTGTAAAGGTATAATACGATGGATAGAGATGGAAAGAAAGACCACAAGCATCAAAATAGACCCAGAGTTCTGGAAGCAAGTAAAGAAGGAAGCAATAGACAGAGGCACAGAAGTATCCGAACTAGTCGAAACCGCACTCAGAAAAGAGCTGCAAAGAAAATGAGCATCAATAAGAGAAAAGGAGAGTTAAGTTCACTAGTTCGACATCTAGGAATCTCACCAAGGAAACTAACTGCCGCTATCTCGTTCAATGAGCGACTCCGAGTTCAAAAAGCTGTGTTCTTACTAAAGCACCTAGGCATTGCGCCATTTACTGACTATGATTTCAGCCTGTACGTTCATGGCCCCTACTCGCCGACTTTAGCGGCAGACTACTACGATGTTGCGAAGGTGAAGGCTATGCCTATGAAGTTGGAACCAAGAGTTGAAACTCTCTTAAACTGGTTTGCTTCCAAGGACGAGAGATGGTTAGAGATCGCATCGAGCATCATATCAATCAAGGAGAAATATCCAAGAGACAAGAACGATGCAATTCACCCTCTCCTAAAAATGTCGAAGCCGTGGGTTGACCGAGGAACGTTCAACAGCGTCATGACAGAGCTTGAGAGCCAAGGTGCCGTCTAGAAACGCCACTTGTTTCCATGTCGATACGAACTACCTAATTGATTGCTTCAGATGGAAGCATGGCGATACCGACGAGCGTGCTAAGATAGCTTCTGGCGTAATCAACGAAGCGATTCACCACGGGAAAGTTAGGGCATCCGTAACTGTTATCGGAGAATTTGTTGATGTCGTGGTGAGGAAACGATATTCTCTTGATCTATTGAACGACTTGGCAGATTACATTGAAAGAGGGAAGTTAGAAGTTTGTTATGTCGAACCACAAAGGGCGGCGCGCTATACCGACCTATCACTCAAGATAAGAAAGGAAGTACGAAGTGAAGGTGTCGGCTCGACCGACGTGTTCATCTTGGCTCACATGATGACCGATATGAGCGGCGAAGGCCTACTTACATTTGACGATGCGATTTTGACGAGCAGGGGGGTTCAGAAGGTATTGAAGGAACACATACAAAATAGAAAAAGACCGAGAATCACAGACGACCCAAGAAGGAGTTAGTCGGCCTTCTCAACCCACACAAACACGAAGGGTCGTGTTCCACCAAACGAATTGTTACACGCACCTAAAGTTCACGTACCAAACGCAGACGTTACGTTACCTTACGTCAGGTAACGGTACCTTCTCGTCAGTTGGGAACTGCTGTTACTTTTCGTCTGCTGAGGTAGCGATTATGTTTGATTGCACTTTATCGCGAGGTTATCATCTTTGGGCTTACCATCGATCTTTCGTTGATAACCACTCCATCGTTGGTCATGAGAACTGAGAAAGACCGATTCTCACCCGTCTTATCGATAAGACTCCCACTTACGATTACGTGCCCTCCCGAGGAATCAGACAGCTTTGGAAACCACTGATCTGTCATTAGGTTGCCGAGGTTAGCCGACAGCCATCTCCAAGCGATACCTACATAATCTGGTGTTTGCGTGCGAGTGTCACCGATGAAGCTCATATTCAATTTCTAATTTATGTTATGTTAACATAGCGGGGCATGACTATCGTTACATGCCTATCGATTCTTCTAGCTGGGCTATCCTTTTTGTCAACGGTTCAATCCTTTCGGCATAGAGTTGGTTTGCTTCGGCTCTTGCCATTTTCTGGATTTCCGTTCGGTCTGAATCTGATAATGTCAATGCGATCACCTCTTCCTTGATTTGAAGGCCCTCTACTCGATTTCTATTGACGGCCAGTAAGTCCGATCAGGATATGGGCAATCGGCGGCTGGACAAGCGTGTGGAGGAGGGTGACCCATCTGTTTGTTGCAACC
>Ga0326727_10004971_pt1 | contig 38733 bp, 42 predicted proteins | sample MB2enrmetagenome_FD_207643 | JGI IMG/M metagenome (GOLD analysis project Ga0326727, IMG submission 207643) | Lab enriched peat soil microbial communities from McLean, Ithaca, NY, United States - MB29MY | ecosystem: Environmental > Terrestrial > Soil > Wetlands > Peat | place: USA: New York...
ACAACAATCTTGAGCACTGCGGATTGAACGGCAAAACGCCCAATGAGGCACTTGCCGAATTCAAAAGCTAGTCCGCCATATGTGTGTGCCTAAAACATAGCGCTTGCAATATTTTTATCTTTATGATATAACACACGCAGTGAGTTCTCTATCAATAGCACCTTAACAAATACATTTTTTCGGCTCTTTCACATTTTTATCAGTAAAGAGTCGTAAAAAATAAATATCATCTAAAAATCGAATGAATAAAGTTATCAAGAAGTCGTTTATTGCGACGCTCTTGAGTGTTTTTGTTTTTGGATTGGTTGTCTTGAGCGGTCATGGCATTCCTTCGATTTCGGTTGCGTACGCGCAATCGGCATCGTGTGGTCTCACCGGTGCTACGGTAGCTAATAGCATAATCCCTCTTATCCCATCAGCTGGCGGAACGATCACTTACACATTAGATGGAACGACGGCGAATATCTCGACCTCAACAGCGGTCACCATCAATGATGTATTGGATTCGCAACGGTTGACCTTCGTTTCTTCGTCGGCGAATATCGCTGGAGCATCATATTCCAGTTCGCGCGGAGTATGGGATTTGGGAACATTGAATAACGGTACGTATATTCATCTCCAAATCACTGCGACGGTAAATGCCGGAACCGAGGGACAAGTCATCGATAATGCTCCGACCATTAATTACGTGCCGAGTGATAACAGTTGCGCGCAAAGTGATGCGATTAACGACGTATCGGTGACGGTGTATGGAACTCCTTCCGCTTCACTCACGATCACGAAGAATGCGAATCCGACGACGGTAGTGGCAGGAAGCACGACGACGGTGGACTACACGATCACCGTGATGAACAACAGCACGTCCACGACATCGGATGGTGTGGTCGTGAACGACCCGTTGCCGGCGGGGCTTATCTTTGAGAGCTCAACGGCGCCGAGCGCGTATAACGCGACCTCGGGAGTCTGGACGGTCAACAATCTTTCTGCCGGTTCGACGGCATCGCTTTCGATCTACGCGGAAGCGGCTCAGGACGCAAGTTCCACGATTTGGAACACGGCGACCGTCACCGCAAGCACGACCAATTCGAATTCTTCGAATGACACCGCAAAGGCAATGATCACGGTGACTCAGCCGACCAGCACGCCGAGCTCGACCCCGTCCGCCTCTCTTTCGATCAGCAAGAGCGTCTATCCGACCTCGGTGACCGAAGGAGCAACGACGACGGTGGAATACACACTCACCGTTGCCAATGCAAGTACATCTGCTACGACATCACAGAATGTGGCAGTAAGCGATTCCTGGCCTTCCTCCGGACTGACGTTCGTAAGTTCGTCAGCGCCGAGCGCGTACAACGCGACCTCGGGAGTCTGGACGGTCGGGCCCCTTGCTCCGGGAGCGTCATCGACGCTCATGATCACGGCGTACGTTGATGCGGATGCGACATCCAGCATCACGAACACCGCGACGGTCACCGCAAGCACCACGAATCCGAATTCTGCGAACGATAGTGCGCAGGCGACGATCACACTGACGGGCGGAAGTGTTCCCACTTCGACCACCCAGTATGCCGAACTCTCGATCGACAAGATCGCGAATCCGACGTCAACACAAGTGGGAGATACGGTGAATTACACGATCACCGTCACCAATAATGGTCCGGCGACGGCGACCAACGTCGTTGCAAGCGATACATTGCCTTCTGAGCTCACTTTCGAGATTGCAACGGCCTCGGCCAGCACCTCTTACGCGAGCTCGACGGGATTATGGACCATCAACACCCTTGCCCCGAGCTCTACGGCGACACTCACGATCGCGGCGGAGGTGAATACCTCCACGCTTCCGGTGGTCACGAACATTGCGACCGTGAGCCAGGCGTCCAGTACGACCGATCCTTTGAACGCAACGCCGAGTTCCAGTGTCTCGGTCGCGGTGCAACAACCGACTTCGACGACCCCGTCCGCTTTTCTTACGATCAGCAAGGCGGTAAACCCGACGTCGGTAGCTCCAGGAGCAACGACGACGGTGGAATACACGCTCACCGTTGCCAATGCAAGTACATCTGCTACGACATCACAGAATGTGGCAGTAAGCGATTCCTGGCCTTCCTCCGGACTGACATTCGTAAGTTCGTCAGCGCCGAGCGCGTACAACGCGACCTCGGGAGTCTGGACGGTCGGGCCCCTTGCTCCGGGAGCGTCATCGACGCTCTATATCACGGCGGACGTTGATGCGGATGCGACATCCAGCATCACGAACACCGCGACGGTCACCGCAAGCACCACGAATCCGAATTCTGCGAACGATAGTGCGCAGGCGACGATCACTATGCAGTCATCGGGTTGTGGCAGTAACTGCGGCGGTGGTGGAGGCGGCGGGGGCGGAAGTGTTTTCACCGACATGAGCATCACGAAGACGGTGGATAATGCCAGTCCGGCAACGGGTGCGACGATCCACTACACGTTGACCGCGAAGGATGGGGGACAGAATCCGACCTTTGCCGTCGTGGCCGACGATATTCTGCCGGCGGGACTCACCTTTGTTTCCGCAACCTCATCAGAGGGTTCCTATGCGAGCTCGACGGGAGTGTGGACGATCGGTGCGTTGAACGCCGGACAGGCGGTAACGCTCACGATCACCGCGATGGTGACCGCACCGGGCGGCACCGCGATCACGAATACCGCGACGGTATCCCAAACGCCGACCATCATGGATCCGGTCGCGAGCAACAACACGGCAAGCGTGACGATCAACGTTGCCGGTGGCGGGGGACAGGTCCTCGGCGCAAGCACGAGCACCGGCCAGGTCCTCGGCGCAAGCTGCGGACTCTACCTTACCTCGTATATCCATCCGTATCGCCAGAAGCTGAATGATCCGGCACAGGTAAAGAAACTTCAAGCGTTCTTAAATATGAACCTCGGATTGAACTTACCGGTTACCGGCTACTACGGTAAGTTGACGATTGCGGCAGTGGATCAGTTCCAGGTGAAATACCACAATGAAGTGCTTACGCCGTGGGTTCCTCTCGGACTGCCGACGCCGTTTACGCCCACGAACTACGTCTATCAATCGACGCAGCGATGGATCAATTTCATCATGTGTCCTGCCCTCAACTTGCCGCTTCCGGCATTGAAGGTGGACAACGGGGAATAATCCATTGCGGTAATTTCAGTAACACAATACCCCTGCTGCAGCAGGGGTATTGTGTTATAAATGGTATTATGATATAATATTTTCATTATCTTGGCGATGAAAAAGACGTTAAAAAATTATTTGATCCCGCACGAGGGGAATGATTATAAACCGCACCTTTTGCGTCCGCGCGCGATCGCGTTCGTGGTGATGGTGGCGCTTGTTGCTGAATCGGCGTTCGTGTTCGGCGCAAAGTATATTTTGCCAAAATCAAAATTATTCGGCATTATCGAGGCGAATGTGCTGGTGGACGAGACCAATCAGAACCGCGCGGCGAACGGATTGCCCGATCTTCAAGTGAGCCCGTTGCTCACTGCGGCGGCGCAGGAGAAGGCGAACGATGAGGCGACGAAAGGATATTTTGCGCATACGAGCCCGCAGGGACTCACGCCGTGGTATTGGTTCCAGCAGGTCGGCTATAACTTTGATTATGCAGGAGAGAATCTTGCCGTGAATTTTTCCGATTCAGAGGATGTGACGACCGCATGGATGAACTCGCCGGAACACCGCGCGAACATTTTGAGCACCGACTTTACGCAGATCGGCATCGCCACCGCGCAGGGTGTGTATGAAGGAGAACCCACCACGTTCGTGGTGGAGGAGTTCGGCACGCCTGCCCCCGTCGCCGCGCCAACGCCGTTTGTGGACACTGCAAGCGCCGCGACGATGCCGACGCCCGTACCCACGCCAGCGATGGTATCAACGCCGGTCGCGCGAATATCTACGAAGACCGCCGCGGCGAAACCCGCAATAATTTCTAAAGCCATGCCGGCGCCAGTGACGCCGGTACCGGTCGTAGTCGCCATGCAAAGTTCTTCCGTTCCTGCGATGCAGCAGACATTTATTGCGGTGCAGGGCGAGGCGACGCAAACCGCGCCCGTGGCGGCGAATGCCGTAACGCCATCCGTCGGAACAACGGCTGCTAATACGCCACTTCCGGCGCAAAGTAATTTTATCCAACAGCTTTTATCCGATCCGAAAGCAATGGCGAATGATTTTTACTTTTTAGTGATGATACTCTTCCTAATCGCGCTGGTGTTGAATATTTTCATTAATATCCGCGTGCAGTATCCGAAACTCATCGCCGGCGGCCTGTTGGTCGTCGTGGTGGCGGGGCTGTGTATCATGCTTAATCAGAACATCGGGTTTTTGCATACGGTGATCTTGTAGAAATAAAAAAAGCGACGCTTTCCCTTGCCTTACGGGAAAGCGTCGTGACGCGGAGTCGGTTTCTCTTTTTTGCTATTCATCTCCGTCGGGATGATTTGCGCTTTCGTGGAATATGGTTGGCGGTGCCGTCGGGTCGACAGCGCTTGCCGAAGAAGGCAGCTGCGATGCCTCCTGCGACTCGTTCTCTATCTCGGCGCTTCGGAATACCAGTCGCGCCACCGCCGCGATCTCTTGTCCTCCAAACGGTTCGCCCATAACCCCCCCCTCTTTGGAACCAAAATCATACTAGCGCATCAGTTCATATTTGGGAATATCGCGCCCGGTTGCGGCACTATTTTTTTTGCCGTAAGCTTTAGACAACAAGCCTGCTCAATCATGCCATCCTCCACCACCGAACTCATCAAAAGCAAATTGGACATCGTGGATTTTCTCCGCGGCTATTTGACGCTCCAGCCTGCCGGCAAGAATTTCAAGGCGCTTTGCCCGTTCCATCACGAGAAGTCGGCATCGTTCAGCATCTCGCCGGAGCGCCAGCGATTCCACTGTTTCGGTTGCGGCGCGGACGGCGATATTTTCGGTTTCGTGATGAAGTATGAGAACATGGAGTTCGGCGAAGCGTTGCGTATGCTCGCGGAAAAGGCAGGCGTGGAATTGCGGCATGAAAATCCCGCAGAGTATCGTTTTGTCGGATTGCTCTACGATCTGAACGATCAGGCGAAGAATTTTTATAAGAAACAACTCGGCGCGGCGCCGATCGTCAAACAATATTTGGCGGAGCGCGGGCTGACACCAGCCACTATCGAGGAGTTCGAGCTCGGTTGGGCGCCGAACGAGCCGGAGGCGTTGGCTATGTATTTGTTGAACAACGGCGCCGCGCCGCAGGACCTGCTCCAAGCCGGGCTTTCTATAAAGACGGAGCGGGGGATGATGCTCGACCGGTTCCGCGGCCGCGTCATGTTCCCGATCCATAATCATCTTGGCAAGGTGGTCGGTTTCACCGGCCGCATCCTGCCGCAATTTGATACGAGCAACGATCCGAAGGCAACGTACGTCACCGCAAAATATGTGAACAGTCCGGAAACGCCGATCTTCCAGAAATCAAAATTGCTTTATGGATTTTGGAAGAGCAAGGATTTTATTCGCGAGGCCAAGGCCGCGGTGCTCGTGGAAGGACAGATGGATTTTTTGATGAGCTACCAGAGCGGCGTGCGCAACGTGATCGCAAGTTCCGGCACGGCGCTCACCGCCGACCATCTGCGCTCGGTGCACCGCTTGGCGGACGAAATAATATTGTGTTTTGATTCCGACGCTGCCGGCTCCGACGCCGCCGAGCGCGCGATCGACCTCGCCGAAGCGAACGACTTTGCGGTAAAGGTAGCGACCTACCGCGGATTCAAGGATGCGGCCGAGGCGGCGAAAGCCGACCCGGCGAACGTTGCGCGCACGGTGGCCGCCGCGGTGTCCGCGCCGCTGTTTTATTTTGAGAAATTTTTGCCGCCGGTGCCGGCGGGCGCGACATCGTCCGATCCCACTGCACTTACCACGCGCGAGGGATTGAACAAACTGCGTACGGTGTTGCTAAAGTTACGCAATATTGCAAGCCCGGTAGAACGCGATTTTTGGATGAAGGAATTGGCGAAACGCACGGGCGTGGACGAGGCGACATTGAAAGCTGAAGGGGAAAAATCCGCGACGGAGCAATATGCGTCGTCCAATTTCGCCAATGCGAATGCGGCGGGTGTCGGTGCGGGTGCTCAGGCCGATCAAACTCCCAAGCGCCAGGTTTCGCGGCAGGAGCTTATCGCCGAGGACCTCCTCGCGCTCGCGCTCGCGCGCAATGACTTTGCGTTCATGGAGGATTGTGTGACGTTCTTTACTCCCGCCCAAAAGGAGCTGTTCACTCTATTAGAGAGTGGCAAGCGAAAGAGCGATGACGCCGCGCTCGATGCGATCGTGAACCTTATCGTCCTGCGCGATCCCACTGCTGTCAGCGGAATTTCCGACGAAGACCTCGCCGTATTAAAAGAGGGGCTTGCGAAGGAATATTATAAAGAGCGGCGGCACATCCTTTCGCTCGCGGTGCGGAATGCCGAGGCGCGCGGCGATCAGGCTGAGCTCACCGCCGCGCTTGCGGAGCTGAGCAAGCTGCCGGGAGGGGAGGGGTAGAATTAATATATAAATGGATAAATTACAACGTAACATTGCTTGGAATTGACTGTGTGGATGTCCCAAGATTACAGGAAGCGATGGATATTTCGCAACTGAATATTTCATTTGGTTCGTCAAAGCTACTCACGAGTTTGCCAACGAATGATTCACGGAGAGTAGAAATCTCTCATATCGGTAGTGCTGAGGAATATTCAAATTTTTGCATTAAAGACCTATATAAATATGTAGACACTGAATTTGTTTTGATAGTTCAGCACGACGGTTTTGTGCTGAATGCGAATTCTTGGGAGCCTGAATTTCAAAAATACGATTACATCGGAGTTCCTTGGTTTGTAAATGATATATTGATAAAAAAGTACGGATTCCCGGAAAATCTGCGCGGAGCATTTATTGTGGGCAACGGCGGTTTTTCTTTTCGTACAAGAAATTATTAGAAACCTCCGCTCGTTTGGCTAGTGAGGGGAAACTGTCCCAAATACATCCAGAAGACAATGCAATATGCATCTTTTATAGAACTTTATTTGAAGACGCCGGAATCGCGTTTGCGCCAATAGATATAGCATTGAGATTTAGTATTGAAGGGGAAAACAATGTTGTTTACAATCACCAGTCTGGATTCCATAACTTTAAATGGACGAATATTGATGCGTGGATCAATCAACATCCAGAATATGTTCTTACGGTAAATAATTATAAAAAATTAAATAGACGGGGCATGGCATTTCCTGAGTGATAATCTTTTTTACAGGTATAATCTGAGTAGACTTAACCCCTATAAATGTAGTATTATATGGATATGGAAAACGATTCTAAAAAATATCTCAATATCTTCAGCGACCACCGAGCCACTCTGCGCGACAAATATCACGTGAAAGAGATCGGTATTTTTGGTTCGGTAGCGAGGGGAGAGCAAACGGCGGCGAGCGACGTTGATGTGCTTGTGGAATTTTCCGAGCCGGTAGGTTTCTTTTCCTTTCTTGACCTTGAAGATTTTTTGAGTCACGCCCTTGGAAAGAAAGTTGATCTCGTGACCAAGCGGGCATTGAAACCTGCGGTAAGGGATCAAATTTTGAATGATGCCGTCTATGTCTAAGCGTGATGCAAAGCTCTATATCGAGGATATTATGGAAGCACTCGAAAAAATCGAGCGCTATACAAACGGACTTTCGTTTGAAGATTTTGCCGCGAGCCCGCAGGTGATCGATGCCGTTGTGAGAAATTTTGAGATCATCGGCGAGGCGGTCAATAATATTCCAAACGAAGTTGCGGCGGCTCATCCCGATATTCCGTGGGAGAAAATGGTCAGCATGAGGAATAAGGTCATTCACGAATATTTTGGGATTGATGAGGAGATCGTATGGAAGACCATTCACGAGGACTTGCCGGTGTTCCAGGAGCGGATCGTAAAGATGTTGAAAGAAGCGTAGGCGTTCTTCCCTTGCAAAACCGTAATAAAAAGCGCACAATACGGTATATATCCTTATGCCTTCAAAGAAGGCCGCGCAGAAGCGGGCAAAAAAATTGAATAAAAAAAGCCGTATGGCAAAGAAACCAAAGAAAACTTTGAAACAAAAGCCTGAAAAGGCGGCGGTAAAGAAGGCAAAGAAGCTGGCCAAAAAGCCGGTGAAGAAGCTTGTCAAAAAAGGAAAGAAAGGGAAGGAGAAACCGCTTTCCAAGCTCGACAAGGCTATCAAGATCAACGCGACCGAGATCAACGAGCTTATCGAGCGTGGCCGTCCGCGCGGCTTCGTCACCGACAACGAGATCCTCTATTATTTTCCCAAGATCGAGGACAACGTGGAATTACTCGATGAAATCTATGATCGCTTGGAAAAAGCGGGCATCAAGGTGATCGAGACTTCTGCGTTGATCGATTTTTCTAAGGACGAAAAGAGCGACACCATCGACGACTCGATGGCGTTTGAAGGAGACGTACCCGACGCGGTGCAGATGTATCTGAAGGAGATCGGCAAGACGCCGCTGCTTACCAAAGACGAAGAGCGCGACCTTGCGAAGCGTTCCGAGAAGGGCGATGAAGAGGCGCGCCAAAAACTGATGAAGGCGAATTTGCGCTTAGTAGTTTCCATCGCGAAGCGCTACGTGAATCGCACGCCGCATTTGTCTATTTTGGATCTGATCCAGGAGGGGAACATCGGTCTCTCGCGCGCCGTCGAAAAGTTTGATTATCGCCGCGGCTTTAAGTTCTCGACGTACGCCACGTGGTGGATCCGTCAGGCGATTACCCGCGCGCTTGCCGATCAGTCGCGCACGGTGCGTATTCCGGTGCATATGGTGGAAACGATATCGAAGTATACGCAGGTGCGCCGTCAGCTGATCCAAGAGCTCGGCCGCGATCCGCTTTCCGAAGAGATCGCCGCGGAAATGGGCATTGATGTGGAAAAAGTGCGCCACATTCAAAAGATCTCGCAGGAAGTTTTATCGATCGAAACACCGATCGGCGACGAGGAAGATTCCACTCTTTCCGACTTTATTCCCGACGAGCGCAACCCAACCCCGTCCCAACTCACCGCGCGTGCGATGCTCCGCGATCTTATTAAGGAGATCATGATCGATCTCACCGAACGTGAGCAGCAGATCCTTAAGATGCGGTTCGGTCTCGATGACGGCATTAGCCATACTTTAGAGGAAGTGGGCAAAGCATTCGGCGTCACGCGCGAGCGCATCCGGCAGATCGAGGCGAAAGCTTTGGAAAAGATCCGCGAACACGGCAAAGCGCCGGCGCTCGAGGGATTCGACAGCTTGTAAATAAAACACCCCCTCTCATTTTTGACGGAAATGCCACGTAGGAACGTGACCGTCAAGAATGAGAGGGGGTGTTTTTGTTGCAAAGGATGAGGATACTGAAATGCACGGATGGCATGGAAAAATGTGCCATCTTCAAGTAAGATACACGTTATGACCTTATCTGAAGTCCGCTCTCGCTACCTGGCTTTCTTCGCCGCCCGCGGACACGCGGTAATCCCGTCGGCGCAGCTTGTGCCGGAGAACGATCCGACCACGCTTTTTACGAGCTCGGGCATGCAGCCGCTCGTGCCATATCTGCTTGGCCAGCCGCATCCGGAAGGCCGGCGACTTACCGATTCACAAAAGAGTTTTCGCGCGGACGATATCGACGAGGTGGGCGACAACCGTCATACCACATTCTTTGAGATGCTCGGCAATTGGTCGCTCGGCGATTATTTCAAAAAGGAACAGCTCGCATGGATCTTCGAATTTTTGACCGACAAAGAAAAAGGTATCGGCCTCGATCCGATGAATCTATATGTGACGGTCTTCGCGGGTGATGCAGAAATGGAAATTCCCGCCGACGATGAATCGGTGAAGATATGGAAGGAACTTTTTCTCTCCAGGGATATTGATGCGAAATATGTGGCACTTGGGTCCGAAGCGAACGGCAGCGCGCGCGGTATGCAGGGCGGTCGCATCTTTTCGTACGACGTAAAAAAGAACTGGTGGAGCCGCGCGGGCGTGCCGTCCAAGATGGCGGCGGGGGAGCCGGGCGGTCCCGACTCGGAGATGTTCTACGATTTTGGCATTGTTGATGAGCACGGTCATCTGCGCCATGATGTGAAGTTCGGCGCGCAATGCCATCCAAACTGTGACTGCGGCCGCTTTCTCGAAATCGGCAACAGCGTGTTTATGGAATACAAAAAGCGCGAGGATGGCGCGTTTGAAAAACTTACGCAGCGCAATGTGGATTTTGGCGGAGGGTTGGAGCGTATCACCGCGGCGACCATAAATGATCCCGAAGTGTTTCATATTGATATTTTCAAAAAGATGTATGATGCGCTCGATTTTGAAAGTGCGCCGTCGGCGGCAACGTTGGAAGAAACGCGCATTGTTTTGGACCACACCCGTGCGGCGATATTTTTGATCGCGGATGGCGTGCGCCCGTCCAACAAGTTGCAGGGATACGTTTTGCGCCGCCTGCTTCGTCGCGTCGCACTCTTTGGCCGCAGCATCTTCTCGCCGGCGGCGTATCACGAAAAGATCCTGGCGCTCGTGCCGATCGTCGTTGAATATTATGGCGGATATTACGAAAATATCGCCACGGAGTCGGAAACGATCCGCCACGAGATAGAAACGGAGTTTGGCAGGTTCGATACGGTGGTGGAAGCAGGGTTAAAAGAGCTCCGGAAGATTCTCGCCGGCGGTGCGATCACGGGGCGCGATGCGTTCAATCTGTTGCAAACATACGGCTTTCCATGGGAGCTCACGCAGGAAATTGCGGAAAAGAACGGCATCACGGTGGACCGCGCCGCGTTCGAAGAAGAGTTCAAAAAGCATCGTGATCTTTCCCGCACCGCCGCGGCTGGTACGTTCAAGGGCGGTCTTGCTGACGCTTCAGAAAAAACCATAAGACTGCACACCGTTCACCATCTTTTATTGCGTGCGTTGCAAATGGTGCTTGGCCCGACGGTGAAGCAGCGGGGGAGCAATATCACGAGCGAGCGTCTGCGCCTCGATTATCTGCATGGCGCAAAGCTGACCGACGAGCAGAAGGCGGCCGTCGAAAAGATCGTGAATGAAAAGATCGCGGAGGATCTGCCGGTGATCCGCAGCGAGATGCCGCTCGAGGAAGCGGAGAAGCTCGGCGCGGAGCACGAATTCGGGCAGAAATACCCGGCGCGGGTGTCGGTGTATTCCGTCGGACCAAAGGACGCGACGCTCGCAGACCCAAAATTTGCCGAAGCATTTTCCATTGAATTCTGCGGCGGTCCGCATGTGGCGCATACCGGCGAAATCGGACATTTCACGATCGTAAAAGAAGAAGCGGTGGCCGCGGGCATCCGGAGGATCAGGGGAGTGATCGAATAAAGACGGGGCTTTCTGTGTTAAACTAAAAGCATGAAGAAGCCCATTCTCTTCAGGCCGCACGAAAAATTTTTGGTGCTTGCGATCGGTCCCGCGGGCGTGGACGGACTGTTCCTGAGCGTTGATGAGGATCGGAACATCATTTTCGAAAAGCGCGTAAAGAACCTCGACCTCAAAAAATTCCTTGCGTCGCCGATGCGGAGCATGACGCAGAAATCGTGGGAGGGGAATTATTTCTTCAAGGCGCACCGCAAGGTGATCGCCGTGGCGGATTCGTCGCTCGCGACGACGATCCCGATCCCGCTCGATCTGCCGCGCGAGCCTGGCGCGGAAAAAGGCGAGGTGGTTCTGCCGGAGCTGGAGAACATGATCGCGCAGGCGATGGGGAAGATCTTCAACCAGTGCCGGAGCGAAGCGGCGCATCGGCTCAGCATCCACGAGGTCGACACGATCATGGTCGGCGCAAAGGCGCGGAACTTCAAGGTGGACGGGCATCTGGTGGTGAATCCCGTCGGGTTCACCGGTAAAAATATTTCGCTATTGCTCGAACTGACGTTCACCGGGCGCGCGCTCTTTGGGGATCTCAAGCAGTTCTTCAACGCACCGGAAGATTTCTTTTTCGCCGAATCGGCGCAGGCGCGCCTGGCCTCTTTGGCGCGCGCCCGGAAACTGCCGCTCAATCTCATCGTGGACGAAGGTTCGCGCGGGGCGTCGCTCTATATATTGGAGAAGACGAAAGACGGGCATCCGGTGTTGTATCGCGAAAAGCTGACGTGGAGTTTTGATGTTTTGTTCGTGCGTATCGCTGTGGAGTTGGGGGTGAGTGATGTCGCCGCGCGTGAACTGTATCGCGCATACATGGGCAGAGCGATGTCCGAAGTTGCGGCGCGCGCATTCAAGAAGTTCATCGATCCGGCGGTCGAACAATTTTTAAAGGAAGTGGGCAAGGGAAAACTGAAGGGCTTTGTATATATGGACGCGGAGCATGATCTGCCGTTTGCATTGCCATACAAACACGGTGCAGCCACATTCGAGCAATTTCCGCTGGCGGAGATCCTGGCTCAGTTGGGTTTTGCGGATCGGGACGGGAAAAACTGCGGTTCCGATGCCGTCGTTTCGCGTCATCTCCTGCCATTCCTTGAGGCATATTTTGACAAGAGCAATTCGGATATCAACCAAAAATTGCGCCGACGCTTACACTGGCTTGCGGATTAGGGCTATGCGCACAGGGGTGCGGCGGTGATGTGCGGATAAGTGTGATATAATTTTTTTATCATGAAAAAGATCATTGTCGATAAGAACGAAGGCATTGCGGAGGTCATCGATCGCATATTGAATGAACCGGACGGCGAGGTGTCGGTTGTCGTCCCGAAGGGGTCGGCGCTCGGCAGGTCGGTAAGCAATTTTCATCTTTTAAAGCGTGAGGCGGATTCTGCCGGGCGGAGCATCGTCATCGAATCGGTGGATGAGACGATCCTTGCGTTTGCCAAAGAGAGCGGCATCGAATCGAGCCATCCATTATGGAAAGGCGTCCGGAGCGCCGGCGGGTTTTCCGATATTGTTTCGCGCCGCGACGAGGATGCAGTTCTCCTTCGTGCGGATATGGATGGCGACAGAGAAGAGGATGGCGATGAAAAAAACGAAGAAGAGGAAGAAGCACCGAAAAAGCCTTCTAAAAGACATATACCGATCACAATAGGAAGGCGCGGCAAAAAAGCCGAGCCGGTCATAAACGAAGAAGAGGAAGCAGAAGATGATAATGAGGACCAAGAGGTTTTGGGAGAAAAAGAGGAATCTATCAACAGTCATTTTTTTGATACGACGCCCGATCTCGATGAAGATGATCGTCCGTCCCGGCGATTCTCAAAAAAGATCGTCTGGGCGGTCGCTGGGGTCATCGTCGTTGTTGCGCTCGGTGCGTATGCGGTAAGCGTGTTCTTTGATCACGCCGACATTACGATCAACTTCAAGCAGACGCCGTGGAGCTATCAGAACAATTTTACCGCCAGCAAGAATGCGGTAGGTATTGACCCGTCAAACAACACGATCCCTGCGCAGGTATTCACGTCCACCAAGAACGTCACGGAAAGTTTCCCCGGATCGTCCGTCCAGCAAGTTTCACAAAAGGCGCAAGGGACAATCACCATATATAACGCGTATAGTGCCGCGTCACAGGAGCTTGTGGCGACGACGCGATTCCTTATGCCCGACGGGAAGATCTTCCGCATCACGCAGAATGTGACGGTGCCCGGCGAGACGAAAGCAGCCAACGGCACGCTCGCGCCATCGTTCATCACCGCACCGATCGTTGCCGATCAGGCAGGTCCGGATTATAACGTCGGTCCCGTTGCAAAGTTGACCATTCCTGGATTCGATAATAATACCGCGCTTGAGGCCGGGTTCTATGGCGCGATCACCGCATCCACGACCGGTGGTTTTATCGGCCAGCGCGCGACGCCCACTGCCGCGGACATTGCTGCCGCAAAGGCATCCACGACCGCGATCCTTTTGGCGGCTTTGCAAAACGGTTTCTCCGGCACGTATCCGAACAATTTTGAGATCCCCAATGGCGCGACGACGACGACCGTGACGACGCTTACTGTGAACACCAGCACTGACGCGAATGGCAATTTCACCGTCTTTGGCGCGGCGACCTTGCAGGCGATTGGATTCGATCAAACGGCGCTTGAGAATTATTTGCTCACCCTCGCGCAGGCGCAGGAGGCGAGCTCCACATTCAAAACGATCAATTTGAGCTACGGCGATGTGGCGGCAAATTTTGCCGCCGGGCAGATATCCTTCATGCTCTCCGCGCAGGCGCAGCTTGAATCGGCATTCTCTCCCGCGCAGTTCGCCACGAGCATCGAAGGGCAGGACATCACTTCCGTACGCAGCACCATCGCCGCGCTTCCCCAACTCGCTGCCGGCGAAATATCCATGTGGCCGTCATGGCTTATGAGCATTCCTTCCGACCCGTCGAAGATCCACATTACCGTGAATTAAGGGATTTGATTTGGACGCTGTTTTGTGTTTGTTACTTAATCACCTCACAATGACCCTGTCTTCAATAGGGTCATTTTATTTTTCGCGCCGATTCATGAAGAGGGGCTGGCACTTTGTCTTCTCTTGCAAACACTGCCTTGTGAGGGGCTATCGGAGGCGGCGAAGGCCGCCGAGATGGAGCGCGCGGCCAGCAGGCCGCGACGCGTACCCTCACAAGGCAGTGTTCGCAAGAGAGGTTTGACAAAGTACCAGCCCCTCGTATATAATCGTCTCATTGGTTTATGAGTCTTACCTTGATTTTACGTAATGGAAACTGAAGCCGCGAAAGAGGGCAAGGTATACGAAGCCCTGCCAGGTTTGATGTTTCGGGTCAAGATCAACGGCTTAGAGACCGAGGTTCTCGCGCATCTTGCGGGAAAGATGAAGATGCATAACATCCGGGTATTGCCCGGCGACCGGGTGCTTATTGAGATGAGCCCCGACGGCGAGAAAGGCAGGATCGTGCGGCGACTGTAATTGTTTTACTATATATAGAGACATGAAAGTACGAAGTTCAATAAAAAAGATTTGTTCAAGCTGCCAGATCGTAAAACGGGATGGCAAGCTTTATGTACGCTGCAAGAATCCCAAACATAAACAACGCCAAGGCTAACTATCATCATGCGTATTTTTGGAGTCAACATCCCGGACAACAAGCGGATCGAAATCTCGCTCACGTATCTTTATGGCGTCGGGCCGGCGGTTGCCAAGAAAGCGCTCGCGGCCGCGAAGATCGAAGTGAGCAAGAAAGCCAAGGACCTTACCGCCGACGAGGTGTTGCGCGTGCAGAACTTTTTGGAGACGACCTATCCGGTGGAAGGCGAGTTGCGCCAGCTCATCAAGCGCAACATCGGGCGGCTCAAGGATCTCGGCACCTATCGTGGTAATCGCCACGCGCGGCGTCTTCCGGCTCGCGGTCAACGCACTCGCACCAATTCCCGCACGGTTCGCGGCAACGTTCGTAAGACGGCGGGCAGCGGCAAACGTAAAGTTGATCTGAAGTAATCCACGAAAATCTATTACCATGGGAAAGAAAACAGTAAAAACTCAGGAAGGAGAAGTGGCCAAGGAAAGTAAAGGGGCCGCGACAGGCACCGTTAAGGCCGCCTCTTCAGCAAAGCGCAAAGCGAAGCATGTACAGGAGGGGAAGGTCTACGTGAATGCCACATATAATAACACCGTTGTTACCGTTACGGACGCAACGGGTAATGTGCTCGCATGGGCTTCCGCGGGTTCACTCGGGTTTTCCGGGCCAAAGAAAGCGACGCCGTTCGCGTCGTCCAAGGTGATCGCGGCAATCACGGAAAAGATCCAGGCAAGTGGCCCGAAAGATATCTCAGTGATCGTGAAGGGTATCGGTTCCGGCCGCGATTCGGCCATCCGCTCGCTCATCAATAACGGTTTTAATATCCTTTCCATCAAAGACGCCACGCCAGTTCCCCATAACGGCCCACGGCCCGCAAAAATCCGGCGCGTATAAGGCCGTCCGATGAAAATTTGATTAAAAGCGCGAAATTTGTTACTCTATCACTACATTAACCACTATCCATGCACGGTTCTAAAGAAAAAAAAGAGAGGGCGTTGGGCGTACGTCTTGGGCTGAAAGGCGATCGGGCGATGTCGCCCAAGTCCGCGCTCACGCGCAAGCCCTATAAACCGGGAGCACACGGGCCACATTCGCGTCCGAAGGCGCTGTCCGAGTTCGGCCTCCAGCTTCGCGAGAAAGCGAAGTTCAAGATCGCGTATGGTGTCAACGAAAATAATATGAAGCGTCTTTTTACGATGGCGCGGGCGGCAAAAGGCGCCTCGGGCCAGCGCGTGCTCGAATTGCTCGAGTCGCGGTTGGACAGCGTGGTATTCCTGCTCGGCTGGGCGGTCTCGCGCGCCGCGGCACGACAGCTCGTGGTGCAGGGCCATATCACCGTCAATAAAAAGAAAGTGGTATCGCCGGGATATCAACTTCGCAAAGGTGACGTTGTTGGCGTTCGCGCGGCATCGAAAGAGAACAATGCGTTTACGGATCGCATGGAGCTTATAAAAAAGTACGATGCGCCGTCGTGGCTGCATATGGACGCGGATAAGCTGGAAGGCACCATGCTTTCCACGCCGACCGACCTTACTCCTCCTTTCGAAATTAACCTCTTGGTCGATTCATTCTCTAAATAAACAAAAATTTTTATTACTATCATGGAATTCGCATATGTCAGCTCCAGTGTTTCCATAAAGACCATTTCCGAAGACGCAAAGGATGGCGTGTTCGAGATCGAGGGATTGTACGCGGGATACGGTTTGACAATCGGCACGGCGCTCCGCCGCGCGCTCCTGTCTTCCTTGCCGGGCGCTGCGGTCACCGAAATAAAGATAAAAAATGTTCCGCACGAATTCTCGACATTGCCGGGACTCAAGGAAGATATTGTTGAGCTCGCGCTCAATTTTAAAAAAGTTTATTTCCGTTCGCATACCGATGAACCGCAGGTGCTTGCGCTCAAATTGAAAGGGGAGCGCGAGATCACGGCGGGCGACATCGAGGTCAATTCGGACATCGAGATCATCAATCCGGAAGTGGTGTTGGGACACCTCACCGCGAAGGATGCGGAGATCGACATTGAGGTCAAGGTGGAGCGCGGACTCGGCTATGTGCCGGTGGATGCCCGCAAGTCGGAAGGCCGCCTTCCGATCGGCACCATCGCCATCGATTCCATCTTTACGCCGGTGCTCAAGGTGAACTACACCATCGAGGACATGCGCGTCGGTGATCGCACGGATTATAACCGTTTGCGCTTGGAAGTTTCGACGAACGGCACCATCAGCCCATCGTCGGCGCTTCATAAAGCATCGAGTATATTGAAGGACCATTTTGAGAAAGTGGGCGTGGTGGAAGTAAAGGAATTTGACGTGGTGAAGGCGGCCGGAGGCGAAGCCAAAAAGAAGACGGCAAAAAAGAAATAAGTAGTGTTTGACACCCCACGATGAAAAAAGGAAAGAAAAACAACAAAAAATTCAGCAGGCTCCGCGGCGCACGCATTTCTTTCATGCGCAACCTTGGCAATGACCTGATTCGCGCCGGAAAGATCGAGACCACCGAGACGCGCGCAAAGGCGATTCGCCCGCGCGTGGAAAGTTTGGTCACTTTTGCGAAGAACCCGACCGTGGCCAACCGCCGCCTCGTTTCAAGCCGCGTGGGCAACGACAAGATTGTCAAGAAATTATTCAGCGATTACGGGCCGAAGTATGCCGAGCGAAAGGGCGGCTACTTGCGCATTATCAAATTGGCCGAAAGCCGCAAGCGCGATGGCACGCGCATGGCGCGCATTGAATTTGTCTAATATATAGAGTACACTTTACCCGCAATGGACTATCACATAGACGCAAAAAATAAAGTATTGGGCCGCGTGGCGACCGACATTTCCCTCATGCTGCAGGGCAAGAAGTCGGCCACGTTCGAGCGCAATCGGGTAAGCGCGGACAAAGTGTATGTGACGAACTATGAGTCCATCATGGTGACGGGGAAGAAGGCCACCGACAAGGTCTACTATAAACATACCGGCTACGTCGGTCATCTTAAGGAAAAGTCTTTTGAACAGCATATGGCGAAGGATCCGAAGTTCGTTCTGCGCCAAGCGGTGCGTAAGATGCTTCCCCGCAATTTCCTCACGCAAAAACGCCTCAACAATTTGATATTCGTTGAGCCGGCCGGACCAAAGAATGCCAGCAAGCGTGTCCGTCCGATAACCGTAAAGAAAGTGAAATAATAGTATGGCAATCACACAAGAAATGGAAAAGAGCGAACTGATAGCGGCAAAGCCGGCGGCGCATCATGCGTCCGCTGCTCATTTGGCGCCCGCACACAAGCCCGCCGCAGCAAAGAGCCATCGTTACACCGAAGCCGTCGGCCGCCGCAAGACGGCGATCGCGCGGGTGCGCATCATGCCGGGTACCGGCAAGATGACGATCAACGGCAAGACTCCCAAGGAGTATTTCACGCTTTCGCGGCTTGTGAATAATGCAAAGTCTCCGCTCGACCAGCTTAAACTTACCGAATACGACGTGACGGTCAATGTGTCGGGCGGTGGTATTCATGCGCAGGCTGGCGCCGTGTGCCTCGGCCTTGCCCGCGCGATCGTTGCAAAATCTCCGGACTGGAAGCCGCGCCTTCGCACGATGGGCTTCCTCACTCGCGATTCCCGTATGGTGGAGCGGAAGAAGTACGGCCTCAACAAAGCACGCCGGGCTCCGCAGTGGGCGAAGCGCTAGACGAGCGTTTCTGTCCCGCCTCGCAGACCGCATAAAATCGAGATTTCATCGAATTCGGATGACGATCGGACACCCAAAACGGGTGTCCGAAGTCGTTTATTGGCACCGTGGCGGGGGCGCCCGATGAGCGTTTCGATCCCAAACTACTAGCGAATTGGTACAGCCGTACCCCCGTCCGGCGGGACGAAAGATTCCTAGAAATGCGGAGAAGCTGAACGGACTTCCAGAAAGATAAATTTAGCCGTGAAGTTGTTTGCGACGAACCCAAATTACCTTCCCTCCGGGTTGTACAATAGCAACGTCGATTGGTCCTCCAACCCCGGCTACCGCACCTAACTGAGTCGTTATGCCGGCGGTAAACTTCTGTGTGGTAATTGTGATCTGAATCATTCCGGTGGCAAAATCGATGGCGTCTTGAAGCGTCATCGTGTTGTAATAAATCGCGTACCCTAATCCACCGAGCGCGGTGGTCGCTGCCGGCCCCGCTGCTTGCACGAACGGAAGGCTCAATGCTCTTGGGTCATATCCAAAAAGAATTCTTAAGACAACGTCGACCTGCCCTATCCACCAAGCACCAGGATTGTTTGTTGTCTTCAGTGCTGTCGTGGGAGCTGCGGTCGAGGGGATATCCACTAAAAATAGTTCTCCTAGCCGAGATTCGGGGTTAAAACCCGAGACTACAAAACTCAACGCCGTGTTGCCAGCAGCCGCTGCGTCACTGGTGTGTTGGAGAATATGTTGCTGATAAAGTGGTGTAAAGTAAGCCCAAAGCAATCCTGCAATTTCCCGCACACTCGAACCATTAGGAATGGTTGGCTTAAAGTCTTCGACAAGACTGGAGATATTTTTCATTGCAGCACCTTGAGGATGAAGCCATCCGAGTCCCGCTGTAGCAGCAAGAACAGTGTCGGCCATTTGAAAAACTTTGATCGTGCTATCCGATCCGACGCGATTGACACCCGCAACAATCTGGGTTTGTCGGCTCTCGCCAGCCACAACGATTCCCTCTGGTGTAACGACTGATACGCAAAGACTCATGATTTTCCTTCAGTATACATCGCACCACCAATTTGACCACTACCATCTACGCTTTTCAAAACATACCTACTGCGTTATCATCTATCCATAACTGAATACGGGAATTATCCCAGCCTAACCCTCCGCTTCCAGCGGGGATATGGCCCAAAAACTCAGGAAGATACTGAACCCCGCGTTCAGCACTCTTCCTGAGTCATGCTTCGAAAGGAGCGTGGGCCGCAAGGCCAGCTGATGCGGGGTTCAGTGTTTCTACCCGCGTCAGCCACTCACGCTGACATGAATTCATTCAAAGATATCGCATACGAAATTCTCAAGGAGTCGAAGAAGCCCTTACACAGTAAGGAGCTGACCGACATTGCGCTCAAGCGTGGTTGGTTGAAGACAGCCGGTAAGACACCGGAGGCCACAATGAACGCCCAGCTCGTCGTTGATATTAATGCCAAGAAAGAAAAATCACGGTTCATAAAAACCGCCCCGTCCACATTTGCACTCAATCCATTAGTGACACAAGTGGCTCCCGCAGTTGTTGCCGCGGAAGAGAAAAAGGAAGAGCGCATCTTCAAGATTGCGGAGGGAATCTCAGAGAAGCAGAAAGGGGACATCACTGAAGCGCGGATTGCGGAACTCATTACGCTCTACGGCGAAACATCGCTTGCATGCTACGTGCCGATATCAGACGATGAGGGCATTGATATCATCGTGAAAGAAAAGCGCGTACCGAAGATCATGTATCTCCAGGTGAAAAGTAGATTTGGCGATGACTCCGGCGAAGCATTCACGGCGACGGTCAAGACCCATAACGTCATCGACAGCTTTTCGATGGCTATCATCTTCTGCTTCTTCGATACCGAGCGCGGCGATCTCTGGGACTATGTCTGGTTTGTGCCCGCGCCGGACTTCCTCAAGAAGGCCAATCGCTTACAGGATGGAAATCTTCTCGGCTTTGTCGCCGGCCGCAAAAAGAAAGAGAGTAACAAATGGGACGAGTATCTCATCGACAAGCGTGAGCTCGCTAATACAATTATCCAGCAAATGAAGCGTATTTGACGCCCGGCTTGACTTGTCGAAACGTAACGCCATTGTTGTGTGTTGAAAGGTCGTGGAATCAAGACAAACATCACATGAGAACACGGGAAGAATTAGCCACAGAGTCAAAGTCCTATAGGGGACTCACTGGAGGCCTTATAGGCATCACTAAGATGCTAGTGCTAGTCTTGGAGGTACTCATCGATATCAGGGAGCTGTTATTGAAGAGTACACAGTGAAGTGGTTGTGATTCGCCTATGGAAGTGGTGCGTGCAAAAAAACGCTCAGATGCGCTAAAATAAATCCGTGAAATCACGGGAGGGGTTGGGATATTGGAGTGTCTATGACGCAGACACCGTCACGCGAACGAACGCGATGAAATTGCGCCTCCTTAAGCTCGTCCCTGAGTTTCAAAAAAAAGTAACAGACCTTCGAGATAATATTGGTATCCTGCCAGAAACAAATGGCGAGGAAGATGCCCACGATTACGTTGGCGAGGCAATCGCATCGCTCACAAAACATAAAATTCCCACATTTCAAGATCATCCCCTACATCAACCATCTGAGGAATCATTGAGTCATCCATTTAATCAGGGCGTTATTGCCATCGGCGAAAAGTTTCGTCTGCCGTATAACCTTTATAACGATTGGATGTATGGCATCGCCTTCTACGTCCTCACAAACAGAATCAGAGTGCCGAATGTCAATTGGGAACTCGACTCCGATAAGCCGAAGGGTAGCAGAAAACCTCGCTGGGTTGGCATCAGAATCTATGCGCCGTTGAACGCTGACGAAATAAAAGGAGCGTCTAGGTCGCTCAAACAGGTCTATCCCGGACTGATTGGGTATTATGCAGCCGCAGACCGCCACGCTCGTATTGAGCTCGAGGATAATCTGCCCATCGTCGAGGGGTTGTTAAAGCGCCACGGTACGCCGAAACGTGTGAAACAATATCTCGGTTATCTTGCGATTATTGCCAAGCAGGGATTCAGATCTGCCGCTGAAAAAAGGAAATTGGAAAAAATACATGCGAAATGCATAAAGCTTGGCTTCGATATGCCGACCTCAAGAGAGATAGCTAGGCGTATGGCGAAGACTGGGGAAGTTGCGCGAAATGCCTTGGTGCGTCTCAATAAAACTGCAATTAAAATGTTTGGCTATGGTTTCAAAAATACGGACACTAGCTCGGATACCTAACGTCACACCATAAAAAAATCCCGGGATACTATCTGATGGCAGGATTACGGGAGCCGAAATCTGCCGGTCGCTCTCCCGTGAGCCGGCAGATTTTGTTTCTGCAGCCAAATACCAGATGAGTGTTCGCGTGAGTACTCATCCTCTTCAAGCCCCGGGGCGAACCCCGTGCAGGGCTTGTAAAAATAAAACAGGCACGGGGATTGATGGGTGACGAATCCGACGGAAATCGGATGCCGATATACCGATAAGGGCAAATTACCATCAAGCCACTGATTGCGTTACTGCGAGAGGTTCTTGGCGCAATCATGCATACTTCCGACTGGCCACCGCGGTCGGAGGATAGCGAGAACCAAGTCGCCCTCCGAGAGAAAACGGATCAAGGGCACGGCAACTTCCCAACGGACAAATAATCCGTTGCGGGGGTAGGGGGCTATTGGGTATTAGGCCTCAACCCGATAAGGGTAACTGCATGAGCATCGTAGGCAACATGAAGGCATTGGCATTCGGCGATCGCGGCGAAATGTCCGTCGAGGTATTTACCTCCGGTGCATTCGGCGGAAAGGAAATCGCGCTGGCAAGATAAATCGGCATCAATCAAAATATCGCTCGTCGTCGAATATCAAAAACCATGAATAGACACGACAGGGATTTATGGCGGGATGAACACGCGCGAGCGTATTGGCTCAGGTTGGAGCGCGAGAGGAGCCGACAGGTCAAGATCGATAAGAAATGGCATGCCATCCTGAAAGTCGAAGCGGGAAAGCGGCACGTTCACATCTCGCATATCCTGAACGGACTTTGCCGATTCTACTACGGGAACGTCGAAACGATCATTGATGAGATGAGGAAACCGACGGACGATTTCGCCTCGCGAGACGGGCCAAAACAGGTCGATTTCGGTAATGAGGGTGGCCGCGTCGACTCGCAACCCTCAAAGTGAAGATTATGCAGGAAATACGTGGCTTGCGGGTTTCTCGATGGAACATGCTCGAGGTCAAAACCATAAAATCGGTTTTCGCCGTCGACTCAACAAGCTCGAAGTGCCATTTAGTAAGGAAATATATGGGCTGCCGGACTCTCAAAGGTGATCACCAAGTACCAATTCCCCAAAATGGACATAGCGTCTCTACAATCAAGAAAATTTAGCATTCCTCACGCGTTCGAGGACGATTTCGGCAGGCGGTATACCGTGCCGGAGAAATACTTCTACGTCGCGTTGTGCGGCATGGTCGCTCGTCGGCAGGCCGTGGATGGGTGGACGCTTCTCTTTGATGCCCCTGGTAGCGCTATAGGAAACGAACCGTGGAGCTTCGCGTCCTTCGGTCTCTCGCGACGGGTCTGTAAGAGCGCACGGAAGAAGCTAAAGGAGGATGGTTTGATCGAAGTCCGATATGCCCATGACCGACGGGGGCATCGGATCGGCACCGAATACCGGCTTTTGGATGGGAAGTTTGCCCAGAGTCCCAGGGTCGTTCATGCAGCGATTCTGGGCTCGTTGGGAAGGGAAGTTATCCACTCCGCCCAGGAAGCCCATGAAATCGGCATTGTTTGAGCCATGTTCGCGCTTGCTTTGTTTTAACGTTAACGCATTGTTGTCTTGTAACCAAAACCATGCAACTCAAGGAACTCTTCAATGACTATCTCGCATACCTGGCCAATAACGGCATGGATGCGAAAACGATCCGCGAACACAAGCGGTTCCTTGAGGGTGCCATCGCGCAGTCGGTAGGGAATAAGGAGATTGAGAATCTCCGCATCATCGACTCCGCGGCCGTGCGCAAAGCGGCAGAGGTGCATGGCGAGTACGGCCCACAGCGCGCCGTCGTGGCCTTCCGCCAACTCATGAAATATGCGAAAGCTGCTGGGCTTAAAGTCCCATTCGACTGGCGCGACGTCGAGGTCCCCAAAGTCCCCAAGAAGGAAAATGAATATCTTACGATCGAGGAGATCGATAAGATCAGGAACGCGATCGATACAACAAAGAACGCCGGCATCCGAACCCGAACGCTCATCGAGGTGCTTCTCGACACCGGCATGCGCATATCCGAAGCATGCTTTTTGAAAAAAGAGGATATTGATTGGGAACTCAAAGAGGCGCACATCGTGAATGTAAAAACGAAAGATCACGAGAAGGTCTACTTCACCGACCGAAGTCTTGAATGGCTCAAGCGGTACTTCGCCTTCCGCACGGATGATCTACCGTGGGCCTTTGTGTCGGGTCGCGGACATCTTCTCCCTGTCACCTCGCGCAATTACATTCGCACCCATCTTCTGAACCTTGGCATCAAGAAGCATCTCAAACATCACCTCTTCAGGAAGTCCTTTGTGACTCATCTCATCCAGGGCGGCGCCGACATCACGGCGGTAGGTGATCTTGCACGACACCGGAGTCCGCGTACCACCTTGCGGCACTATGCGGCCGTGAACAAAGAACGCTCCAAGGACGTGCATCGCCGCGTGCTCGATCGCGTGTTCAACGGTGCGATCACGGCTGACGAATATATTGGGACTAAACGTCGAAAGCCGAAACAGGGAACCGACGCTGCTGAAGTCCGCAGGGAAGACGACCATCGGGTACTATGAAAAAATATACGAGCGGCCCGAACGACAAAATCCCGTGGGACCTACTTTGGCAGGAGGGTGTGAAGCTCTCTATCCCGGAGCTCACGTTGCTCTCACATCTCATGAGCATCGATCGCGGCGAAAAGTATGGCGGCGTGAGGGTCTCCATCCCACAGATCCGAGAGGTGACCGGCCTCTCGCGTACGACCCTCTACGTTGCAAAAAGGGGATTGGAGCAAAAGGGACTGATCGTCGTCTTGGGCCGGCGGAACGCTGAGAATGTAAACGCATACGATCTCGCGCCCATCAAGCGGAAGATCGCGGGGCTCAGGGTGGGCGATTAATAGGGCTTTAGCGTTAGCGTTGCAGTGGGGCGAACGATAAAGGACTGATTTCCTTCAAATATGGCATGCTATGGCAAGTGTTGAGCCATACTTGCCAATACTTGACACGCTAATGGTCCGGGAGTAGAATGGTCAATATGGAACAAATACAGATGGATCGTCTCTATACGCTGGAGGAGGTTGCGGAAATGCTCCACGTGAGCGAGCGCACGCTCTTCCGCTATATTCATGATAAAAAGCTTAACGCGAAGAAGGTCGGGGGCGCTTGGCGCATCGCTGCGACCGATCTCAAAGCGTTTGCCGAAGGTACCGTCCCGGAGTTGGCGCGTGGGATCGAGAAAGAGATGGTTGCCAAGCGCGAGAGCCTGACGAAGGCGGACATCAAGCATGTCTGTGACATTCTTCGTCGTGATGATGGCGTCGGCGCGAAGGATTATATCGAACAATTCTCATGGCTCCTCTTCCTTAAGATATTTGAAGGTGTTGAAGCGCAATTGAAGGAACTTGAGGAAGCGGAAGGTCGCAAGTATAAGCCAGTCATCGATGCGGAGTATCAGTGGTCCGCGTGGGCGAAGAAAGACTGGAAGGATAAGGATGAGTTACTGCACTTCGTCAATCAAAAACTTTTCCCATACCTTCAGACACTCAAGGGTGATCCCCGGCGCGACAAGATCGGTGAGATATTTCGCGAATTGCCGGGTAACCGAGTCCGGTCGCCACACAACCTCCTCGACGTCATTGATGTCCTCGACAAAATTGAAAAGCACGATTTCCAAGACACAAATCTTCTCTCGCAGGTATATGAGGAGATTCTACAGGCAATGGGCAGTGAGGGTGGTTGGTCGGGGGAGGTCTATACGCCGCGCCCTCTCATCCGTCTCATGGTAAACATCGTCGACCCGAAGTTGGGTGAGAAAGTCCTCGATCCATTCGTCGGCTCCGGCGGTTTCCTCGTCGAGAGCTTTAACCATATCTACGAAAACTCAGCGAAGGACGTACGAGCGTGGCGTACCCTTCAATCTTCCACTCTCTATGGCCAAGAGAAGAAGCCGTTGCCGTTTCTTATCGGCACGATGAACCTCATTCTTCACCATATTCTCGTACCGAATCTTACGCGAACCAACACCTTCATGGAAGACGTGCATAACATGCCGGAGAGCGAGAAAGTGGATGTTGTTCTCACTAATCCACCGTTTGGTGCGGAAGAAGCGAAAGCCATCCAGAACAACTATCCCATTCAGATCGCCGCGACCGAAGGGCTCGCACTCCAATACGTGATGAAGCGTCTCAAGAATGGTGGTCGTTGCGGTATGGTCCTGCCTGACGGTAACGTCATGTTTGGCGGTGGTGCTATGGCACGTATCCGCGAGGAACTCCTAACAAAATTTAACGTCTCGGCAATCATTTCCCTGCCACAGGGCGCTTTTACACAGATGGGTGCGGGCGTGAAGACGAACCTCATCTTTTTCGAAAAGACCGGCGGCACGAAGGAAGTCTGGTACGGCGAGATACAGGGCAAGTATTCAAAGAAAAAGACCATCCAAGACGAGCACCTCCAGAATATGTTTGAAAAATGGAAGCGACGCGAGATATCGGACGTATCTTGGGTCGTACCTATAGAGAAAATCAAGGAGCGAAGCTGGGATATTTCGCCTAAGAACCCGAACAACAACGAAAGCGCAGCACTCCTTCCGCCCGCGGAAATAATTGCGGAGATTGAGAGCGGACAAAAAGAGGTCGAGACGCTATTGGCGGCGCTCAAAAAAGCGATAAAGGAATGAATATGAAAATCGTCAGAATAAAAGATCTTGATCCCGAACTCATTAAGGGCGTGACTTATTCCAAAGGGGATGCTATCTCGACTCGGGCTCACGGATATATTCCGCTTCTTCGCGCAAATAATATTAGCGATATGCGCGTTAATTTCGATGAGCTCATATACGTGAAGAGTTCGCTGGTGAAACCGGGGCAATATCTTCAAAACGGCGATATCATTTTTGTCACGTCGAGCGGTAGCAAGAACCTTGTAGGAAAATCTGCTTTAATAGATAACGCGAACGAGCAACTCACCATCGGCGCTTTCAATGGTCTGCTTCGTTTCTCCAAAAACATCAATCCTCGCTATGTGTTCTTTGTGCTCAACGGCCCATCGTTTAAGAGACATATTATGCAGCGGTTAGCGGGCGCGAATATCAATAACATCAAGAAAGACGACATTCTCGACTTTGAGTTACCAGTTCCGTTCTTGGATGGTAAACCAGACCTCACCGAGCAAAAGCGCATTACCAACAAACTGGATCAGCTATTCACCCTGAAAGGAGGAGCCGCGAATGATACTACGAAAGCGACATCTCTGATTACCTCGGTAAGTAGTGAGTGGTTCGCTCTCTCACCGGAGAGCGGTCGTATGGTGACTCTCAAAGAAATCTGCAACATCACTAAGGGTAAATCGCCAACTCTCAAGACGAAACCGGGCATGTATCCATTCGTCGTTACTGCCGCAGATAAGAGGACTGCGGACGTCTACCAGTTCGATGATGAGGCTGTTTGTATTCCTCTCGTTTCTTCGACGGGCCATGGGAACGCATCGTTACATCGGCTTCACTATCAAGACGGTAAGTTCGCACTTGCTAATATCATGGTCGCTCTAACCGCCCAAAATAAAGGGGATGTCTCGATGAAGTACTTGTACTATTACCTATTGCATTACCGTAACGAACTCTTCGTGCCACTTATGCGTGGAGTTGCTAATGTCACCATTCCGCTTGGGAGCATTGGTGACGTTCCAGTGAATCTGCCTGACATACAGGAACAGAAGCGGGTCGTGGAGATATTTGATGAAGTCGAGAAGCTAAAGCTAGCCCTCTCGCGGCGTGATTTACTAATCAACCAGTTGGTGCGTTCTGTAATGCAGGAGGCATTCACTATACCAGCATAACCATGGCTTACTCCGAAGACGATACAAGGGTCAAACTCATCGACCCAAAAATACACGAGGCTGGATGGAAGGAGGAATATATTCTTCGCAACTATCCCATTTCCGACGATCGTTTCTACGTGGAAGGCGAGGAATATAAGCGGCTCCCGACCGCGCTCTTTGCGGACTACGTGGTCACCTTCAACCAGGTGACGGTGGCGGTACTTGAGGCGAAGGCGGAGGACGAAGATCCGATGAAGCACCTCAGTCAAGCCCAGAACTATGCTGCACGTCTTGATGTGCCCTTCGCCTATATTTCAAACGGGAAAACCACATATCTCTACGATCGTCGCACAAAGAAAACGGAGGAGATTTTGTCTTTCCTCTCGCCCGAGGAAATGTATAAGGCGTACGTCGAATGGAAAGGACTTGAGAAGGCAAATCTCTCCGCGCTCGAGTATCCACTTTACATCAACGGAGCAAGACGCCCACGTGCGTATCAGGAGACGGCGATAAAGGCGGTGGTCGAGAACATCATCAAGGGAGAGCGTGCAACGCTTCTTACGATGGCGACCGGCACCGGAAAGACCTTTACTGCGTTCCAGATCGTCTGGAAACTTATGAAGTCGAAGACGATGCATCGCGTCCTCTTCCTCTGCGACCGCGTCATTTTGCGCGACGATGCCTATAGCCGAGACTTCGAGCCCTTCGGCCAGGCGCGCGCAAAGATCGAAGGAGGAGATTTCAACCGCAACCGGGATGTATATTTCGCCACCTACCAGACGCTTTTTGCGAACGACCTCTATAAGCAGATTCCACCGGATTTCTTTGATCTTATCATCATTGATGAGTGTCATCGATCGCGTTATGGCGATTGGGGCGTGGTTCTCGAGCACTTCTCATCGGCGCTCCACTTCGGAATGACTGCAACACCCGAGCGGAAAGGGGACAACGAGGACGTATATGCCTACTTCGGACAGCCGGTTTTCACATATTCTCTCGGACAAGCCATTGAGGATGGTTATCTTGTGCCATATAAGATTTACAAGGTCACCACAAACCTCTATCGCAAGGGACTTTCCGTCGCCGCAGCGGAAGAGGTCATCTATGATGACGAGATCGAGCCCGACGAGGTCAAGGATTTCTACGAACCCTCGGAGTATGAACGTGCTATCACTATCCCCGAGCAGATTGATCTACTCGCAAAAAAAGTAGTTGAGGTGCTCGATAGTACGGATCCGTATGGGAAGACCATCGTTTTTTGCGTCGACATGGCCCATGCCCAGGCAGTAAAAGATAAGTTGAACGAGCTCAAGGAGAGCGAGGACTATGCCACGCGTATTGTGGCAGAAGACAAGGATGACCTCACTGTCTTTCGTGACAAGGAGCGGGCTGTGCCGGTCATTGCGACGACTGTCGACTTACTCTCAACCGGTGTCGATATCCCACATGTGCAGAACATTGTCTTCATGCGACCTATTGCTTCGCGAGTGCTTTTCAAGCAAATCCTCGGCCGTGGATCACGCCTCTCCGAGGGGAAAGGCTTCTTTCGCGTTATCGACTTTACGAATGCAACCCGGCTCTTAGATGAATGGGACATTGCGCCGAAACCGCCGACGCCCACCACCCCTACGGAAGAAGCGAAATCACCATTTGATAAGCTCATCATGGGAGTTGTTGTAGACAACAAGACTGAAGATCCGGTGGCGAGCGCTGTAGTGAAGGTGAGGCTTGGTCGCTGGGAAAAAATTGGTAAGACGGACGTAGATGGTCTATTCAAAGTATTTGGCCTTCCTTCAAATGAGGAGGTATCCGTGCGTATTGAACATGTGGACTACAAGGATCTGAGTAAGCGATTTGAGCCGCATAAGTCCGAAGCGGAGACGCCTTATGAGTTTCGGTTGAAGCCGCTCAGGGGTGCACCAAAGAAAATCATGATCAAGGGCATTGTGGTGACCATCGACGAGGAAGTTGAGATCGAGTTCGATGGCATCAAACTCTCGAAGGCGGAATACCGGAAATATTCTGGCGAGAAGGTCGCGGAAATGGTCCACACCACTGACGAGCTCCGTGCAATATGGCTCAATCCCGAAAAGCGCGAGCGGTTTATGGCCGATCTTGAAGCCAAGCGAGTGCACATCGGCCTCATCAAATCCATCGAAAATTTGGAGGATTGCGACGCGTTCGACGTTATCGCCCACATCACCTTCAATGCTCCTCTTCTCACGCGCGAAGATCGCACCAAGCAGTTTATGCGGGCGAATATCAGCCTCATTGACCAGTATGGTACTCAGATAGGGGAAGCCATCCGCGACATCTTAGAAAAATATAAGGTCGGCGGGGAGGAGAATCTTTCATCGCAGGCATTCTTATTGCCGAACATGAATACCAAGAAAGAGGCGATTCAGAAAAAATATCCAGGAGGGCTTTTCGGGTTCATCCGAAATTTGAAGGAGCAAGTCTATAATCTGGCTCAATAATGAAGATTACTATTCACAATAGGCACGATTGAACATCAAGAAAAGCCACCCAATTAAGAGTGGCTTTTCTGGGCGTTTACATCGGGGAAGGGGCTTCCTTCCCGAATGACCCCGGTCGGTTTCTTCGAGAAAGCGATGATACGTTTAATCCAGTACAGATTGAGCTTATCATGACTGACGCCCAACAGCAAACTAGCAGTCCACAAGTAAATGCCTAAAAACATCTACGCAAAGGACGCTCGGCTCTAACATGCAACTTGCATGGCAACAGTGCCAAGGTAATGTATGGGGACCATTCTTGACGGTTGATCTGGCTCATGCCCATTTCAATTCGATGGAAGGCGTGTACGTTATCTGGGAAGGCAATGGTCGAGTGATCAGGGTTGGGCAAGGCAAAGTTAAGGATCGTCTCGCGGCGCATCGCAGGGATCAAGCCATCACGGCGTACAATAATTTGTATACCACATGGGCTCCAGTCATCTCGCAATATCGCGATGGCGTCGAGCGATACTTAGCCAATGTCTTGAAGCCGTTGGTTGGTGATGCGTTTCCGAACGCACAGCCGATCGCGGTAAACCTACCTTGGCCTTGGCAGTCCATCTAATCGAATAGAGAGCTGCTATCAACAAACGCCGCCCTTAGGAAGGAGGGGCGGTTTTTGTTATGTCTCGGTGCACAATATATGGCGCAAAAAACGCTACCGTTGCACTGCTGGAAGAGGGAAGTGTACGGAAATTGAACTGATAAAAAAAAGAACCTTGCTGAAGGGTTCTTGGTTGATTCGTACCTTACGATACCAGCGGGTGAATGGGATGGGCGGTTAGGCGACCGCAACTGCGTCGTCGAATGCGTCGGTGTGATACCACGCAATATGGATCGCGTGTCCCATGGCGTGCTCGTCATAAAGCGCATGTATGTGCTCCAGCGTCTCGCAGATGAACATCCGTTCTCCGTCGCCTTGGTCGAAACCGCAGACGATCGTATGGCCACCGGGAACCTTTGGCATGCTTTTGGGACGTCGGTACATGCGGAACGTGGGCCATTGCTTTGCCCCGGAGATCTGGGATTTCTTGCCAAGCTCAATCATTGCGGGGAACCTCCTTCGGGGTATGGTGCGATTTTGGAATATGAAACCAAGACAACGCCCGCTTGTATCATGTCGAGCTGTTTCGCGGCGGCGTAGGAAAGGTCCAATGTGCGTCCAGGATGATACGGTTCCCGGTCTTCCACGGGAACCACGATGCTTCGATGGTTCTGAAGGTTGGTAATCCAGAGCTTTGTTCCGAACGGATACGGTTGATGGGTTGCCACGAATGCCGCGTTCTTACGGTATCGCTTTCCTCCGGCGGTGATGCGGCCGACGCATTTCCCCGCATACCATGTGGCATGGGTGAAATGCTTTACCGGCGGTTCGGCGACGTATCGTACGACGTTGTTTGGTGCGATATCGGGATTTTCACTTCTCGCACCAAGCGATGCCGCGAAGAAAAGTATCGCGAGTGATAGTCCCTGCAAGAGATGCTTCAAAATTGATCCCTCCATTTTGGATTGTCAAAGTGCCGCTGTTTTTGTGATGATAGCTCACATAAGCTACTACGACGATGATGGGAAATTAGTTTCATCCTTCGTTTCCAGATTGTAAGAGAATAAAAAACGCCCCCGAAGTGATTTCTTCAGGGGCTGCTGGTGGTCAGAACGGGAACGAGACATACCGTTTGGGTGGTTGTTCATCCTCGTCGGAGCGGATGAACCACGGTTTCTCTTTTGGCTTTCCCGGTGCCGCGAGCTGCGGGGGTAGGGGTGCAGGGCGCGGAAGCGCTTGCATCGCTGCGGAGGGACGGCGATGCATGAGTACGCGGGCAACCCCGATAGCCTTTCCACTCTCCAAGATCAGAGAGAAGCGATAGACCGTTGCGATCACCCCTTCTTCGTAACCGCCCGTGCCTTCCTTGCTCGGATCGTAGCCGACAGTGTCGCCCACGTTCATGTTCTTCGTATCCGAGAACATAGGATCAGATTTCATTCTCATAAAAACTCTCCTTTGTATGGGGCGGGTGCGGTTGATGGATCATTGCGGCACAAGGATGACAGAGTTGTCCGCATCCCTCGACGTAGTCAGTCCTCATCTCGATCGGATCATCCCTCCGGAATGGAGTTGGAGCGTTGCAGAGCACGCACCGCTCAATCTCGGAGAGAGGAATCATCATGCTGATGCGGAACACGATTGGCGGGTGGTGGCTCATATATGCAATCCTTTCTGCACGTTCTGGCAGAAATATACCACAAACGGGATAAAAGTCAAACACGATTTCATTGACAGCCCCGCCATATAAGAATAGAAAGAGAATAGCTCGTTGACGAGCTGAGGAGCGTTACGGTATGGAAAAACTGAAAATATCCCTTGATTGGTGGGCCGTCATTATTGCGTCCGCCATCGTCGCGGGCGTTTGCCTGTATGGGCGCGTCCATCCACATTTCACATTCCCATGGTAAGGGACTTACCGAGAAAGAGGGAGAGCAATGAAGAAATGGCTCGGTCTTTTGCCGGGGATCATGCTGCTCGCGATCGTCGGCTATGCAGGAAAGCTCATTGAGCATTCCATCACCGTGTACGGTAAGGTGCATCACTTTACGTTGCCGAACATCGAATACGTCTTGTGGGCAATCGTGCTCGGTCTCATCATCTCGAACGCGTTCGGAGAGGATCACTTCTTCCGCATCTTCACGCCGGGCATCGCGACCTACGAGGCATTCCTCAAGATTGGCATCATTCTTCTCGGCTCGCGGTTCATTCTTGCGGATGTCCTGAAACTCGGAGGAGTGAGCCTTATCATGGTCGCGATTGAGCTTGGCATGGCAATCCTGCTCATGACATGGCTTGGCAAGAAGTTCGGCCTTTCGCCGAAGCTGGTTTCTCTCCTCGCGGTCGGTTCATCCGTCTGCGGGGTTTCGGCCATCATCGCGACAGAAGGAGCAATCGACGCCGATGAGAAGGATTCGTCGACGGCGATCGCGGTCATTCTCTCGACCGGGGCGCTCGCACTTTTCACTTTTCCGTGGATCGGGCACTTGCTCCATCTTGGCAATTCCGTCTTCGGTCTCTGGGCCGGACTTGGAGTGGACAATACCGCCGAAGCGGTTGCTACGGGAGCTCTCTATTCCGATGCGGCCGGGAAAATCGCGGTGCTCGCGAAAACCGCACGGAATGCCACCATCGGATTCATCGTGTTGGGATACGCGCTCTACTGGGCGAAGAAAGGTCTCGCGAAGGAGATCGACAACAAAGCATCGTTCCTCTGGAAGAAGTTCCCGAAGTTCGTGCTTGGATTCCTGGTGGTGTCCTTACTTGCCAGTATGAAGGTATTCGACCATAACCAACTCACGAGCCTGGCGAACCTCTCGCGGTGGGCGTTCCTCTTCACCTTCGCTGGCGTCGGTCTCAAAACCAACGTGCGCGAAATGATAAAGCAAGGCATTCGTCCGTTCATCGTCGGATTGCTTGGCGAAGGGGTCATCGCAGCGATGACGCTTGGGCTGCTCGTGCTTACGAATAACATAATGGGGCTATAGCTCGATTAGAAAAATGACAAGGGTCTCGCCGTAACAAGCGAGACCTCTTTTTATTCCTCAAGATACAAAAAGAAGCCCAGCGATGAAGCCGGGCTGTCTATTTCCGAACGCGAACGGTTGTTATTTCAAAAGGGGCGCGATGATGTATACGTACAACAGCGCACCAGCCCCTACTACCGCCACGCCGAGAAGAACCCATTTGCCGATGCCCACGAACCGCACCAGCCCTCCCGGCTTGGGATTTGACACGATGAAAAGCGTTTTGTCCGTCATCAGGGCGTCCTCCTCTCATTTGTATACCAAAGGCCAAAATATATGTAAAGGCGGAGGGGAATAAAAAATGGCCCGTCGCATGATGCGAACGGGCCTTTGGTTGATGAGCTATGCGGCAACGGGTTCCGGCCGTGGTGCCAGCGGACACTCCTCGAGATGAGCGTCCATGCAATGTACCACGATCCGCTCGCCACAGTATTGGCACGGATTGCAGCAGGCAACGATATGCTGGGCAATCTGCTCGCCATTCGGTCCATGGCATTCGCAATGACAAACATAGAGCGACGGCATGGAATCACCTCCCTTCACGTGGTAAGCTGGCAGTCGCCGACGAACTGGCGGTCTCTGCCGGACGAGACATAGAACGAGATGGGACGCCCGGTGAGCAGGATCGTCCCGCCCTCGATGCGTACCGCTTGATACATCTTCTTCGGTTTGTTCCGGGCGCGATGCATCGCCTCCCGGATTCCTTCGATGGCTTCCGGAGGATGCACATACGCATCCCCGATGGGAACTTCCCGCCAGCGATTTCCCGCGTCGAGAAAAGAACCAGTGTCTCCCTCGATCACAAATCCTTCGATTTTTCCTGACAACGTGCTACCTCCCCTCAAAGTTCCAATGTACCGCCGGAAGGGGGAAGCGTCAATCGCCTTGTATACAGAAAATGAAGCGTATGGTATAATAGAAGCAGTAAATCTCCACCCGGGGTAACGCACCATGGACTGTGATCAATGCGTCGCAAACCAATGCCATAACTGCGCTGACTGTGCCACGAGGCTGCTCAACAATGCAGGATTTCTCTGGAACGGTACGCCCATCACCCCCGATCTCAAGCATCGGCTGCCAAGAGAGGAGCGGAAGAAGCAGAACCTCCTTCGCATGGAGATCAACCACAACCAGCGGCTCATCGGCAGCTTCGTCTCCCTCGACGAGCTTGCCCCGGACGCCAAGGTCTTCATCCCCGGGTTTGCCTAGCATTCCCACCCACCGAAGGCGCGTAGGAGATCAGCAATGATCGCCGTACTACGCGCCTTTTCCATGAGTGTTGACGCAAACCTCTGTTTATGGTATTCTGCCATCAGAAGTCTTATCAGGAATCTTCGAAGGGGGTATGTATGGCGACGATTGAAAGTATTGCGGAAACGGCTGCGTTTCTCTATCGGCGCAGCAAGAGTCTTTCATTCAAAGACGCGGTCACGGCAGCCCTCGACCAGCATGGGGAAGGGAATCCGACGGATCGCGAGATCATCTTCAAGCAGGTCTGCTCTCTGCTCGGCAAGCGGGGCAATCGAAAGCGGGCGGCCATGAAGGCGCAGGGCATCACGCGGGAACGGCAGGGCGCGTTCCGCTTCTCCCAATCCAAGGGTTCATAACATACATACCATCATAGCAGGAGGGACTTACGCCAGTGAGTCCCTCTTTTTTATATATTCTCCTATCAAAAATCGTTTGACCTTTTCGCATAAAAAGCTCATGCTTCACACGTCAGCATGCTCTTTGACATGCACCATATGCAACAAGAAAGGGGTACCTATGTCCGCTGCAAAATCCGTCAGAAAGGTATTCGTTCCTGACACCTCGGTTCTCATCCACGATCCGGAAACCCTCCGCAATTTCAAGGATAATCTGATTATCATCCCGTTCGTCGTCCTTGAAGAACTGGACAAGAAGAAGGGAGATAACAACGGCGACGTGGCCGCATCGGCCCGCCATGCCATCCGCAATCTCGAGCGTCTGTTCGCCCTCGGACATCCGTCCAAGGGGATTCCCACGCCGAGCGGCGGCGTGATCTTCGTGGATGACAACACGTTTGCTCCGAAAGGCGTTCCGCGGCTCGACATGGCGCTTCACGATAACCGGATCATCGGTACGGCGCTCCGCTGGCAGCATCGCAAGGATGCCGCCTTCAAGAACGCGGCGACGGGAAGATTCTTCTCGGCCGTCGCGGAGCAATATGATATCGGAGAGACCGTTCTCATTTCGAAGGACGTCAATCTTCGCGTCAAAGCGCGTGCCTGCGGCCTGAAGGTGGAAGATTACCAGAAGGATCGCTTGGTCGCATCGGAAGCCGATCTCTACACGGGTATCATCCGCATCCCGGCGCAGGACGAAGAACTCGACGCACTTGAAGCCATGTTCTACGAAGGCGGCAACAAGAGTTCCGGAGGAAATCTTCTGAGTCGTGATCGCGTCGGCGAGCTTATCAACCTGCCTCAATTACTTCCCAACACCTGCTGCATTTTTCACGGGAAGCGGGAAGTGCTCGGCCTTTACTCGCCGCCGGAAAGAGAAAAGGGATCGCCTTACTTCCGGCTCATCCAGCAACCGAAGGTTCCGAACGGCGGAGGAAAGAAAATCCGTCCACGGAACGTCGGTCAGGCGTTCGCGTATCAGATGCTTTCCGATCCATCGCTCTCCCTCGTTGCACTATCGGGTCTTGCCGGAAGTGGCAAAACCCTGATGGCGCTCGCGGCGGGACTCGAACAAGTGAGGCCCGAAAAAGGGAAGGGATGGTACGATCAGATCATCGTCTGCCGCCCCACTCAAGAACTGGGCAATCCCATCGGCTATCTGAAGGGCACGCTCGCGGACAAGATGTCCCCGTGGGCGCGTCCGATCGTGGATGCTTTGCAGCTCATCAGCAACGGACGGGAACAGGAGGCGTTCGAAACTCAAGAGAAGAAGCAATACACGCTCGACGACCTTCTGAACGATTCCATCAATTCGCCCGTGAAGGTCGAACCTTCCAACTTCATGCAGGGGCGTTCCTTGCATCACAAGTATCTCATCCTTGACGAAGTGCAGAACTACCGTCCGGGCGACGTGAAGAAACTGATCACCCGCGCTGGAAAAGGTTCCAAGGTGGTTCTCGTGGGGGACGTCGAGCAGGTTGAAAGCCCGTATCTCGACGCGGTGTCGAACGGACTGTCGTACGTGATTGAACGCATGAAGGGCCAGCCCACCTTCGGCCACATCACCTTCTGGGAGAGCGAGCGATCGCCCCTCGCGGAACTTGCGGCGAAACTCTTGTAACACGGTGCTATTTTCTATGGGCCTCGCGAATCTGCGGGGCCTGTTTTTATATATCTCTGGTTAATGAAGTCATCTCTCTATATAATAATAGAGGTAACTTTTCCCCGTTTTTTCTCGTTAATAAAAAGGGGAGAGTTCCATATATAATTTCAAAGGTCGAGAAACATAAACATCTAATCAATCAATAATACATATGAATAAAAAAGCCATCATAGCATCAGCGTTAGCTCTTGCAGCAACCATAGCAGTTCCGGTTTTTGCGCAGACCACGAATATGACACCGACCACCGCCGTTGCTCCGGCGACGACTGCCTCTGAGCAGCCGATCCTCGAAGTCGGCGCGGCAGGCAAAGTCCTCATGCGCGGCACGATCGCGAGCATTTCAAGCACCACCCTTACGGTAACCAGCTGGGGAGGCACGTGGACGGTGGATTTGGCCTCGGGCGCAAGCATTCTTCCCGCAACGGCCAACGGCAATCTTAGCCAGTTCTCAGTCGGCGATTTCGTGGGCGTTCAGGGAACCGTCGCCTCATCGCCGAGCTGGACGATCAACGCGACCTTGGTCCGCGATTGGACGTATCGCGCTGCGGTAGTGCAGCAACAGCAGCAGAATATCCAAGCGGCTCAGCAGATGCGACAGGGCGGTCCCCGTGACTACGTCGGCACCGCGAGCGCAGTGAGCGCATCAGGTCTGACGCTCACGGCAAGCAACGGCACCTCGTATACGGTAACGGTTCCTTCAGGAGCTGAGATTGTGAATACCAAATGGATGACCATTCCTCTTGCGAGTGTGAATAGCGGAGACAATGTCCGCGTCTATGGCGTGAACGCAAGCGGAACGATCACCGCTCGCATTGTGCGGGACGTCACCATCGCGGCAACTACAACCGCGCAGTAAAATCGATCACTCGTCGATTGCAAAAGGCTCGCAACAATGCGGGCCTTTTGCGTACGGAAGATATTTGAGATAATAGAACTTACCAACCGATATGAATAACAGAACAAAAGTCCCCGAGATCACCATCGGGATATCAACTGCCGGAGCGTGGCGATCTGCTTTGACGGCGACTACGAGAATGGCAGGCCGTCTGATGCGGAGCTACAGGCGGCGGCACGGCTGATTAAGGAGCGATATCCACATGTCTCGAAAGAGAAGATCGTCGGCCACCGTGAGGTCAATCCAAAGACAACATGCCCTTCAAATCTCTTTTTACCGTCCTCCATGAGCGGGGGGTGGAAAATAGATTTGCTTGATTTCATTGCATAAAAACGACGTCCCAAAGTTCACCTTGAACCAGAGCAGCGCAGTGGGCTAAACGCTAAAAATTCAGTAATTGGATATACCAAAACAGTCCTGATAGAATCGGGGCTGTTTTGTATCTGTGCAGAAGTTGAATATGAAATTTTTCCGTGGAGTAAAAATAATTCTCAAAAATAATTCTTCACCAAAGAGATATGTGTGCAGGGATTGAATAGTAGTATCGTTTAAGGAGTGGAAAACGGTTTGTTTTAGGCACACACATATGGCGGACTAGCTTTTGAATTCGGCAAGTGCCTCATTGGGCGTTTTGCCGTTCAATCCGCAGTGCTCAAGATTGTTGTATTCAATATTCCACAATGTGACCTTTTCCC